>WNGJ01024811.1_pt1 | contig 14436 bp, 10 predicted proteins | sample 5400611 | NCBI WGS metagenome assembly WNGJ01 (sample SAMN13153375, study PRJNA577476) | soil metagenome | isolation source: 40 cm soil or saprolite under Garry oak tree replicate 1 | place: USA:California | collected 2016-06-15 | reverse complement strand
CCAACGACCTGATCTTCAGCTACGTGGTGTCCAACTGGCTGATGGGCCAGGAGCCGCCGGCCTTCGACATCCTGGCCTGGAACGGCGACAGCACCCGCATGCCGTCCGCCATGCACTCGTTCTACCTGCGCTCGCTGTATATGCGCAACGAGCTGGCCCGGGGCGAGCTCGAGCTGCTCGGCCAGCAGCTGTCGCTGTCCTCGGTGAAGAGCGGCACCTACGTGGTCGGCGCGATCAACGACCACATCGTGCCGTGGCATGGCTCCTACAAGACCTGCGGCCTGATCGGCGGTCAGGTGCGCTACGTGCTGTCGAGCGGCGGGCACATCGCCGGCATCGTCAACCCGCCCGGCCCGAAGGCCTGGCACGAGGCGGCCGACTGCTCCGGTGGCGACGCCGAGGCCTGGCGCGCGTCCAACAGCAAGCACCGCGGCTCGTGGTGGGAGGACTGGACCGCCTGGTCCGAATCCCGCGCGGGCTCGCTGATAGAGCCGCCGCACATGGGCAGCAGGAAGCACCCGGCCGTCGCGGACGCTCCCGGAGAGTACGTGTTCGGCTGATCGCGGCTGTCTGCCCGCCGGTACGACACCGAACGGAGGTTTAAGGCATGGCCGACATGAACGGGCAGGTCGCCCTGGTGACTGGAGGGATCCGCGGGATCGGGCTGGCCATCGGCGAGCGGCTGATGAACCGCGGCGTGCGCGTCGCGGCCGGCTATTCGAGTAATGCTGATGCCGCCCAGTTGTTCCACGACAAGTACGCCGACCACGGCGTCACGATCCACCAGGGCAACATCGGCTCCAACGACGACTGCGTGCGGGTCATCGGCGAGGTCCTCGAGCAGCACGGGCAGCTGGACATCCTGATCAACAACGCCGGCATGACCGTGGACAAGACGGTCCGCAAGATGACCCCGGACGAGTGGGACCACGTCATCCACGTCAACCTGTCCGGCGCGTTCTACCTGTCCAAGGCCATCCTGCAGCACATGCTCGACCGCGGCTACGGCCGCGTCATCAACATCTCCTCGGTCATCGGCTCGTCCGGCGGGTTCGGCCAGGCCAACTACGCGTCGGCTAAGTCCGGCCTGTTCGGGCTCACGATGAGCCTGGCGCTGGAGACGGCTTCGAAGGGGATTACGGTCAACGCGGTCACCCCCGGGTACATCACCACCGACATGACAGCGGCCGTCCCCGGCAACGTGATGGACAAGCTCATTGCCAACATCCCGGTGGGCCGACTCGGCGAGCCCAACGAGGTCGCCCGGGTGGTGGAGTTCCTGGCCGACCCCGAGTCGTCCTACATCACCGGCCAGGTCTACCCGGTCAACGGCGGGCTCTACATGTAGTCTTCCTGGCCGGCGGGGCAGGCGGGCGCCCGGGGCAGGCGTGGATGCCGCGTTTCATGCTGCTGGAGCTCAGTGCCGTTTGGCGTCCTGGCCCTGTGGAGCGGTGCACGGGACACGGGAATCGCTCCGGTCACTGCCGCACCACCCGTGCCCGGGCCTAACTGCATGGCTGCCCCAGCCATGCAGCCATAGCTGCATGAGCGAGGCAGCCATGCAGTATCGGCGGGAGGGCCGGGGCGGCGGGCGGGAGGATCAGGGGTCACGGGGGCGTGCCGGTAGCGCACCGGCACCACGAGCACGGCCAGGGCCCGCGCCGTGGCCCAGCCCATGATCGACCCAATGTCGACGGCCTCGACGCTTATCTGCTTGCCGGTGGCGGGCATCCCCATGAGGTCGCCGGTGTGCGTGCCAGTCACCGGGGTGAGCCGGGCGTTCGCCGTTGCCTCGGTGTGAGCCGACCAGCCCGCACCGCCGCCTCAGTGAGCAGGCCGCCGCCGTCCCCGCGCGACTCAGGCCCTTCTCACTGCCGATGCCATGGTGAGAATTCGTGACAATTTCGGCGACGAGGGTGACCTAAAACGGTGCTTAGTGTTTGAATGTTAGCGCTAACAGCGACAGGTTCCCACGCTCCTGTACACGGCGGAACTCGCGTGGTCCGGGCGTCCTCGTCTGGCGCCCGCAGCCGCCGTCGCAGCGCATTCTCACCAGCGGGAGACGAGTATGAGCGATCAGGGACTCACCAGGCGTTCGGTGCTGCGTGGCACGGCGCTCGGCATTCTCGGCGCGGCCCGGCCGGCCACCGAAACCCTCACTGCGTCCCCGGCCCGGGCAGACGCCGCGCCGCTTACCCTGACGGTGAATGCCGCGCAGCCAGGTCACGCGGTCAGCCCGGACCTGTACGGCGCGTTCTTCGAGGAGATCAACTACGCCGGCGTCGGCGGAATCTACGCCGAGCTGATCCGCAACCGGGCGTTCATGGACCCCGCGACCCCGGCGCAGTGGGTCGCGCCGGCCGACATCCCGCGGGTTCCGGGCAAGTTCGGCAGCGCCGTGCAGCTCAACGGCGGCAGCCCAGCCAACTACGTGCAGCTGCCGCAGGGCATCGTCACGGGGCTGACCGACTTCACGATCGCCGCCTGGGTGAATCCCGCGGCCGTCCCCAACTGGGCCCGGGTGTTCGACTTCGGCACCGGCGAGACCGCCTACATGTTCATAACTGTCTCGGCCGGAGGCACCAACAACCCCCGGTACGCGATCACCATCAGCGGGAACGGCAACGAGCAGCGGCTGGACGCCCCCGGCCCGCTGCCGCTGAACCAGTGGACGCACCTGGCCGTTACGCTGTCCGGCAGCACCGGAACCCTGTACGTGAACGGCGCGGCGGTCGACACCAACACCGCCATGACCCTGAACCCGTCGAGCCTGCCCGCGACCACGCAGGACTATGTCGGCAAGTCCCAGTTCCCGCCGGACCCCGTCCTGGACTCGGCCGTGGACGAGGTCCAGATCTACGACCGGGCGCTGAGCGCGGACGAGGTCCAGTCGCTGACCACCTCGGCCGGCGGGACCGCGGGCGGCGGGAACGTGGCCTGGTACCGGTTCGACGAGGCCAAGGGCGACGTCGCGGTCGACTCCTCGGGCCACGGCCGCAACGGCACGATCGTACCGGTCACCACCGACTGGACGCTGGTCCAGGACGGCGGCGGGTCGGTGGCCGCGTCGCTGGACAGCGGCACGCCGCTGAACGACCAGCTGGACAGGTCTCTGCGCCTTGTCGTCGGTTCGGCCGCCGCCGGCCAGCGGGTCGGCATGGCCAACGACGGCTACTTCGGAGTGCCCGTCGTGCCCGGCCGGACCTATCGGGTGTCCTTCTTCGCCAAGGCCAGCAGCCACTTCAGCGGGCCGCTGACCGTCAGCCTGGAGACGGCCGACGGATCGCAGGCGTTCGCCAGCGCCCAGGTGAGCGGCCTGACCTCGGCCTGGAAACGGTTCACCGCGACGTTGCGCGTTCCCGGCGGCGCCACCGGCTCGGCAGGCAACCGGTTCGTCATCGGCATCGACAACCGCGGCCACCATGTGGCCCAGGTGCCGGCCGGGACGTCGGTCTGGCTCCAGGTGGTATCCCTGTTCCCGCCCACCTACCGGAACCGGCCGAACGGGCTTCGTTCCGACCTGGTGGAACTGGTCCAGGCGATGGGGCCGCAGATCTTCCGCTTCCCTGGCGGCAACTACGTCGAAGGGGTCACCGTCGACACCCGCTGGAACTGGAAGCAGACGATCGGCCCGGTCTGGGAACGTCCGGGCCACCAGAACTCGGCCTGGGGCTACTGGTCCGACGACGGCCTGGGCCTGCTGGAGTACCTCCAGCTCGCCGAGGATCTCGGTGCCGCCCCGGTGATGGCCGTATGGGCCGGGCTCGCCCTCAACGGGACCGTCGTGGCCCAGGCTGACCTGGGACCGTACGTCCGGGACGCGCTGGACCAGATCGAGTACGCGATCGGCCCGGTGACGTCCACCTGGGGAGCGCGGCGCGCGGCCGACGGCCACCCGAAGCCGTTCGCCGTGCCCTACGTCGAGGTCGGCAACGAGGACTTCCTCAACGGCGGTACTGCGAGCTACAACGCGTACCGGTACCCGATGTTCTACGACGCCATCAAGGCCGCGTACCCGCAGGTGAAGATCATCGCGACCACCCCCGTGACGAGCCGCCCCATGGACGTCATCGACCAGCACTACTACAGCTCCGCGCAGTTCTTCGAGCAGGCGTCCACCATGTTCGATAGCTACGACCGCAGCGGGCCGCTGGTGTTCGTGGGTGAGTACGCGGCGACGGCGAACGCGGGCGGGCTGCCGACCGGGCTGCTCGGCAACTCCATCGGCGAGGCCGCGTTCATGACCGGGATGGAACGCAACTCCGACATCGTCCACATGAGCTCGTACGCGCCGCTGTTCGCGAATTACAACCACACGCAGTGGAACCCGGACCTGATCGGCTACGACCAGACGAGCAGTTTCGGGTCGACCTCCTACTGGGTCCAGCAGATGTTCGCGCGCAACGTCGGCGACAAGGTGCTGCCGGTCACCGCGAGCGCCAGCGGCCTGTACTACTCCGCGACCATCGACAGCAGGGGCGGGCAGGCCTACCTGAAGATCGTCAACCCGGGCAGCCAGGACGTGCCGGGCCAGCTCAGCTTTTACGGACGCAACGCCTCGGCGGCGAGCATCGAGGTGCTCGCCGACCCCGACCCGCAGGCCGGCAACACGCTGGCGGCCCCGGACACCGTGGTGCCGGCCCGCGCCACGCTGCACGGCTCCAAGGGGGTGTTCAGCTACCTGGTGCCGGCCAACTCGCTGACCGTGTTTAGGGTGGCCCGCTGAGAGGCAACCGGTTTCTGGATTAAGGCGCAGGTTGCTGACCTGTCTGTCCGTCCGTCTCGTGCTTGACATCCTCCTCGCCCGGAGGGCGAGGATTCCAACTACTACGCCGGTTGGAGTAGCAGTTGAGGTTCGCGGTTCACGGGCCGGGCAGCCCCGTCGCCTCCCCGCGCAGTCACCGCATGCCCTGCGGCGATGTTCCTGGCCGCGTTCACGTCCGCGTTGCAGGCGAAGGTGCAGGCGACGCAGGCGAAGAGGGCTTGGCTCTTGCGGCTCTCCGCTGCGACATGCCCGCACGCCGAGCAGCGCTGGCTCGTGTACGCGGGACTGACCGTCTCCACCCGGCCGGGTGCCTTGTCGGCCAGGCGGCGCACCAGCAGGCCCCAGGAGGAAGCCAGGATGCCCCGGTTCAGGCCGGCCTTCTGCCGGACGTTGCGGCCCGGCTCGGCCGCCGTTCCCCTGGCCGAACGCGTCATTCCCTTGATGTTCAGGTTCTCGACGCGGATCAGGTCGAACTGGCGTGCCAGGTCTGTGGAGGTCTTCTCGGCCCAGTCCCTGCGCCGGTCGGCCTCGCGGGCGCGCAGACGGGCGATGGCATCCTTCACCCGTTTGCGGCGATTCGAGCCGCGCCTAGCCCGGGCCAGCTTGCGCTGCAGCCGCCGCAGCCTTTTGCGCTGTGGTGCGGTCAGGCCGGGCACGCACAGCAACTCACCGGTCGACAGAGCCGCGCTGGCGGCCACGCCGCGGTCGACACCGACCACATGGCCGTTGCCCGGCGCGGGGACCGGCTCAGGGATCGCGGCGAAAGCGACATGCCAGCGCCCGGCCCGGTCCATCGTCACCCGGTAGGACTTAACTCCCGGCGGAACCGGACGGGACCAGCGGAACCGTACCCACCCGGCCTTCGGCACCCGCACCTCGCCCACGTGGCGGGACACGCGGCGCACATCCCATTGCCTGCCGCGCCGCCCCACGATCCGGAATCCCTCATCCCGCCCGGCCTTGCGCCAGGTCGGCCGCCGTGCCGGGTTATGCGGATGGAAGAACGCGGCCGTCGCCTGGGCGAAATCCCGCAGCGCCTGCTGCTGGACCATTTGGCTGCCTGCGGCCAGCCAGTCATGCTCGGCGCGGGCAGCGGTGAGCTGCCGACATTGCTCCAGGTAGCCGGGCGCGCCCTTGCGGCCCGGATGCCAGTGCGCGTGCTGCTCGACGGCCAGGTTCCACACGTACCGGGCGTGAGCGCAGTAGTCCCGAAGCACCGCTTCCTGGGCGGGTGTGGGGAGCAGCCGGTATCGGGACATGCGAACACACTAGCGATTACCACTGACATTTACCGGGACGTGAGGCGGCGCTCCTCCACGGTCCCAAGCCCGCGACTCCACGCCGCGATCCTTATTGCCGTCTCGCTCGCCGATGGCGGGATGGGCCTCGGCACGATGCGGGGTGAGCAGATGGCACGGCTGATGGTCCGCGAGCCGGGCTTCACCTTGATCGGGCCGGGCGCCTGGATCAGCAGATTCGTAACTGGATCGCGTGAGGGGCGACATCGTCGACGCTGCTCCATCACCATCAAGGGCTAGGCCGCCAGTAAGGAGCCGCCGGGATCGATCAGCTGGAGCTGGTCGCCGGCGGTGCCCGCCACGAACACCCGGCCGGTGGCCTCGTCCACGGCCACGCTCCAGTCGGTTGGACGCGGTGAGCGTCAGGTAGACCACGCCGCGCCGACCGTTGATCGCGATCCCGTACGGGGCACAGCATTGGGTCCTCGCGGACCCGACCTGGCGCGGCCCGGCCGCGGTGACCCGGAACACGATCACCGCGTCGCCTTCGGTATCCGCGACGTAGAACAGCCCGTTCGGGGCGGCGCGCACGTGCGTCGGGCCGACGCCGACCGGGGCCGTGCCCAGCGGGCGGCCGTCGGCTGCGTACGCCTCGATCCGGCGGCCCCGTACGCCGACGACCACAACAGCCGACCCGTCGCGGGCCGCAGCGACACCTCCCGGCTGCAGGGGTGCGGGCTCGAGGGCGATCTGCTTGCCGCCGCGCACCAGGGAGACCGTGTTCGAGTACTCGTTGCCCACGAAGACCACGGGCCCGGCCGCGGCCGCGTCGTGCGGCTGGCGGCCGACACGGGTGTCCGCCACCACCGTGCCGCCGGGCAGGGCGACCTGGAATAGCTGGCCAACCTGCTCGGCGGGGACCAGGACCGGCCCGGCCGGGCCGGCTAGCTGCAGGTGCCGCGGCGCGCCGGGCAGCCGGATTACTTTGCGGACCCGCCCGCTCAGCACGCTGACCAGGGCCACCGCGTCCGGCCTGCGGAGGCCGACGGCGAGAAGGCCGTCAGGTTCGTCGACGGCCAGTCCCTCGGGCGCGCCGGGCATCGGCAGCACAGTTCCGGCAGGGGCTCGCGTCAGCGCCGGGGCCCGGGCCGGCTCCGGCACATCGGTCCGCACCGGGGCGGCGGCGGGGGTACCGCCGACAGCACCGCGGGCGCTGGCAGAGGCGGTACGAGCACCGGTAGGGGTGCCGCGGGCACCTGCGGAGGCACCACCAGGGCCAGCCGTCCCGCACCCGGTGCCGACCGCCGCCACCACTAGGGCAAGCAGGATCGGCAGGGCACGCCTGAGCATGGGCACGCGACAGATCGTAGGCGGCCCGGGCGCGGGAATGGGCTCACGCGGCGGGCGGTAAGGAACCGGTTATCCAAGGCCGACGGCCCCCGCTAAGGTGACGGCGCTCCCAGCGGAAGGGTGCGCAAGATCGTTCGTCAGCTTTGGTTGCTATGACGACACAAACTGACGAACGATCCGCCGTCCCGGCGGGTTTGATCACGCCATCCGCGCCGCTGACCGCGTGCGCTCGTTCGCGGGGTACGGCTAGGAGCCGTCAACTGAGCCGGGCCGGTTCCGGCAGGAGGCGGCGCAGGACGGCCGGGTCGCCGGTGATGGTCAGGCCGCGATCGCGGGCCTCGGCCGGGGTGAGGTGAGCCGAGAGCAGGCCGAGGATGAGGCGCGGGGGCCCGTCCAGGACGAGGTCCGGGGACGGTGCGTCGCCGAGCCGGGTGCGGACCTCGCCGCCGGAGACCTCGACCACCGCCGGGCGGCCACCGGGGCGCAGCTCGATCGAGAGCGGCGGGCCGTCCGGGTCACTGTCGTGCAGGAACAGCGCGACCGGGAAGGCGAACCAGTGGCTACGGAACTCGTCGCCGTCGGCGGGCTGGGCCATGTACCTGATCCCCCACGCGCCGAGGGCGTCGAGCGCCGGCTCCAGCGCGGCGCTCGCCTCGGTCAGGCGGAACAGCGTGGTGGCCACCGGCGGCGCCGCCTCCTCGCGGCGGACCAGGCCCGCGGCCTCGAGCTCGCGGAGGCGGTCGGAGAGCAGGTTGGTGGCAATGCCGGGCAGCCCGTTCCTCAGGTCGGTGTACCGGCACGGGCCCTGCAGCAGGAGTTCCCTGATAATCAGCAGGCTCCACCGGTCACCGATCACGTCCAGGGCCTTGGCGACCGAACAGTACTGACCATAGCTGCGCATGCCGCCAGCGTAGTCGAGTCTTAGTTGACTTCCAAGTTATAGAGCTTGACTTTTTAAAGTTACTAGCTGAGTATCTCAACCATGAGATCCAAGCCGATGATCCTCGTCGCTCTGCTCCTCGCCTCGTTCGCGATCAACCTGGACACCACGATGGTCAACGTGGCGCTCCCCTCTCTGGTCCGCGAGCTGCACGCCACCACCACCCAGCTGCAGTGGGTGGTCGACGCCTTCAACCTCGCCTTCGCCGCGCTGCTGCTGACGTTCGGCAGCCTGTCTGACCGGTTCGGCCGCAAGGGGATGCTGCTGGCCGGGCTCACCGTGTTCGGCGCGGCCAGCCTGGTTGGCGGCTTCACCACCAGCCCAGGGGCACTGATCGCGGCGCGATCGGTGATGGGGCTTGGTGCCGCCATGACCTTCCCGGCCACCCTCTCGCTGATCTCCAACGTCTTCACCCAGCGCCGGGAACGGGCCCGCGCCATCGGCCTGTGGGGCGCCATCGCCGGGGTGGCGATCGCGCTCGGCCCCATCGTCGGCGGCTGGCTGCTCGAGAGCTTCAGCTGGACCAGCATCTTCATCGCCATGGCCCCGGTCGCCGCGGTCGCCATCGCGCTGGCGGCGGCCAGCGTCCCGGCCTCGAAGAGCCAGGACGCGGCGCCGGTGGACTTCGCGGGCCTGATGCTGTCGGCCGCGACCATGGGACTGCTGGTGTTCACCATCATCGAGGCGCCGGACTACGGGTGGACCAGCGTGCGCAGCCTGCTCGGGTTCGCCGTCTCGGCCGTGCTGCTGGCCGCGTTCATCGGCTGGGAGCGGCGGGTCGCCCACCCGATGCTCGACGTGCGGCTGTTCCGCAACATGCGGTTCAGCGCGGCCAGCGGCGCGGTGACCATCGCGTTCTTCACGCTGTTCGGCTTCATCTTCCTGATCACGCAGTACTTCCAGTTCGTCAAGGGCTACGGGCCGCTGTCGACCGGCGTGCACCTGCTGCCGGTGGCACTGGCGGTCGGCCTCGGCTCGGTAGCCGGGACGCAGCTCGCGGTGCGGACGGGCACCAAGCTCATCGTCACCCTCGGGCTCGTCGCCATGGCGGCCTTCTACGGCTGGGCCGCCGCGACCACCAGCGCGACCCTCGGCTACGGGATCATCGCCGTCCAGATGGTGCTGTATGGGCTGGGCATGGGCCTGACCTCGGCGCCCGCTACCGAGTCGATCATGGGCGCGGTGTCCCGGCGCCAGGCCGGCGTGGGGTCGGCGATCAACGACTCGACCCGGCTGCTGGGCGGGACGCTGGGCGTGGCCGTGATCGGCAGCGTGTTCGCGTCCCTGTACGGCTCCCGGCTGACCGCCCGCCTGCCGACCGGGCTGCCTGGGCCGGTCCAGGCCATCGCGCACCAGTCGCTGGGTGCCGCGTACGCGGTGTCCGGCCGGGTGCCGGGCGCCCTCGGCCGGGCCGTGCACGACGCCGCCACGAACGCCTTCCTGCACGGTCTGTCCATCGGCTGCCTGGTGGCCGGCGGGGTCGCCGCGGCCGGGGCCATCCTGGCGGTGGTGTTCCTGCCCGCCCAGCCCGCGAGCTCGGCCGTCATCCCGCCGCCGTCAGTGCCCGCGGTGAGCCCGGCCGAAGAGTCGGCTCGCTTCTGACGAGGACGAGCGACGCCGTCACCCGCGTGCTGGTCACCGGCCTCTCCGGCACGCGGGCCGGCATCGCTCGCCGCGGTGCCCGGGGCCCGGAGGACCTATGGCCGGACGTCGTTCGCGAAGCGGGCAATGCAGTCGGAGACCGCACTGCGGTTGCCGGCCCTGGCGATGCAGTTGTCGAACGTGGTGAAGACGCTTGTGTTGTTCGCCACGAACGTGCCGAAGCGCACCGCGAACACGATGGCGATCACCAGCGCCAGGACACCGCACACAATCCCTGCGATGGCCGGTCCGGAGTTCGTCGTGCCGTTAGTCCGTCCGCGGGTAACGGCGATGCCGCCGAGTACAGCCGCGACCAAGCCTCCCAGCAGGCCCAGGGGAAACAAGACAAAGGACACGGCGGCCACCAGGCTGGCCACGCCGAGAACCAGGGCGGCCACGCCCAGGCCATTCCCTGGCCGGGCGGCCGACGGCGCGACATATGGCTGGGCTGATCCGGGAAGCTGGGTGCCCATTGTCATTTCTCCTGTCGCTGCGGCGCTGACGCTGGATGGCCGTGAACACATCACAGCCACGACGCTGGCCAAAAGGTGCACAGGAGGCCTATTCAGAGGGGTGCCGGTGTCGGGCACGAGCAGGCACCTCTCGTCCCACCGTAGGCCGGGCCCTCCATAAAGGATCTAACCCCTTCGTGATCTCCACCGGATCTCCATACCGCTCACATCACCCCTGCACGTGGGCCTTGTCCGCTGATGGAAATAAGTCAGGTGCGCCAAGGACGCCGCAGCCGGGGCATTTGGACTTCCCCGGCACGCCGTCTCCGAAAGGAACGCGCACCATGGAAAGCTCCGCACCGACCCGAATATGCCTGTCCGACCAGGGGCCCTCCGACCCGGGCTTCGGCCAGCCGGCCGCATCCCGATGATCATGCGGACAAAGCGCGCCCTTTATCGCACGGCCTCGCTGACGGTGGTCACCGCGGTGTGCGCTGGCTGTATGCCCGGGACTAGCCGCGGCCCGCCCCCCGGTTCGCACCCGGCCGGACAGGACCCTCGCCAGGTAGCCGCGCGCTGGCTGCACGCACAGGGGTTGCCAGGCAAGGAGCGTACGGACCGTTGACAGACGAAACCAAGGTTGCGATCTCGCAGAATGGGCCGGACGGGCTGCTGCCCGGCTCGGCTGTCCAACGGACGCGCCGCCAGCGCCGACCCACGGGCGCGCCCCCGCCGCTGCCGCACCCGTTCGCCGTCAGCACGGCGGCGTGGCTGGTCCTTGGGGCCGTGGCCCTCGCCGGCGCGTTCCTGGCGTCCCAGCACACGCCGTGGCTCCGGATTGATGATCGGGCCAGCACGTCGGTGCTGCATCTCCTGGCCGGGATGCGGACGCCGTGGCTGACCGATGCGGCCAACGGGATCAACTCGGCGGGTTCCGGCTGGGGGGTCACCGTGATCGGCCTGTCGGTGGTCGCCCTGACGATGGCGTTCCGGCGTTGGCGGCACTTGCTGGTGTTCCTGGGCAGCGTGTTGTTCCTGGAGTTTGTCGGGACGTGGATCTACTTCGGGCTGTCCAGGCCACGTCCGTACGGCGTGCCGATCATCGGCAGCTGGGGCGGTTACTCGGCGCCGTCGGCCCCGGTGGCGGTCGTCACGATCTTCCTGATGGGCGCCGTCTACTGCCTGGCCGTGCCGGGCCGCCCCCGCACCTACACCAAAGCGGCGGTGGCCGCCGTGGTCGCCGTGTTCTGTCTCGCCCGCCTGTACCTGGGCGTCGATCACCCGGGCGATGCGCTGCTCGCCGTGGCGTTCGCCGTGGCGATCGCGGTTACCGCGTTCCCGCGTTCCGGTTCTTCACCCCGAACGAGGTGTTCCCGGTCGTGTACCGGCGCGGCCGCACCGCGCACGTCGATGTGACCGGCCGGCGGGGGGAGGCGATCCGCCAGGCCGTGCACGACCAGCTCGGGCTCAACGTAACCGAGATCAAGCCGGTCGGCCTGGAGTCGTCCGCGGGTTCCATGCCGCTGCGGCTGCGGATCGAAGGTGATCCGGATCAGTTCCTGTTCGCCAAGCTGTACACCAAGGGCCACGTCCGCGCCGATCGCTGGTACAAGCTGGGGCGGACCATCCTGTACGGCTCCCTGGAAGACGAGTCTTCCTTCAAGACGGTGCGGCGCCTGGTCACCTACGAGGACTACGCCGCGCGCCTGCTGCAGGACATCGGGGTCCGCACGGCCAGGCCGTACGGCATTGTCGAGATCACGCCCGAGCGGGAGTACCTGCTGGTCACCGAGTTTTTCGAGGGCGCCGTCGAAATCGGCGAGGCCGAGGTCGACGACGCGGTGATCGACCAGGGGCTGCTGCTGATCCGCCAGCTGTGGGACGCCGGGATCGCCCACCGCGACATCAAGCCGGGCAACCTGATGGTCCGCGCCGGGGAGCTGCTGCTGATCGACGTGGCCTTCGTCCAGGTGCGCCCGTCGCCGTGGCGGCAGGCGGTCGACCTGGGCAACATGATGCTAGTGCTGGCCGTCCGCACCGACCCGCAGCGGGTCTACCGGCGGGCGCTGGCCTACTTCACCGAAGCCGAGCTCGCGGAAGCCTTCGCCGCCACCCGCGGGGTGGCCAGCCCGACGCAGCTGCGTGCCTTCATGAAACGGGACCCGCGCGACCTGCTCGGCGAATTCCGCGCTCTGGCCCCGCAGCGGCCGCCGATCGTGCTGCAACGCTGGAGTGTCAAGCGGGTCGCCCTGGCGGCCGCGGCGCTCATCATCGTGGCCGTCGCCGCCGTGTATGGACTGCAAGCCTTTTCCCCGGCCGATGATGTAGGCTCCTACGCCCCCACGTGCGGCACCGGCCACTCGATGATCCTCAGCGCCCAGGCCGTCCCGTCGGCGGCCCTGCTGCCCTGCGTCGCCGCGCTCCCGGCGGGCTGGAGTATCGGCGGCGCGCACATATTCAGCGGGAAGGTCAGCCTGTGGCTGGATTCGGATCGCGCCGGGCCGCGGGCCATCACCGTCACCCTGGCCGCGGCCTGCGACACATCGGGCACCAATCAGATCCCGTCCGACCAGCCCGGTGCGCGGCGGTTCGAGCGCCCGCTGAGCCTGCGGCCGCAGTTCTCTGACCTCCGCTTCTACACCTTCCCCGGCGGCTGCGCCACCTACCGGTTCAGCTTCGCGCCAGGCGCGTCCCCTGTGCTGGCCGTCGCCGCCGGCAGCGCGCTGTCGTTCATGCCGCGGTCGGCGCTCGTCGATTCCGTCCGGCGCACCGAGGGCCAGACCCTGTGCGGGCGAGGTGCCGCGTGCCCGGGATGAGCGGGAAGCGGCAACCGGAGAGTCGGCTCCCTTCGCAGGCGCGGGCAAGGCTGGCGGGACGCGGAAGCTGGGCAGGTGGCTGACCCGGTGGTGGTCCCGGGCCCTGGATGGCCGGGTGTACCAGCGCAGATGGGGCGGCGTACTGGTGCCCGCTGCCGGGCTCGGCCTGGTGATCGTGTGCGGACTGCTCGTGGCGAACCATCTCGTCGTGGGTACAGACGTGGCCCTGTTCCACCGGATCAATCACTGGCCCGGGTGGCTATATCCCCCGATGTGGGTAGTCCAGTTGTCGGGAGTGATCGGGGCGCTTCCCCTGGTGGCTGCCGCGGCCGCGCTCCTCAGGAGATTCCGCTTGGCCGCTGCCCTGGCAGCGGCGACGCTGCTGAAGATATGGCTGGAATCCGTGGCCAAGATGCTTGTGCAGCGTGGCCGGCCCGCGGAGACAGTGCCGGACGTGATCCTGCGTGGCAATTCCGCTGCTCATGGACTGAGCTTCCCCTCAGGTCACGCCATGGTGATCTTTGCGATCACTACTTTGGCAGCTCCCTATCTGAAAGGCTGGTGGAAGATCCTGCCCTGGGCACTAGCCGCCGCCGTCTGCCTGTCGTGCTTGTACCTCGGCGCGCACTTCCCGTTGGACGTCATCGCCGGTGCGGGTCTCGGCATGTTGATCGGGGGCGTGCTCAACCTGGTGTTCGGCGTGCCCAGTATCAATTCCAGCACTCCTAGCGCCACCGCATCGGCTTGATGTAGGTCCTGGCATCCCAACCTGGCTCCCATCTCCTCAGAGCCCACACCGGCCATAGGCTGTCCGGCTCGAGCGGGTGGTGCGATGCTGGCCGGATCAGGTCAATACTCTCTGCGGACGGCTGGTCCAGCACGGGTTCACGAAGGCCGAGGCCGCGGGCATCGCGGCCCCCAGCACCCGACGCCCGAACAGCGCCAGGCGGTCCTCATGGACCTGACCCCGGCGGTCGCCTCCCCTGCTCGCAGACTGCCTCGCGGAATTTCGAAAGACCGGTTTGAAGTGGTGACGAGGGGTAGGCGCTTGGGCCGTCGCAGCCCATTGGCAAGACCGCCATCGACCCGGACGGCGACAAGATCGGCAAGAGGGAGGGAAGCGATGATGGCCCGCCCCGCCGGCTCCGGCGGCAAGAACGGCACTGCCGCGGCACCGGCCGCGCGGTCAGGCCCCGCGCCGCGGACGCTCACTGAGATGCCCAGGGCAGGGTGG
>WNGJ01004772.1_pt1 | contig 14437 bp, 16 predicted proteins | sample 5400611 | NCBI WGS metagenome assembly WNGJ01 (sample SAMN13153375, study PRJNA577476) | soil metagenome | isolation source: 40 cm soil or saprolite under Garry oak tree replicate 1 | place: USA:California | collected 2016-06-15 | reverse complement strand
GGTACATACTGCGGTCTGAGCCCCGCGTATACGCCCTAGGTGTATACGCGGGGCTATTTACTACTATCGGAGCTCCGCGTATACGCCATAGGTGTATATGCGGGGGTATATACTGCGGTCTGAGCCCCGCGTATACACCTATGGTGTATACGCGGGGATATTTACTACTGTCGGAGCTCCGCGTATACGCCCTAGGTGTATACGCGGGGGTACATACTGCGGTCTGAGACCCGCGTATACACCTATGGTGTATACGCGGGGATATTTACTACTATCGGAGCTCCGGTACATACTGCGGTCTGAGCCCCGCGTATACGCCCTAGGTGTATACGCGGGGCTATTTACTACTATCGGAGCTCCGCGTATACGCCATAGGTGTATATGCGGGGGTATATACTGCGGTCTGAGCCCCGCGTATACACCATAGGTGTATACGCGGGGATATTTACTACTGTCGGAGCTCCGCGTATACGCCCTAGGTGTATACGCGGGGGTACATACTGCGGTCTGAGACCCGCGTATACACCTATGGTGTATACGCGGGGCTATTTACTACTGTCGGAGCTCCGCCTATACGCACTAGGTGTATATGCGGCGGTACATATTGCGGTCTGAGCCACCGCGTATACGCTGATAACCCAAGTCTCCTCTGTACGCGTAGAGTAGAACCAAAGGTATGCTCCAGTCCGAAGGCCGATGTATGACAAGTCCCCGACGCTGTCAGATCAGTGGGGCAGTCGCTCTCACCGCTGCCTGCGCTGTGGTGAGACGACGATGTCTCTGCCGATGCCCCGCTGTCCGCCGCTGTGTCCCACCATGATAGAGACGAGAATGTAACCGAAACAGAAGGGCAATCCCTACTCTGAACACTACACTGTATGCTAAGAAGCTGCTCTGACTATCTACAGTACACCAATTATCCTCTTTATACTTAGATAGGCAGGACAGACCTTCCCTATGCCGCACAGACCCTCTATCTCAACCCTTCGTCGCAGGTGGGATCTGCTACTCTCCGATGCTCCCCCCAAGTAATCGCCCTACTACCGCCGTACACCTCTGCCTCGTCCGATCGCTGTTGATGTGTGTTCAAGTAGGCCGAAGAGTCGGTGCGATATAGTCCGCCTAGTCCTGATGTCAGTGTTAACATCCATCCGCTTTGGGCTGCCAGAGTCGACCGAATGTCCTTGGCTCTCCAGCTTAGAAGGAATCGTGACTTTGTAGTGTTTGTAATTGCCCATGCCTTCGGAGCGACGGTCCGACGGCCTTTTGGAGTTCCCGACCCTATACGTCGCTGGCTTCACCTCTTCCGCTATCGGTCGGTCCGCCTGCTCTGTCGGCCGCTTGGCCAGCTATCACTCACGCATACGAGTTCCACGCGTATCACCTCCCAACTGAGATACTGACTGTCCAAGTCAACCCGGTCCGTCGCTCCGCCCGTGGGATCCGCCACCTCGTGTCCTCGGAGGTATGCCCTGTCTCGGCGATTTCCAATACTGACATATATAAAAGAGATAAGACGAAAAAGGCGGAAAGAGGGGGGCGCATCTACGTCTATCCACCCCCCATCACCCTCTCTACATTTTGGGCTTGCTCCTGACCATGTCCTGTCGCGGAGTTTGCACTCCTGAACTTCTGCGACGTCGTTCCGCCGGGTGGACCTCCGGGACTTGTCCTTCGGACTTCACACTTGCGGATTCTCTGGAAATTCGTGGTGTCTCTCGTGGTCGGACCGCTCCATTGTTCCGTCTGTGTCATGCGATTCGTCCCGCTCTGTGTGGTTAGCCGGTTGGCGGCCCGCGCTTCTACCCCGTCGTTTGTAGAGATCGGTTGTCGGCCTATTGAGTCGCTAACGGCCCGCAGGAAACTTGTGTCGGGCTTTTGGATATTTAACGCGACCGCGCGACTTGGAGGACTTCAACTTGACACACACACTCTTCCCACTATCATGTCGACAACTCCCACCCCCACTACTCCTTCGCCCTTTGCTCGCATCCAGTACTATGGTGTCCAACGGGTCTGAATTTTCACACAAAAGCTGGTTTCCATTTTTGTAATTTTTTGTATCCATCAAACGCTTTCCGGATTCTTTGGGATACAATTGGGTAGTTTCTCTGAATGTTTTAAAAATAATACTAAGAGATCCCATTATGAGAATCAATCGCAGGACAGTTGCCGGTGTGACAAATTGGTGTTCCCGGTACATATGTCTGACTCAACACTTCAAATTATACCCTGAAGACCCAAAAATATTCATGGAGCATGGGATAGCACCTATATACGTAGGCATACACTTAGTTTGTATTTCCGGGAAGATCTGCAAGTGTGGTGAGGGACGGAGTGGCTTTTGAGAATTTTGTCACAGGCAGACAGTGTTGAGTCAGACATATGTACCGGGAACACCAATTTGCCACACTGGCAACTGTCCTGCGATTGATTCTCATAATGGGATCTCTTAGTATTATTTTTAAGACATTCAGAGAAACTACCCAATTGTATCCCAAAGAATCCAGAAAGCATTTGGTGGATACAAAAATTTACAAAAATGGAATTCAGCTTCTGTGTGCAAATTCAGACCCGTTGGACACCATAGTACGAGCGTGTTCGTCTGGAGCTACCGGGTCTTCGCGAAGAGCTGGAGGAGGTCACCAACAAGGAGGCTGCCCGGGCGTGGGCCGAGGCCTTTGGTTGGGTTATGGTACGTCATGTGTTTTCTTTTGGGTTCCGTAGTTTCTGACTTGTTTTTAGCGCGACCTTGCGTTCTTTGGGAACACTGCTGGCATCGCGGTCGACGACGACTTGGACATTCGCGCTGTCCTCGTTTCTGCGCGGGGCACTCTTGCCAGTTTCGCCACCTCGGAGTGGCTTCTCCTTGTGCCCCTCTTGGTGCAAGGCGTCGACGACACGCTTCGCGGCTTGGAGCCCGGAGCTACACTTGGGAGTCTAGTCCCTATCGTCCTCCCTACCGAGCCGCGTCGCGTCGCGTCCCCTGGTCCTGCACCGTCCGCCCGTCCGTCTCGCGAGCCATCCGTCGAGCCCGCGCTCCCTCCAATCCGCCTTCCGCCACCTAGATCGTCCCGCGTTCGCCGCAAGCGATTGACTGTCGGTCCCTCCGGAGGGGATCGTCCCGCGCGCCTGCGTTCGCTGCAGGCTACGGAAGAAAGGCTGTGTCCTCTCTCCTGCCGCGGACCCTGCCTTTTCGGACTGTGTCGCCTGTCTTCGTGAGGGCGTGGAGTGTGTTCTGGACGTGCCTGCTGGTGCGTCACTTGTTTTTCCTTCTGTTCTCCGTTTTGCTAACGTTTTTGCGCGATTATTAGCTTCCTCTCGCCCTCCTCGTCGACCTTCGCCACCACCTCCCGTATCTGCGCCGCCTGCTGCACCTGTCGTGCTTGCTGTCTCCGAGGGGCCTCTCGGAGCTGCCCCTTCGCGGGTCCCGTTCGGTGCCACTTTCGGCCCTTCTCGCGTGCCACTCCGAGTTCTTGGCCGCGACGCGCGAAGAAGCCGCGGCTCGCTTTTCGTTCGAGGCTGCTAAACGGCGCCTTATCCGCACCCAATCGAGCTACCTCGCGCTTATTGGCATGCGGCACACCGACGATCGCGAATCCGACGGTGAAGCCGGGGCATCGGGGCAGCCGGACACGGAGTGGACGGGAATAGCGTAGGGTCTTCAGTTAGGGCACGGGGGCGAAGTCAGGTGTTTATAACTTATGGTTATACACACGGTACTCACACGGTTTATAACGTGTGACTAACTCAGTGGCCTTGGTAGTTGGTGTTTCTAACACCTCACCCACACAAGGCGCAAAATATAATATTTTTAACATCATGGATGCAGGGAAAGCCTGCGGGGACTCGCTGACCCGATAAGTCCATCCACAGGGTATCTACACAGCGGACGCTATGCCAGTGAACGCTGATGCAGTACAGGCTGAGCTGCGGGATGTGTAAGGGAAAGTTGAAGCATGAACGCGCTGTGAACTTGCGCAGAACGCAACCAGTTTTTGGACTGCTATATGTATTCTACCTCCGGTGAAGTATACGCGAAATTACGAATGTCTCCATCATAACAACTACCTCGGAGCACCCACTAACTATCTTTTCATAGCCTCATGATCAGCCCTTCGACCTCCGGTATAAGACGACTGCGAGCAAATCCAAGCCGTTCCCGCCCTCACAGCCACTTGTTCCCCGCCTTTCTCTCCGACTTCGCTCCCTACAGTATTTTCAACCTTTGGACAAAGACGATCAGCTCAACAGTGCGGCACCTGTAGGCCCTCGTATTCAGTCATTCCGGTTATCGTTCTCGCCGGCGCAGGTGCCTAGTAGGGACTCAGTATTTAAGCTAACCCTCGCTCGTCGAGGAAGGATCAGCAACTGATTTTACCAGAATCCAGTGTATTTCTTCTCTCCCCCTCTCTCTTATACTGTATGTGCTTTCTCATTCATCCTAGCAGGTCCACGACGCCTTCGCTCTCGCTCTCATCTTCTGTTTCCCCTCTTATCTTGGACAACACTGCCCTCTCAGAACCGCTAGCCTGAGCTTGGCTACAACACGTCCTCTGCCCACCATGAATCCCGAGAGCCGCGACAGCAAGCTTAAAAGGTTTGATCCGTACCTTCATGGACTGCCTTCTCTGGCCATCACAGTGTCTTTCTCATGCTACAATTTCACACACTTTTCTCTAGACCCAGACTGGGTAGAAGCCATAGGCAGTGTCGAAGGAGCAGTGAACCGTCCGAATGTGACAAAGAAGGCAACACGCTCATAGAGTTTTTGAAGTACAAGACATGATGTTCTAAATAATTCTGCACTCGGACTCTTTCGTATCGGATTTATTTACATGTATATTATTCTCACCAGCGATATTATGACACGTCTTCCATAGTCAGCCATAGTTTGAAACCGTGTTTGAAACTCGGGTGTTTGTAACACCGTGTGTTATAAACGTGTGTCAAACCCCTGTGGACTTTGCCCCCGTGCCCTATCTTCAGTAGTATACAGTGTCTTTTGTCTTTAGTAAGTAATGAACTTTTTTCACTTTCTTTTGTCTGACTTGTGTTTCTGTGTGACTTGGTGAGGTTGATGGTGCCCCCACCCTCCTCTCAACTGAAAAAAAAAGTCGGCTGTCCTCAGCCTAAGTCGTGTGTGCACGGGGGTCCGAAATCCGAAATTGGGGTATCTTAAGTGTTTATTCTGTGGGACTTCCCTCCAGACTAAGAGGTCCAAACTCTCGATCTCTCCGCTGTCGCTGCGATCGCCACTTGTGCGATCCCGCGATCTCCGACTTTTGACTTCGATCAGGTCCGGCTTCTGCGTTCGTCCAGTCTTGTTTGGTCGCTGGATCGATCCGGTCGGGTGCGGTCGGGCTGATCTCCGTGATTTTCAGAAACGTATGCTACATGTTGCTGCCTCGAGGCGTTAGGGGGTCAAGTCGTCTTTGCTGAGTTTTTCGTCCTCTTTCTCTTCCCCTAACCCTTTTACCATGTCGCAACCGCAGTCACAGTCACAATCGCAATCCTCGTCCTTTGGTGTTCCGTCTTTCTTTGCGTGCGTTCAATACGAGCAGGCCCGCCGCGAATTGCAGGCCCTGCGATCTTCCATGGAGAACGTGTTGGATAAGCGCAGTGCGCGCTCGTGGGCGGAGGACTTCGGCCGTATTATGGTGCGTCGAGTTTTTTCCTGCCTTGTGCCAGTTTTGCTGATTGCTTGTAGGACGATCTGTCGATTCATGCCGACGCTGCCGGCATCAACGTTTCCCGCGACCGCGATGTGGGTGACTTGGTGATTGCTGCACGGGACAGGCTCGTCTCGTTTGCCACTTCTGAATGGCTCCAACTTGCTCCCCGCCTCGTGAGTGGTGTCGAGGGGGTTGTGCGCGGCCTTGATCCTGGGGTGTCGCTCGGGGAGTCGATTCCCGACCTCCGACTGGCGGGTCCGGGTGCCGAGTCTCCCGCTCCGTCCGCTTCTCCGTCGTCCCCGCAGCCTGCCGTCGTTCCATCGCGACAGCCCAGTGCTTCGTCCACTCGTTCTTGGAATATCACTCACTTCTCTGAGGAGTCCGCGTCGTCTCCCGTCGTTCAGGAACCCGACACCGGGCCCACTGCTCGGCCATCTCGCCCGATGCCTCGGGTTACGTATCTCAGGCGCCTCGCTTCTTCTCCTGAGAGTGCCCCTGCGAGGTCTACAGCTCCTCTGGTAGTTCCGCAGATCCTCGTGCCGGCTCCAACGGTGGCTACTCCTGCTCCTGCTCCGTCTGTTGCGTCGACTCGTTCCTCCAAAAAGCGGTCGGCTGTCGGCATTTCTTCCGGCGATCGCCCGTCGGATTGGACTGCATGCACGCACTGCAAGCAGCAGAAGAAGGGGTGCAGTCCTGCGAAGGAGGCAAACCCTCCTTTCTCTGCTTGTACGCTATGCTTGCGTAGTAAAACAGCTTGTGTCCGGGAAAAGGCTCCTCCGCGTGCGTTATCCTTGTCTCTTTCTTTCTGATTCGTGACGTTTGTTTTTGTTTCAGCCCCAACCCACACCGCTGCAGTTACTACGCATGCTGCTGCTGCTGCTGCTGCGCATCGCCGTCAGGAGTCGCCGCCCCTTCTGTCTCCTTCACCTGCGCCCGTCGCCTTGCCTTCCGATGGCAAGTATCCCGATGATCCTCCTGCCGTTCCGCTTTGTGGGTCGGCTAATGCGTCTATTGGCGATCTCCTGGCTTGGCATGCCGAGATTCAAGCCGCCAAATGCGAGCGCATTGCCGCTTCCGCCCACCTCGAAGCCGCTGATCGGCGTTATCGTTTCGCCTGGAACCAGTACATCAAGCTGTACACTTTCGCCATTTCTGACCGCTCCCCTTTACCTTCCGAAGGTCAGGAGCGCGATTCTTCTGGTGCCGCAGAGGATGAGGGTGATGGTATGAACGAGGATACTGCCGCCTACGTGGTGTGTGAGTTGCGGGCTGGTGAAGATGTGAGGGTCTTTGGTGGAATGGACCTTTCTTGAGTAAACTCTTGTTGGATAGTTTTGTTTTTGTACTCTTTGAAATGCAGACTGTTTGCTTCATTTCGAGTGGGAGTGATCAGACTTTGAGAATTGGAAGGTTGCGGCAAATGCGATCGCACTATGCCTAAGGCCTCCTCCCGACTGAGAGATGGCTGTCCTCAGCCCCCCAAAGTACGTGGTCGTGGGGGGTTCTTTGAGTTGCATAGTTCAGGGAATTGTTGCGAGATAAATGAATATGAAGCATATGAAAAATAAGAAGGATGTTTTAATAAGATGGTCGGATCTTTTTGCGCTTGGCTGTTTCTAATTTAGATGATTTCGATTTTTGATTTGCGCAGACGATTTTTAGAGTAGAAACCCATTTTTTGATTGTAAGACAGTATAATGCAAGTCACATGAAGTCGGATAGCAAAGAAATAAAAATGTGTGTGATGGATAAATATGAGGCTTAACACCGCACTCATTTTCCGTCGTCGCACTGCGCAGCTGCCCTGCTTCTTCTCAAGCTAAAGGGAGGCGGCGCTACTCTCAGAACTGTGGCGCACAGTTGGAAGGATATGTCAATGATATGGGACGATGTGATGGGAGGACTGGTGGACTGATCGCAAATGTATGCACACACAAGGATAACATGAATGACATGATAGTACAGGAGCGATGATTTACTGTGCAACGACAGAGGCAGTATATATGACAAATGTGACTATATGCATGTGACCGGGGCGACCAGATTATACGAGCCCAACTAGGTCACGATAAGAGAACAAGAGTGAATGTATATCTAAATCCCCGCTAAGGGGATGATATACTCTACATCACGTGCTAGATCACATCACATGGTGGCGTGATGCCTACGTCATCTACAGGCAGCGACACTCCTCCTCGACACTATGGTGATGTGAATCGAAAGTACGTGAGTATGGGAGAAAGATAAACTAAGTGTAAACAGTCTGCAGTCCCACTCCTCCTACACCTCCTACACCATCTGCTCCTCCTACACCATCTCACGTGGGACGTGCAGAACGTCCATATGACCACTCCTCCTCACGTTCCACGTGGGGGACGAATGCCAAGGTAGTTGCAAAGGCGCTCGAACTGGGTACGGGTGAGCGACTTGGTCATGATGTCCGCGGTATTGTCAGAGGAGCGAACACGGAGGATGTGGAGTTCGCCAGAATCAACGAGATCTCTAGTAGAGTGGTATTTGATGTGGAAGTGTTGTACTTTGGAGTGCCATCGTTGGTCCTCGGTGAGTTGGCGGGCCGTGTCGTTGTCACAGTAGAGGGGCATAGCGTCAGAGAGAGGCATGTCTAGTCCTTCAAGGAGCTGGTGGAGAAATATTAACTCATGTGAGGCATCATGGAGGGAGATATATTCTGCATAGCATGAGGAATCGGCAGTGTGAGGTTGTTTATGCAAAGCCCAGGAGATCATGCCAGAGCCTAGCGAAAAGCAGTATCCTCCGATAGAGCGACTAGTGGTAGGGCAGTTTGCATAATTGGAATCAGAAAAGCCGATAGGCCGGATCGCATTGTAGCCACCCAAGTCTAATGAGAAGAGCCTAGTGTTTTTGAAATATCGGACGACGCGGATGGCCGCATCCCAGTGTTCAGGTTGGTAGCAATCCAGGACTGTAGCCAAACGCCTGACAGCAAAAGCGATGTCGGGGCGGGTGGCCACTGCAAGGTAATTAAGTGTACCAACCAAAGAACGATAGGGTGTCCGATGAATCCAAGAGGCGATGTTGGCAGGGATGGGTAAAGACTTGTCCAGTTGTGTTATCTGCAGACCAGGGACCATTGGGGTGTCAACGGGGTGTGCATCTAACTGTCCAAACTGTTCCACGATATGATCGATGAGGGCAGTCTGGGACAGAGAGATGATGCGGTTTGGTCTATTATGGATGATGCTGATTCCGAGGGCATATTTGACCACGCCAAGGTCAGAAATTTCCCAATGTTGACAAAGCTCAGTTTTAAACTGGGCATTCTCATCAGCAGAGGAGGAAATTGAGATGATGTCATCAACGTGGACGGCGAAGATAGTGGTGCCAGTGTGTGTGCAGCGTTGGTATACGCACCATTCACACACAAGGCACTGGAATCCCATCTGAGTGATGGTTTTATGGAACGTTTGGTTCCAGATACGGCTGGCCTGCTTCATACCGTAGAGACTTTTCATGAGACACATGACCCAATCCTCTTTTCCTGGTGCCTCAAAGCCAGGAGGCTGTTCCATGAAGACAGTCTCAAAGTCAGGTAGAATTCCATGTAGGAAAGCAGTTTTAATGTTGACGTGTTGGATGTCCCAGTCCAGTACAGCAGCAATATGGAGCAGGGAACGGAATGATTCAAGACGCGCCGTGGGAGCAGTGGTCTTTTCATAGTCGACGAGATAATGCTGAGCGAAGCCTTTTGCGATGTAGCGAACTTTGTAGCAGGCAATGTTGCCAGCATCGTCACGCTTTCGTTTGCATACAAGTTTGCCTTTCAGGGGCTTTTGGCCGTGGGGAAGCTCAGAGTGAGGTATGAGGACAAAAACCTGAAGATCCTCAAGACTTTTGAGTTCAGCACGGGCGCCAGCAACCCAGTATTCTCGTTCAGGAGACGTGAGGGCAGTAGCCCAAGAGGGATCGTCACCAGTGTTGAGCACAGTTTCAGTGTCGCCAGAGGAGATGGCAGTGAGTACTTTACTGATCATGAACGAAGTGGAGGGAACTGAGAGGGTGAGAGGCAAGAGGCAATGGGTGTCACATACAGGTGCATACTCGGCGACAAAGGCGGCAAGGTGGGCTTCATTGTGGGAGGGGGTGGGTATGTTGCCATGGGCTGTGAGACAGGAAGATCAACGGAGGGGGATTCGGGATGGGGCGGATGAAGGGGGAGGGTTGGAAATAGGGGAAGGTGGTGTGAGAGAGATGGAGGGGAGGGAAGGGGTGATGGTATTTTGAGAAGGGGTGGTATTTTGAGGAGGTATGGTATTTTCAACTGTATTTTGAGGAGAGACGGTATTTTCAGCAGTGTTTTGAGGGGTGACAGTATTTGTTTGTTGTATGGTAGTGCTATCTATGGGAGCCTGTATAGTATGTGTATTAATAGGTGTGGAAGTATTGTTGGTGGTGTTTTGAGGGGAGATGGTATTTGTTTGTTGTATGGGAGCGCTATCTATGGGAGTCTGTATAGTATTTGCATTATTAGGTGTTGGTGACAGTACTTGAAGGTTTGACAGTGATGGTGCTTGAGGTATTGTCAGTGATGGTACTTGAAGGAATGTTGGTGACGGTGCTTGAGGTATTGATGGTGGCAGTGCTTGAGGAATTGGTGGTGACGGTTCTTGAAGTATTGGTGGTGACGGTACTTGAAGGAATGTCGGTGATGGTGCTTGAGGTATTGATGGAGGCGGTGCTTGAGGGATTGGCGGTGATGGTTCTTGAAGTATTGGCAGTGACGGTACTTGAGGGAATGTTGGTGATGGTGCTTGAGGTATTGTCGGTGACGGTGCTTGAGGGATTGGTGGTGACAGTTCTTGAAGTATTGACAGTGACAGTGTTTGAGGGATTGATGATGATGGTGCTTGATGAGTTGATGATAACGATGCTTGAGGGTGAGATGTCGATGAAGTTGGAAGGAGAGATGTTGGTGGAGGAAGTGATGGCGTGGTTGATTCTTGAGGGGGTTGAATTTGAGGAGTTGATTGGGACTGGCACTCTTCAATGAAAGAAACATGGTAGGAATTAAAGATATGGTTAGTAGTATGATCCCAGAGGCAGTAAGCCTTTGAGTTGGGAGCGTAACCAATGAGTGTGCACGGAATAGAACGATGAAGGATTTTAGGGTTATAAGTTGGGATGAGTGCAAATGCGCGACATCCGATTTCACGGAGGTGTGAAAGAGAAGGTTTACAGTTATGCCAGAGTTCATGGGGAGTCTTACCTTTGTTGGTGGATGCGCCTGTGAGGTTGGTGAGATAGGTGGATGTGGCACAGAACTCATCCCACATGGTAGTGGGAGCACCACACGCTGACATCATGGCATGAGCTTTATCAAGGAGGGTGTGGTGGAGGCGTTTGGCATGACCATTGTGTGCAGATATATAGGGCGCAGTAAGAAGGTGTAAGATACCTTTTTGTTTACACCAGTCAAGAATATCTAGGGAAGTTAGTTCATCATTATCGGTGGTGATGCACTTAAGACGGTATGTTGTTTGAGTTTCAAGGGCGAGAGCCCATGATTTGAGGACAGGAGCAGCTTTAGCTTTGGAATGAAGCGGGAGGGACTACACAAAGGCTGTGTGATCGTCTATTAAGTTCATGGAATACAGATGGCCAGAATGGGAAGGAGTGGACATGGAACCACAAAGGTCAATGTATACACGTTTGAGAGGTTTAGTAGCCTTTTCACCCTTCCTTATTTTTGGAACTGGCAAACGAGTCTGTTTCCCTAAGATGCAGTGTTCACATTTGGGAGCCAGGGAAGAGGTGTTGATCGGCATACCTTCGGCAACCTTGGAATGGGCCATGTCAAGGATGGTGCGAGATCTGCAGTGGCCTAAACATTTGTGCCAAGAGTCGATGTCTGGTAAACAAGAGGTGTAGTAAGCAGTTGAATGGGTGGTGGGAGAGGGGTGATGTTGTACAGCAAAGTTAGAGAGGATGAATAGCTTGCAGTCGGGAGACACTGAGCCGTGGGCAATGATGATGTTTTTGGTGTCGGAGATGTAACAATGACCTTGGCGAGGGTAAAAGTGGGTGTTGTAATCAGTATTACCCAGGAGAAAAACAGATATGAGGCAAACAGAAGAGGAAGGAACATAGAAGGCATTCTCAAGTACAAGAGTACCAGAGGGCATTTTAAGCTCGATGATCCCCATGCCGATGGTGTTCACAGAGTGATTGCCAAGGCCAGTGATTGGGTGAGGCTTAATGGGATGCAATGATTGGAAATCTGAGAGAATGGGGGAGATGTGACAAGTCACACCAGTATCAATGATGAAAGGAAAGGAAGAAGGAGAATGATGGGAAGAAGGGGAAGAGGAAGCTGGGAAAGCAGTGGAAGTAGAAAGACAAGAAGTGAAGAAAGTGTGGTAAGGGTAATGGGGTTCAGGGTCAGGCGCAACCTCGGCAATATGAGCCATAGCTGAGGCAGAACTATTGTTCCAAGTTTGGTCAGGGACAGGGATGTAAGCACGTCCATTGAGGAAAACAGTGTCAGAGGACAATACAGGCGGTGCAGGTGAAGGTATGGTTGTTGCAACGTGGGCAGATGAGTTGGTCAAGCAAGGGCGAGATGACGAGGATTCACGTTGGGACTGATATTTCTCTCATGCAGCAGTGCGGGCAGCGCGAGCTTCCTCAAGTGTTTTACCAGTTATTTTACCGCCGGGGGCAATACAGTAGTCAGTGTGATGTGTCTCCTTTTTGCAGTTGGCATAGGGAGGTTGTGGAGACCATGAATGTGACACGGCAGCAAAGGCAGAGGTTGTGGTAATGGAAGGTGATAAAGTGTAAGGGTTGGCAGGTTGACCAGTTTCGATGCGGTGACAAATCAAGGCGTCCTCATCAAGTATACGGCTAGCAATTGCTTTAGAGTTGAAAGTAGAGGATTTGGATAGAGAGTTAATGGAATGCTGAAGAGGACCGAAATTTTTACTAAGAGCATTGAGAATAAGGATGGAGAAAATGTTGTCATTTTTAAGTGAGCCCATGGCGACAATACAATGGTAGTAGGTGCAAAGTTCAGAGAGCATGTCATGAAGAGATTTCTCATATGTGAAGTCGATTTCGAGGCCTTTGAGGAGAAGGTTGAGTTGGGCGAATGCACCTTGTTGCTCATGAAGAGTTCTGAGTTTTTCAAACATGAGGTGGGCGGTGACAAGATTATAGATGAGATCAATGTCCACAGGGGACATGCGGGTTTGTATGAAACCACGAAGAGCACTGTCATTATGCCTTCAGATGAAGTGGGCCTTTGGTGCGAATGTGGCATCTGGACAGGGCAGTGAACCATCAAGCCAGGGGTCAAGTCCATGGCATAAGGCGATGAGAGAGAGGTGGCGGCTCCATTCTATCCAATTGAATTTACCAAGATCAAGAATGAGATCCTTGGGCCAATCCATACTATGAAGGGTGATTAAAGTGAGGTGTATGCCAGAGGGCGTTATTCCAAAATGAGAACTGGTCATATGGGGAGGGACAGAAGAAGGGGACAGAGAAGTACTATTAATTGCCGGAGGGGCAGGTGCCAGAGGGGCATTGATAGAAGAATTATTAATGGAAGAGGAGGAACCGGAAGAAGAATTTAATGCTGAAGGGGTGGGATTTGCCGAAGAGGCAGGATTGTTAGGGTCAGAAGTCATCGAGTGATGTATTAAATATAAGAGTGATGTAAGATGAAAGTGACGTAACTGTCAATGAGGGCAAAGGGAATCGATAGAGAAGGGAATCAGGGAGAAAAAAAAAGGAAACAAGGCATTGACAAAGGGTAGTGAGAGAGTGAAGGATGATGCAGAGAGGATGATAAGATAAGATGAAAAAAGGTAATGAAGTGCGATGATTGAGTTGAGAAACAGATGGGAGGTAGTCGTGGCAGGCTGGGCGTCGTGTTTTTTAAGGGCCCATAACCTATACGAGCCCAACTAGGTCACGATAGGAGAACAAGAGTGAATGTATATCTAAATCCCCACTAAGGGGATGATATACTCTACATCATGTGCTAGATCACATCACATGATGGTGTGATGCCTACATCATCTACAGACAGCAACACAGATCATCCGTCACTGACAGGATATCTGTCACAATGCATATGCAAGTGGGTAAGAGCCTGTTTGGCACAATTTTTATTGCACGCGACACCAGCCAAAAAAAAAAAAACCGGTAAAGTGTGGCAAGCTGCGGGAGAGTGGCCATTCGAGACACTTTTTTGTGACAAAACAAAAGTGCGACAGCATGCGAGTGCCCCACCAAAAATAAAAATGTGTCTAGACATGTTTTTATCTTTGTTGTCGCATTCGCATGCGTGACGTGACATCCTGTTACAACTCCGTAACATGATAAGTTACATGTTATCTAGATGTAGTGATCACAGCATTAGCTGATGACCACCAGCAGACACACTCGCTCTTACAGTAAATAAGATGAAAACTTGAATTGCACTACAACTAATGCATTGTTTTATTATACAACACGTCCCTCTGTACTTTTGAGCTTTCCATACAATGGAGGGTAACATTTATGTGCCGCTAATGTAAGCCCAAGAGTGTGCACTGGGAAACTATCCCAATATCCCAATGACTCCCAGGTGTTGGCATGCAAGTACAAAGGGGTGTGAAGCAGTAAAACTGGTCGCGCAGGCCTCCGCGGGGTACAAAAACTTGTCAGGATGCCCGTCTAGATCGGATGTCCGCGGTACTTGCGCCGCTAAGCCCGCACGCGGATGCGGCGATGCTGGG
>WNGJ01004557.1_pt1 | contig 14438 bp, 13 predicted proteins | sample 5400611 | NCBI WGS metagenome assembly WNGJ01 (sample SAMN13153375, study PRJNA577476) | soil metagenome | isolation source: 40 cm soil or saprolite under Garry oak tree replicate 1 | place: USA:California | collected 2016-06-15 | reverse complement strand
TCCTGTGCTCCGAACCTTCCGCTCCCCCGGCCCATCCCCAGCACAACCAGTCGAGGTCCACGACGGCATACGGGAGTTCTCGCTTCTCGAGCACGTCGGCCATCTCGATCGCGACCGAGCTCTTCCCGGTGCCGAACAGGCCCGTCACGAGCACCGCCCGGGGCTCACCCTTCACGATCGAGCTCCCCCGGCCCCCAGGCATCAGGTACCGGTCGAACCAAGCTTGGGTCCGGAGGATGGCGTCGCGTGCGTGGGCCCGTTCGAAGGGAACGTGGCCCTCGCGCGGGTAGACGACGAGCTCGGTGTCCACACCTGTCCGTGCGATGGCCGCGAAGAGCTCCTCGGCCTGTCCCACCGGCGTGCACCGGTCCATCGCTCCTTGGATGATCAGGGTCGGCGTGGTGCAGGCGGCCGCGTGATACACCGGAGACCAGCGAACGTACGGGCCGTTCGGATCCGCCCAAGCGTCGCCGATGATGAAGTCATCGAACGCGGCGATGTCCGCGGTGAGGTGGAACGACACCCAATCGGCGATCACCGAATTCGCGACCGCGGCCGCGAACCGGTCGGTCTGCGTGACGGCCCACGCGGTCATGTATCCGCCGTACGAGAGCCCGGAGATCCCGAGGCGGTCCGGATCGGCGATCCCGCGTTCGATGCACAGGTCGATCCCCGCCATCACATCGGCGAAGTCCTCGCCGCCCGGATCGTCGATCACGGCTTGCGCGAACGCGTGATCCCGCCCGTTGCTTCCGCGAGGGTTGGGCATCAGGACCGCATAACCGGCGCCGGCGAGCAGGGTCGCGTTCGGCTCCGAGTCCGAGAAGTAGCCGTTCCAACACCACGACGGCCCACCGTGGACGAGCGCGAGCAACGGGAACGGCCCGGTTGCGCCCGTCGGCGTGAGGAGGAGGCCCTCGATCAGCAGCCCATCTGCCGCCGTCCAGCTCAGCGACCGGATATCGGGGAAGACAGTGCCGTCGACGATCGCTTCGTTGAACGAGGTGAGCCGCGCCCACCCCCGCGTCGCGTGATCGAAGCGCGCGAGCTCCGGCGCGATCCCGTGCGCTTGGTGCGTCGTGTAGACGACGTCTCCGCCGTCGGCGACCACACACGCCGGCTTCGTGATGTCTCCGCCGATGAACGGAGCGCCCGCCCACACCTCCTCCCGTGACCCGTCGAGCGCGATGCGGCCGCAGGCGGTGCCGGTTCCGTCGTACCGCGCGTACCAGAGGGTCGCCGCGTCACACCATTCCACCTGGCCGACGGTCTCGAGCCCCACCCAGGGATCCGCGGCGCCCCCGGCCGCGACGTCGACGATCTTGACGCTGCCGCTCAGCATGCCGTGATCGCTCGAGTAGCCCTCGACGATCGCGGCACGACTGCCGTCCGGTGCGAGCGCGAGCCCTTCGAGCTGCCAGGTCGGCTCGTAGAGCGTGGTGGCGCTCCGATCCCCGAGGTCCAGACGAGCGACCGAGCAGCGGTACCAGCCCGATCCGCCCGACTCCTCCGACACCAGCCCAACCACGGTCGCGTCGCCGTCCCAGTCGACCTCCCACACGCTTCGTCCCAGCGGGCCGACCTCGTCGACCTCGCCGGAGGCGAGGTCGACGAGGAAGAGGCGGCGCCACGCGTCGCCCGGGCGCCGGACGATCGGATCGGGATCGGGCTCGGACCCGGTGACGGCCACCGCCGACCAATCGAGCCCGTAGGACCACGGGTCGGCGACGAGGACGAGGAGCCGGGAGCCGTCGCTCGACCAGAGGAGCTGCTCGGCCGAGCCCCGGAAGGTCCCCGCGAGCTCCGGCCCGCCACCGACGGCCATCGTGTAGGGGAGGTGGTGCCCGTGCAGGAGGCGGTCCGAGAGGAACCCGAGGCGCGTGCCGTCGGGAGACCACACCGGCGACCGATCGCCCCAGTCTCCTTCGGTGAGTCTCGTCAGTCCGCCATCCGCGCCGAGCATCCACAGGTCGCTCGGGATCGAGACACCATGCTCGGAGACCGTGGCGTGCAGGCTGAACGCGACGGTCCCGTCCGGTGCGATCGCGACATCGGTCGGCGTCCGTACGTTGAGGAGGTCATCGACCGTCGGCTGCCGTGTGTGTTGCTCAACCGCCATGCGTCCTCCTCCTTCGCTGATCGCGCTCCGGACGGTACCCCACCGATACACGGCCTTCCTCGCGGGTTCTAAGCTGACGGGACGCCATCGCGACCGCGGCGGGATCCGGAGGAGACGCGCACGTGTCCGAGCGAACGGCCGACATCGACCGAGCCCGGGATGCGCTCGCGCGGGACGCCTGGGCTGAGGCCTTCGACGCGCTGCACGGCGCGGATCCCGCTCTCGGTTGAGCCCGCGGGACCTCGAAGGCCTGGCGGATGCGGCCTGGTGGTTGTCGCGATGGGACGGATCGATCGCCGCTCGCCAGCGCGCCTACACGGGCTACGCCGCCGCCGGCGACGATCCGCGGGCTGCGTTCAACGCGGTGCTGCTCTGCTTCGACCACGTCGAACGCGGCGACCCGGCGGTCGCGATGGGGTGGCTGATGCGGGCGCAACGGCATCTGGACGATCACGAGACGTGCGTGCAGCACGGGTTCCTGGCGCTCTGCCAGGCGGCTTTCGCCCAGCACGGCGGCGATCTCGAGACCGCGATGACCCTCGCCGAACGGGCTCACGAGATCGGCCGCCGGTTCGACCATCGCGACGTGATCGTCTGGCGCTTGGTACGCGGGGACAGGTGTTGATCTCGATGGGACGGATCGCCGAAGGGCTCGCGCTCCTCGATGAGGCGATGACGTCGGTGATCGCGGACGAACTCACCCCGTACTTCACGGGCGTCCTCTACTGCAGCCTGCTCGATACCTGCCTCGACATCGCGGATCTCGGGCGCGCCGGCGAATGGAGCCTTGCGGCAACGACCTGGTGCGAGACGCTCCCGCCCGGGAGCGCCTATCCGGGGAGGTGCCGCGTCACCCGCGCGGAGGTCGCGACGCTCCGGGGATCCTGGGCGGAGGCCGAGCGAGAAGCCCTGCGGGTCGGCGAGGACGCCGTCGCCGATCCCCCCACCGCCGGTAGGGCGCTGTACCAATGCGGCGAGATCAGGCGACGGAGCGGTGATCTGCGCGACGCCGAAGCCGCGTTCTCCCGTGCCCACGAGCTGGGGGTTCGAACCCCAACCGGGGTTGGCGCTCCTTCGTCTGGCGCAAGGCAAGCCGGACGCGGCGTCGACCTCCCTCCGTATCGCCCTGGGCGGTGAGGAAGGTCGCTCGTTCCGACGAGTGCGACTGCTGGCGGCGTTCGTGGAGATCGCGCTCGCGGCGGACGACGTCGAGACAGCGCGCGATGCCAGTGACGAGCTCTCGCTGATCGCCAACGAGATCGGCACGCCGGCGCTCGAGGCGACTGCGGCGACGGCATGGGGTGCCGTTCGTCTTGCCGATGGCGGTTCGCAGGAGGCGCTCGAGGATCTCCGGCGCGCGAGCGCCGCGTGGAGCGAGCTCAAGCTCCCGTACGAGGGCGCGCAGGCCCGGGTGCTCTTCAGCGTCGCCGTGCGGAACGCGGGCGACGCCGAGGGGGCGCGGCTCGAGCTGCGGGCAGCTCGAGCCACCTTCGAGCGGCTCGGAGCTCGCCCTGACGCGGAGCGAGCCGCCGCGTTGCTCGACGAACTGAGCGGCCTGCGCGCCGGCCTCATCGCGCGCGAGATCGAGGTGCTGCGCCTGGTCGGGACGGGGATGACGAACCGCGACATCGCCGCGACCCTCGTGATCAGCCAGCACACCGTGGCATGGCACCTCCAGAACATCTACGCGAAGCTCGGCGTGCCGACGCGAGCCGCCGCAACCGTCTTCGCGTTCGAACACGGCCTGGCCTGAAAACGTCGAACGCCCGTGGTTCGTTCGGACCACGGGCGCCGTGCTGCGGTTTGGCTCGTTCCGTCGATGCCCGGTCCCCCGCCGGTCCCTAGGTTCTTTCCCGTCAGGCGATAGATGGAGGCAGCGATGGACGGCACCACCGAACGGATCGAGACCGTCATCATCGGCGGCGGACAAGCCGGGCTGGCGGCCGGTTACCACCTCGCGGAACGTAGGCGCTCCTTCGTGGTCCTCGACGCCGACACGCGCATCGGAGGGAGCTGGAGGGACCGTTGGGACTCGCTCGTCCTGTTCACGCCCGCCCGCTATTGCGGTCTGCCAGGCTGGCGGTTCCCCCTTCCCGGCGGTTCGTTCCCGACGAAGGACGACGTCGCCGACTACCTCGAGGAGTACGCATCACGGTTCGAGCTGCCCGTTCGGACGGATGTCCGCGTGGATCGGGTATCCAGCCACGGCGACGGCGGCTTCCTCGTGCGGGCAGGGGACCTCCGGATCGAGGCCGAGAACGTGCGGTCCACGAGCGCGGTGTGGCTCCAGGCGCTCCGGGCCTGTACTTCGTCGGTCTCCCGTTCCAGTACGCAGCCGCCTCAGACGTGCTCCCCGGCGTCGGCAGGGACGCCGCCTATATCGCGAAGCGTCTGGCCGATCGTCGGTCCTCTCCGGAGCCGGCCCTGGCCACACGGTCCGCGTGAGGCCGGTCGGTCAGGAGACGCCCTCGCTCCACTCGCGATCGAGCATCGCGTATACGGCCTCGCTCTGCCACTCTCCCCTGAGGTACTCGTTCTCGACGAAGTGTGCTTCCCGGCGCATCCCCAACTTCTCCAGGACGCGGGCCGACGCGACGTTCCGTGGTTCGAGGCGGCCGATCACGCGATGCAGACCGAGCTCCTCGAAAGCGATCGAAAGCATCGCGCGCCCGCCCTCGGTCGCGTACCCGCGCCCGTGGTGGTCCGGATGGACGATGTACCCGAGCTCGCCGGTCGCGTGCTCACGGCTGAAGAGCTCCAGGGTGAAGTCACCGACCACGGCGCCCGTCTCCTTCAGCTCGGCCGCGAGAGCCAGGAAGTCGCCCTCCGAGACCATCGTCGTCGCTGCGATCTTCTTGTCGAGCGCCTCGCGAACCTGGTCGTCCGTACGCGCGTCCCACAGCAGGTACCGCGTCACGTCGGCACGCGATTGGTAGGCATACAGCGCGGGGAAGTCGGCCGGTGTGAACGGCCGCAAGAGGAGTCGGTCTGTCTCCACGACCGAGACGGGCTTGCCCAGGTTCACGCCTGAAGGCTACTTGCGGATCTGCATGACCACGTCGAGCGCACCGCCGGCCGAGCCGAACGGTTCGACGCGGATCGTGAGCTCGTCGCCCTTGACGAGGTCGTGGGAGCCCATCGAGCTGGGGATCCGGAGGTTGTAGAGGTACATCCCGTCCAGCTCCCGCATAACCCCCGGCTCGTCAGCCGCGGACACGGACACGGCCGGGTACGTCTCATCGCCGTGGAGCATCGCGATCGTCGGGGCCAAACCGCCCCAGAAGGCACCGTCGCAGCCGATCCTGACCTTCACCGGGACGACCTGGCCGGTCTGGACGAGATCCTTTCCACCGGACCCGAGCGGCGGGAGGACCGCCCCGTCGCCCACCGAGACCGTTGCGCGCGAGGTCGCGGAGTCGGAGCCGCCGTCGTCGTCGGCCACCTTCGCCTCCAGCGCGTACGTTCCGCACGAGGCGTAGCTTCGCGTGTAGGTGGTCGTCAGTCCGCCGGCGCTCCCGGCGCCACCGTCGAACCACCACGTGAAGGTGTCCGCCGTGCCCGGATCGGTCGCCGTCGCGGTCCACGTCACGTCGCTGCCGGCGAGGGCTGTCGTCGTGCTCGGCGTGAGCGACACGATCGTCGGCGGGACGTTGACCGCTCGCCAGGAGAAGACGTCGGTGGCGGTGCCGCCGTTCCCATCGGATGCGGTGACCGTGACCGATCCGTTGCCCTCGTCGGGCGGGACATAGTGCCACGACCATGTCCCGTTCCCATGGTCCGTGAAGGACCCAGCTCCGGATCCCGAGATCGTCAACGCGTCGCTATCGGGATCGGTGAACGACCCGTTGGTCGCGAGGGTGTCACCTTCGAGACCCGTGACATCCGGGGCGTGGTCCTGAACGACGGGTGCTCGGTTCAAAGGCGGGACGTGGCCGAACTTGATCTCGAGCGCGCACGTGTCTTCGCATGTGGCGAAGGAACCCCCGAGGTCGAGCGAACCCGAGACGTTGAAGCCGTTGGGTGCGTCGAAGTCGTATCCCGACCCGAGCCAGTCCTGGCGGGAGCCCGCACCCGGGTTGAAAGGTCCGAACGGGACGGCGCCATCCACCGTTACGCCGCGCAACACGATCTCCGAGCCGGCCTGGCGGCCGTCGACCATCACGCGCAGCGCATTCACATCCCCGAGCGCCGACTGCGCCCGTGCAAGCGTCCACCCTTCGGCGTTCGCTAGCTCCTCGGAGAAGTTCCTGAATACAAGCGTGCAGTCCAGCGACTCGTCGACCAAACGCGACGTGAGTGTCCCGGCCGATCGGTCCCACGTCAGCGTGATCTGGTTGGCGGCCGGCGTCGCCAGGGTACCGATCTCGTAGTTCCCGACGCAGTCGCCGCTCGCGGAACCGGAGTTCATGTTCGTCACGAACCGCGGAGCCGTGAAGTTGGACTCGATGCGGTTCGCCGCGGGAGCGAGGTCCGCGACCCCTAGATACTCGTCTGCCGTGGTGGTGAGGGAACCGATAGCTCTGAGTCGGATCCCGCCGTAGCTGGTGAATGTTGCCGGGCTCGGCGTGCTCACCTGGATGCCTGGCGCTCCCACATCGGTTCCGGCGTTCGCGGCGCCCGCGACGACCGTGGTCAGGGCAACCACCGTCGTCGCGGCGATCAGCGCTCTCCCCTTCAACCGCCCCGACCTCCTCAGGCCCCTTGGCACCCTCGCGGCTCGCGGGGCGTCCCTTACCTATCGGCAAAACCACCCTGGTTCCTACAGCTCGGGTTGTAGGTCATCCGGCCGGCCACCGGTCGACCGGGGGGCGGTAGAGGCATCCAACAAGGATGGGCCCACAACTCAGACGGCGCGGGGCGGTCAGACCGCGCGGAGCGGCGCGGGGCGGGTCACGTGCTGGACCTCGCCCGGGAGCGTCACCACGAATCGAGCGCCCCCGCCGGGCCGATCTTCCACGCTCGCCGTCCCGCCATGCAGCTCGGCGAACCGTTGGACGAGGGACAGGCCGATGCCCACGCCGCCGCGCGCGCTCGCGCCTTGCCGGAAGGGCTCGAAGATCTCGTCCTTGATGTCGTCCGACACCCCGGGGCCCTCGTCCTCCACGACCACGACCACCCCGTGGCCCTGCTCGGTGATGAGCACCTGCACGGGCGTTCCCGCGGGGGTATGCCGGGCCGCGTTGTTGAGGAGGTTCTCCACGATCCGCTCGACCTTCGCCCGGTCCACGTCGACGAGCATCGGTTCGCTCTCGATCCGGATCGGGTGCCCCGAGAGTGAGGGGAGCTCCAGGGCCACCCGGTCGGCGAGCTCGCCGACGTCCGTCGGCTCGCGTTCCGGCTGGAGCTGACCGCGGCGGAGTCGGTCGAGGTCGAGGAGATCGTCCACCAATCGCGCCGCCTTCTTCCCCGCTTGTTCGATCACGCCGTACAGATCGTTGAGCTCCACACCCGTCAGCTGAAGCTGGTCGGCACGCCGGATGGTCTGCATCGCGCCCAGGATGCCCGCGAGCGGACCCTTCAGGTCGTGCGAGACCGCGTGGAGCAGGGTGTTCTTCATGTCGTTCTGCGCGCGCAGGTCGTCCGAGACCTCCTCCTGGGACTCCAGCTGCGACCGCTGGCGCTTCGCATGGTCGCGGATGATCGCCAGGAGCCAGACGACGAACAGGAACACGGCGTACCACACGAGCGCGTTCCACGATGGCACCAGGACGTTCGTCTCGACCGACCGGACGTGGGCGAGTTGCATCGCGACGGCGGCGAGGCCGGCCACCAAGAATCCCCACGCTCGGCCGAGGTTCCAGGTCGCGATCAAGATCGGAAGCACGTAGAAGGGCGCGATCGAGATGTTGGGGCCGATCAGAGAGTCGGCGACGCCGACACCGATGACGAACAGGACGGCCACGGCCAGCACGTACGCGGGCGGCCGCCCGGAAAGGAACGCTTCGAGCGGAAGCGCCCGCCTATCACGGTTGTCGAGGTCCACGGATGAGTCCTCGGCGGACCACGCATCTACCTTGAGTTCGGTAGGCGATAAGCCCGTTGCTCGATGGGTCAAACGTCCGACAAGAGCGCCCGGAGCGCGCGGAACGCCCTCCCGCGATGGCTGATCCGGTCCTTCTCGTCCGGTTCGAGCTCTGCCATCGTCCGGTCCCGGCCGACGGGCACGAAGATCGGGTCGTACCCGAAGCCGCCGGTCCCCCGGGGTCTGGTGGTGAGGGTTCCCTCGCAAAGGCCCTCCGCGTAAACGAGCTCACCGCCCGGCGCCGCCGACGCGGCCACGCACCGGTAGCGAGCCGTCAGGCCGGCGGCCGGGATCCCCCGGATCGAGCGGATCAGCTCGGCGAGGTTCCGCTCGTCCGTCGCGTCCGATCCCGCGAACCGGGCGCTCCGGGGCCCGGGCCGGCCACCGAGCGCATCGACTTCGATGCCGGAGTCGTCCGCGAGAGCGGGGATCCCCAGGGCGTCGGCCACGGCTCGAGCCTTGAGCGACGCGTTGTCCAGATACGTGTCCCCTGTCTCGTCGACGTCGGGGAAGGTGCCCGGGTCGCGATCGCGGACGGTGACCCACTCCACGGGCCAGTCCGAGCAGATCCGCGTGATCTCGACGAGCTTGTGTTCGTTCTTGGTCGCGAGGGCGATCCGTCGCGGCGGCGCCATCCGGCCTTCAGATACCGAGCGCCTCGGCCTGGATCTTCGTGAGCTCCGCGATCCCGGCTGCGGCGAGATCGAGCAACTCGTCCAGCTGCGGCCGGGAGAAGGGCGAGCCTTCCGCGGTTCCCTGAACCTCGACGAGCGCCCCGCCGCCGGTCATCACGATGTTGCAGTCAACCTCCGCCCCGGCGTCCTCCTCGTAACAGAGGTCCAGACGGGGCTCTCCCTCCACGAGACCCACCGAGACCGCCGCCACCGAATCCTTCAACACGTCGGCAGGTGTCGGACCATCGATCAGGCTGCGGAGCGCGAGGGCGAGGGCGATGTAGCCTCCCGTGATGGAGGCCGTCCTCGTTCCCGCGTCGGCCAGCAGGACGTCGCAGTCGACCGTCACGGTGCGCTCGCCGAGGCGTTCGAGATCGGTGACGCTCCTGAGCGCCCTGCCGATCAAACGCTGGATCTCTTGCGTGCGACCGCCAGGCCGTCCCCGGTTCACCTCCCGGCCGGACCGTTCGAGTGTCGACGCAGGCAGCATCGAGTATTCGCCCGTGACCCACCCGCGACCCGTTCCTCGGAGCCATCGCGGCACGTCCTCCGACACGGTGGCTGCACACAGGACGCGGGTCTTGCCCATGGAGAACAGGACGGAGCCGTTCGCCCACTCCTGGTAGCCCAGCTCGTAGGTGACCGGACGGAGCTCGCCGGACGCGCGGCCGTCGGGACGGGTCACCTCCCGACCTCCCAGACCGCGTCGCGCGTCGCGACGTCGATCGGACCGTCGAACAAACCGGCCGCTTGCTCCAGCGACACGCCGGGATCGAGCGCCGGCGTGAGGTGCGTCAGCACCAGTCGGCGCACGCCGGCGCGGGCCGCGTGCTCGGCCGCCTGCTCCGCGCTGAGATGGAAGAAGGTGTGGTCCATCGGGTCCTGGTAGGTCGCCTCGCACAGGAACAGATCGGCGCCGCGTGCGAGCTCGATCGCTTCCTCGCAGGGGCCCGTGTCACCGGTGTACGCGAGCGTGTGCCCTTCCGCTTGGATCTTGTACCCCAGTGAGTACACGCCGATGTGGGTCATCTCGAAGGAGGTCACGCGGAAGGGCCCCACCTCGAACACGCGACCGGCTTCCAGATGATCGAACGCGTACGCCTCGGCCATCACGTTGCGGCCGTTCTCGGAGACGAGCAACGCGGCCAGATCCATGAACCCGGTGGGTGAGTAGAACGGGAGGCCGGGCTCCCCGAGGTCTCCGTAATGGCGAGCGTAGAACGCCGGGATGACGTCGAGGAAATGGTCCGCGTGGCCGTGCGTGATCAGCACCGCGTCGATGTCGCTGGGCGGCACGTGCTCCTGCAGTCGAGCGAAGGTGCCGGTTCCCGCGTCGAGCCAGAGATTGAAGGACCCGCTGGTCACGAGGTAACCGCTGCACTCACCCGCCGTTCCCGGCCACGTTCCGTGGGAACCCAAGACCGAGAGCCTCACGGGCGACCCCCCGCTTCGATGTGGACGGCCTTCACGTGCGCGAGCTCCCTTCCCACGAAGAGCTCCGCGTGGTCGCGGAACGGCTCGGCGTCTCCCGTCGTGAGGAACTCGTGATGAGGGGGCTCCGGCTCCTCCCGGAGGCCGCCGGCCCGCAGCAGCTCGGCGTAGACATCCTTCGCCGTCTCCTCCGCGGACGACACCAGGACGACGTCGGGGCCGAGCTCCAGCTGGAGCAGTCCCGAGAGCAGCGGGTAGTGCGTGCAGCCCAAGATCAACGTGTCGATCCCTTTCTCTTTCAGCGGTGCAAGATACCTGTGCGCGGCCGTCCGCAACCCTTCAGACGTGGTGTCGCCCCGCTCGACGTGTTCGACGAAGACCGGGCAGGCCGCGGCGTGCAGCTCGACCGTCGACCCCACCGCGCGTTGGTAGGCGCCCGTGAGGATCGTCGCGGACGTTCCGATCACGCCGACCACGCCGTTCCTCGTCGCGCGGATCGCTGCGCGTGCTCCCGGGTTGATCACCCCGACGACCGGGACCCCGTGGGCGGTGGCGATGTCGCCGATCGCGGAGACCTCGATCGAGTTGCAGGCCACCACGAGCAGCTTGACGTCGCGCTCCACGAGGGCAGCGGCGATCTCCATCGCGAACCCGCGGATCTCCTCCACCGGCCGGGGGCCGTACGGGAAATGGGCCGAATCCCCGACGTAGATCAACGATTCGTTGGGAAGGAGATCGAGGACCGCTCGCGCCACCGTGAGACCGCCAACGCCTGAGTCGAACACCCCGATCGGCCGGCTATCGGACACTGGCTACCACCACAAGGACTCCTCGACCCCTCGCTCCGCGGCCGACAGGTCGTCCGCCCATGCGTGCGTCGAGAGGTACTTCCATCCGCCGTCCGGGAGCAGACACACGATGTCGCCATCGTCGAGCTCCTGAGAGATGCGCTGCGCGACGTGGATCACCGCGCCGCTGCTGATCCCCGCGAAGACCCCCTCGCGCGCCGTGAGCTCCCTCGTCGCGTGGAGGGAGTCGGCGGCGTTCACCAGGAACTTCCGGTCGATCTGCTCGGGATCGAAGATCGGCGGGATGAACCCTTCCTCGAGCGAACGCAGACCGTAGACCAGGTCGCCCAGCTCGGGCTCGGCGGCGATGACCTTGATCTGCTCGTTGTAGGCGTGGAGCCCGCGACCCACACCCGTCAAGGTCCCGCCGGTCCCCATCCCGGCGACGAAGTGCGAGACGGCCGGAAGATCGCGGATGATCTCCTGCGCCGTTCCCTTCTCGTGAGCGTCTGGATTGGCGGGGTTCCCGTACTGGAACGGCATGTAGTACCGGCCGTCGGCTGCGAGCGCGCGCGCCACCTCGATCGAGCCGTTCGTTCCCTTCGCCCCATCCGACAGGACGATCTCGGCACCGAAGAGACGAAGGAGACCGATCCGCTCCTCGCTCGCGTTGTCCGGGATCACGACGGTGAGCCGGTACCCCTTGCGACGCGCCACCATCGCGAGCGCGATGCCGGTGTTCCCGGAGGTGGGCTCGAGGATCGTCCGCTCGGGCGTCAACTCGCCCGAAGCCTCCGCCGCCTCCACCATGGCGAGCGCGATCCGATCCTTCGTCGAGCCGGTGGGGTTCTGCCCCTCGAGCTTCGCCCAGATGCGGACGCCCGGCGCGGAGGACATCCGAGGGATGCCGACGAGCGGAGTGTCCCCGATGGCATCAAGGATCGAGTCATAGCGCACGGTCCGGGATTATCTCAGCGCGCGGCCCGGGAGCCGTTGCGTGGCCGCGACGAACGGCGACGCTCAACCCAATACCCACCAGGGCGTGTCGATCGTGGTCGAGCCTGGGTCGACGGCGTCGTCGTACAGGAGCCTCGCGGCTCGGTGACCGGCGTCGCTCAGCATCCACATCCGGGTGAGACCCGCGGCGCGACCGTCCTCGGCGAACGCATCCAGGAGCCGCTTGCCGACCTTCGTCGATCGCACCGCCTCCGCAACCTGGAGACCGGCCAAGAGCAGAAGCTGGCCGCCATCGGGCTGCGTGACGGCGGAGCCCCACGCGAACCCCACCACGGTCTCGCCGTCGGACGCGACGTACGCGAAGCCGCGCCCGTCGGTCAGGAACGCGGGTTCGGGGCGGCGCTCGAAGCCGCGGAAGGCACGCACCGCGGCTTCGAGCGCCGCCCCATCGTTGGGTCCGAGCCTTCGGATCTCCATACGTGGGAGCTTGCCCCAACCACAACGGTCTGCGCCAGGCTCGGCGCGATCAGGCGGGCAGGATCACGTCGCCCGTCGGACGATCGACGACCACTTTGATCGACTCGAGCGGGGTACGGGTCGGCCCCGCGATCGCTGCCGCTTGGTGCGCCGGATCGAACTCGGCTCCATGACACGGGCAGACGAGGATGTGCGTGCTCTGGTCGTACCCGACCAGGCATCCTTCGTGGGTGCAGGCGCGGCTGTACGCGACGACCTGATCGTTCGCCAGCCGCAGCAGGACGGCCGGTCCCACCTGCGGATCCGTGAAGCCCACGGCACGCCCGACGGGCAGCGCCTCGAGCGTCGTCAGCACGCGGCCGGGTGTCGCCGGGGCGACGCTCGGAGCTGTCGACGGAGCGGCGGATGAGCCGGACGCCGAGGAGCGCGCCGACGATCGGCGCGTCGGGCCGGCCAGCGCGCCGAGACCCGACGACGACGCAGGAGCCGCGAGCGCCTTGGACGCGCCCCCGAGCGCCACGGCCATGCCGGCGATGAGACTGCCGCGCGCGAACTCGCGCCGGCTGATCCCGTCGATCCGCTCGATAGGCCCGGCGACGCGACCCCGGCGACAGTGTTCCACCTGGACGATCCCGGCTACGAGCGCCAGCCAGGCGACGGCGTAGATCGAGTCGGAGCCGAGGAAGTATGGATGCGTATGCCACGTGGCGGAGAGCCAGAGAGCAGCGTTGATCCCGAAGCCCACGAGCGAGGCGGCGAGCATCCCGATGCCCGCCAGCGTCCCGAGCCCGACGGCGATCTCCACCAAGGCGATCGCGATCCCGGTGAGGACGGGTGCGTGTCCGAGGACGCTCATCAACGGAGCGGCCGGCGTCCCGGACGAGAAGCCCGCGAGCTGCGTCCCGATGTAGTCGCCGCCACCGGATCGGAAGAAGTTGGGATCGAGGAACTTCTGCGCGCCTGCGAAGACGAACGTGATGCCGAGGAAAGCCCGGAGGATCCGGATCGACCACGGCATCTCGACCCAGCCTTCCGCGATACTCGGCGGCCGGTTCCGCCGGCTCCTTCCCGGATACGTTCCTCGGCGGATCGCGTCCGGTCGGAGGGGGGTCTTCGAGCTTCGGGGGTCGGTTCGCATGTTCCGGATATTCGCCGCTCGTCGTTCGACAGCGTTCGGAGCACGGTAAGAGAGCGGTAAGGATCGCCTCGTCCGCGTCCTGGCCTGCGACGATGGGTCCGTGAACATCCTGGTGATCGAAGACGACCGCCGGCTCGCCGACCTGATCGCGCGCCGGTTGCGGACCGCCGGCCACGCCGCCGAGACCTGTGACGACGGCTCCGCCGGTCTCGAGCGCGCCTCGGCCGGCGACCTCGATCTGGCGATCGTCGACGTGATGCTTCCCGGGATGGACGGGATCTCGCTCACCCGGACGCTCCGCACCCGAGGCGTCGCGACGCCGATCCTGATGCTGACGGCACGCGATGGGATCGACGACCGGGTCAACGGGCTCCGCAGTGGAGCCGACGACTACCTCATCAAGCCGTTCGCCTTCGACGAGCTGCTCGCCCGGGTGGACGCCCTCGCCCGACGCTCGCGCGGGGCACCAGCCGGGGCGGTCCTCCGACACGAAGGAGTGAGCCTGGATCGCCGCGCGCGGCGGGTCTACGTCCTAGGCGACGAGGTCGAGCTGACGTCGAAGGAGTTCGATCTGTTGACGTGTCTGCTCGAGCATCTAGGACGGGTGCTCACGCGCGCCGAGCTCAAGGAGCTCGTCTGGGACTTCCCCTTCGACGCGCAGACGAAGGTGGTCGATCTCTACGTCCATTACCTCCGGCGGAAGCTCGGCCCGGGCGGCGACATCATCCGGACGGTGCGCGGCGTGGGGTACGCGGTGGGGGGATAGATGTTCCGCTCCCTCCGCGTACGGCTCGCGCTCTCGCACGCGTTCGTGATGCTCGTGATCATCTCG
>WNGJ01007243.1_pt1 | contig 14441 bp, 16 predicted proteins | sample 5400611 | NCBI WGS metagenome assembly WNGJ01 (sample SAMN13153375, study PRJNA577476) | soil metagenome | isolation source: 40 cm soil or saprolite under Garry oak tree replicate 1 | place: USA:California | collected 2016-06-15 | reverse complement strand
GATCGACGAAAGCTGGTTACCTCAGCAGCCGCTGCTGACGGCAGAACCGAAACCGCAGGTTGTCCGTATCCATCGGCATATTCTTTGATCACCACGCTTCTTGTGTCGTTGACCGAAGCTCTAGGCATCGACGGCGCCGTCCGAAAAAGTGTCTAGCGCGCCAGCCACAGCGCATACCGAATCGCTTGGAACACTGTCCACTGATGGTGGGCTTGCAGGATGCGATACCACTCGAGCACGGATGGCGAATTCATGATTGCACTCCCTTTGGCGGATTGTTCCGCTTGGCAGACGGCTTCGGCCGCGACTTGCACGGACTCAAAACGATGCCCTGTGGTACTTTGCGCAACGGAAAGCACATCACGAGATCGAATGGTTTTTCACTACCCCGGAAGACTCTGCGTTGGGTACCTCCATCATGGTAGTCGCCTACACTCATCCCCGGTGGGCGTAGCAGACTTCCTGCCCTGCCCCTGGAAGGCTGGCAAATGCAGCGCAGCGGTTGTAGGATAATGTGGACCTCAAAAAATGAGCGCGTTCCACGATTGTTAGCGGACGGAAGATACCGCACCGCCGAGGGTAGAGTTGACCCGCTTCGACCCCTGCCGCAAGCGAGTTTGCTTTCGTCGGTTCGACCGCTGGAAGCTGAGGACAGCCACGCTTGCAGCCTTACACCGTCTTGCCCGAGAAAGAGTTCTTCTCCTCTTCCTCTGCGTTCTCCTAAGTAGTTGCCGCTCCCGACAGGGCGTTACAGGGCCTTCCATCGAATTCATCAAGGTCCCTCCGGCAGATGTCGGCGGTCCAGATAAACTCGACACCATCGAAGGCCTTGCCACAGGTGTTCAGGCCGACCAGCAGATCGTCCTGTATGCCAGGAGCGAAGAAGTGTGGTGGGTGCAGCCGTTCACGAACCGTCCATTTACGAAAATTCAAGGTGATTCCAGATGGAAAGGTGAAACCCATCTGGGCACGGAATATGCCGCTCTGCTCGTTGAGCAGGGATATAATCCGCCCCAGACGGCCGAAGTACTGCCAGCCGTTGGGACTGGCGTGCTGGCGGTGGCAGTGATTAAGGGTCAGGGCCCCGCACCTCCCTTGATGTCGACCAAGACGCTCCACTTCAGTGGTTACGAGTGGACTGTGCGCAGCGCAGCAAGCAATCGCGGCGGCTCACACAATTCATTTGATCTAGCGAATGCCTGGACAGATGAGAGCGGAGAACTGCATCTGCGAATAGCCAGGAATCAAGGCAGATGGAGCTGCGCAGAGGTCAAGCTCACGCGCAGCCTGGGATACGGGACATACGTATTCGTCGTACGTGATATTTATCATTTGGAACCCTCTGCAGTTCTTACGTTTTTTACTTGGGACGGGATTGGTAGCGAGCAGAGCCGCCGCGAACTGGACGTTGAGATCAGCCGGTGGGGTTATCGCGAGAACGACGATACACATTATGTGGTCCAGCCTTATTACATTCCAGCCAACCAGATTCGATTTAAGGCGCCGGCCGGCGTCCTCACGCACTCGTTTCGTTGGGAACCAGGAGAAGTGATGTTCTCGACTGTCGCGGGATCTCGCGGTACAGCGGTAGCTCGTGTGGTTAACCAACATACGTTTACCTCGGGAATCCCCGTTGCAGGTGGGGACTCTGTCCGCATGAACTTATACATCTTCGGTAAGGGCGAGATTCCTCTTACAAACGAAGCTGAAGTTGTGATTGAGAAATTCGAGTATTTCCCATGATGTGCACACGCTACCCGCGTCGATGGCTATTGGCTGGACTGGCAGCGATATGCTTTCTTGACCATGCACAAGCGCTAGATCCGAATCGCATGACATCGCAGTATCTCCGGGAGCAATGGAATACGGAGAATGGACTTCTGGGCGGGCCGGTACATGCGATCGCACAGACCCCTGACGGCTATCTATGGATCGGTACCGACAGCGGCCTGCTACGCTTCGATGGATTCACCTTCCGCTTTGTCCCAGTATCGTCCACAGCCTTGGTCTCGAATGGTCCGGTTCTAGGATTGACTACGGACGCTGACGGAAACCTGTGGGTCCTGATGCAAGGTGCAGGCGTGTTGCGCCAGCGTAACGGGAAACTTGAGAAAGTTGCATCTGGGCTTGGTCCGACTGTGTCCCAGGTCACAGCTATATTGAGAGAGACAAACGGCGGAGTGCTGATTTCGGATCTAGTGGCGGGCACGCTCCGTTTCCGGGGAGAAGAATCTGAAGTGCTGACACTACCCACTTTCTTGCCAGGCTCGTCCCCAGTAATTTCCATGGCGGAAATGCCCGATGGCAAAATCTGGATGGGTACTCTAGGAGCGGGTCTCTTTTATTTAGAGCAGGGACGAGCTACCAACGTTGGTTCGGGATTGGTGGACAGGAAGATCAATTGTCTCTTGCCCGTTGGCGATAGCGAAATGTGGGTCGGTACAGACACCGGCTTGTTTCGTTGGAACGGGACCGCAATGAGCAGGGCTGGGTTGCCTCTATCGTTAGCCGGGGCCCAAGTCCTCACGATGCTGCGAGACCGCGATTCCAATGTTTGGGTGGGGACAACGAGAGGACTCGTGCGCATCAACGCTGGAGGTGCCTCGGTATCTGGGGAAAGAGATCTTCGCGGAAACGGCGGTATCAACGCTGCCATCGGAAAGCAATGGGCCAGTTTACGTTGACGCTGAGAATCGTGCGTGGTTCGCGCCTGCGGAGGGCGGGCTGTACTCGCTCGAGGATGGGCGAGTTCAGCCGATCAAATCGGCGCGCCTAGACAAAGATGTGATCTATTCCATTACGGGAAGCAAAGGGGAGATATGGATCGGCCGTCAACACGGCGGTTTAACACATCTGCGGTACAGCCACGGAATCGCAAGTGCACAGAGCTACAGAGAGACAGATGGACTTGCTCAAAACAGCGTTTACGCCGTTTATCAAAGCGGTGATGGAACGGTATGGGCCGGAACCCTAAGCGGCGGCGTCAGCAGATTCAAAGACGGACGATTCATTACCTACACGACCGCAAGCGGTCTCGCTTCCAATACAGTAACTTCGATCCTAGAGACGCGCGACGGCACGATCTGGTTTGCCACTTCGAGCGGCCTGAGCTCTTTGTCAAACGGTCAGTGGAGAACCTATGGGGCACCAGACGGTTTGGCCTCCGAAAATGCGAACTGCCTTTTTGAACATTCGTCCGGCACGCTCTGGATCGGAACATCGGGTGGGCTGGCCTTTCTCAGCTCCGGCCATGTTCAAGTTCCGCCCAACCTCCCGGAAATGCTGCGCGGGCAAATATTCGGTATTGCGGAAGACAAGAATGGATGGTTCTGGATCGCAACTTCGAATCATGTCTTGCGCGTACAGCCTGACAAACTCGCGGCCGGCATGCTCGGACCAGCCGATGTTCGCGAGTATGGTCCGGCAGATGGTCTGCGCAGCATCGAGGGGGTGAAGAGAAACAGGTCGGTAGTTTCGGATCCGCTGGGGAGGATCTGGTTTTCCCTGAGTCGTGGCCTGTCGGTTGCTGACCCATCTCATCTCAAGGACAATTCGGCGCCAGCGATAGCTCACGTTGAGGCGATTTCAGCTGATGGCAGCCAGATCAACACAGGAGACTTGATTCATATTCCTGCCTCTCGCAAGAGAATCACTTTCACTTACACGGGTCTGAGTCTCGCAGTGCCGGAGCGGGTTCGCTTTCGATATTTTCTTGATGGCTTCGACCGCGCCTGGAGTGAGCCAGTTGCAAACCGGGAAGCCGTCTATACGAACCTGGGCGCAGGATCGTATCGTTTTCGCGTGATAGCGAGCAACAGCGATGGATTATGGAATAGCTCGGAAGCTTTGGTCCGATTCGAAATCGATCCACTCTTCTGGCAAACCTGGTGGTTCCGGCTCTCCAGCATATTGATGATCGGACTGGCGACAGTGATGTTCTTTCGGCTCCGTGTGTTGAGGCTGACGAGGCAGATCAATGTGCGCTTTGAAGAACGACTCGCGGAACGCACACGCATTGCGCAGGAACTGCATGACACTCTGTTGCAGGGTTTTCTGAGCGCCTCCATGCAGTTACATGTGGCGGATGATCATCTCGCCATCGATTCGCCTGCGAAACCTCTTGTAGGGCGGGTTCTCGAATTGATGAGGCATGTCATCGAAGAGGGCCGGGACGCAGTTCGTGGGCTCCGCTCGTCGAAGCTGAGTTCTCCAGATCTTGAGCAGGCATTTTCACAGATTCGGCAGGAATTCCCGGTGCAGTCTCAAATTGGGTTTCGCGTTATCGTTGAAGGTACGCCTCGGCCATTGCGCTCCGTCATCCGCGATGAAGTCTATCTTATTGGCCGCGAAGCTCTGTCAAATGCGTTCCGCCACGCTCACGCAAGTGACATCGAGGTAGAGCTTGAGTATGCGGCGAGCCACTTGCGGATTCTCATACGCGACGACGGTGGCGGAATCGACCCTCAGGTTCTGCGCTCCGGACGCGACGGACACTGGGGCTTGTCTGGGATGAAGGAACGAACCGAAAGAATCGGCGGGAGATTGAGAGTCTTAAGTCGAGCGGTCGCTGGGACAGAGGTCGAGCTGTTTGTCCCCGGCCAAATCGCTTTCAAGGTCCCGTCTTCCGATCGCCGGTGGGGATGGCTCCAGAGGCTGCATCTTCGAAAAGCGCGAGAAGGGGAACCGAAGGCCGAAAGCGAGAGACAGAAATGAGGACAGGCACATATTCGGGAGCTTTGTGGGGATAGCCATTCTCTACTGTGCGGGCGTAGTGCCACTCGGCTACTATATGACAACGAGGTTGCGCAGATGTTCGGCTGCAAGCAATTTTGTTTGAAAAGAGCGCTATTGCTAGGCATCTGCGTCTTACTTGCTGGCTGCGGGGCACGAAACACTAATGTTGGGCCTTCCATAGAATTCACCAAAGTTCCTCTCGCGGGCGAGGGTGGTCCGGATAAAGTGGATACAATCGAAGGACGAGTAGTCCGAGTTAGCCCCGGGCAGCAGATTGTTCTTTTTGCCCGGTGGGGACCCTGGTGGGTGCAGCCATTCGCGGACCACCCGTATACGAGAATTCAGCCCGATTCGAAGTGGAGAAGCTCAACACACTTCGGAACGGAATACGCCGCCCTACTTGTCGATCCGGGATATCGCCCGCAGCCAACGACGGACGTTCTGCCGAGCGAAGGCGCTGGTGTGATAGCCGTGGCTATCACGAAGGGCAGACCGGTTTTCTGGCAGACTTGGTGGTTTTTGCTCGGCATCGCGGCCGCTTCTGCAGTCGCCGTTATGATGTTGTTTCGCGCGCGAATGCACAAAGTGACGCGGCAGCTTAGCCTTCGTCTTGAAGAAAGGCTCGCAGAGCGCACGCGCATTGCCCAGGAGCTGCACGATACGCTCTTGCAAGATTTTCTCAGTGTCTCCATGCAACTCCACGTCGCAAACGATCAACTAGCGGGCGATTCGCCAGCCAAGCCGATCGTGACTCGTGTTCTCGACCTGATGGGGCACGTCATTGAAGAGGGCCGGAATACCGTGCAAGGCTTGCGGTCATCCAATTGGCGTTCGCAGGATCTGGAGCAAGCATTCTCGCGGATTCAGCAGGAGCTCGCCATCGAACAGAAAGCTAGCTTTCGCGTGATCGTTGAAGGAGTAGCGCGTCCATTACGGCCGGCGATTGGCGATGATGTCTATCTTATCGGCCGTGAAGCACTCGCAAACGCATTCCATCACTCCGGCGCCAGCGAAATTGAAGTCGAACTCGAATACGCGGTCGATCAGCTGAGACTTCTGGTGCGCGACAACGGTTGCGGGATCGCCGGCGACGTACTGCAATCAGCTCGAGCTGGACACTGGGGCTTGTCGGTGATGCGCGAACGAACGGAAAGAATTGGTGCGAAACTTAGAGTATTGAGCCGTGCAACGGCAGGGACGGAGATCGAACTGTCCGTCCCAAGTAACATTGCTTATCTTCTCCGAGACTCTGACCGCCCCGTGAAGTGGTTTTCGAAGCTGCGTCCACCGGAGGTGAATGCAGATGATTCACCCATCGAGAGCGAGCGAGTTCGATGAGCGAACCTGCTCGAATTCGCGTTTTCAGCGTGGATGACCATCCGCTGCTTCGGGAAGGCCTTGCCGCGATCATCAACAATCAGCCGGACATGGTCCTGGTTGCGCAAGCCTCCAACGCGCAGGAAGCCATTCAGCAATTTCGGAAGCACCAGCCAGACGTGACTCTCATGGACCTCAGGCTTCCTGACAAGAGTGGTATCGACGCGATGATAGCCGTCCGCGCAGAATTCCCCGAGGCGCGCGTCATTATGCTGACAACCTTCGAAGGCGACGTGGAAATCCAGCGCGCCCTGGAGGCGGGAGCCCGCGGCTACCTGCTCAAGAGCATGCCGCCCAAGGACCTGGTTGAGGTGATTCGCCAGGTCCACGCGGGGAAGAAGCGAATCCCCCCGCAATTGGCGGCACAGCTCGCAGAACATTTGAGCGACGAAGACCTGACGGTGCGTGAGGTAGAAGTCCTCAATCAAATTGCCGGTGGAAACCGGAATCGAGACATCGCAGAAAAGCTCTTCATCACGGAAGAGACTGTAAAGGTTCACATCAAACACATCATGGAAAAGCTCGGGGCCAGTGATCGCACGCAAGCAGTTGCGATCGGTGTACGACGCGGGATCATAGAACTGTAGGAAGTGGATCAGCCTACAACCTATACCTCAAAAGTGGTACGAAAAGATGCCGCAATGTGGGATTCCAATGGACTCAATATTTGCATACCTTGAGTGGTCGTGCGTTTCTGAGGGCGCGCCAGGGAGATACGCGCTGCAAAGGCTATATTCCACGTTTCCGAGTGGCCGGCCCGGCATAGGCCTGCTTCTGTTGCGTGCCGCAGTTGGTTTCACTGCGACGGCCCAAGGAATTCTCTATCTCTCGGGTCCGTCTAATCCCTCTTCAGGCAAAGGGTTCCTTGGTTTGGTCTTGATCACGAGTGGCGCGGCCATGGCGGCCGGATTTTTCACCCCGTTTGCGGGACTCTTGGTGGGACTATGCTCCCTCGGGATCGCCCTTTCATGGATTCCCGCGCCCTCTTGGGGCTTGCATGACGCCAGGATAGTAGCTCTTGGAATGATCATTGTGGCTGCCGCGCTAGCGTTACTCGGGCCGGGCGCTTTTTCCTGTGATGGTCGCTTGTTCGGACGGCGCGAAATTGTGATTCCGCCCTCATCCCGCCCGCCAGAATCATAGCTTCCCACGCTTCGAGTGCTATTTCGTAGACTCAGTCCAGAAATCTGTTAGTTAGACGACGTCACCATCAACCGAAAGTGGTATTCCGAGTTACCCCAACAATGGTATGCAAGAACCATTCCATCTCGTGATGTATTCCCGGACTTGAACCCACATAGTGCAACGCGAGAAAAACCGCGGTGGGTGGGGGCCACATGATTTTGGAAAATTCAGCGACTTCGAATGGGAGAAAGAAGGTTCGTTCTGCTGCATTCGAACCTCGGGAGGCTGTTGAAAACGGGCTCGTGGAAGCCGCCAAGGGAGGGCACTCGATGGCTTTTGGCACGCTTTGCGAGCGATACACTGCGCAGCTCTTCCGTGTTGCGCATCGCATAACGAGAAACAGTGAAGACGCGGAAGACGCAGTCCAAGACGCGCTGCTTAGAGCGTTTGTTCACGTGAGGGACTTTGATGGCAGGTCAAGTTTCGCAACTTGGCTCACGCGTATTGGAATCAATTCGGCGCTGATGCTTCTACGGAAGAGGCGCGGCTGGCGCGAAGTCTACAACGATGATTCCGTTGACCCGTCCGGGAACCAGTCATTCTGGGATGTGCCCGATTCCTCTCCGAACCCCGAAAGCGCTTGCCTTCAGCGCGAGCGGGAGGAAGCTCTGCGACAGGCAATTGGCGATCTTCGACCCAGCATTCGGGACGTGCTTGAGTTGGGGCAATTGCAGGAGCACTGTATGAAGCGAACAGCGGGGATCATAGGCATCTCCGTCGCGGCAGCAAAAGCCCGCCTGTTTCATGCCAAACGGGCGCTCCGCAATTCCAAGGTCTTAAGAACCGTATGCCGAACGCAACCTGGGAGGCGAGCTTCACGGCTTGGCGTGGCGGCGTAGGCGAATTGCCAGTCTGGTCTACCTGAAACAATTCAGACGAAGGAGAAGAGAGCAATGAGCAAGAGCAAGGCAACCGGTTCTGGCAGATCTGCAATTGGCGATTTCGAACCTGCGCCCGACCTCGACCGCGAAGGCGCGGAAGAGATCTCCAACGAACTACGCCGGCTCCTTGCTGACGTGTTTGCGCTCTACCTGAAAACGAAGAATTTCCACTGGCACATGAGCGGCCGCCATTTTCGCGACTATCATCTGCTCCTCGACGAACAGGCCGAACAGATCTTCGCGATGAGCGACGACATCGCGGAGCGAGCGCGGAAGATTGGCGGAAACACGCTACACTCCATCAGCGATATCTCCAAACATCAACGCTTGAAGGACGATAACCGGGAGTCCATACGTCCCGAGGAAATGTTGGCTGAACTCCGCGCGGACAATCGGGAACTTACGCGCTTCTTGCGCCTCACACACGAGGTCTGTGAAATACACAACGATGTCGCCACCGCCAGTTTGATTGAAAATTGGATCGACGAAACAGAGCGGAGGACGTGGTTCTTGTCAGAAACAGTACGATGATCATTAATCGAATCAAAGTACAGGGCAGCAATCAAGGAGAGCACACTATGGCGACAATTACGACCAAAGATGGCACACAGATCTATTACAAGGATTGGGGAATCGGTCAGCCGATCGTTTTCTCGCACGGTTGGCCGCTGACCGCGGACGACTGGGACACGCAGATGCTGTTCTTCCTCAAGCACGGCTATCGTGTCATAGCCCACGACCGGCGCGGACATGGCCGTTCCTCCCAGACCGCTGACGGCCATGACATGGATCATTACGCCGACGACCTAGCGGCGCTGACCGCGCATCTCGACCTCAAGGAAGCGGTGCATGTCGGCCACTCGACCGGCGGCGGCGAAGTGGTGCACTACCTAGCGCGCCACGGCGAAAGCCGCGTGGCAAAAGCGGTGATCATCAGCGCGGTGCCACCGCTGATGGTGAAGACGGCGGCCAATCCGGGCGGGCTGCCGAAAGAAGTGTTTGATGGGCTTCAGGCGCAGCTCGCCGCTAGCCGAGCCCAGTTCTATTACGATTTGCCGGCTGGACCGTTCTATGGTTACAACCGGCCTGGCGTGAAACCCTCTCAAGCGGTGATTTGGAATTGGTGGCGCCAGGGCATGATGGGAGGCGCCAAGGCGCACTATGACGGCATCGTCGCGTTCTCCCAGACGGACTTCACCGAAGACCTGAAGAAGATCACTGTGCCGGTCCTGGTGATGCATGGCGATGACGACCAGATCGTGCCCTATGCCGATTCTGCACCGCTGTCGGCAAAGTTGCTGAGGAATAGCACGTTGAAAACCTACAAGGGCTTTCCGCATGGCATGCCCACGACCAACGCGGACCAGATCAACGCCGACTTGCTCGCCTTTATCGGTCGCAGCGCTCAAGCGGCGGCGTGATTTAACGGCTCGACACCAAGCATTTCGGCATTTTTCTGAAGTGTTGTATGGAACCGAGCGCGGACCCAAGCGCGATCTGGTGCTGGTGAACGCCGGTGCCGGGTTCTATCGGTGCGGCGAGGCGCCATCGATTCGCGAAGGCGTCGAAATGGCCGCGGCGATCATTGATGGTGGTGACGCCGCCAAAAAATTGCGGGAATTCGCCGCGGCTGCGGGTTTGTGCCTACCGAAAACTCCGCCCGATACTTTCAACGCTATGTAACATTGTGACATCCTGAATTGTGCAAGGGAGGTCCACGTTTCACTTTCTTGGATGTCGCTGATTTCAAAAGCATTCGCGCCGGATGGACTTTTCGGTAAGCACTAGCAAGGAAATGGATGAAAAGAACCACCATATGGCGCATCGAAGAATGGTAGCAAGACGCTTCCAATTGACATGTGCCGCACATGAAAGTATGCTGCTGACATGGCAAAGATGATCCAGGTACGAAACGTTCCGGACACACTGCATCGTGCTTTAAAGGCCCGGGCTGCGATGAACGGGATGTCGCTTTCGGACTACTTGCTCTCGGAAATGCGCGAGATCGCTGACCGCCCCACCTGGGCAGAGTTGCGCGAACGCTTGAAGCAGCGTGAACCGGTACGGACGCAGCTGGATACAGCCGCCGCAGTTCGCGCAGAGCGTGAGGCTCGTTGATCGTTCTCGACGCCTCGGCGGCCATCGATTGGCTCTTGCACACACCAGCAGGAATCCAGATCGACCGGCGCATCTCTTCTCGATCCGAAAGCGTTCATATACCTCATCTGCTGGACCTGGAAGTAGCGCAGGTATTGCGCCGTTTCGCCCGAGAAGGAAGCCTTTCCGCAGGGCGGGCCGACGCAGCTTTGGAGGATCTGATGGACGCGCGATTTACCCGTTATCCACACTGGCGGTTACTACCCAGAATCTGGCAGCTGCGCCACAATCTCACCGCCTATGATGGAGCCTATATAGCTCTGGCTGAACTTCTTAACGCTCCTTTGATCACCCGCGACGGCAGGGTGAGTTCGGCCGCCGGCCACCACGCGCAAATCGAACTCCTATAGAACCCGGTACTGGAGCTCGATCTCGTCGGACGCGTAGATCAGACGCTTGAGTGGTTTTAATGCCAAAATCGCGCGGGCCTCTCGATCGAACCGCTTGCTATGATCTTTCGCGCAGTTCGCGTTAGCGCTGGATCGTCGGAAAGCCGCCAGAGCAAAGCATGCGTATCGCCACTCGATTCAGCCCTAATTTTGTGCAGGCAACGGCCTACTCTCCAGCGCGCCTTCGCGCGCACTATGATCGGTTCGCAGAGGTCGCTACTTCGATCCAGTAGGTTTGAATAACGCCGTGGGGTTGAGCGGAATATTAACGCCGAAGTAAATACCACTCTGATGATGCGTGACAGTCGGGTTCCCGAGAAAGATCTTTGTCGTGGTCACACCACTCGCGTTGTAGAGGAAAACCGAGGGCGAATTGATACGATGGCAAAGTTTCAACGCAATGTAGCAATGTAACATTGCAATGGCCTCGCGAAGTCTCAGTTTCCTGTTCTTGAATGTCGTTGATTTCAAAAGCGTTCGCGCCGTATAAGGTTTTCGGTAGGGACAAAGCACAGGTCATGCGGGGGCTGTTGTCGTAGAGAGAAGCCTCCCGGGAATAACATGGGCCGGTTTCGTGTCTACAGTAATTGTTGTAGCCAACTCCGGATCAGGACGGGAAGCAATGATGACGTGGCGATTTTCGACCGGTGCTTTCTTGCTCTTTCTTTTGATGGCTAGGGTTCCCGCGCAAGGTAAGCAAATCCGTGCAACTCTCCTCTACGACGGGCAAACAACCGAGATCAGCACAGCCGACGAGGATGCGGGGCAACTTTGGATAACCACCGCCGACCTTAAGCGTGCCACTCGCTTTGAGTTAAAGCCTCAAGGCGTCTGCCGGGACGAGCTATGTTTTCCGCTCCCAAAATCCAGACAGTCTGAATTCGTGCGCAAGAGCGCCGGCAAGAGCTGGTTCAATCTCATGGCGTTCGCTCAACTTGTGCATCAGCCGGTAGCCCATGACGAAGCGCTCTCCACCTGGTACTTCGGGTTGCGTTCCGACCAGCGACAAAATTTATCTTCGCTTGAGGCTCCCAATTTCACTCTCGCGGATATAGAGGGCAAGCCACATTCACTCTCGGATTTCCGGGGAAAGAAGATTCTGCTCATAACCTGGGCCTCGTGGTGAGGCTGCCGTCTAGACTTGCCAGGCTGGCAAGTGATCTATCAGCAGCTCAAAGACAAGAATTTCGAAATTGTGTCCGTAGCCCAAGATACTAACGGCGTAAAGGATGCTGGTCCTTGGATTACCGCAGCCCATCCGACTTACACCATATTGATTGATGAGCAGCATCTCGTTTCCAAGATATACAACATGGTTAATGTTCCCACCGGCGTGTGGATCGACGAACAGGGAAAAATTGTCCGGCCGAACGAAGTCGCGTTCGTCAATAACCAATTCAAAGACTTCAGCGGACTCGATTCGGCTCCGTACCTCAACGCCCTGAGAGACTGGATCGAAAGAGGTGACAAGAGCACCTATGTGATGAGCGAAGAGCGGCTACGGGAAAAACTGGCCGTGAATGATCCCAACGTCATTCTAGCAGCCGCAGAGTTTGGGCTTGGTGAGCACCTTTACAAGTCCGGGCATTTGTCCGAGGCGATCCCGCATTTCAAAGAGGCCCAGCGTCTAAATCCCAAAAGCTGGAATTACAAGCGCCAAGCCTACGCCCTGTCCGACGCCAAGCGCGACTATGGAACAACCTTTATGGACGAGGTCCAAAAGTCGGGCGGCAGCAAAGTGTATTACCAGCCTCCAGATCTGCCACCTGACGCTCATCCAAAAGATAAAAAACCGTAACACAAGAACAGACCAACAAACTTTAGCGAAGAGACCGGGCGTGGCGAGGAGTAGCTGGTAAACGAATAGGGATTGTCTCTGAGTCACGGGAGCGGGTTCAAAAGTGCCACGAACAACCTTCGACCGTTTTGGGAAAGGCGACCACGTCGAACTAGTTCAATTGCTTATGCTTGACAGGCATACGAAGTGGAAGGAGGATTATTCGCAGGAGCACGCGTTAGTGAAATCCCACCGCACCTTGAACTGATATGATGAGTTTGTTCGAGTCGTATCCGATCCCATCTTTGAAGACAAGCTCGACGTTTTCAATGTCCTCGATCTTCTCGCTTGGATCTCCCTTGATCACAACGAGATCTGCCGCTTTTCCGACGTTCAAGGTGCCGAGGCGATCCCCCTCTCCAAGGAACTCTGCACCATTTTGCGTCGCTATGTGAATGGCTTCCAACGGAGTAAATCCCGCTTCCACCAGCAATTCCACTTGCCTCTGATCCCCGAACCCCGCCAGAACCCCGCCGTATCCTGTTGGGTCTTCACCGGAGAGCAGCAATCCGCCTGCTTTGACAAAGTCGTGTTCGAACTGCATCTCTTTTTTCAGCAATTCGCCGCCCGGTCCCTTGCTTTCAGCGATCTTCGTGCGGACCGCTAGATAGTCCGCCCTCGACGGCATGGACATGGCAAGCAACACGCGCTGTTGCAGCGGAGGACGGTTTGCGACGAACGTCTCGAAGATGACCAGGGTCGAAGTCACAGCGACGTGGTGTTGGACTAATTTGCGAATCACCGCTTGCACCGCTTCGCTCTCCACAGCCAGTTTTTCTAGAATCGGGTGATCGTCTGGATTCGGCGGGCACACATCCGGCTGTTTATTGGGATTGAACTCCTGGTCCACTACCAGCCCATGCTCCAGATCGTCGATTCCCAATTCTGCTGCCTCGCTGAATCCCACTGAACATAGATGGCCCGTGACCTTGATGCCACGAGCATGGGCTGCCTTGATCGCCGCACTCAGCTCGGCACGCGTGATGTGCATATACGCTTTGAACGATGTGACGCCCTCGTCGATCCAGTAGTTCACCAGCCGCACTGCGTCATCCGGCCCGCTGAGCTCGTGCAACTGAGGCGTGTAGGAGCCAACTCCCTCCAGGTAAGGACCCGTAATATGCATCTTCGGCCCCGGCATTCTGCCACTATCAATTAGCTTCTTGATCGCCAGGTCTGTGTAAGGTTCAAGGCTGCCGGTCGTCCGAATGGACGTCACGCCACCGGCAAGATACAGGCGCGGAAAGCTAAATCCCATTTCGCCATACAGCGCAGGCGCTCCTTCCATAGGGCCCTGCCCCGACGCCGTTGGGTAAAACAGATGATCGTGCATTCCGACTAAACCGGGGATTATGGAGCGCCCAGAGAGATCGAGAACCCGCGCTCCCGGCGGAATGGAAATAGAACCAGCTGCTCCGATGCTGCGAATCACTCCATTCTCTATCACGACCGTTTGATCCGTGGTGGCCGGGCTCCCGGTGCCGTCAATGACGCGGACGTGCGTGAGCGCGACCAGAGGTGCGTCCACACTGACAAAGCTCTTCGTCACCGGCGAGAAAGTCGGCTTTTCCTGCGCAACCGAGGCCAAGCCCAGGGAGCAGAGAAGAGCCATTCCACACACAATCTTGCGCATTCTGCTCCCCTTTCAAACATCCAACCACTTTGGACGAACGCCCGCACTAGAAGATGTACTTAAGCCCGAATTGGATCAGGCGCGGCGATACCGTGGTTGCCGTGATCCTGCCAAAACTCGGCGCACCACGCTGCGTGATCGCCGTCGAAAATTGGGTTGTCGTCTGGCTCGCAAACTGGGGCGTGTTGAACGTGTTGAAGAACTCGGTGCGGAATTGCACGGTGCCAGCCTCGCTCAAGCCTCCAACC
>WNGJ01006070.1_pt1 | contig 14444 bp, 15 predicted proteins | sample 5400611 | NCBI WGS metagenome assembly WNGJ01 (sample SAMN13153375, study PRJNA577476) | soil metagenome | isolation source: 40 cm soil or saprolite under Garry oak tree replicate 1 | place: USA:California | collected 2016-06-15 | reverse complement strand
CAACGGCGTCTCGGCGCTCCCCGTCCTGCTTGCCGCCGCGCTCGCCGACAACATCGGCACCGCCCAGGTGCTCGGCGGGCTCGGGGTGCTGCTCCTGGGTGGAGGGGTAGGCCTCATCGCCGGCGGGTTGCACGTTCCTGAGCGAGCAGCAAAGCCAACACTATGACGACGAGGAAGACGAGCCCGCCGATCCCGATGGCGCGGATGATCGTCTCGAGCAGGCCGAGGTTGCTGCCCAGCAGGTAACCCGCGATCCCGAACGCCGCGGACCACGCCAGCCCGCCGAGAGCGCTGAACAGCTGGAAGCGCCAGAAGGGCATCCGCGCCATGCCGGCCAGCATCGACGCCCACGTGCGCAGGCCCAGCACAAACCGCGCGGCAAGGATCGCCCTGTCCCCATGGCGCGCGAAGAACAGCTCGGCCCGCGCCAGGTGCTCAGTTCGGATGTGGAAGACGCTGCCGAACCGCTCGACGAATGGCCTGCCGCCGCGGTGGCCGAGGAGATAACCGAGATCGGCTCCCGCCGTGGCGCCGAAGAAGCCGAAGAAGATGACGAGCGCGATCGAATGGTGCCGCGTCGCGGCCCACGCGGCGGCGGCCAGCAGCAACGCCTCGCCAGGGAAAGGCACGCCGGCGCTCTCGATGAGGATGCCCAACCCGGCAGACGGGTATCCGAGCGCGTCGACGATCTGAGCCCAATCCAAGTCGTCCATATACTGGACGACCCGATGTCTGATTACGGGGATCACGAAGCAACCGACGATCCGCTCCAGAAGCTCAGACATTCGACTGCACACCTGCTGGCGGCAGCGGTCACGGAGCTCTACCCCGAGGCGAAGTACGGCATCGGCCCGCCGGTGCAAGACGGGTTTTATTACGACTTCGACTTCGGCAAGCCGATCTCGGAATCCGATCTCCCGGCGATCGAATCGCGCATGCGCCGGCTGGCGCAGGCCGATATTCCTTTCGAGCACGAGGTCCTGACGCGGCAGCAGGCGATCGAGGACTTTGCCAGGCGCGGCCAGGACTACAAGCTGGAGCTGATCCGGGACAAGGTCGAGGGCGACGAGGTCAGCGTCTATCGGACAGGCCAGTTTCTGGATTTGTGCCGTGGCCCTCATGTCAGCTCGACCAAGGAGCTCAAAGCTTTCAAGCTCCTTCGCGTCGCCGGCGCGTACTGGCGAGGCGACGAGAAGAAGCCTCAGCTGACCCGGATCTACGGCACCGCCTGGCCGACCCCCAAGGAGCTGGACGAATACCTCAAGTTCCTCGAAGAGGCCGAGAAGCGCGACCACAAGAAGCTCGGCAAGGACTTGAAGCTGTTCGCCGTCGACGATCGAGTCGGCCCGGGACTCCCGCTCTGGCTGCCCGATGGCGCGACGATCCGTCGCGAGCTGGAGAGGTTCATCGTCGATGAAGAGCTCTCGCGCGGCTACCTGCACGTCCGGACGCCGGATGTTGCAAGGCTTGACCTCTACCGGCAGAGCGGCCACGCCCAGCTGTACGCCGACTACATGTATCCGCCGATGAAGTTCGAGGATGGGGAGGAGCTGGAGCTTCGGCCGGTCAACTGCCCGCACCACATCGTCGTGTACCAGACCGAGCTGCGCAGCTATCGCGACCTCCCGTTGCGCATCGCGGAGATCGGCAACAACTGGCGGTACGAACGTTCAGGCACGCTCGCCGGCATGAACCGCGTGCGGTCCTTCGCGCTCAACGACGCGCACATCTTCTGCACCCCCGAGCAGCTGTTGGATGAGGTGAAAGGGGCGATCGACCTCGCGCTCTACTTTTCCAAAGTGTTGGGCATCGATGAGTTCTGGTATCAGCTGTCGACCCGCGACGACGTGAAGGACAAGTGGCTGGGAACCGAAGAGCAGTGGCAGCAGGCGCAATCGGCGCTGGCCGAATCGCTGGACGCGATGGGGCAGCACTACAAGGTCGGTGTTGGGGAGGCGGCTTTCTACGGGCCGAAGATCGACTTCCAGGTCTTCGACGCGCATCGCAGAGAGTTCACCAACTCGACGGTGCAGGTCGATTTCCAGCTGCCGCAGCGCTTCGACCTCGAGTACGTCGCGGAGGATGGGACCCGCAAGCGCCCGGTGATGGTGCATCGCGGCGCTGCAGGTGCGATGGAGCGGCTGTTCAGCTATCTGATCGAGCGCTACGCCGGTGCGTTTCCGACGTGGCTTCACCCCACGCAGGTGGTGGTGATTCCGATCACAGACGCCCAGCACGAATACGCCGCCAAGGTGGCGGCGCGGCTGCGCGCGTCACGGCTGCGAGTCGAAGTCGACAACAGGCCGGAAAAGATGCAGCGAAAGATTCGTGACGCCCACAACCGGAAGGTGCCTTACATGGCGATCGTCGGTGCGCGCGAAGCCGAGGCGGAGCATGTGAACGTGCGCGACCGGACGAATCGCGAGACCTATACTCCGCTCGAAGCATTCCTCAGCATGCTGACCGCCGAGGTCGCGGAGCGGCGCCGCTAGCTGTCGAGCTTGATGTCGATCTCGGTGTGCGAGCCTCGCCCGACCAGAGCCACCACTCCGACCGTCTGCGCTCTCGAGACGCGCGCAAACCGGATCGTGCCGAAGGCCTGGTCGTTCGATGTGATCTTCCAGTCACCTGAGCTCAGCCGGCTCGTGTAGAAATCGGAGACGGTCGCGACACTGTCGTCCGAGGCCAGCGTTTCGGTGCACTCGTGCGTGTCGCCGGGGGCGAGGCCGGTCCCGACATAAGTCTTCTCGCCGGTCACCGTCGCCGACGGGTACGAGGGAAAGTCCGAAGGAAGGCAGGCAAAGTCGCCGTGCTGAACCCGGCTGACCAGGGCCATCCCTCCGACGACCGCGCCGACCGCGCCGAGGACGAGCAGCACCGCGCAACCACCGGCGACCAACCAGATCCAGGTTCGGCTTCCTCGCGGACGCGCCTGAACGGCCGGCTGGGGAGTAGCCGGCACCCATTGGCGGCCGTCCCAACGCCACATGCCATCCGGTGAGAGTTGGCCGGCGTCGGGCGGCGGGTCGCTCACAGGCCGCCAGGAAGGCGCCCGGCGCAGTCTCCCTGTGCCGCGACAGGGACCATCGATCCGTTGGTGACGTTGCCGATGCGCGGCTGATGCTGAGGATCGCCGCCAGACAAGACGTGAATATCGTCCATCCAGGTGCACGCGAACAGGCCGGCCATGTTGACGTTGGTCTCCGCGATCGTGGTCCCGTTATTGTCCACGAGCGCGATCAGGCCGCCGTTCGGAGAGATATAGGCGAGCTCCGGACCGACCGTCGTGACCGACCGCCGCGAGATGCCAAGCCAGTCGACGAGGCTGGCCTTCGTAACCGAGGCCGTGTCGATGCACACCACGCCGGCAGGCGTTGCCGCCCCCGCTATGTGGCAAGCACTGCTTCCCACGGTGAAGCGACGGGTGGCGGTGGCCGGATCCACGACATGCAGCTCGATGGGACTGCAGCAAAACGGCCCACCGCCCTGGGTGCATGAGTTCACCTTGGCCAGGACGAGCGCAGTGCTGCCGCGCCAGCCGATGGGCCAAAGCGTCGTCGACCCTGTCTGGGTGAAGAGGTTGACGTGGTGGCCGCCCCCGTTCAGGTCTTCGACGTACAGCCTTGTCGTCGACCCCTTGGCGGTGAATGTGGCGACGACGACCGCGATCTTCTGGTCGTTTGCGCTCACGGCGAACATGCTTCGGGCCGAAGCCGTGCTGACCGGCACCCGGGTCGCCTGGCCGCTGTCGCCGTTGGGAGCGAGGAACCGTATCGCGCCCTGGGCGTCCATGAAGTAGGCGCGAGTGTCGCTCGTGCTGACCGGCGGAGGGACAAGCGCGCCGGCGACGCTTGCGCAGCTGACCGCATGCGGGGTGCTGGCGTCGGCGCTGGCCGTCACCTTGCCGTCGATCCCGATCACGCTGACCGTGTATGAGCTTGAGCTCTGGCTGCTGACAAGGACGCCGTAGCTCGCGGTCAAGCCCTGGATCGGCGGAGTCGCGCTCGAGCCGGATGGTGGGGCCGATGCGCCGGCCGTGGACGACGGCGCGACCGCCGGCGACGCCGAGTGGCTGGCCACGTTCGAGTTCCCACCGCCACACGCGGCGAGCGCAGCGACCGCCAGCAGGGTCGCCATCTTCGTGAGTGCTGGGGCGGGGGGCAGCGTTCCCATTCGCAAGGGCAACGACATTGTGCGCACGCGGTTACGTTTCCGGTACCATCCACGCTCTGAAGCAGGGCGCCGGCCCTCACCCCCAGGGTTCTCCCAAAAGGGTTCCCAAAGCCGGGCGCGCGCAGAGCGCACCGAAGCGGACGGCCGGTGTGCTGTCCGTTTTGTTTTATCTGGATGGAGGAATAGAGCAACCCTGAATTTGGCCGAGGTTTTGACCCATACCGTTTAAAGAGCTGAGGATCAACGATCAGATCCGCAGCTCGGAAGTGCGACTGATCGACGACCAGAACAACCAGTTGGGTGTGCTTTCCCTGGACGCCGCGCTTCGCATCGCAAACGAGAAGGGCCTGGACCTCGTCGAGGTGGCGCCGCAAGCGAGCCCGCCGGTCTGCCGCCTGATGGATTACGGACGGTTCAAGTTCGAGACCATCAAGCGTGAGAAGGACCAGCGGCGCAAGCAGAACGTCATCAAGCTCAAGGAGATGAAGCTTCGTCCGAAGGTGGCGGAGCACGACTTCCAGACCAAGTTCAAGGGTTTGAGGCAGTTCCTCGAAGCAGGAGAGAAGGTCAAGGTGACGATCATGTTCAGGGGCCGCGAGATGGTCCACCAGGAAATCGGCCGCAGGATCCTCGAACGGGTCGCGGACGATGCCAAGCAGTTCGCCGTCATCGAGCGCCAGCCTCTGCTCGAGGGTAAGAACCTGTTCATGATCCTGGCGCCGAGCCGTCAGGGCGCACCGAAGGAGCCCGCAGCAACCAGTGCCTAAGTTGAAGACGCAGAAGGGGATCGCCAAGCGAGTGCGTGTCACGCGCACAGGCAAGCTGATTCGCGCCTCCGCATGGAAGAGTCACCTGCTCGAGCACAAGTCGAAGAAGCGCAAGCGCAACTATGAGAACAAGCAGCCGGTTTCCAAGGCTGACCGCAAGACCGTGCGCCGGGCGCTGGGGGTCTAGATGGCGCGAGTCAAACGCGGCGTCCCCGCGCATCGCCGTCACAAGGCGATCCTCGACCGCGCGAAGGGCTTCCGGCTTTCCAAGAAACTGCTGTTCCGACCCGCCAACGAGGCGGTGCTGCACGCGCTCGCCTACGCCTTTCGCGACCGCCGCCGCCGCAAGCGGGAGATGCGGGCGCTCTGGATCGCGCGCATCAACGCGGCATCCCGCCAGTCGGGGCTGCCCTACAACAAGCTGATGCATGGCCTTCGCCAGGCCGGAGTGGAGATCGACCGCAAGATGCTGGCTGACCTGGCCGTGCGCGACAGCGGTTCCTTTGCTCGGCTGGTGGAGGTTGCAAAGAAAGCTCTCTGACCAGCTGATCTCTAGCCCGGACAACGAGGTCGTCCGCCGGCTGCGGCGTCTTGCTCACCGGCGCGAGCCAGGTTTCGTCCTCCTGGAAGGTCCGCGCGTGCTCGCGGAAGCCAAGGCCGCCGGCGTGGAGTTCGACCTCATCGCCGTACGGGAGGGCGACAAGCTCCCATTCCACACGGAGTCGCGGGTGACCCTCACGCCCTCGGCCTTCCGCGCCGCGACCCAGACCGTGACTCCGCAAGGCGTGATCGCAATCGCGCGCGTGCACGAGGCGACGCCGGCGGAAGCGATACAGGCCGCGCGCGAGGCACGCTGGCCGCTGGTGGTCCTCGACAGGGTCCAGGACCCGGGCAACGTCGGTGCCATCTGCCGCATCGCGGCGGCGGCCGGCGCTCCCGCATTGGCGGTGCTTCCCGGAAGCGCGGATCCCTACGGCCCGAAGGCGGTGCGCGCGTCGGCTGGAAACGTGTTTCGGGTCAAGGTCGCGAAGGCCCACTGGAAGGACCTCGATGAGCTCGACGGGTACGGCGCGGCGCCGTCCGGCGGCGCACCGCTGGCCGAGGCGCCGATAGAGTCTGCGGGAATGATCGTGATGGGCAGCGAGGCGCACGGCCTCTCGCGTGCTGACCTGAGGCTGGTGACCGTGCCCCTGACTGAAGGCGTCGAATCGCTGAACGTTGCCGCGGCGGCGGCGCTGATCCTGTTCGAGATCCGCCGGCGGTTGGCGGCATGAACGATCCCTCCTCGCTGACGAGCGTGGCGCTGGCCGCGATTGGCAAAGCGCAGTCGCCGGCCGAGCTCGAGCGGATCGAAACCGAGTACCTCGGCCGCAAGAGCGGCAGGGTCAGCGCGCTGCTGTCCAACATCGCGCAGCTTCCCGCTGCCGAGAAGGCGAGCCTCGGCAAGGCAGCCAACGAGGCCAAGCGCAGCATCGAGGGCGCGCTGGCGGCGCGTCGAGCCGACCTGGAGACCGCGCGATTGGCGGATCTGGCCGAGACCGAGGCGATCGATATCACGTTTCCCGGACCTCCGCTCGAGCGCGGCCACCTCCATGTCCTGACTCAGGTCCGCCGGCAGATCGAGACCGTGCTCGAGTCGCTGGGCTACCAGGTCGAGCTGGGCCCGGAGGTCGAAACCGAGTGGTACAACTTCGAGGCCCTCAACATCGCCGAGGGGCACCCCGCTCGGGAGAGCTGGGATTCCTTCTACTTCAGCGAGGAGCTGCTCCTCCGCGCCCATACGTCGCCGGTCCAGATCCGGGCGATGCAGAGGATCAAGGAACCGCCGATCTACATCATCACGCCCGGGCGCTGCTACCGGCGCGACGCGCCGGAGGCCACGCGGCTCCCGTACTTCAGCCAGGTCGAAGGCCTCGCGGTCGACAAGGGCCTCACCGTCGGCGATATGAAGGGCACGCTGCTCTACATGATCCAGTCGCTGTACGGGCGCGAGCGCAAGGTGCGCGTGAGGCCGAGCTACTTCCCGTTCACGGAACCGAGCTTCGAGTTCGACGTCACGTGTGGCATCTGCAACGGCATGGGATGCAAAAGCTGCCGGCACAAAGGATGGCTCGAGGTGGGCGGCTGCGGCATGGTGCACCCGCAGGTGCTGCGCAACGGCGGTATCGACCCCACGCAATGGAACGGGTACGCGTGGGGGTTCGGCATCGAGCGCATGGCGATGCTGAAGCACGACGTCGACGATATCCGCCTCTTCTACGAATCCGACCTGCGCTTCCTGGAGCAGTTCTGAACGTGCTCTTGCATCGGCGACCTCGAGATTCCCGGATAGTCCGGACGAAGCGACCTCTTGTCGCTGCGATTCCCCGGATAGTCCGGACTATCCGGGTGGGGGGCGCGTAGGACGTGCGTATTAGCTACGAGTGGCTCGGAGACTTCGTCGACCTGGAAGGCGTCACGCCGAAGGACGCGGCCGACGTGCTGACTCGCCTTGGCGTTGAGGTCGAGTCGCTGGCCATGGTCGACCTGTCCCAGATAGTGATCGGCAAGGTGCTCGAACAGAAACCGCACCCCACGTCGCGCAACCCCTTGTGGATCCATCAGGTCGACCTCGGCGGACGCGTGATGCAGATCATCGCCGGCGCTCCCAACGCGGTCGCCGGAACACTCGTCCCGGTCGCCTTGCCGGGCACCACCGTGCCCAACGGCAAGCTGGTCAAGGACATGAACATCGCGGGTGAGAAGGCCAGCGGCATGCTTTGCTCCGCCGAAGAGCTTCTTCTCAGCGACGATCACTCCGGCATCCTGATCCTGGACCGCGGGACCCCGGGCGAACCGCTGACCTCTGTGATCCCGAGCCAGGCGATCATGGAGGCGGAGATCACCTCCAACCGGCCCGACGAGATGGGTCATCTCGGAGTCGCGCGCGAGCTTGCGGCCGGGCTCGATCGGCCAGTCAAGCGAGACTTCATGCCGTCGTTCACCGGCACCGCGAGCCCGCCGGGCCGCGAGCTCGTCAAGGTGACCATCGAAGATCCGAATCTCTGCAGCCGCTACATCGGCGGGGTGATCACCGGCGTAAAGGTCGGTCCGAGCCCGGACTGGCTGCAGCGACGTCTGCGCGCGTGCGGTGTGCGGCCCATCAACAACGTCGTGGACATCACGAACTACGTTCTCCTCGAGTACGCGCAGCCGCTGCACGTGTTCGACCTGGCGAAGCTGCGTGGCCCCGAGATCCAGGTGCGCCGCGCGAGGGAGCGCGAAAAGCTTCTCTGCCTCGACGGGGTGACGCGGGACCTGGCGCCGGAGATGCTTGTGATCGCCGACGCGGAGCGGCCGGTCGCTCTGGCGGGGATCATCGGTGGGGAGGAGAGCGCGGTCACGCCGGCGACGACGGACGTGCTTCTCGAGTCGGCGACGTTCAACGGGCCCAACGTGCGCCAGACTTCCCGCACGATCGGGCTGCGGACGGAGGCGTCGGCGAGATTCGAGCGGGCCCTGCCTCCGGAGCTTGCGCTGGCAGGCGCGCGACGAGCCGCCTCGCTGATCGCCGAGCTCGCCGGCGGAGCGGTGCACAAGGACTGGGCCGATGTCTATCCGCGCCCGCAAGAGCCGGTGCGGGTCAACTTTCGTCCCGCACTGATCGACGACGTGCTCGGGACCCACGTGCCACTCGAAGAAGCCGAGTCCATCCTCAAGCGGCTCAACTTTCACGTCAAGGTCATGGGCGACGGCGAATGGGACATCCTGCCGCCTGTCTTCAGGCTCGACGTCACCATCCCAGAGGACCTCGTCGAAGAGGTCGGGAGGGTCTACGGCTATGACCGAGTTCCTCCCACGCTGCCCGGCCGCCGGCACGACAGATGGACACCACTTCAAGCCAGCATCGATCGCCGCCTCGACACGACACGAGAAGTTCTCGCGGGAGCGGGTTACACGGAGACCTGGAACCCGGCCCTGGTGTCAGGTCGCAAGCTCGAGGAGCTGCGCATCGCCGCGCATGCGATGCGGGTATCCAACGCGTTGAGCGATGACATGGACACGCTGCGCACGTCGCTGCTTCCGTCGCTGCTCGAGGCCGTCGTCCTCAATCGGGATCGCGGCCGAGTTGAGGTGCGCGTCTACGAGATCGCGGAGGCGTACCTCGCCAGGGTGGGGGAGAAGAACACCCAGCCGGAGGAGCCGCTTCGGGTGGCGGCGATCGCGACGGCGGGATCAACGTCGGAAGACGGGCGCGAGGCGTTCTACCGCCTCAAAGCGGTCCTCGACGGGTGCATCTCTGCCCAGTCGAGCCCGCCATGTACGTACCAGCGAGCGGCCGCGCAGCTTTATCACCCTGGTCGCTGCGCCGCGGTTGTGGTGGAGGGGCGGCAGCTGGGATACATCGGTGAGGTCCATCCCAGCGTGCTGGCCGGCGCGAAGCTGGAGGGCCGTCTCGTCGCGTTCGAGATCGATGTCGAACCAGTCCTGGCCGCGGCGCGGATTCCTCGCTCCCAGCCGCTGCCCCGATTCCCCAGCGTCGAGCGTGACCTTGCCGTCGTCGTCGAAGACACCGTCGCCGCGGCGGCAGTCCTTGGCGTGATCAAGGAGTCGGCGGGCGACCTTCTCGAGGAAGTTCGCGCGTTTGACGAGTACCGCGGCGCACAGGTCGCAGAGGGTCACAAGAGCATCGCGTTTACCTTGACTTTCCGAAGCCCGGAGCGCACCCTGACGGACGCCGAAGTGGACAAAGTCATGTCGGAGATCAAGCTGGGGCTGGAGAAAAGACACCGCGCCAGGTTCCGAGAGTGAGGCCGGGCGCGAATTTCGCACGCTCTGGCGTGCCGCTGAATAGGGGAATATCCGGGGGAAGCGCTAAGTGACGTGGATCGACATCTTTCCAATCCTGCTCGTCATCGCGTACGGCGTCGGTGGTTTCTTTACCGGGTTGATCCGCCGCTTCATCGGGCTCGTGGCGCTGTTCATCGCGGTCTGGGCCGCGACCAACATGGGCCTGCAGGCGGGAGGGATCTTGCAGCAGACGTCGAACTTCCCCCAGACCGCCGACGCGCGCATTTACGGCTTTTTCGGGATCATCGTCGCGGTTCTGTTGATCGTCGAGGTCGCAACCCAGCTCGCCCACTCGCAGATCCAGATCCCCGCCGTGGTGCTCAACCGAACGCTGGGGACCATCCTCGGGGTCTTCACCGCGATCCTTCTTTCGTATGTCGTCATCTACGAGCTGGGGGCGGCTGCGAATCCCATCGGAGGGTCCCAGCTCGACCCGCTGCAGCAGAACATCCGCGACTCGGTTCACCGCTCGCTGTTCATGGTCAACCTCGTCAACGCAACCGACAGACCGATCATCGCCCTGTTTCAGCCGCTGCTCCCGGGTGATCCACAGCAGTACTTCAGCTCCAACCCCGTCAATCCGTAGCCGTCGGTGAGCGGGCAGTTCTTTGATCGCCTGCGCGAGCGGGCGGTGCAGATCGTGGTCGCCGACCATCTTCGCGCGCGGCTAGAGAAGGGTGACAGGCTGCGCGTCAAGCTCGGACTTGATCCGACGGCTCCCGACCTGCATGTCGGCCACCTGGTCGTTCTCGACGCGCTTCGCGAATTCCAGGACGACGGCCACACCGTCGTCGTGATCATCGGCGATTACACGGCGATGATCGGCGACCCCAGCGGTCGCTCAGAGACTCGGCCGATGCTCACGAGCGAGCAGGTGGCCGCCAACGCGAAGACCTATTTCGACCAGGTCGAGCTGGTCCTCGATCGCGCAAAGATCGAGGTAAGGCACAACTCGGAATGGCTCGCCGCCATGAGCGCGGCGGACATCCTGCGCCTGATGGCGAAAGCCACGCTGCAGCAGGTCTTGCAGCGCGAGGACTTTGCCGAACGCCTCAAATCCGGAACGGCGATCGGCGCGCACGAGGTCCTGTATCCATTCAGCCAGGCGTACGACTCGGTCGCGGTGAAAGCTGACGTCGAGATCGGCGGCACCGACCAGCTCTTCAACCTCCTGTTCGGTCGCGAGATCCAGAAGGAGTACGGCCAGGAGCCGCAAGACATAGCAGTCTTTCCGTTGCTGGAGGGGCTCGACGGAGAGCAGAAGATGTCGAAGTCACTGAACAACTACATCGGGCTTGCCGAGCCCGCAGAGGAGATCTACGGCAAGACCATGTCGATCCCCGATCGCCTCACCGAGAAGTACTTGCGCCTCATTTCCCGGCTGGAGCCGCAGGTCACAGCGGAAGTCCTGGCGATGAAGCCGCGCGACGCCAAGGCAGCGCTGGCCTTCCAGCTCGTCCAGCGGCTCCACGGTGAGCAGGCTGCCCGCCGCGCGGAAGAGGATTTCAACGTCAAGTTCCGCCGGCACGAGATTCCACAGAGCAGAGAGATCTACGACAAGCGCCCGGAGGATCTGGTGAGCGTGCTTGTCGACACCGGGATTGCCAAAAGCCGCAACGAAGCGAGACGATTGATAGAGCAGGGGGGTGTCAAAGTCAACGGAGAGAAGGTTGGGCTCGACGCCCCGACCCCGAAGGCTGGAGATGTTGTGGGCGCCCGAAGGCGGTATATCGAATTAAAATGAGCGAAAGCATGTTCGGAGGCAACTCCTGATGTCAGGGCACTCCAAGTGGGCCGGCATCAAGCACAAAAAGGCGATCGTCGACGCCAAGCGCGGCCAGGCCTTCACACGCGCCAGTCGCGAGATCACGATCGCCGCCAAGGAAGGCGGCGGAAATGTTGACGGCAACTTTCGCCTGCGCCTGGCCGTCCAGAAGGCGCGTGAGATCAATATGCCCACCGACCGGATCCAGAACGCGATCAAGCGGGGCACGGGGGAGCTGGCCGGCGAAAAGCTCGAAGAGGTCCGCTACGAGGGGTACGGGCCCGCGGGCGTCGCCGTCATGGTCGACACGCTGACCGACAACCGTAATCGCACCTCGGCGTCGATCCGCCATCGCTTCTCCAAGCTGGGCGGCAACCTGGCCGAGAGCAACGCCGTGGGCTGGATGTTCGAGCGCAAGGGCGTCATCGCAGCGAACGCGGGCAAGAACGATCCGGAGGAGGTCGGTCTCGCCGCGATCGAAGCCGGCGCCGACGACGTGCAGGTCGAAGGCAAATCGGTCGAGATCACCGCGCCGCCCAATGCGTTCGAGAAAGTGAAGTCCGCGGTCGAGGGTCTTGGCGTCACCGTAGAGAACGCCGAGATCACCATGCAGCCCAAGCAGACGGTCGCCGTGGGCGAAGACAAGGCGGCCGCTGTGCTCAGGTTGATGGAATCTCTCGAGGAAGACGACGACGTCCAGCAGGTCTACGCCAATTTCGACATTCCAAGTGACGTCCTTGAACGCGTCTCAGCACAGGTATGAATGAAAGAAGTTGATGGGTCGCCTCTAGGCCGGATTCACTCCGGCCGTCCCCGACGTCCCATTACCAATCGCCTCCCAAACGTTGCGACCAGAGCCTTAGGAGGGGGTTCCGCGGGGGAGGACCGCAGTCCTCACCCGCGATCTTCGACATTCCAAGTGACGTCCTTGAACGCGTCTCAGCACAGGTGTAGAACCTGATGGACAAATGCCGGGCCACCACAACGGGCTGATCCTCGGTATCGATCCCGGCCTTGCCGGCACGGGCTTCGCCCTGTTCGCCGAGCCCAATCTCGTCCTTGCTTGCAGCACGGTCGTCACTATCCCGGGACGCGACGGAGCGCGTCTGCTGGGGGGCGATCCTCAACGTCCTCGAGGAGTGCGGCGTTCCCGTGTTCGAGTACAAGCCGAGCCAGGTGAAGGTGATCCTCACCGGATACGGCAATGCGGACAAGTCGCAGATCTCGCGCATGCTGTCCGCGCAGGTGAAGATGCCGGAAGGGCGTCTCGACGAGCACGCGCGCGACGCGATCGCGATCGCGCTGTGCCATTCCCGCAGCCGGCGGTTTGCAAGGGCTGCCATAAGATGACGGCGGCCGCGCGCAGGGCGGGCGTCAAGTGATCGGGCATTTGAGTGGCGTCGTCCGCAGGGCCGGCCCGGACTTCGTCGTGCTGGACGTCGGTGGGGTCGGCTACATGGTCACGGTCGCGAGCCAGACCCGTCAGCAGCTGCCCCCGCCAGGTGGCGACGTCGAGCTCCACATCCACACGCACGTGCGTGAAGACCAGCTCAATCTCTACGGCTTCGCGTCGGTCGAGGAGCTGGAGCTCTTCGAGATGTTGATCCAGGTCGACGGTGTCGGGCCGAAGGTCGGCCTGAACATCTTGGGCGCCGCGAGCCTCGAGGTCCTCAAGCGCGCCATCATGAACGAGGATGCAGCTCCGATCAGGCGCGCGAGCGGCGTCGGGCAGCGAACCGCGGCGAAGGTGATCATCGAGCTGAAGCCGCGACTGGACGCCGTGGCCGCGCTCGACACTGTCCCGCGAGCCGCGGCCATCACCGGCGACGGCGCGGTGCCGAAGGCCGTGGAGGTCGCGCTTCGCAACCTCGGATTTTCGTCCCAGGAAGCCCGCACGGGAATCGAGTCGGTCGACTGGAAATCGACTCCTTCGACTCAAGAGGCGCTGGCAACTGCCCTCAAGGCGCTAGGGCGCAAATGACCAAAGACAAGGTGCTCGACGCGCGCCCGGACGACGACCAATACGACATCACGCTGCGCCCGCGATCCCTCGGCGAGTACATCGGGCAGGAGCAGGTTCGCGAAAACCTCAGCATCCTTCTCGAGGCCGCCCGGCGTCGCGACGAGCCGGTTGAGCACGTGTTGCTATGTGGCCCGCCCGGCCTGGGCAAGACGACGCTGGCGCACATCATCGCGAACGAGCTGGGAGTCGCGATCAAGGTCAGCTCGGGCCCCGCCATCGATCATCAGGGCGCGCTGGGCTCGATTCTCCTGAACCTCAGCACCCGCGACGTCTTCTTCATCGACGAGATCCACCGCCTCAACACGGTGGTCGAGGAATCCCTCTATCCGGCCCTGGAAGACTTCCGCTTCGACGCGGTGCTCGGCAAGGGCGTCGGCGCGAGCGCCGCCACGCTGCCGCTCCCGCACTTCACGTGCATCGGCGCCACGACTCGACAGGGGTTGCTCAGCGGTCCATTGCGCGACCGCTTCGGGGCGGTCTACCGGCTTGACTTCTACACCAAGGCCGAGCTCGAGAAGATCGTCAGCCGTTCCGCGCGGATCCTGGACATCGAGATCCACGACGATGCGGTGTCAGAGATCGCACGCCGGGCGCGCGGTACACCGCGCATCGCCAATCGGCTATTGCGAAGGGTGCGCGACTACGCACAGGTTCGGGGCGACGGCAGGGCGACCGTCAGCACCACCCGGCTTGCACTCGAGATGCTGGAGGTCGACGAGATCGGCCTCGAACCTCTGGACCGCCAGCTGCTGGAAACGGTGATCGTCAAGTTCAAGGGCGGCCCGGTCGGGCTCGACACCCTGGCCACCTCGCTTTCGGAAGAGCCGGAGACGATCGAGGACGTCCACGAGCCCTACCTGATCCAGATCGGCTTCCTGGCCAGGAC
>WNGJ01022307.1_pt1 | contig 14447 bp, 9 predicted proteins | sample 5400611 | NCBI WGS metagenome assembly WNGJ01 (sample SAMN13153375, study PRJNA577476) | soil metagenome | isolation source: 40 cm soil or saprolite under Garry oak tree replicate 1 | place: USA:California | collected 2016-06-15 | reverse complement strand
CGCAGCTCAGCGATGCTGACGAACCTGCTCCGACTACAGTACAAACACTAACGGATAGGGTATTCTGAGGAACGTTGAACGGAATAAATATACTGCTAATATAGAAGTAAGTCTGGCCACCGACCTGGTAAGCCTCAACACTCGGATCACCCTCTGTGCTAGAAGTGGCGCAGTTGGTATTGGGCAAGCCACCCAGGTCCTTGAAGGACTTGCCGCCGTTGTTCGAGAATCCGAAGCCCGTTAACTGATCTTTGTTCATGGATGAGCAAGCGGGCGAGAAGAAGGCGGTGGCATCGTTCCACGCTTCAACAACGTAAGGACCGGCCGCGGCGATGGATGTTTCCGACTGTCCATAGGCCTGCGCGCCAGATGGCGAGCGGTCTTCGCGAGGGTTGGCAGCATCAACATTGGAGCCAAATGAGGGGTTAGTGGCCACCGCATGCGTTGAAGTTGAACTGCTGGTTTGCGGCCCGAAGCACCATGCCTGCATTCCTTGAGACCCCTGGAGGCTCTTGCCAAGCCTGCCACAGATCGGGTTGTTGTTCCCGGCTCCCAACCTCGTCCCTCCTGAAGCATGCGCATGTGTCGCACTACCACGGAGCACTACGCCGCCTGCAAAGGCGACTACCAGGGTGAGAGCAACCAGTACAGAAAGGATGCTCTTGCGATTTACAAATCGACTCATAAAAAAACATCTCCTAAGACATACGTATCTCCTGCGTCATATGCCTTCGTCGCGCGCCTTTGCTCTTCAAAGTGTTCGCATCTCTTGGACAATCGTACTCAAACACACGGCACCGGGAGAAATTCCAATAAAAACAGATACAGAGATACACGGAGATACACCACCAATCCTTCGCCGGTGGTTAATATTGATTCCTCACTCTACAACTAACTCCAGGCAAATTATGAAAGTATACATAGAATAAGAAACACAGCTATAGTTCTGTGGAAACTAGGTCATAAGGAGCTTAATAAGCAGCATTTTACCCCTTATTGCGCGCAAGCATACTCCAAATATGTAAATTTGTCAAGCAATATTTATGAATATTTAAATAGATAAATCTATATATAATGATATATAATGATACTTTTTGACACAAAAATATCCCCCTCTGCGAAGCAAATCTGCTTTCCCTCCTCATTTTATCGTTTTGAATGTGACTTTGTGGTAAGATAAAAGTACTGATAGTTCCTGAATAATAGTATTAGCAATCATGACTTTTAACAAACTAATCCGACCACACGTAGGGGCCGATTCATCGCGCCCATCGCCGATTTATCGGCCCCCTGTGGATTTTCCAATATCCCGATTAAAAAGTTAATCTGTATTCCATTCACCAATCCTGATTGCGCAAAAGGAGATCATATGCGCGAACTGATCACCTTACATGTTAATGGAGAATATCACGAGCTGGCGGTTTTGCTTCATCACACCTTACTTGAAGTCCTGCGTGAAGATATGGGTTTGATCGGCACAAAGCATGGATGTGAGTTGGGAGAATGTGGCGCGTGCACTGTTCTCATCGATGGCCTTCCTGTTCTTTCTTGTCTTACCCTACCTGTAGAAGTTCAGGGCAGCGAAATTACCACTATCGAGGGATTGGAAGAGAACGGCAAGCTTCATCCTCTACAAGAAACATTCGCCGAGTTGGGCGCTGCACAATGCGGCTATTGTACTCCAGGTATCCTGCTTTCAGGTGTGGCTCTTTTGCGAGTATATCCACATCCTACACTCGAGCAGATGAAAGAGGCGCTTGCAGGCAACCTCTGTCGTTGCACAGGCTACACGAAAATCTATGAGGCAGTCGCTGCGGCTGCTGATCGTCTGAATGCGGCTGGAGGTATATCATGACTATCAAAGAACGTACAGGTGCAGGCATTGGGCGAGCTAAATCTCGCCCCTACAAATACATTGGAGCACCCCTACCTAAAGTTGATGCCTATGCAAAGGTGACAGGGCGGGCGCTCTATGCCGATGATATTATGCTTCCTCGAATGCTCTATGCACGTTTGTTGCGTTCTCCTCATCCACATGCTCGTATCAAATCGATTGATACACGCCGCGCAATGGAATTGCCTGGCGTGCTTGCCGTCATTGCTGGAGAGGATCTGCCACAACGATTTGGCATTCTGCCCTCAAGTCAGGATGAGTATGCTCTGGCTATTGGTAAGGTGCGTTACGTTGGCGATCCCGTTGCCGCCGTTGCCGCCTTAGATCCCGATATTCTCGACGAGGCCATTAAACTTATTCTGGTTGAATATGAGATCTTACCTGCACTTATGAGTATCGATGAAGCCCTGACCCATCCAGAGATCAAGATCAATGACGAGGCGCGCATCGGCAATATACATAAGGCCGTTTCTTATGAGTTTGGCGACATCGAGGGAGGTTTTGCTGAGGCAGACTACGTACGTGAAGATTGGCTCTTTTACGAGGGCAATAATCATGCGCCAATCGAAGCGCACGCCTGTGTTGCAAGTTGGGAACCTCATCCCAACGATCCAGTTGGAGGCAAGCTCACGCTCTGGTCTTCTACCCAGACACCGCATTATGTTCATCGCGAATTGAGCAAAGTGTTAGGGTTGCCGCAATCACATGTACGAGTTATCGCACCCAATGTCGGAGGAGGCTTCGGTGGTAAAAGCGACCCTTTCTCACATGAAATATGTGCAGCCGAATTGTCTCGCCGTACAGGCAGACCTGTTAAAATTACCTGTACTCGCGAAGAAGTCTTTTTGATCCACAGGGGACGTCACCCTGTCAAAATGTGGATCAAGACTGGCGTGAAAAAGGATGGAACGCTGACCGCTATGCACTTCCGCTCCTTCCTCGACGGAGGCGCATATGGTTCCTATGGTATTGCTACAACATATTACACTGGCGCTTTACAGACCGTGACGTACAAGCTTCCTTGTTATAAATTCGAAGGCATGCGGCTTTTCACGAACAAGCCGCCGTGTGGACCCAAGCGCGGGCATGGCACAACACAACCGCGCTATGCTGTAGAGGTGCATCTCGATAAAATAGCCCATGATCTGGATATCGATCCTGTCGAACTACGCCGCCGTAACTTGATTGAGCCAGATACTCGTACGATCAACGGCCTCCGTATCACAAGTTGTGCCCTTGGCGAATGTCTTGACGCGGTAGTCGAACGCTCAGGCTGGAACGAATTTCATGCTCAACCCTCCGTAGGGGTCAATACATCGCGCCCATCGCCGATTTATCGGCCCTCAGTGGGCAGAATTGGAAACAACTCAGATTCGCCCATCAAACGAGGTCTGGGCATAGCCGCGTCCTCGTATATCTGCGGCGCTGGTAAGCCGATTTATTGGAACGACCTGCCTCATTCCGCCGTGCAGATTCGCCTCGACCGTGGGGGAGGTATCACTGTGTATTGTGGTGCTACCGATATTGGCCAGGGATCAACCTCCATTCTTGCCTATATTGTTGCAGAAGAATTGGGGGTGCCCCCAGAACATATTCACCTTGAAACCGCCGATACTACTTTGACACCGGTCGACTTAGGTTCGTATTCCAGTCGTGTTACATTCATGGCTGGTAACGCAGCTATCGCCGCAGCACGAAAATTGAAGGCACAACTCTTCGAGTTAGCTTCTGAACAATTGCAAGTGCCTGTTGAGAATCTAGAAGCTGCTGAATGCCTGATCTATGATGAAAACGATCCCGGAGTAGCGCTGCCCTTTGTGAAAGCGGTACAGTTGACCGAGGCTCGCTATGGCGCGCTGGTGGCCGCGGGTTCATATGCCCCACCTGAGGACATTCATGGTGACTACAAAGGTGCAGGTGTCGGACCTTCTCCTGCATATTCCTACTCGGCATGTGTTGCGCAGGTAGCAGTTGACATAGAGACAGGTGAAGTGGTGGTTGAAAAACTCTGGCTGGCCCATGATGTTGGCCAATCTATTAATCCGCTGCTCGTAGCCGGTCAGGTTGAAGGAGGTGCCTATATGGGTTATGGTGAAGCAATGATGGAGCAACAAGTCTTCCGTAAAGGACGCCATAAAATACCATCACTTTTGGATTATAAGCTTCCCACAACCCTGGATACGCCAGAAATCGAGACCATTCTGATCGAAATTCCCGACCGTGAAGGTCCTTATGGCGGCAAAGAAGCAGGTCAAGGCCCTTTGAATCCAGTAATCCCAGCGATTGCCAATGCTGTTTTTGATGCTGTAGGAGTACGGATTGACGAAACGCCGATTACATCTGACAAAGTACTCAAGGCTTTGCGTGCAGGATTGCCAGGTGCTCGTTCCCTACAGCGCCCGCAAATTGAACCGACCGAGGCTCCATCTCCCTGGCCAACACGACTCATTGCCTGGCAACCTGCTGAAATGTCACTCCTTGGTAAGGACGGTGAGTAATGCTGCGACTCCCACCATTTCGATATCTGGCTCCCAGCACAATGGAGCAAGCCACGCAAATGCTAGTCCAGGAGGGAGAACAGGCTATGCTCGTTGCCGGCGGCACCGATCTTTACCCCAATATGAAACGCCGCCAGTTCACACCACCAGTTGTAATCGGACTTCGTGGCATTGCAGCATTGAAGCGCATTAGCGGCTCACCCGATCAGGGCATGCGGGTGGGTGCAGGTGTGACACTCACTACGTTGGCAGAGCATCCCGTCTTTCTTGAGCATTATGCCGCGCTGGCCACCGCAGCTGGCTCTGTTTCAACTCCTCAACTTCGCAATATGGGAACGATTGGCGGCAATCTGCTCTTGGATACTCGCTGTAATTATTACAACCAGACCGAGTTCTGGCGTCACTCCATTGATTATTGTATGAAGAAGGACGGCGAAGTGTGCCTGGTTGCGCCAGGCAGTCCTCGTTGTTGGGCCATCTCTTCAGCCGATACTGCTCCTGTATTGGTTAGTCTGGATGCACAGGTGCGACTGGTAAGTGTGCATGGTGAACGTGTCATACCTGTTCGAGAGCTGTTTCGCGATGATGGGATCAATCCTTACACCAGGGCCAATCATGAGATTCTCAGCGAAATCATCCTTCCGCCCGCAGATGGCTGGCGCAGCGTCTATTTAAAATTGCGCCGTCGCGGTTCATTCGATTTTCCCATTCTTGGCGTAGCGATAGCTCTTCGTTTCGCAGGCGATAGTACGGTTTCTGATGCGCGCATTACACTGGGCGCAGTAGCTTCCCATCCCGTCGAAGCCACTGACGCAGCGAAACTGTTGCTTGGTCAGCGTCTCAACTCTGAGCTTATTTCAGAAGTAGCCACGCTTGCTGCCAAACGCTCGAAACCGCTGGATAATGCCGACCTGACAATCAATTACCGCAAGCAAGTTACTCCTGTCTATATTCGACGTGCTCTGGCTTCTTTCGCTTAGAAAGGAAGTATCTCCATGTCCCAACTGGAAAACGCTTCCCGCTCGTTAGTAGAACAGCATCAACTGGCACGCTTACAACTTGGGCTTACACGCATACTCCCTCAAAATCGCTTCTACGAAGAAAAATTGTTCGCGAATTCAGCATCTCTCACACTTCAGAGTATAGATGACCTTTCAAACCTCCCTTTCACTACCAAGCAAGAGCTACTTGCAGACCAGGAGTTACATCCCTTATTTGGCAGTAACGTAACCTACCCACTGAACGAGTACATACGTCTGCACCAGACCTCTGGAACCACAGGAAGACCTTTGAAGGTCCTGGATACGCTGGAAAGCTGGGACTGGTGGGCAGATTGTTGGACAAGTGTCTATCAGGCAGCAGGTGTTACTCGTGATGATATCGTCTTTTTGGCCTTTAGTTTTGGCCCGTTTATTGGTTTCTGGTCTGCATATGAGGGAGCCAAACGCCTCGGCGCACTCACCGTTCCTGGTGGTGGTATGGATAGCTTGCAACGTCTAAAAGTAATACAGGAAATTGAGGCGACCGTGCTGGTATGCACGCCAAGCTACGCTTTGCATTTAGCGGAGGTGGCTCAGGAGCATGGGCTGGATATGCGTTTATCCAATGTACGTATAACTATCCACGCAGGTGAGCCTGGAGCTTCGATTCCCGCTACTCGAGAACGAATTCAAACTGCCTGGAATGCGCGAACCTATGACCATGCTGGTATGACAGAGATGGGCGCTTTCGGCTTCGCATGTGAAGAGCAACTTGGGTTGCATGTCAATGAAGGCGAATTCATCGCTGAAATACTTGATCCCCTTACTAACCAACCTGTACTTGAAGGTCAATCCGGAGAATTGGTTCTGACGAACCTTGGACGCTGGGGCAGTCCAGCTATTCGCTATCGCACAGGCGATCTCGTACGCCATGGTGGCTATTCGTGCACCTGTAGTCGCACTTTTCTAATGTTGCCGGGTGGTGTATTGGGACGCGTAGACGATATGCTAATTATTCGCGGTGTCAACGTTTATCCCTCAGCTTTGGCAAATATACTTCACCGTTTTCCTGAAGTTAGCGAGTATCGTGTCATCGTCACCAGCGAGGGTCCTATGGATGAGATTGCATTACAGGTCGAGTGTCCACCACACTTGAAGTCCACTATTGCAGACGAATTGCACATAGCCCTGAATCTACGTGTTCCAATTGAAACCGTGGAGCCAGGGACCCTCCCGCGTTTTGAGTTAAAGGCCAGGCGTATCGAAGATCGTACAAGTGATGCATGTGTTACAAGTGATGCATGTAGAGTAGCTATGTAACCGGTCAATGTGACCTCATTCACATTCAAAAAGTGAATAGATGTACTGCATTGTTGCCTAAAACTTGCTACGATTAAAGAGAGTTACGCCTTTGTAATGGCGTGTTTAGTGTATTGGGGACTTCTATGCAACGCTGTGAATTTTGCGGCTCGGATTTGCCGGTTAACGCACACTTTTGTGGTAATTGTGGACGTTTGATTCCTGATAGGTATATGACAGCAACCGATATTACCTACGCAACGGAAACAGATATCTTTACACCACAAACTCCACCTCTATTCAGTAGCCCATCGTATCAAACTATACAGAATACTGAAATGGAATGGGAAGATACAGATGCTACTTTCCAAACCAGGTGGTCCGCTGCGGGTATGGAAAGTGTGAATCCGCAATTCACAGATCGTAAGATTGATGAGAATGAAAAAGTACTTCCGTATCTGCTCTTACCCGGAATGCTGGCAATGCCGGGGCAGTTGCCGTCCTCTGCGCAGGCTCCAATGGTCCAGGGAACCCCTCAAGTTGGTGGCGTTCCATCTGTTCAGGGAACACCTGCTGCTCCGGGAAATGCTCCTCTTTCAATACAGGGCCAGGGCTTCAATCATGGAGCCGGTTCATCTGCGCCCTCTAGTGCTCCAGAGGTGCCGCAGTCCCCTCCTATACATCATCTAAATCATCAACCAGTCCAACACGTCAGGTATGAATCGCCCCCCCACCATTATCAGCCGGTACATCATCCACTGCCTAACCCACCTCCACATGAGCTAGAGCATCATCATACAGGTCAACTACGAGGCCATAGACCACATACGTCCAGCCTTCAAGGCTCCGCCGCTGTGACCTCAAAGGCGGGAATGAGTGCTGCGTTTAAATGGCTTATTATAGTACTGGTATCTGTTGTCGTTATCGCTACCAGCGGAATTATAGTGGTATTGGCGAACTCTCCAGGGCTCTCATTGAGCGGCAGTAACGCTGTCGCTGTTGGACAAGTTCTACATCTGCATGGGAAAGGTTTCTTGCCAGGTGCCGGCGTGACACTGTCACTCGACAATGGCTCACCGGTCTCCTTTGCTAGTCTGCAAACGCCACAGCTCTCTTCTCAGGCAGAAGGAAGAAATGCGAATTTCGCAGACGTGTCTTTGATGCTTTCCTCTGAACAGTTTGCACAGCAGTCTACTGTGGATGCGCATGTATCAATTGGTCCTACAGGAAACTTCGATGCTGACATCCTTGTACCTCAGAACTGGTCGCCCGGCGTGCATACGATTCATGCCACGGAGAGTCTTGGGTCACGTAGTGCAAGTCTGCAATTCACAATACTTTCATCACAGCTTGTCGTTAACCCTAAAAAACTTGATTTTGGCTCTCTTCAAGTTGGCAATAAGGCAGCGCTGCCTGTAGCTGTGGGAAATACGGGACAGGAACGACTGAATTGGACTGCCAATATCGATTCAAGTGGGACAAAGTGGTTGAAAATACAGGGAAGTGCCTCTGGAGCTATTACTTTTAGAGGGTCGAATGAAATCATCAACGTGTTAGCTGATGCGACAGGGCTAAAAGTAGGGCATTATACTACAACACTCATAATCCATTCGGATGATGGTAATGCACAAATACCCGTCAGCCTGACTGTGATTCCGAAGAGTGAGAAGCAACAGGCACAACTAAACGTTGCTCCGCAGAGTCTTGATTTAGGTCAAATACCCGCAAATCAACAGGCATTGCAGAGTATTGCAGTTGGCAATCTTGGGGAATTACCGCTCAAATGGCAGGCTGCAACGGATGCTTCGAGCGCCAGTTGGCTGACCTTGAGTATGACCAGCGGTACGATCCAGGCTGGAACCCTTCCACAGACGATCATGGTTTTGATTAACACGAAAACATTGGTACCAGGAAATTATTCTGGTACAATCAGTATCACTTCTAATGGTGGAAATTCGCAGATACCGGTCAAGCTAAATGTGCTTCCTTCGCATGGAGGGAATCCCTCTTTACCATTGCTCACTGCCAGCCCTGGCGGCTTCAATGTTCCTGGGGATCCTAACTGTACCTACAATGCAGAGATTGGTTGGACTTGCACAGCGACACTGAGTAGCTTTGCAACTGCTCAAAGTAGTCTTGGCTGGAGTGCTAACAGTAACGGAGTTTCTGGTATTACCTTCACACCTAAAAGCGGTACGCTTCTTGCGGGACAGTCAGTACCTGTGACCATTTCGATTCCAAATTCAGTATGTCCTGCCAATGCTACCTTTACCTTCACCGGGCCAGGAAACCAGGTCGTCGTTCCGTGGAGTTGTGGATCGCTTACGTTGACTGCTAACAAAGCCAGTCTCAATGGAAATACGGATTGTACATTCAACAATGGATGGACATGTAGTATAACCCTGAGTACAGGTTCGAAGGAACAAGGACAGTTAAGCTGGTCTGTCTCAAGTACTGGCATCAATGGCATTAGCTTCAGCCAGGCCAAAGGGGTTCTGACAGCAGGTCAATCTATCCCCATAACTATCACAATTCCCAATGCAACCTGCCCAGCTAGCGCAAGTTTCAGCTTCAGCGGACAACATGCTAATACAGTTACTGTGCCCTGGTCATGCTCGCCTCCGATGTTGGTGGTCAGCAAAAACAGCTTGAATGCAAATACAGACTGTACATTTGATAATGGTTGGAGTTGTAGCGAAACCTTGTCCCTGAGTTCAAGCAATCCAGGTGATCCGAGCCTGCACTGGTCGGCATCCGCTAGCGGTAGCGGCATCAGTTTCAATCCGTCAAGTGGAACACTTTCTCCAGGGCAACCTGTGCAAGTTACCATCACAATCCCTAATACTACATGCCCCGCCAACGCTAATTTCAAATTCTCAGGACAAGGCTCTAACTCAGTTTCTGTTTCTTGGAGTTGTATACCACCAAAGTTAAATGTTAGCCCGAGTAGTTTCAATGCGAATACGGACTGTACCTTTGATAACAGCGAGCATACCTGGACATGTACTGCTATGGTAAGCAGTAGTCAGAGCGCCCAAACCAACTTGGATTGGTCTACTTCGAGTAATGGGTTCTCCTCTAATGATGCTTTCAATGTTAGCTTCAAACCAGCAAATGGAACGCTTACTCCGGGTCAGTCTATGCAGGTAACTATCTCAATTGCCAGTAGCTCACAAACCTCTTGCCCGGCTAATCAGTTCACAGGTACTCTTACGTTTACTGGACCTGGAAATACAGTTAATGTCCCCTGGAACTGTACACAACCGGTCCTGGTGGCTAGCCCAACTAGTTTGACCGGAAATAACTGTTCCTACGCTGCGGATATCGGATGGACTTGTACCGTAAAGGTAAGCCAGCAATCTCAAGGTTTCCTGAACTGGAGTGCGAAAAGTAGCGGAATAAAGGGAATCACTTTCAAACCTGGCACGGGCGCATTTGCCTTACCCGGAGCTTCAACTCAAGTGATTATCACGATTCCAGATGCAGTATGTCCAGCTAGTGCCACTTTGACTTTCATCGGTACAGCGAATACCGTCAATGTTTCATGGACTTGTGCGCCACCAACGATAACAGCTAACGGAGGGGGTGACTGCCCTCAAGATGAGAATTATAACTACATATGTACTGATACGTTGGCGTTGGCACAAGGCTCCCAGGGTGATCTACCCTGGTCTGCGACGAGTGATTTACCTAACGTGACCTTTAGCCCGTCCGGTGGTACGTTGGTTCCAGGCCAGCCCCAACGAGTGACTGTCACTGTACCATCAAGTGACTGCACAACTGGCCATTTCTTATACGCAGGTCATGGTAGTAATACTGCTACTGTTTCGTGGACCTGTAATTCCTCATCTTCATATTCATCTTCAGGTTTGAACAATGGGAATTCGGTGAGTTACTACAGCGTACTGTGGCGGCGCGAATCGAATTTCCAATAAAGCCTTAGACATACATATCGAGCATCTACCTCATCTCATGATTCACGTTCAATAAAGTAAATTATTGCCACTTATGCACGCCGCTTGTCGCGCCATCTAACCAGGTCCTCAACCGCATCAAAATCCCATGGTTCGCCCAATTCAAGAATGAGATGAGTCGCCCCGGCTTTCACATATGCATCACGCTGAGCATCGGTTGCAAATTTCTGTGTGGCAGTCGAACGTTCAATTTCGCCTGGATCACGGTTAATCTCAGCGCACCAGTTATCTAACACGCGCATTTTGCGGGCGAAGGTCCCTGGGTCGCCGAAGGTGTGTGTTATATTCGCGTACCTGGCAGCGATGCGCAGCGTCTTCTTTTCACCACCCCCACCGATCAAAATCGGGATCGTATTGCGTACTGGCCTGGGAGCATCAACCTCCCAGCGATGGAGGATGATTTCGAGCGATCTCTCCAGCTCTGCTAGGCGTTCACCTCCGGTGCCAAATTCATAGCCATATTCCCTATAGTCTTTCTCAAACCAGCCTGCGCCTATACCCAGGATCAATCGCCCATTGCTAATGTGATCAACAGTTTTTGCCATATCTGAAAGCAAAGCGGGATTGCGATACGTGTTACATGTAACGAGACACCGGCCATTGCGCTAAGCAACGTCCAGCCCTCAAAATGATTCCCCTGTGGATCTCCGTACAGTGGGAAAAAGTGATCCCAGTTCCAAATTGTATCGACTCCCATATCCTCGACACGACGCACAGCGTCGGCAAAAGACGAATAGGTTGTTTGTTGCTGGTGAAATTGCACACCCACTCTTAAGGGGTGCGCAGAAGTAAATTCTGTCACTGAAACAATCCTCTCTCATAATAAGTTATATTTCCATAGATTCTTACTAATTGTAAGTTTATTGTAGCCCAAATTGCAAGAACTTATCATTGGTCTTAATCTATGTGATAGCATAAATATCATCTCTCACCCTGCACCTGTCCGATGGGGCGTACTCAGTGTTGCCAACATCGGAGTCAAACGTGTCATCCCGGCTTTGATCGCGTCCTCAAATGGGCAACTAATGGCAGTAGCTAGCCGCAACCTGCACCGTGCTAGAGAGCTTTTAGCCCATATCCCACAACTGCGTATCTATGGCGCTTACGAGAGCCTTCTCGATGATCCCGAAATCGAGGCTGTCTACATTCCTTTGCCTAATAGCCTGCACGCTGAATGGACCATAAAAGCGTTAGAAGCGGGCAAGCATGTTCTGTGCGAAAAGCCTCTAGCTGTCACTGCAGATCAGGGTGAGACGATGGTTGAAGCAGCGCTGGCAAACGACAGGTTACTCATGGAGGCATTCATGTATCGCTTCCACCCGCAGACACTGTGGGCATTGGAGCAGGTACATGCAGGACGCATCGGTACGGTCAAGCTGGTGCGTGCCTCATTTGCTTTCAATGTCATGCTGCCACCGCGTCCGCACAACATTCGACTGCAAGCAGCCTTAGCCGGTGGTTCGCTCATGGATGTTGGTAGCTACTCGGTCAATTTCTGTCGCGCCGTATTTGGTCATCCCCCCGTTGCTGTCGCAGCACGGGTTTATAAACCAGATGATGGTCAGGTAGAACTTTCCACGAATGCCGTGCTAGATTTCGGTGATGGACGCTTCGGCTTGATCGATTCGAACTTCGATTTACCAACACGCCAGGTAGCAGAAATCCATGGAGAGGCTGGCAGTATTTGTATTCCCATACCCTTTACACCGGGAGACATCGAGGTAGAGGTTGTGCTCTCCTTGGAAGGTCAGATAATTCACCAGCAAATCTCACATGTGGATCAATACCGGCTCGAGATCGAACACTTCGGCGCAAGTGTTCGCTCCAGCACTCTACCCGACTTGAGTTTGACAGAAACCATCGAAAATCTTGCAACCATCGAGGCAATCTATCAAGCCGCCGACTATCCCTGGCCCATTGCCTGACAATTACCAGCATTTGAGGGCGAAGGAAGATGACGTGTGGTTGGGTTGGCTATCAGGGAAGAGAGCAAACTGTCATGCTGAGCACAGCGAAGCATCTCGACGCTCATCGGGCCAGACCTTCGCGGAGTTTACCCTGAGCGAAGCGAATGGGCTCAGGATGACAAGCAAGGGCCAGCCGCCCTCGCCTATAGAATCCTGGACCTGTGTCTTCGGTTGATACCTATTAGGATGCAATAGTGGGTCCCCACAAAAATTCTTATTTTCATTGCCGCCGCAGGCGGCAATGAAAATAAGAATAAGAGGAGTGGCCGGGTGGGCCTTTATGGTCGCCCGCCGTCCCTTAAAGACGATTAAGACGACCAATCTTTGGCGCAATAGCATAGTTGAGTTGCACGAGGACGATGAATGCGATGCTCACGTATGTATTAATAACGCAGAGCAACGCGCCAAACGCATACAACGATTGCGCGATGACGATGCGACGTTCGTTTGCCGAACGCATTTCGTCGGTTACCTCGTCCTTCATGAGCCTGGCATGTTGTGCATACCGCCCACTGACGAAGAGCACAGCGCCAAGCAGGAAAATATTGAGCCAATACACTACAAGGGCAAGACGAAAGGTAATGAATGCGGCTAACAGCCCCGTCGAAAACGGCATGAGCGTCACCGCAAGCAAGAAGGCCAGATGGATCCAGGTGAGATGGCGATCGCTTCGTGTGAAAAGGTTGAGCTGCGTCTGCTGACCGACCCAGAAAATGCCGAGGGTTAGAAAACTCATCAAATAGGGAAGAAGGTTTGGCGCAAGATTGACCAGTTTCATCAATAGTTCCAGTTCAGGTTTCATTGTTCCACTCACCCACAATGGCTGCTCAGATTGAGTTGCGCCACTCACTGGAACACGAAGATCGAGCACAAGCAACGTCATAGCGACAGCGAAGATCCCGTCGCTCAAGGCCGCAAGTCGCTCCAGATTCTGGCCGGCGATACGGTTGTAATACGTTCTCAATGGTCTTCTCCAGATTTCATTCTAACAACATATGTTTTTTCCGTGGAATTATACCTGATATTGTGACCTGGTGGATAACTTCGCGAAAGAGAGGATAGAGAGTCCAGCCGAGCTGAAAAGAATAACGTCAAACTATATTGATGAGCATTATACTATAGCGACAAAGTGAAGAGAAGCAAGATCAGATACAACTGCGACAACCGCGACAAACAACCTTTTCTGTCCCAATTTAGGCACACCATGCCTCCTGATGTGAGTAATCTACCACAAATCGGTGGTTAGGGTTCCAAATCGCGTAGTCGCGTAGGGGCGGGAGTGGTGTGGAGAAGGGTGGGGGCGCTTGCGCCGCCCCTGGGGTGGGGTGATGGCCTACTTGGTTCGCCAGCAGTATTCGATACAACCGCTACAAGTGATATAAATGATACAAGTGTTATAAATGTTATAATTGCCGCGACCTATTTCTACCGCTTTCGGTTTTTCTTTCGAGACCGTTGTGCCATCTTGCTTTTGGTCTTCTTGTGAACTGCCTTGCTTTCATGAGATACCTTGGAGGAAACGTAAGGGTTAGTCATCTTTCCAACTTCCTCGATAAAACCACGCCCGTATTCAGCCCAACCGTATGCAGCCCACCAAAGAAGCGGGCATGTTCCATCTTAATGCAGCGATTCTGCACGAACGTTAATCCCGCCTCCTGGGCCATTTTGCCTGCCTCATCGTTGCGAATACCCAGTTGCAGCCACAGCACATTTGCTCCAATATGGATCGCTTCCTCTGCGACAGGTGGCACATCTTCGGCTTTGCGGAACACATCTACAATCTCGATCTGTTCTCCTGCCTCTTTCGCCTCCGTCAACGAGGCATAGACGCGTTT
>WNGJ01006949.1_pt1 | contig 14452 bp, 14 predicted proteins | sample 5400611 | NCBI WGS metagenome assembly WNGJ01 (sample SAMN13153375, study PRJNA577476) | soil metagenome | isolation source: 40 cm soil or saprolite under Garry oak tree replicate 1 | place: USA:California | collected 2016-06-15 | reverse complement strand
ACCCGGTTCGCGGTGAGCACGCAGGAAAAGGTCCGGCTCGGCCGGCACGTCGTGGCCCAGATCTGGCTCCGGACCACGTGGGCGAGGCGCGGGGTGATCGCGTCCTTCGGGATGATCGACGCGGGCTTCTCCGGCACCCTCACGTTCGGCGCGTTCAACGGCGCGGCCGACGTCCTCGAGCTCCCGATCGGCGAGCGGTTCGCCCAGATCGTCTTCCTGACGCTCGACTCGCCCGCATCCGAGACGTACGAGCGCCGCTCCGGGACGTATCAGGGCCAGAAGGGCGTGACCCTCGAGCGACCGTGACGTCGAATGCGGTATGGTGTTGCGTCGGCGAATACGCGCGGACGTGACGCCGCCGAAGGTCCACGACCCGGAACCCCGCGGCGCGGGCAAGGGAACGGATCTGCCGTTCCGCATCCGTCTCCTCCCCCTGCTCGAGGATCCGGTACAGGTGGATTGTGCCGCTGCTCCCGCACGCCGCGAGCGCGTCGGGGAGGAACTGCAACGCGGAATGGGGGAGGTCCAGGATGACTCGATCGACCGCGCCGACCTCTCGGAGCACCGTGTGGGCGTCTCCCTCCCGGACCTCGACATGCTCCGCCCGGTTCGCCGCGACGTTCGTCCGGAGCAACTCGACTGCAACCGGATTTGCGTCCGATGCAAGGACCCGCCGCGGCCTTCGTCGTTTCGCGATCAAGACCGCATACGGCCCGACGCCTGCAAACGGGTCGGCGACGACTTCCCCTTCGCGCACGAGGTCTGCGATTCGCCCTCGCTCGGAGGCGAGCCTCGGGCTGAAGTACGCCGCCGCGAGGTCGACCCGGTATCGCAGCCCGTGCTCCACGTGGACCGTCGTGGTCCGTCGCTCTCCGGCGATGATCCCAATCTGGCGGACGCGTCGCTCCCCCTTGACCCCGCGGTCCTCCGCGGCGACCCGGATCTTCGGGTTCCATCGGAGGATGGCGTGGCCGATCGCCTCCCGATGCGGCCGAAGACCCTCCGGGATTTTGATGACCGCGATATCGCCGACGACGTCGAACGAACTCGGCAGGGATCGTCGGAGGGAGGGCGGCACGTCGGCCACGTCCTTGTAGCTCCGGACCGCCACGAATTCCTCGGAGAACTCTCGCTGGTCGACCGGGAAGCCGAGGTCCACGCGCCGCGCCGTGGGCAGCAGGAGGAGATTGCCTTCCCGTACGATACGGAGATGCTTCAAGAGGAGGCCGCTCTCGAGGAGCTGCTTCCGGGTCGACTCGCCTTGCCCCTTCGGGACTGCGACGCACCAGGCCCTCACGACGCGGCGATGCCGCGTCCGGCCGTTAAGCGTTTTCGTGTATCGAGAAAACGTTCATGAAGGCGGTTCGCTTCGCTCCGCCCGTGCGGCGGTGGGTGGCGTTCTCCCTCGCCGCGCTGGCGCTGTTCCTGGCCGCCGGGGTCGGTGCGGCGCTGGACGAGGACTTCTTCAACTCCGCCGATTTCTTTGACGCGACGAGCCTGCACCACGAACACCTCGTGGTCCTCGTCGCCGCGGTCGGCGTCGTGATGGTCGTCCTGGCGGTCCGCGCGTTTTCCCTGGAGGTCCGCGCGGCTCGCGCCGGCGTCTCCCCCGACAAGATCGAGGAAAAGGTATAGCCGAGGAAGCTTGCTCCGGGCCTCGATGGGGGAACTCGTCTTCATCGGCCTCGGGCTGCACGACGAGAAGGGCATCACCATCCGCGGGCTGGAGGAGGCCCGGTCCGTGGATGTCGTGTTCGTGGAGCTCTACACATCCGGGCTGGCGGGAGCGTCGCTCGAAGCGGTCGAGCGGCTCGTCGGCCGGCCGATTCGAAAGGTCACGCGTGCGGAGGTCGAAGATGGGGTGCTCATCCTCGAGGCCGCGACGACCCGGCGGGTCGCGTTCCTCGTCGTCGGAGATCCGATGGCGGCGACGACCCACGTGGACTTGCGGCTTCGCGCCGCAAAGGCCGGCATCCCGACGCGGATCGTCCATGGTGTCTCAATCCTGACGGCGGCCTCGGGGGCGCTCGGACTCCAGGCGTACAAGTTCGGCCGCACGACGACCGTGCCGTGGCCGGGGTCCGGGTTCGCGCCGACGAGCCCCCTCGAGGCGATCCTGGAGAACCTACGCGGGGGCCTCCACACGCTCGTCCTGCTCGACGTCCGCGAGGACGGGACGTTCCTCCCGCCGCACGACGCGATCGCGTCCCTCCTGCGGATGGCCGCGGACCTTCGCACGGATGCGTTCGGACCGAAGACCATCGGCTGCGTCCTCGGTCGGGTCGGCTCGCCCGGCGCCGTCGCCTTCGCAGGCCCGCTCGAATCGCTGCTCTCGCGGGACCCGGGACCGGCGCCGCACTGCCTCGTGATTCCCGGAGCGTTACACTTCCTCGAGAAGGAAGCACTCGCCGTCTTCGCGGGGACTCAGGTGGCCTGACCGCCCTCCGCCGCGGCGAGTTCCGGGAGGCGGGAGACGTCCCAGGAGGTGATCTCGTACGTCGTGGACCACGAGAGTTCTTTCGCGCCCCACCGCTCCCGCAGCGCGCGCACGGCGTTGCGGTGCATCTCCTCCGGGACTTCCCACTGGGACGTGTAGTCCCGTCGCTCGATCTCCGCGATGGCGCGGTCCGCCGGGAGGATCTCCGGGAACGGTCCGACCGGCATCACGAGGTCGGGCTTGAGGAGCTCGGAGAGCTTGCGTTCGTGGAGCCCCGGAGGCTGCCAGTGAAACCCGCCTTGCTCGACGAGGGCGTGGTACTCCCGGTTCAGGTCGGGACCGTTGGAGCGGCCGATGACGCTGAAGTACGTCTCTGCCGTGACGCGCGCGATCTCGCGGAGGGCATCCCTCCAGTCGGGGACGAGATGGAGGACGTGATTCGACGTCGTGACGTCGAACGCCCTCGCGGGGAAGGGAAGCCGGACCGCGTCCGCGAAGACGACGTTCCGCAAGCCTTTCGCGAGGCCCAGCTCGACCATCGCGTGGGAGATGTCGATGCCGACGACGTCGATGCCGCTCTTCTGGAGCGGCACCGCAAACCGGCCGGTCCCCACGCCGACCTCCAGGACGCGCTTGCCACGGAGCTCATCGACGAGGACGCCGAGGACCCGCGACAGGATCCGAGGCGGCAGGCCCCGCGTCTCATCGTAGATCGGGGCGACGCGGTCGAACGAGAGGCGGTCCGGCATCCGGTCGGAGGATGGCGTTGCGGTGCAAAAATGTGTTCGCCTCGACTTGAGGTGCGACCGCAAGCATTATGTGGGATTCCGCGAATCGGTTCGCGGAGTGGAGGGACGCTTTTGAGACGGGCGTTCATCGGCCTAGTCATCGCTATCGCCGTGGTGTCATCCGCCATCGTACCGGTCCTTGCCGCCATCGGCACCTCGTCCTCGGACGTGTCCTTCATCTTGACGGGCTCGGCGCCTCACAAGCCGAGTCCGCCGGTGATCCTGTCCCTCCAGAGAAGTCCGAACGGGACGGTCTATGCCGGCGACTACGTGTACTTCTCCGCGAACGCATCGGATCCGGATGGGGGGACGATCGTCTCGTACGAGTGGTCGTTCGGGGACGGTTTCGTGGATACGACATCCTACGCCAGCGACTATCACGTCTACTCGTCGGCGGGGAACTACACGATGACGCTCACGGTCACGGACAGCGATCAAGGACTGACCGCGTCCAAGTCGATCCTCGTGACGGTCGTCGAGAGGCCCGACGTGCCGCCCGTCGCGAGCTTCTACTGGTACCCCTTCCAGCCGACCGTCGGCACGTACACGTCGTTCGTCGGCTACTACTCCTACGACCCCGACGGGTACATCACAGATTACGCGTGGGACTTCGGGGATGGCTCGTCGACGAACTCGAGCGATTGCTGTCCCTCTCACGTCTACAATGCGACCGGGAACTACCTCGTCACGCTCACGGTGACGGACAACGCGGGCCTCACGGGGACGGCCTCCGCGAACATCACGGTCGTGTCGGACGTGCCGCCGATCGCGAGTTTCTTCTGGTACCCGTACCAGCCCACGGTCGGCACGTACGCCTCGTTCTACGGCTACTACTCCTACGACCCCGATGGCTACATCACGAGCTTCGCATGGGATTTCGGCGATGGCTCGGCGACGAACGCGAGCGGCTGCTGTGTCTCCCACATCTACGAGGCGACCGGGAACTACACCGTCACGCTGACGGTGACGGACAACGCCGGCCTCACGGGGACGACCTCTGCGAACATCACCGTCGTGCCGGACCTGCCGCCGGTGGCGAACTTCACTTGGTACCCGCAGGTGCCCTCCGTGAATCAGACCGTGTTCTTCAACGCCGGCTTTTACTCCTACGATCCGGACGGATACATCGTGTCGTGGAACTGGTCCTTCGGAGACGGCACGGGCGGAGGCGGGGGCGGCAACCGGTCCGGGAACTCCTCCGGTCCAGGGCCGTATCCGACCCATGTCTATTCGACCTTCGGCTTCTTCGTCGTCACCTTGAACGTCACGGACAACGCGGGCCTGTCGACCTCCGTTTCGAAGACGATCTACGTGAACGCGCTTCCCGTCGCGGCCTTCACGACGTCGACAGAAATCGGGAAGATTGGCACGCCCGTCCTCTTCGACGCAAGCGCATCAACGGACCCGGACGGCGATCCGCTGAACTACTCGTGGTCCTTCGGTGACGGATCGTACGCGGCCGGGAAGATCGTGAGTCACGTGTTCGCGACGCAGGGACAGTATCTCATCGTGCTCGACGTCTCAGATCCTTATGGAGATGGCTTGACCTCGAGGTACCTTGCCGTCGTGCCGCCGAAGAGCCCGACGGCCATCATCGCTTGGACGCCCCCGCGCCCGATTGCCGGGCAGACGAATGTGGAGTTCAACGGGTCAAATTCGTTTGATCCGGACGGGGTGATCTCCCGATACATCTGGGAGTTCGGGGACGGCGTCGTGGGTTCCGGTCTCACCGCGACCCATATCTACGCGGACGCAGGCACGTACACGGTCGAACTCATCGTCGTCGACGAAGACGGGGTCGCGAACCGCGACACGCAGACGATTACGGTCCTTGCTCGGTCGAAAGCAACCGTGGCCGCGGCGGACCTGCAAACGCCCATCGCGGGCGCGCAGGTGAGCCTGAGCCAAGGCGGTAGCGTCGTCCTGGACATCCTCACAGCCTCGGACGGAGGCTTCTCCCTCGGGGACCTCGCGCCCGGAACGTACGCGATCGCGATTTCGAAAGCGGGTTTCGAGACATATAGCGGGACGCTCGCCTGGGATGGACTGAACGGCGATCTCGGGACGTTTGTGCTCGCGCCGCTTTCGACGCCGGGCGGACCGGTTGGCGTCCTGCCGAGCGCCGGGCTGGCAGCTATCTCGCTGGGCGCCGGGGCGGGAATCGGAGTCGCCTTGTATCTGTTCCGGAAGCGGCGGCCTCGAGCTCCTCGGAACCGAGCGGATTAGCGGCACGGGCGGCGTAGTCTCCCACGTCGGACGCGAGACGCAATGTAAGGTGGCAACTCGCTCGGGGGGGCTCTCACGCGGGATTCGCCGGGTTCCCGCAGAGGGAAAACGATAGTTTCACACACCCCCCTGTGTTACCGCCTTAAGCATGGCCAGGGATGACAAGAAGGGTGAAAAGGTGGCCATTACGGTCAAGGCGGTCAAGTCGATCGAGGAACTCGCTGGCGTGGGCCCCGCGACGGCGGAGAAGCTGCGCGAGGCCGGGTTCACGGACCTCATGGGGCTGGCCGTGGCCTCCCCGACCATGGTCGCGGACGCTGCAGAAATCGGCACGAATGTCGCTCAGAAGATCATCATCGCGGCGCGCGAGGCGGTCGACATTGGAGGCTTCGAGACTGGGGACGTGATTCTCGAGCGACGCAAGTCAGTCGCGAAGCTCACGACGTGCTCGAAGGCCCTCGACGAGCTGCTCGGCGGCGGCCTCGAGACGCAGGCAATCACCGAAATGTATGGTGAATTTGGCAGTGGAAAGTCTCAACTCGGCCACCAGCTCGCGGTCAACGTCACGCGATCCGAGGACGATGGCGGCCTCGACGGGGATACCGTCTGGATCGACACGGAGCAGACGTTCCGACCGGAGCGGATCCGCCATATGGCCGACGCCCTCGAGCTTGACGCGGACGCGATCCTCAAGCGCATCCACGTGGCCCGGGCGTTCAACAGTCATCACCAGATGCTCTTGGTCGAGAAGGCCCAGGAGTTGACCCAGGACTTTCCGGTCCGTCTCATTGTCATCGATTCCCTGACCGCGCACTTCCGTGCCGAGTACATCGGCCGCGGCGTCCTCGCGGAACGCCAACAGCTCCTGAACAAGCACATCCACGAGCTGATGCGGTTCGGGGACATCCACAACGCCGTGGTCTACGTCACGAATCAAGTCCACTCGAAGCCGGACGCGTTCTTCGGAGACCCGACGCGACCGGTCGGCGGTCACATCGTCGGCCACAGCGCGACGTTCCGTGTCTACCTCCGCAAGTCCAAGGGCGGCAAGCGGATCGCCCGTCTGATCGACTCCCCGAGCCTTCCCGAGGCCGAGGCGGTCTTCAGCGTCTCGGAGGACGGAATCCGGGACTGATCCGGCGGCGACGCGTGACACGATGTGTCGGGACAGATTGAAGTAGCGTCGAACCCATAATTGGCGCGGTTCCAATGGATCCGGGTCTCCTATTGATTCCGGGTCCCGTGCCGCTGCATCCCCGGGTCCTCGAAGAGTTCGCCAAGCCGGCGCTGCCGCATTACGGCGACGCGTGGGTCCAGGCGTTCACCGAGACCGTCTCCCTGATGCGGTATCTCTGGTCCGCCCCGGAGCACCGCGTCTTCCCGCTCGCCGGACCCGGCCACACGGGCCTCGAGTCGCTCGCCTACACGTTCCTGCGTCCGGGCGATCGGGTCGTGGTCATCTCGAACGGGTTCTTCGGGGACCGAATCCGGGAGGTCCTCTTGACGCATCGACTCAAGACGGACGTCGTCGCATCGCCGTGGGGCGCCGGGCCGGACCTCGACGGCCTCCGGAACGCGCTGAAGCGGCCGACCAAGGCCGTCGCGGTCGTCCACAACGAGACCTCGACCGGAGTCACGAATCCGCTCGAGCCGATTGTCGAGGCCGCGCACGCCATCGGAGCGTTCGTCGTCGTCGACGCGGTCTCATCGCTGGGAGGCATTCGCCTTCCCGCGGCCGCGATTGGAATCGACGCGGCCTTCGGCGCGTCCCAGAAATGCCTCGCGGCGCCGGCGGGCGTCACCCCGGTCGCCGTCGCCCCCTCGCTCTGGGGGGCGACCGATCCCAAGGGCGCGGAAGGCTGGTACCTGAACCTCTTCACCTGGGAACGGTACGCCCGCGAGTGGGGCGAGTGGCACCCGACGCCGACGACGATCTCCTCGAACCTGTTCTACGCGTTCCACCGCGCGCTCCTACTGGTCAAGGAGGAAGGCCTCGAAGCCCGCTACGTCCGCCACGCGAAGGCGTCCGCCCGACTCCGCGACGGCCTCGCGGGTCTCGGGTTCACGGCGCTCGCGGCGCCGGACCTCGTCTCGAATACCGTCACGTGCATGTCACCTCCCCAGGGAATCGACGCGAATACGCTGGTGAAGCGCCTCCGGCTGGAGCACAACATCACGATCTCCGGCGGGCTCGGCCCGCTTCGCGGCCGGACGATCCGGATTGGCACGATGGGCACGCAGGCGGAGCCGGATGTCGTCGACCGGCTGCTCGATGCCATGCGGTCCATCGTGTGATCGAGTCACGCATCCGGCAGATACCGCGTCAGCCAATCGATCGCGCGTTCGTAGAGCACGATCTGGTTCGAGACCTTGCGGGGCGCGTGTCCCTCGTCGGGGAACTCGAGATAATCGACGACTTTGCCCATCCGGCGCATCGCCTCGACCATCGCTCTCGCCTCCGTCACGGGACAGCGGGGGTCGTGCGCGCCGCCGGTGAAGAGCACGGGCACACGGATCCGGTCCAGGTAGAAGATTGGCGAGAGCTTGCGAAAGAGGTCCGCGTCCTTGTCCGGGTGGCCCATCTTCTGTCGGTCATACCGCTGGAGGTACCCTCGCTCGTTCGTCGTCGCGGTGGTCCAGTTGAAGTAGCCGACGATGCTGACGCCGACCCGCCAGAGCTCGGGGGCCTGCTCGAGGCAATGGGCGACCGCGTATCCGCCGTAGCTCCCCCCGATGATCCCGAGTCGGTTCGGAGGACAGTATCCGTTCTTCACGAGCCACCGGCCTCCGGCGATGATGTCCTGCATGTCGCCGCCGCCGAGATCCCGGTCGCTGGTCCGACGCCACGCGCGTCCGTAGCCCGTGCCGCCGCGGTAGTTCGGGGCGAGGATCGTGAAGCCTTGGGTGACGAGGAGCTGCGGCCGGACGTACCATTCGTTCACGGTCTGGGATTCCGGGCCGCCGTGCGGCCACACGAGGGCCGCGTGGCGGGAGCGGTTCTTCGCCGGCACGAACAGCCACGCGGGGATGTTGCGACCGTCGAAGGTGGGGTACCGCACGAGTTTCCCGTCCGCGAGTTCTGCTCTGGGGAGCTTCGTCGGGCTGCAGTCGATCAGACGCGTGGTCCGTGCTCCCCGCCGCGCGACGAGCCGCTCCGGCAACAGGAAGTTCGATTCCATGTAGAACAGCGTTCGTCCGTCCGGCGACCAGAGCGGCCGGGACGCGGATCCTTTCGCGGACGACACGGCGACGGGTTTTCCGCCGTCGCGGGTAACGGACTTCAGCCGGATGTTCCCGTCGTGGTTCTCGAGGAACGCGATGCGTTGGCCGTCCGGAGACCAAACGGGCATCGTCTTGTCCCAGCGGTTCTCGACGAGCCACCGCACCTCGCGAGTCTCGAGGTCCAGCACGCCCACGTCGAGGGAGTCGTGGACGTTCGAGACGAACACGAGTTCCCGGCCCTCGGGCGACCAGGGGCGGGGACGACCGATGTCGCCGCCGATCGAACCCTCGGACTCCGGGAAGGCGACAATCTTCTCCATGCGCCCAGCGAGGTCGACGAGCCCGACAAAGTCGTGCAGTCCGACGCCCGCGGAGAACGCCAGGCTCCGGCCGTCCGGATGCCATGCGATCTCCGTCACGATGTCGTCCACGTCCGTGAGCTGCTTCGCCGCTCCGCCTGCGACATCCACGAGGAACACGTTGTCGCGATCCCCGTCCCGGTTCGAGATGAAGGCGATCTTCGTGCCGTCGGGCGACCACCGGGGGAACGAACTGTCGAATTGCGTGTCCGTGATTTTCCGGACGCCGGTCCCCGTCACCGACACGACGTAGACGTTGTAGTTCTCGTCCCCCTCGAAGTCGGATTGCACCGCGAGGGAGCGGCCGTCGGGCGAGAACTCCGGATTCACGACGGACTGCTCGGACTTCAGCAGGATTTTCTCGCGCTTCGTCCGGAGGTCCATCCGGTAGACGGACCACTGTTCCCCCTTGTTCGCGGCGCACGCGAGGGTCCTGCCGTCCGGCGAGACATCGAAGTTGCCGAGCTGCCAGATCTTGCGCAAGAAACGGCGCGGCGTGAAGGTGACGGTCCGGCCCATCGTCCCACCAAGGGGTCCGAAAACGGGACGGGCATAAAAGCCATCTCGCCGGATCCCTTCGCCGGCCGCATGGCCCTGAACGTGGCGTCTCTTCCCATCACGGTCGGCGTCGGCGCGTTTGTGATCCGAGACGGCGCATTGCTCGTCGTGCGGAGGACGTACGGCCCCTCGAAGGGTCTCTGGACGATTCCCTCCGGCTACCTCGAGCCAGGCGAGTCGGTCGCGCATGCGGTCGAGAGGGAGGTCCGCGAGGAGACGGCGGTCGCGGCCCGCGCGGAATCGATCGTGGGCGTTCGGAACCGCGTCACCGGAGCGTCAAACGACACCTTCCTCGTCTTCGCGATGGCCTACGAATCCGGCGAGCCGCGGCCCGATGGCCGGGAGGTGAGCGAGGCTGCCTTCGGTCCGGTCGAGGAGCTGTCGCGGTCCGAGGACTCGGCTCCGTTCACGCGCGCAATCGTCCCGAAGCTCGCGCGGGCCCGCGGCATGCGCCTCGATGTCTACGCTCCTCCGGGGGACGGCTCGGGGACGCTCGCTTACCTCCTGTATATCTAGACCGCGAAAGCCTTTAGGCGGACCGCCGTTGCGCGGCCGTGGCCATCACGATTGTGGCGCAATCCCTCGGCACGAAGTACGTCCTCGATGCCGCAGCGCTCGACCGCCTCCGGGGGACCTTGCGGACCGGCGGGCTCGTCGTGCATCCGACGGACACGGTGTACGGGCTCGGAGCGGATCCGTTCCGGAGGGAGGCGGTGGATCGCGTCTTCGCCGCGAAAGGCCGTCCCCGGGATCAACCGATCTCCATCGCCGTCGCCGAGCCCGCCGACGTATTCCGGTTCGGGATCAAGTCGGCCATCGCCGAGGCGTTCTGCACGAAGAACCTCCCGGGGCCCTTTACGGTCGTCCTGCGCGCGACGAGGGACGCGCCGACGCCGGTCGTCGCGACGGACGGCCGGATCGCAATCCGCGTCCCGGCTCACCCGATCCCGCGTCTCCTCGCGAAGGCGTACGGCCCGATCACCTCGACGAGCGCGAACCTCCATGGTCGGCCGTCCCCGGTCACGTGCCAGGAGGCGCATGAGCAGCTCGGTGATCGCGTCGACGTCTACCTGGACGGAGGGCCGACGCCGCTCGGCGGCGAGTCGACGGTCGTCGACCTCTCCGGGGATCGTCCAAAGGTCCTTAGGCAAGGGGTCCTTCCGACGGGAGCGTAATCCCTTGGACGCCTCCGCGCGCGATTCCCTGCTGCGAGCCGGACGGATCTCGCGGGAGGCGCGCGAGCACGCCGTGGGGCTCGTGAAGGAGGGCGCGCTCCTCCTCGACGTCGCGGAGGAGGTCGAGGGGCTCTTCCGCAATCGCGGCGTGCGTCCGGCGTTCCCGACCTGCATCTCGATCGACCACGTCGCCGCCCACTACACGCCGACGCACGACGACCCGCTTCGATTCCTGCGCGGGAGCGTCGTCAAGTTGGACCTCGGCGCCCACGTCGACGGCTGGATCGCGGATACCGCGGTGACGGTCGAGGTCGGGACGCGGAACTGGACGTCGCTCATCCGAGCTTCGGAGCTCGCCTTGCAGACGGCGATCGAGGCGGTCCACGCGGGCGTCGCGACCCAGTCGATCGGAGGAGGCATCCGACGTGCGATTGAGTCGGCCGGGTACCGGCCCGTCCGGAACCTGACCGGGCACACGATCGAACGGTACGTCCTGCACGCGGGCAAGAGCGTCCCGAACGTGCCGCACGGTCACGACGTGCTCGAGGCGGGCGAGGTCGTCGCGATCGAGCCGTTCGCCTCGGCGGGCGCGGGTCACGTCGAAGGCCGGAAGACCGGCAACATCTACCGCGTGCTCCGGCCGAAGGCGCTCGGCCACGCCGAGGCGGACGACTTCGTGCAGACGTTGGCGAAGGAGTTCAAGACGCTCCCCTTCGCGGAGCGTTGGGCGCACCGTCTTGACCCACGCGCGCCCGCCCTCCTGAACCAGCTCGTGCGGAGCGGGGCCGTGATGACGTACCCCGCGCTCCTCGATGCCGACGGCGGGATTGTCTCGCAGACGGAGCACACGGTGATCGTCGGTGTGGACGGGGCGGAAGTCACGACCGCGTGAGGCTCGGAACGTTTATTATCGAACGCCTCCATCGACGCCGTCCCTCGGAGCGGCCATCGGTTGAGCGACATCAAGCGGATCGTCTTGGACGTGCTGAAGCCCCACAAGCCGTCCCTCGCGATCAACTACCCGAGCGTCGAGGAGGCGTTGCGGGAGCTCGGCGCCGTCATCCACTCCGTCGACCTGGTCTCGTCGGGCAAGCGGCTCGTGGAGGACGTCCGCACGGGCCAGGACCACGGTTGATCCGCGGCGCGGGCTACCGGGCCTCTTTGATCCGTTGAGCGACCTTCTGCACGATTGAGGTCTTGAAATAATCCGCTCGGACGAGGACGCGACCCTCCTTGCGCCATGGCGTCGACGGGAACGCCTTCTCGTCCTCGACTTTTGGCTCGAGCCCGAGCGCCTTGGCGGCGGACGCAATCTCCTGCACGGTCGGCGATTCCACGGCCCACCGCTTCGCGACCCGCCGGCCGTCGTCCCGCGAACGTCCGATGTCGAAATACGCCGGGTACAGGACGATCGGGCGCTCCCCCTTCGGCATGGGCGCGGTCCGAATCACGACGCCGCCATAAGCCTTTGGTCGCCCGCTCGTGCGCCGCCGATATATTCATTCCCGCGGCCGCTTTGTCCGGCCCGATTTCCGGGGGAGCACCATGGAGGACGACCGCTCGGAGCTCGTGGATTTTGCCGTGGACTACGCGACCAAGAAAGGCGCTTCGTACGCCGAGGCCCGCTACGAGGGCCAGCAGCAGGAAGCGTTCATCCTGAAGAACGGAGTCCTCGACGCCCTCTACATTGGCGATGATCGGGGGATTGGGACGCGGGTCCTAGTCGACGGCGCCCTCGGATTCGCGGCGACAAACTCCCTGACGAAGTCGGACGTGCGCGGGATCGTCGACGACGCGGTGAAGATCGCCAAGGCGTCCCGGAGGCGATCGAGGATCGTCTTCGCTCACGAGGATGCGATCACGATGAACTGGTCCGTCCCGGAGCAGAAGAAACTCGCGGACGTCCCGGTGGAGGACAAGATCGCGGAGATCCGGTCCGTGGACGCGGACCTGATCGCGCTCGGATTCAAAGTTCCGGCACGCACCTTCCAGCTGAGCAACAACCGGATCTCGAAATACTTCGCGAACTCGGAGGGGTCCCGCATCCGGTCGTACAGCCCGCGGCTGCGGGCGTTCTACTTCCTCACGGTCATGGCCGGGGGCACCGTCGAACAATCCTACCGGAACTATGGTTGGTCCGGAGGCTGGGAGGGTGTGCGGACGTGGGACCTGAGCAAACGCGTGCTCGATGAAGCTCGCTCCATGCAACGGTCGCTGACGGAGGGCAAGAAATCCCCAGAGGGTAAGATGGACCTCGTCGCGGGACCGCAAGTCGCCGGGATCGCCTCCCACGAGTCGTGTGGCCATCCGATGGAGGCGGACCGCGTCCTCGGACGCGAGGCGAGTCAGGCCGGGAAGTCGTTCATCCCCCCGGACGGCGCAGGGATGCGGGTCGGGTCCGAGGTCGTGAACGTCGTCGACGATCCGACCGTCGAGCACTCGATTGCGTACTACGCCACGGATGACGAGGGCGTCAAGGCGAGGCGGCGATATCTCTACAAGGAGGGCCGAGTGATGGAGTTCCTTCATAACCGGGAGACGGCGGCGGCGCTCGGCACCCGGAGCAACGGCGCCTCACGGGCGGTCAACTACAACCTCGAGGCGATCGTCCGGATGGCGAACACGTTCGTCGAGCCGAAGGACTACGCCGTCGACGAGATGCTCGAGGAAGTGAAATTCGGCGTGTACATGAAGAGCTTCATGGAATGGAACATCGACGACAAGCGGTACAATGCGAAATACGCGGGGCGGGAGGCGTACCTCGTCGAGAACGGGGAAGTCAAGCATCCCGTCCGCGGGACCGTCATCGAGCTCACGACACCTGCTTTCTGGTCGGCCGTCGACGCCGTGGGGAAGGATCTCGATTTCGAAGCGGGATTCTGCGGCAAGTCCGATCCGGGTCAGGCGCTCGACGCGAGCATGGGGGGCCCGACGATCCGCCTCCGCAACGTGTATCTGAGGTGATTCGATGGAAGACATCGCCTCCCGGGTCGTCGAGAAGGCCGTCTCCCTCGGCTGCCAGGATGCGGTCGCCGACGTCGTGACGAACCGCTCCTATCAGATCCGTTTCGCACGGAACGAGCCGGTAATCAGCAGTCGCTGGCGCGAGTCCAGCGCGTCCGTCTTTTTCGTGTACCAGAAGCGGGTTCTCGCGAGCGACATCAAGGACCTTTCGCGGGCGGATGAAGCCGTGGAACGCCTCGTGAAGATCGCCAAAGGATCTCAAGAGAATTCGGATTACGCCGGCATCGCGAAAGGGCCGTTCAAGTACGTGCGTACGCGACCGGACCCGAAGGTCGTCGCCCTCGACGAAGGCGGCAAATACGTCGAGGCGGCGATCGGCGGTGCGTTGGACGAAGGCGCCAAGGAATGCGCGGGCTCGTTCTGGAAGTACGAAGACGAACACTTTATCTCCACATCGAACGGCGCAGAATCCCACGACCATCGCGCGAGCCTCTACCTCTCGATACGTGCCCTCGTCGCCCTCGAGTCGAGCGGCCACGGCATCGCCGCCGCCACGAAGCTCTCCCAGTTCGACCCTGCGAAGGCGGGTCACAAGGCGGGTCGCATCGCGGCGCTCGCGCGCGATCCGAAGCCGGGCAAGCCGGGACGGTATCCCGTCATCTTCGACCCGCTGATTTTCGGCTCGCTCTCGGACCAAGTTGGCGGGCGCCTCGGCGCCTGGTA
>WNGJ01012741.1_pt1 | contig 14454 bp, 10 predicted proteins | sample 5400611 | NCBI WGS metagenome assembly WNGJ01 (sample SAMN13153375, study PRJNA577476) | soil metagenome | isolation source: 40 cm soil or saprolite under Garry oak tree replicate 1 | place: USA:California | collected 2016-06-15 | reverse complement strand
ACTTGCTGGCTGTGACAGTAAATGCAGCCGTTCGCGGCGTAGACGCGCGCACCGCGCTCGAACATTCCTGATTGCGGCTGTGGATAAATGTCAGTCCCTTCCTCGTCGGATTGCGGATTCAGATGTCCGATCTGCCAATTCGGTAGGACGGTCAATCCCACCCATGAGAAAGCGAAGGTACCGAAGATTCCAAGGAAGAGAGGAGCGAGACCTTTCATCAGTGTCCTCCTGAAGTTTCCTCCGCTTCGACCGGGTTGAGGAATGTGGGAACAGTCGATGTGCGCCCCAGGCCCAAGAGCATCAACCCGAAGTGATACGCGAAAATGAAATGTGCCGCGGTGAGCAAAATACCAGCGAGACTGCGTCCTCGCAGATACGGCAGCACTGTTTCCACGGTCTCACTGAATGGGAGCGTAGGGTTCTCCATGTCTGCGCCTTGAAGAAAGCCGCCAGCGAGCAGCATGAGCGTCATTAAACCGATGCCGTAAGCCGATGCCCAGAAATGCAGTTTGATCAGCGACGCGTACCGCCATTCGCGGCCGACCAACCGCGGCACGATGTAGTACATGGCACCAAAAATCACCATTGTGAAAAACGCATAAAGACCGAGATGCGAGTAAGCGATGCTCGTCTGGGTGAAGTTGACGTAGCCCGCGACCGAGCGAAGTGAAATCAACAGGCCAACTACGCTAAAGACGGTGTAAGACATCGCGCCGAACACGGTGAACCGCAGCGTCGGGCTGTAGCGCATCAGCGGAAAATAACCCTGCATCGTCATGTGATGGTTAAGGCCGACTGTTGCGACGGGAATCATGGCCAGAATCATCGCGGCGATGCTGGCCGTGATCATCCACGCCGGAAACGGCCCATCGACCAGCCGCTGCATTCCGGTCCAGCTTGAGAAAAGCGCGTAGGTCCAAAAGCCAATTGTCGCCAGATGATAACTGTACACCGGGCGGCCGATCACTTTGGGGATCATGTAATACGCCGTGCCGAGAGCGATGGCGCCGAACCACAGAAAGAGCAGATTATTCGCGTACCACCAGCCGACGGCCGACTGCAAGACTCCCTGCACCGGCACGACGAAAAGCATCAGTTGCCCGGCCGCGTACAGCCATGGGAACCAGAGAAACGCGCCGAGCAAATACCATTGCGTAATGTAAATTTGTTCGCCCCGCCGATAGCGAAACATGAGCACCGCCCACGAAACAACGAGCGTGTACGCAACAAAAAGAATGATCGCCGCGTAGCCCGGAAATTCGAGCCATTGATAACCGGTGCTGTCGCCGAGAAGAATTCCGCAGACGCCAAGGAGCACGCCCAAGTTCCAAAAACAAGCACCCGCAAGGAGCAACAGCGGATATCGCAAAACGGTCCGGCACAATCGCGCCATGAGCCAAATGGCTGTGCCAATTCCGGCCATGGAAGCCCAGCCGTAGACCATCACGTTCATGTGCGCCGGCCGCACGCGTCCCCACGTCAGAAAACTAATGTTCGACAGCAGATCGGGCTCGTGGAGCTTGAACGAAACAAAGCCAGCCAATAGCGTGCCGAGGATCAACCACGCCATTGCCGAGGTGTAGAACATCAGTACTGGCACACGTGTTGACGCATCGATATACGCGCGCTCTAACTGCTCTGTCGCTCCTGCGGCGGCAGAAACGGACGGTTCCTTCAGTGGGATCCCAGTGGCGTTCATCCTTCGTTGAAGCGTTGAAACATTGAATTGTGAAGTCGTGGCGCACTCATGGGCTCTTGGACGGGCTGGGCGAAGCAGCTGCTGCTGCTGGCGCAGCAGTCGCAGACGCTGGTGACTGCCCGGCCGGTGACGGCGAGGTTGCCGCTTGTGGTGAAGGCGACGCAGCAGTTTGAGTCGGTGGTGACGCGGATGCGGACGTTTGTGCGACAGGTGACGTGGCGGGCGTCGTCAGCTCCATCGCGCGACTGATCGGGATTTGAACGACGCCTTTATTTTTGTCGATCCATGCGTACCTGTTCAGGGCTTTCTCTGCGTCTTCTCGGACAGTTTTAAGTTTTTCAAAGCGCTTTTTGGCGCGCGTCTCTTCGTAGTCACTTCCCCGCGGCATTGGGCCAATGATCGCGAGCACGATTACGCCAAACAACGCAAAGATGAGCACGACCGCCAACCACGTGGACAACGGAGCGCGCGAACGTGCAATCTGACGAATAGATTCAGCGTTGGCCATTTCAGTTTACAGTTTGCAGAGATTCGATCAGCCGCGGATCGCGAACAGGAAACAGCGAAGTCCTGGGCACGAGACGCAGATAGACGAACCCGAGCGTCGCGCCAATGGCGATGAGTGAAAGCAAATCCCAAATGCTCGGATGAAACCCGGTGCCGTGTAACGCCGGTATCACGATGAGGTAGATATCGAGCATCTGCATGCACAGAATCCAACCAGCTACGATAGAAAGCTGGTGCGGATGCTTCTTGATGGAGCGCATGAGCAGGATTGGAAAGGCAATGAAGAAGCGCCCGATGACCAACAGCATGCTCAACGCCCACCAGGATTGCGTGTTTCGCGTGATGAAAAACTGCGTCTCTTCCGGGATGTTCGCGTACCAGATGAGCATGTACTGGCCGAAGCCGATGTAGGCCCAGAAAACGCAGAAGGCGAGCATCCATTTTCCCATGATGTGATAATGCTCCACGGTCACGACACCTTTCAGATAGCCAGCCTGCCGCAATGCGGTGATCACCAGAACGAGCAGCGACATGGAACTGCCGGCTGCGCCCGCGAAGATGTAAACACCGAACATGGTTGAGAACCAGCGGTAGTTCAGGCTCATGAACCAATCGAACGCGCCGAAAGTCAGACAAAGCGCAAACATCGGCAGACTAATGACGCTGTCCTGCCGGACTGAAAGTCGTCGCAAGGCGAGCGCAGCCAGAAGGAAAAACCCGAGAAACACTACCGCGCGCACGAGAAAGAAAGGCCAGTTGAGATAGGCGCGTTTGGTATCGAGTGATTCTTCGACTCCGCGGGGAATATCCATCCATGCAAACAGATGATGACGGAGCAGAAGGATCGGCACGAACAGCACCGCCAGCACCGTCAGCAACGCGGCAATATTTTCCAGTTGGCGCCGCACGACCACGCTCCATTCGGCGTCAGTCGCATGATGCACGATTGTCCAGAAAAAGCAGCCGGCGCAAAGCGTGAAGAAAAATCCAAATGCAAACAGCCAGGAATAGCTGAACTGATGCGGACTCACGATTGCGCCGATCACGCACAGCACGAGCGCGACCACTGCAGTTATTCCGAGCAGGAACGAAAGGCCAGCGAAGCGGCTGCTTTCGAAATATTCGCCTTCCGGTGTTGGGACGGTCTGTAAACGTTCGCTCATTTTCCTGTAGCTGGCGGCGGTGACGGCGGTTTCTCCAGTTCGGCTCGATGCTCCTCCGGAACATCGCCGATCACTGCGTTTTGACTGCGCTGCAAAGCGCGCAAATAAGCAATAATCGCCCAGCGGTCGGGCACGATAATGTTTGGCCCGTATGCCATCATGGTGTTTTTGCCATTGGTGATTGTGTTGAAAATTTCGCCGTTCGACATTTTGCGGATCCGCTCATCTTGGAGAGTCACCACTGTGGCGAGGCCGTATTGTTTGGTGATCCCGTTGCCCGCAGCCGCGGCACCATGACACATCGCGCAGGTAATGTTGAAACGCTGTTGTCCGCGCTCCATCAACTCGCGGGTCACTTCCAGCGGAATACCTGTCCCCCAGTGATCGCCCATTTTGCCGGTGTTGTAGTAATCAGTCCCGACACTGAAACTTGCGTGCGGGTGCGACCACGGACCGACGTCGATCGCCTGTGTTTTCGCACTCTCCGGCTTCGGCATTTCGTACCCAATCGGAACTGTGCCAGCAACCGGCAAGCGCGGGCCACGGCCGTCGGCAAAGAAATCCAGCGGCGCTTGTGCGCGCACTTTCATCTGGCGCACCATGTCCGGGAAAACCTCCAGCGGCGGCGCTGTGCTTACCTGGCCACGAAACCCGAACACCGCGATGATCGCGATGGTGCAGAGAAGAAAAATCACGAAAAATCCGCGCAGCATATTTAGTCCTCGTGAACGATGGTTACGTGCTCTCCACCGGTTTGCTCCAGTAACTCGCGCACGCCGTTTTCGGTGAAGCGCGGATCGCGTGCTTCAATCGCCAGGAAAAATCCATCGTTGGTGACCCGGCTGAAGCGCTCCCAGTTGAACATGGGATGATTCCAGCGCGGCAGGCGGTTCATTCCCTGCCATGCAAAAAATGCCGCGAATGCGGCGAAGAGCACCGTCAGCTCGAACATGATCGGGAAAAACGCCGGGACCGTCCAAAAGTTCCACGGCTTACCGTGTACATCGACCGGGTAGAGAAACCACGAGGGGCCAAATTCAACGAGCGCAGCGGTAAGCAGTCCCGAAACTCCGCCGAACAAAACCCAGCCGCTCAGCCACGACTTTCCCAAACCCATAGCTTCGTCCATTCCATGAATTGGGAATGGCGAATAAACATCCCAGCGGCGAAAGCCGGCGTCGCGAACGCGCTTGGCCGCTTGATAGAGCGCGGCCGCGCTCGAATATTCGGCAGCCATCGCATAAACTTTGTGGCCAGCAGGTGTCCGCATCATCGTGTGCGCTCCTTTCCGCCGGGCGATACGGATGGTGCCGGCACTGTTTGATGTGGATCGGCCTCAGGTACGGCGGTCTTCACTTCCGACATTGCGATCATCGGCAGGAAACGGATGAACAGCAGAAACAGCGAAGTGAAAATCCCGAGTGTGCCAATGTATGTCCAGATGTCCACCCACGTCGGATGATAAACTCTCCATGACGATGGCAGGAAATCTCGGGCCAAACCGCCGGCAATAATGATGAAGCGCTCAAACCACATGCCGGCGTTCACGCACATGGCGACAAAGAAAACGACCAACACGTTGTACCGGCACCACCGGAACCAGAACAGTTGCGGCGAAAGCACGTTGCAAAAGAGCATGCCGAACCACCAGTAGTCAACAAAATGATCTTCGCCATTTTGTCGATGTGCTGCGGTGTGATGACATCTTGCAACTTGAAGATGGCGCGGGCCGGCAACAGCAGAGTCAGCACCATGGCAAAGCCCCCGAAGATTGCGCCTGCAACGAAGTAGGGCGGGAAGATTGTGGTGTGCCACGTCGGCACGACCGTGCTGGCGAAGTCGAACGATACAACGCTGTGAACTGAGAGAACCAGCGGCGTGGAAATCCCCGCCAAAAGTAGATACGCCATTTCGTAATGCCGCCAGTGCCGATTCGAGCCCCGCCAGCCAAGGGCGAAGATTCCAAAAAGGAACTTCCTGATCTTTGTGGCTGCGCGGTCGCGCAAAGTCGCCAAATCCGGAACCAAACCGGTGTACCAAAATAGAACCGAGACGGTGAAATAGGTCGAAACCGCAAACACGTCCCACATCAGCGCGCTGCGGAAATTTTGCCAGATTGCCCAGTTGTTAGGCATAGGCGCCATATACCACGCCATCCAGAACCGGCCGACGTGGATACCTGGGAAAATCGCCGCGCAAATCACCGCAAACAGCGTCATCGCTTCCGCCGAGCGGTTGATCGAAGTACGCCATTTTTGCCGAAGCAAAAACAGAATGGCGGAGATGAGTGTGCCGGCGTGTCCGATACCAATCCAGAAAACGAAATTGGTAATGTCCCAGGCCCAGCCGACAGGGATCTGATTTCCCCATGTGCCGACGCCGGTGGAAATCTGGTAGCCAATGCAAAAAAGTCCGAAGGTTGCGGCGCTTGCAGTGATCGTGAAGGCAACCCACCACCAGCGCGGCGCGGGTTGCTCTACCACGCCGGAAATTCGCTCGGTCAGCCAGCTGAAATTGCGCCGGTTTAAGACAAGCGGCGCCCTTGCGATCTGCCGCTCCGCTTTTTGAACCGTTTCTGGCGCTGCTGGTGCTGCGTCCATAATTCTAATTTGCAGTCATCCCGAGCCGCGCAGACGGCGAGGGACCTCGCGCTGGGTGATTGAGCACACGCGAAACACTTGTGTGCCTCTCGCAGTCTCTGCGAGGTCCTTCGCTCCGCTCAGGATGACACAACAGTGAGGACCCCGATCGCAACAAGGGGAAATCGAAAATCGAAAATTCATCATTCCGGTAATTTCTCTACCAAACTCGCGACTCCGATGTTTGCTGCGTCTGGCATTTTCGGGTTCGGATTGCGAATGCGCGCGAGATAACTAACTCGCGGGACCACGTTCAAATAGTCTAGAATTCGGTAATTGCGGTCCTGGTGTTTCATTTTTGACACACGGCTTTCCGCGTCCTTGATATCGCCAAAGACAATTGCGTCCGTGGGACACGCCTGGGCGCACGCGGTAGTGAACGAATCACGGGGGATGCGAAGATCAGAGCCGCTCGCGCCTGCGCGCGCGTGCGCAGCGATCTTTGCTTCCTCAATGCGTTGCACGCAGAAGGTGCATTTCTCCATCACCCCGCGCATGCGCACGGTGACGTTCGGGTTTTTCTGCATCTTTATCGTATCGGGCGCGCCCTTCGTAGTCAGCGGCGCGAAGTATTCTTCGTAGATGTTAAACGCGCCTGCGACCTTTCTCTTGCCGACCGGCCGCTGGTTATAGTCGAAATAATTGAACCGCCGTACCTTGTACGGGCAGTTGTTTGAGCAAAATCGTGTGCCGATGCAGCGGTTGTAAGCCATGACGTTGAGACCGTCCTCGCTGTGGAGGGTCGCGTTCACGGGGCAAACCGTCTCGCACGGAGCGTTCTCGCAATGCTGACACGGCATCGGCTGATGCACGATCTCGGGATCGTCCGGCCATTCGCCGCGGTCTTGATTGAATGGTTTACGACTGGCGTAATAACGATCGATGCGCAGCCAGTGCATGATGCGGCCATGCGCCACCTGCAGCTTGCCCACAACCGGAACGTTGTTCTCCGCCTGACAGGCGATGACGCACGCCTGGCACCCAGTGCACGCATTCAAATCGATGCTCATCCCCCACTGCTGCGGCGCGTCCAGCGGCGGATGGGTATAAATGCTGGGCGGAGGATGTGGCAATTCTTCTTCGCCCGGAATTTTTTTCGCGAACTCATTATTCGCCCGGTAGCCTTCCAACGTCGCTTCGCGGACAAGCCCGCGGCCTTCGATGCTGAAGTGCTCCTGCGTAATCGAAAACGGATACGTGCGGCCGACTTTGGTCACGCGAACACTCTCGATCCCAGGCGCTCCTGCGACGGCGAAATACGGATTGGCAGCTGTTCGCAGGAAATAACCATTGAAGCCGGATTGCTCCGCGATTCCAGGTCTTTGCTTGAGCGCTCCGCCCGCGTACGGAAGCTCGTAAAATTGCGGCATCTTCCGCGCGTAACCCAGCGGGATGGTAATCGAATTGTCCGCATGGCCGGGTGACACGAGTGCGGCGATGACCAACTCACGTTTGATCGATTCCAATGCGGCGCTTTTTGCTGTGATCGTGATCTGCACCAGATCGCCGGTTGCAACACCAAGCCTCTTCGCAAAGCCAGGACTCATCAGCGCGGCGTTGTCCCACGTGAGTTTGGTTATTGGGTCGGGCAATTCCTGTAGCCAGCCGTTATTGGCGTAACGCCCGTCGTCCATTGAATAACTACCTGTGAGCACAATCTCCGGCGAATCCGGCGTTGGCGCTGGAGGCAACGTCCATGAACTTTGAAACTGCGGTCGGATCGCGTTTGCATTGAACGAAGCGGTCTGATCACGCGGTTGGACGTGCGAAGCAAAGCCGTCGTGCAAGAAACCGGACCACGCAGTTTGAAAATCACCTGACGCATTGGTGCCGCGAAAGGTTTCTTGCACCAGCTCGGGTCCTTCAGGCTTGGGACGGCCGAGCAACGCGTTGAGCAGCTCGATTTCCGAAAGCCCGCCGAAGAGCGGCAGGATCATTGGTTGTATCGATAAGTAATCACCACCGGATGTGAGCGCGTCACCCCATGATTCCAGATAGTGCGCAAGCGGAACGTGCCAGTGGCTGAGAGCCGATGTAGCGTCCTCGTGATAGCCGAGTCGCGCAATCTCCGGCACCTTTTTTTGCAAATCAGCCCAATCAATCGGCAGCTTGGATTCGCGGTCCTGCGCCAGGCCGCGTGGTGCGTTATAAACCGGATCGCCGCCCAGAATAAACAGCTGCTTGATTCGACGGTCGTTAATGTCAGACGCCAGTTGCGAAATGCCTATCGTGCGCGGATTCTGCGGAGCCTGCCGAACGACCAAGGTTTGGCCAATGTTCTTTAGTGCAGCGTTGATCGCGTAGACAAGCAGTTGCACTGCGACCGGCTGAGATGGACCAACCAGCACCAGGCTCGCTCCCGGTTTTGCCATTAGATCGTTTGCTAAACTGCTGATCCATTTCTCATCGAAGGTCGCAACTCCAGGTGCTTGGAAATTCCCCATTACCGAGCCGAGACCGGAATCGTTTGTTCCCGCGAGAATTTTAGCTGCAAGTGCGTGCGCAATCACGGCGATCTGGCTGACCGGACAGCGGAGCCGATGGTCCGCCGTCGCGCCCGTGAGCGTGAACTGACTTTCCACGACATAAAGGCGGTTCATGCTGTCCTTGGGCGTACTTACGCGCCGACGCGAGGTAAATGCGCGCACTGACGCGAGATCGCCCTGGCCGCAATCGAGAAAATCGCTATCCAGCGCGAAAATTACGTCTGCGCGATCCAATTTCGGAACAAGCCGCGCGCCGGCTCCGAACGCGCTTTGCGCAGCAGTTGCCTGCTCCTGACTCAGCAGCGGTTCGTAAACGCACCAGCGCATGCTCGGAAACATTTTTTCCAATTCAGTGCGTAATCGCTCGCGTGTGGGCGAATTCGTTTCCCCAACCAGAAATGCAAGACCGTCTCCACCTTGGCTCGTAAGCGCGTTGCGAAGAGTTCCTACGTAAGCGTCAAAATCAGCGCGATTGCTCGTTTTTCCCTTGTGAACAAAACGCTGCGAGCGTGATGGATCGTACAAGTCAAGAATTGATGCTTGAACAAATGTGTCCGTCGCGCCGCCACTAGCCGGATGCAACGGGTTGCCTTCCATTTTGATCGGGCGCCCATCCACGGTTGTGGCGATCAGCGGAATTGCGCCTGTGCGTCGGGGCATCGCGGTGGCGTAGTAGAGAAATTTCCCGGGGATCGTCCATTCAACGTTCTTTGTGAACGGAACGAGATGCAGCTCGGGCCTGCGACAACTCGTCAGGCCAACGCCTGCGAGCGCCATCGAGGCGCCCATTAACTTCAAAAAGTCGCGTCGCGACCATTCGTCCCCGTTCAGCTCTGCCGCGCCTGGGGGAAACTCACGCTCCAGCCATTGCCGAAATTCTGGCGTATCGTTCAACTCACCCAAACCCCGCCAGTAATGCTTCCCGTGTAATGGCTCCGGCGGATGTTGGAAGACGCGTTTCATCGATGGCACCCCTGGCAATTTGTCGGCGGCGTTATATTCCAGCGCTCCTTCAGCGTCTCGCCGATCTCGGTTTGCGTGAGTTTTTTCTTCTTGGAAAAATCTTCGCGCATGTTGCTTGGCTGACCGTATTTGACGACAAACTCGGCCGGCTTCACGTCTTCAGGTTTCCAATCGAGATTAAAAACCTGCTCTTCAGGCCGCAGAAAATTTTCCGGATGCCGATGACATTCCAGGCACCACGCCATGCTATGCGGCTTGGCCAGATACACCGTCGACATGTGATTGACGGGGCCGTGGCAACTGAAACAACTAATGCCCCGGTTCACATGTGCGGCATGATTGTAATAAACGTAATCGACCGTGCGATAGATCCACACCCAGTCGACCGGATCGCCTGATTTCCAGCTCGCACGCACCGGCTCCAGCTTTGGATTGTCCTTTTGCACCTGCGTGTGGCAGTTCATGCAGGTCTGCGTGTTCGGCACATTGGAGTGCGCCGCCACCTCCACAAAGCTGTGACAATAACGGCAATCCATTCCTAGCTGCGTAACGTGAATGTCATGCGGAAACGGCACCGGCTGGATCGGTTGGTAGCGGACCTTGGTATATTTCGGCGTAACGTAATACCACGTAGCGCCGGTCAACCCACATGCGAGCACGATGCCGCAGACCACCAGCTTGAGCGGCACCCAATTCGTCCAGCGTGGAAAGAAATTTGCCATAGTCAGTAATCGGCAGCCCGGCTGGCGGAGCTGAATCTCCGCGCTGCCAACAAAACGAAACTGAGCTTAGAAACTATCTCGTTCAGACGCTGCAAAGGGTTAAGGTTAATCGCTTGTCCGAGGAGTAACGGATTCTATAAATGCGCTGCGGGAGGGCAAAATCAATTTCGCTATTCATGTCGATCCAAAAACTTCCGCGAAACCTGATCACGTCAGAACTTCGGCAAAGCGTCAAGTCCGTAAGATCGACATTGATCCTGCCGATTGTGTACCAAATCCTGTAGGGCAAGCTGTTAGCCTCCCGTACAAATAAAATTCAGAGATGGTGAAAACACCTCGAGCGGCGCAATGGTTATTTTCCTGTCTCGCCGCATTTTCTGTGACTGCAATGATTCGCGCTAAGGATGTCGATCTCGTGCTTGCCAATGGAAACATCTACACGGTGCACGACAAACAGCCGAGAGCTGAAGCAATTGCTGTAAAAGGCGACCGCATAGTTTTCGTTGGCTCGAATGAAGACGCGAAGAAATTTCACGCCCCGAAAGTCATCGATCTTCGTGGGCGTACGCTCGTGCCGGGTTTGACCGATTCACATTGCCACATCTTTGGGATCGGCGAACGCGAGATGCGCCTGAACCTCGAGGGCACGAACACACTTGGCGATTTTCTAAACAAAGTGAAAGCGCGCGTCGCCCAAACTTCGACCGGCAAATGGATCACCGGGCGCGGCTGGATCGAAACATTTTGGAAACCGTCAAAGTTTCCCACCCGACAGGACCTCGATAAAATCGCGCCGGATAATCCCGTTTTTTTCACGCGCGCCGATGGTCACGCGTCAGTCGCAAATTCTGCCGCGCTGAGAATCGCGAAAATCGACAGGAACACGCCAGACCCGTTTGGTGGACAAATTCTGAAAAGCAGTGGCGAGCCAAATGGAATGCTGCTCGATAACGCGCAGGAACTGGTCTCAAGAAATATTCCGAAGCCGACAGAAGCAGAACGCGAGGAAGCGTTGCTGCGCGGAATTAATCGCGAGATTGGGCTGGGCTGGTGCGAAATTCAAAACGCTGGCAGCGACAGTGAGGATATCGACCTTCTCCGAAAAGATTTTGAAGCCGGCAAGATCAAAATCCGGTTCATAAACGCAGTGTACGGCCCAGCTAAAGAGGCGCAGAATTTCTTACGTGAAGGAGCAACCATTAACGCGTTCGACCATCATTTCACGCAGCGCACGATCAAAGTGATCTTCGACGGCGCGCTCGGTTCGCGCGGCGCTGCCTTGCTCAAACCGTACAGCGATGCGCCTGATACTTCCGGTTATCTGACCGAGAAGCCGGAAGAATTGAAGCCGATGTTTGAAGAAGCGCTTCGCAGCGGCATTCAAGTCGAGACACATGCAATCGGCGACCGTGCGAATCGGCTGATCCTCGATCTTTACGAACAGGCGTTCAAAGCTGTGCCGCCGAACGCGCGAAAAATTCGCGAGCCGCGCTGGCGTGTCGAGCACGCGCAGATTGTCGATCCGGCGGACATTCCGCGCTTCGCGAAACTAGGTGTGATCCCTTCGATGCAGCCGTCGCACGCAATAAGCGATCTATTTTTCGCACCGAGTCGTCTCGGAATTGATCGGCTCGCCGCAGCGTATGCGTGGCAATCGTTTCTGAAATCCGGCTCGATTATTTGCGGCGGGTCTGATGCGCCAGTCGAACGCGGCGAACCGATGATCGAATTTTATGCAGCAGTCGCGCGCAAAAGCATCAGAGGCGAATCAGCTGAAGGTTGGCATCCGGAGCAAGCGGTCTCTCGCGAGCAGGCATTGAAAATGTTCACGATCTGGCCCGCATACGGCGTCTTTGAAGAAAACGACAAGGGCTCAATCGAAGTCGGAAAACTCGCCGATTTCACCGTTCTCTCGCAGGACATCCTGAAAATCCCGGAGCCGGAGATCCTAAAGAGCCGCTGCGTGATGACCATGATCGGCGGCGAGGTTGTCTTTGAATCCGCAGAGCAACGCCTGGAATGATACGCTCTCTGACTTTTTGGTTGTCGTGAGGTTTCAGACAAACGGAAGCGGAACCACTTCGACTGAAATTGTGTTGGGTTTTTGCGTTGCGAAATCTGCCGCCACGAGCGCATCTAATTTCGTGCCTACGCTGTTGAAGCCGCGTTTCACATATCCGAGGGCGATCTCTTTTCCCATTCGCTCGCTATGCGTTGCGCTGGTGATCCAGCCGACTTCTTTCCCTTCTGTCGACGGAGCTGCAAGTTTCATTGTTGGCTGGAGCGGAACGTCTTCGAGCGGAATCAACCCGCATAAGCGTTTGTTTGTTTGGCCTGACATCTTAATTCGCGAGATCACTTCCTGGCCAATGTAGCAGCCCTTTTCGTAATCGATCGTGCGTTGTTCCAGATTGGCTTCAATTGGAATGATCTCCTCGGTTAACTCGGAGCCCCATCGAGGAATACCTTGCTCGATTCGCATCACCTCCGCAGCGGCAGAATCGAGAAGCGAAAATGCCGTGGATAATTTTTCAGCATCGTGCCTTGCCGAGTCGCTCCATATGTCCCAACCAGGTTCGGCAAACCGGTGCGCGGAAACGATCCGGCCATGCTCCGGCGTCGGTGATTTTTTTGCCAGAACGTGAAACAGCGAGAATTGGTCCGTGACGTCTTCAATCTGAACGTCGTCCGCGATGACATAGCGCTCCAACCTCGCGCGGAGTTCCTCTCGAACAGCCAGCTCGGCATCTATCAAAAACGACTCGGCTAAGGCACAAACGAAAATGTGCGCGTTCATTTTGCCCTTGGCATTCAGCACGCATGCCTCGATCGCAGTTGTTTCGCTCGTTTTGCGCAAATCATTTGTGATTTGGCCGTTGAGGAATCGAAGCCGATCCATCCCGGTAATGCGAAACTTCGCGCGCGCTGACAGATCAAGAAAGCTCGGTTGCCCGGCTTCGGACGGCTGCGTCATTCTTGTCCAGACGAGAACCGGCTGAGCAACTGCTTGAGAAAGCCCCGACGCAATGGCGGTGTTGTCTCAGCTGGTGCTGCGCTGCCTCCCCCGCCCAAAGCTAGTAAAGGTTCCTGCGAACCGGCGGCGCCCATATCTTCTCGTTTTTCCGCCTCGTGTTCTGCTGAGCCAATGATCAGTTCGGAGGCGCTCGCTTCCTCCCCTTGCTCTTCCGCTTGCTCTTCCCCTTGCGGCTCCTCGTAAAACGCTGGCGCCGGCTCGTGCAAATATTTGCGCACCACGGATGAATAATCGTCGTCTCCGTGACCCCATTGCATTTGCTCAACTAACTGGTCACGGGCCGCAGCGGTTAGTCCGAGGTCGAGATAATGCGACAAAGCAATTTGACTGGCGATCTGCATGTCTTTCAGCATGTGTTTAACCGAAAAGTGCGGTTCAAAATCCCGGTCGAGCATTTTCGGCAGTTTCATCGCGAGAGTAGCGGAATGACTGGCATTGGCGCGCATGGCCTCGACAAACTTTTCCAACGGCAAGCCTAACGCTTGGATCAACGCAAGAGCCTCGGCCGCGGCCTGGACGTTGGCGGCAGTGATCATGTTGGTTGCGATCTTGATGGCGCTTGCCTCGCCGACCGTTCCGATTTCGACAATCTCTTTGCTGCTAGCCTCAAGTATGGGACGAGCTTCCCGCAGTGCCGTCGCGGTTCCGCCAACATAATAGACTAGCTCGCCTTTTTCAGCGGCAAGCTTGCTACCGGTAAATGACGCCTCGACAAAACGCGCCCGCCGGCGCTCGACGATTTCCGCGGCGGCACGCATTGACGAGGTGCCGCGGCGTGAGGCTTTCGCTTAGCTGCTCTACAGTCTGCAACAACGCTTCGTCATCCGAGACAAAGATTTGGATGAAATTGCAAACGCCTGCCACCTCCCCAGGTGAGCCCACAAAATTTGGGACAGGACGCGGCGAGCGGTTCCAAACAAAGACCGGAAAGCCTTTGCGGCGGAGATGCCCAGCCACCGCGCGACCAATGATCCCCAGGCCGATCACACCAATGTTCTTATGGGTTGGATCGGACATAGACGCGAGGCGCTCCATTGAAGCGGGAATTCACGAAGAGACTGCCGGGAAACATGGCGAGAGGCAATGCAGAAATTTGGAAACATTTGCGCTCCCAAACGACCTTCATGCTGGCAGAGAAATCGGAACACAAAATACGCGTCGCAAATGCGGCCTTAGCGCCGTGGGCGCGACATGTTTATAGTTTCCGGCGCTATCCTAATCAATAAGCTCCGTTAGGAGCG
>WNGJ01004546.1_pt1 | contig 14454 bp, 13 predicted proteins | sample 5400611 | NCBI WGS metagenome assembly WNGJ01 (sample SAMN13153375, study PRJNA577476) | soil metagenome | isolation source: 40 cm soil or saprolite under Garry oak tree replicate 1 | place: USA:California | collected 2016-06-15 | reverse complement strand
GGCTCCAGTGGTCCGTCAGGATGTGCCGGTTAATGTTGACGGCATTGGCACCGTTGAAGCTTTCAATACTGTCACTGTGAGAGCGAGAGTCGACGGTCTACTCCAGAAAGTCGAATTCACTGAAGGTCAGGAAGTAAAGGCCGGCGATCTGCTGGCCCAGGTCGACCCGCGTCCCTATGAGGCCAAGCTCAGCCAGGTCCAAGGCATAAAGGCGAAGGACGAAGCACAACTGGCCAACGCGAAGCTCGATCTCGATCGCGCTGTGAAGCTTGGCCAGTTTGCAACACAGCAGACTGTGGACACCCAGCGGGCGCTGGTCCGGCAGCTGGAAGCGGCCCTGCAGACGGACCAGGCTAATATCGACGCAGCCGCGTTGGAACTCGAATACACCAGCATCCGGGCGCCGATTTCTGGGCGCACAGGAGTGCGGCTCATTGACGCAGGAAATTTCGTTCGCGCGCGGGAGTCGGGTGGAATAGTCATCATCACGCAATTGGAACCGATCTCCGTCGCCTTTTCCCTGCCGCAGCAGCATCTCGGGACGGTGAATCATGCGCTCGCCAAAGGGAAGGTCCCGGTGGCGGCGCTCGATGCAGACGGGAAGAGATTGTGGGAGGAGGGCGTCCTTGCGGTCCTCGATAATCGCATCGATCCTCAGACTGGCACGATCAGACTCAAAGCCACTTTCGCCAACGCTGATCGCAAGCTTTGGCCGGGGCAATTCGTCAACGTTCGCGTTAGGCTCGATACCGTCAAGGACGGCACCGTCGTGCCGAGTGCGGCCGTCCAACGTAATTCAAGCGGCACCTTTGCTTACGTGGTGGATCCCGAGGACCGGGTCGAGATGCGGCCGATCCGAGTCGGCCAGATTGACGGCAATGTGGCACTTGTCGAATCTGGCCTCGAGCCTGGTCAGAAAGTCGTTATCACCAGTCAGGAGCAACTGCGGCCGGGCGCGAGTGTAATTACCACTGAGGCTACGGCTGACGCCGAAGGCGGCACCTCCGCCCCGCAGATCACCTCCCCCAAGCGTCCATCAGAAATGCCGCCGAATCGGCAGCGTCGACGGCCGCCATGAGCGTATCTGCGCCCTTCATCGCCCGTCCGGTCGCGACCTCATTGATAAGTGTCGCGATCCTTGTTGCCGGGGCGCTTGGATTTCGTTTGCTTCCGGTCTCCTCGTTGCCCGAGATCGACTTTCCTACAGTCCAAGTCTCGACACAGCTTCCCGGTGCTGGCCCGGACACAATGGCCTCGCTGGTCACGACGCCCCTCGAGCAGCAGTTGGGACAGATCGCAGGTCTATCGCTGATGACCTCGACAAGTTCGTTCGGGATCAACGTGATCACAATGCAATTCGTCCTTGACCGGGACATTGATTCGATTGGGCAGGACGTACAGGCAGCCATCAACGCAGCAGGGGCTTCGCTGCCGAGCGGCCTTCCATACCCGCCCGTGTACAAAAAGGTGAATCCGGCGGACCAGCCGATCCTCATTCTGGCCCTTACCTCCGACACGCAGCCAATCACGAAAGTCCAGGATCTCGCCGATACGGTGCTGGCGCAGAAGCTGAGCGAAGTAACTGGCGTCGGGGCGGTGATGATCCAGGGCGGGCAGAAACCTGCGGTGCGGATCCAGGTCAACCCAGTCCAGCTCGCGGCATATGATCTAAGCCTGGAACAGGTCCGCACGGTCCTAGGTCGTACGAATGTCGATCAGCCTAAGGGCAGCTTCGACGGCCCCCACCAAGCATTCATGATCGGGGCTAATGACCAGATTCTGGCACCTGAGGCCTATGCAGACGTGATCCTCGCGTACCGAAACGGAGCTCCGGTCCGCGTGCGCGACGTAGGTACCGCGGTCTACGGAGCCGAGAACGTGAAAGTCGGCGCCTGGTTCAACGGTCGACCGGCCGTTATCCTCGACGTCCAGCGACAGCCTGGGAGCAACATCATCCAGACGGTTGACCGGATTCACGAGCTTCTGCCGCGGCTGCGTGCGGCCCTGCCGCCAGAAGTCCAGTTGACGATCCTGAGTGATCGCACGGAGACCATCCGCGCAAGCATCGCCGATGTCGAGTTCACGCTGCTGCTCACTGTCGGGCTTGTCGTGCTCGCGATTTTTCTGTTCCTTCGCCGCTTCTGGGCAACGGTTATCCCAAGCGTCGCCATCCCGCTTTCGATCATCGGTGCGTTCGGCGTCATGTATTTGGCGGGATTCGGCCTCGATAACCTCTCCCTCATGGCGCTCACCGTCGCGACCGGTTTCCTCGTCGACGACGCCATCGTTATGATCGAGAACATCGTGCGTCACATCGAGGCCGGAGAGGCGCCACTGGAAGCAGCTTATAAGGGCGCACGTCAGATTGGGTTCACCATCATCTCCCTGACGGTCTCGATTATTGCGGCGTTCATCCCGCTGTTGTTCATGCAGGGAATCGTCGGGCGACTGTTCCGGGAGTTCTCGCTGACACTGTCGGTCACCATCGTTGTGTCGGCTATCGTATCACTGACGCTCACCCCAATGATGTGCGGGCGCCTTTTGCGTAGAGAGCAGGAGCAGCGCAGCAACGCCTTCCTGCGTGTCTCTGAGCGGGCGTTCGCGACGAGTTTGGCGCTCTATGAACGGAGCCTCGCGTGGGTGATGCGGCAAAAGGCGGCGACGCTCGCGGTCGCATTGGCAACGCTGGTCGCTACCGTCGCGCTGTACTTGCTGGCCCCTAAGGGCTTTTTACCCATCCAGGACACAGGCGTAGTCGTTGCGACGACCGATGCGGAGCCCGAAATTTCGTTTCACAAGATGGTGCGGCTACAGGCCAGGGCCGCCGAGATCGCCCGCCGCGATCCGGATGTCGGCGGCGTTGATTCGTTCGTGGGCGTCGGACTTGTTAATTCGACACCGAACACCGGGCGCATGACCATCGTGCTCAAACGACGCGACCAGCGGACCGACACGGCCGCTGAAATCGCACGGCGGCTCCGTACCGCTATGGCCGATGTGCAGGGCCTCTCGGTCTACCTTCAGCCCGCACCCGAAATTCAGATTGGGATGCGCACCAGTCGGACGCAGTACCAGTATATTATGGTCGACGCGAACCCAGTGGAGTTGGCCGAGTGGTCACTGCGGTTGCTCGAAAAACTGCGCTCGACGCCGTTGCTCCACAACGTCGCGAGCGATCAACAGACAGGCGGCCTCGCCGCCGACGTGGTTATCGACCGCGACAAGGCTGGCCGCCTTGGGGTGCTTCCGCAGACAATTGACGACACGCTTTACGATGCCTTTGGGCAGCGCCAAGTTTCGACCATCTATACGCAGCAGAATCAGTACCACGTCGTTTTAGAGGTGGCGCCGGAGTTCCAGCTCGACCCGGCCGACCTAGGGCGCCTTTACGTGCGATCGAGCCAGGGCGCGCAGGTTCCACTCGAAAGCTTCGCCACGGTGAGGCTCGGTAACGCCCCACTTGCGGTTACACATCAAGGTCTTTTTTCGTCGGTTACGCTCTCCTTCGATCCGGCTCCAGGCGTCTCACTCGGACGAGCGGTGCAGACCTTGCGTGAAGCTGAGAGGGCGATTGGCATTCCCGATTCCGTCATCGGCTCGTTCGCCGGTGAGGCCGCCGAGTTCCAGGCCTCACTCGTAAGCGAGGTTTGGCTCATCCTCGCCGCCGTGTTGGCTGTCTACATTGTACTCGGTGTACTCTACGAGAGCACCATTCACCCGATCACGATCCTGTCGACCTTGCCTTCAGCGGGAATCGGCGCCTTGATCGCGCTTATGATCACGGGCAACGACCTGTCGCTGGTCGCGGTGATCGCTATCATCCTCCTTATCGGTATCGTTAAGAAGAACGCGATCATCATGATCGATTTTGCTTTGGACGCCGAGCGGACGCAAGGGTTGCGTCCGGAACAAGCGATCTTCGAGGCCTCGCTCAAGCGCTTCCGTCCAATTATGATGACGACGATGGCGGCCCTCCTCGGATCCATTCCTCTCGCGCTCGGCACCGGTCCAGGATCAGAGCTGCGCCGCCCACTTGGCATCGCCATCATCGGTGGGCTGCTGCTCAGCCAATTCCTGACGCTCTACACGACACCGGTGATCTATGTTGCGCTCGACCGAGTCCGAGCGCTGCTTCGCGATCGCATGCGAATGACTCAGGAGGCTGCGGAATGAGGTAGCCGCGAGCCAACACGATCGGAGTTCATCATGGGCTATCTTGAGACGTGCCTGCGGCGACCCGTAGGCGTCAGCCTCCTGATGCTGGCGCTACTGCTGAGCGGCGCACTGGCGTTTCGATTCCTGCCTGTGGCATCACTACCGCGGGTAGACTATCCGACCATCATGGTAACGGCGGAGATTCCGGGCGCCGAACCGCAAACGATGGCCACAGCCGTCGCCGCACCGCTGGAGCGGCGGATCGGACAAATCTCCGGCATCACCGAGCTTACCAGCACGAGTCTTCTCGGTATCACCACCGTTGTCGCCCAGTTCGAGCTTAACCGCCCGATCAACGCAGCGGCTCGCGACGTGCAAGCGGCTATTAACGCGACAGCACCCGACCTTCCGGTGGGTATGTCGCACCCACCAACCTGGCGCAAGAATAATCCGTCAGCGGCGCCGGTCCTGATCTTGGCGCTGACATCCACGTCGCTTCCATCTGGCGTGGTCTACGAGGCGGCGGACACAATCCTGGCGCAACAGCTCTCGCAGGTGGAAGGCGTCGGTCAAGTCACGGTTAACGGCTCCGAGAAGCCCGCGGTGCGCGTGCAAGTCAACCCAGCTGCGCTTGCCTCGATGGGACTCGGTCTTGAGGATGTACGGGCCGCCTTGAACGCCGTCAACGCAACGGGCCCCAAGGGACGCATAGACGCAACGGACGGCTCTTATGTCATCCGCGTCAACGACCAATTGCGCAGGGCCGACGAATACAAGTCAGTGATTGTCGCCACCCGCCACGGCACGCCGATCCGGCTCGATGCGGTCGCATCGGTCGTCGACAGCGTCGAGAACGTCCGAACCTCGGGGTGGTTCAATAAGCAGCCTGCCGTGCTGGTCTTCGTTTTCAAGGAGGTCAACGCCAACGTAATCGAGACGGTGGATCGTATCCACGCGCTCGTTCCCACGCTGCAGGCGTGGCTCCCGCCGGCCGTCGATCTGTCGGTGATGAGCGATCGAACGGAGACGATCCGCGCCAGCGTGCGCGAGATAGAACTTTGCCTCGTGATCAGCCTCGGACTTATCGTGACTACAGTATTCCTGTTCCTGCGGCGGCTCTGGGCCACCTTGGCCGCAGCAATTACCATCCCGCTGTCGATTGCCGGTACCTTCAGCGCGATGTACCTGCTCGGTTATAGCATCGACAACCTGTCGCTGATGGCGCTCACCGTTGCGACGGGCTTCATTGTCGATGACGCCATCGTGGTCATCGAAGCGATCAGCCGCCGGATGGGAAGCTGCGAGTCACCGCTCCAGGCAGCTCGCCAAGCGGCTCGCCAGATCGGTTTCACCGTCGTTTCGATCAGCGTGTCCCTGATCGCCGCGTTGATCCCGCTTTTGTTTATGGGGGGCATGATCGGCCGGCTGTTCCGCGAGTTTGCCGTTACGATGGCGCTGGCCATCGCGTTCTCCGCGATGGTATCGCTGACATTGATCCCGGTCATGGGCGCTTATCTCGGTCATGCTCGCAGGGGGGCGGGGGAACCCCCGTTGGAGCTCATTTTCCAGAAGCTGCTCGCCGGATACGAAGCCGCCCTCGTAGTCGTCCTACGCCATCGCGGCGCCACTCTCGCCGTGATGGGAGTAACTATCCTCGCCACCGCTGTCCTCTGGATTCAAGTGCCAAAGGGATTTTTCCCACAACAGGACACGGGCGCCATTGTTGCCATCGCTGAAGCGCCGATGACTGTTTCGTTCCAAGCCATGACTCGGCGGATACAGGCCCTGATGACCGTTCTTCTCAATGATCCGGCCGTAGCGAGGGTGGGGAGCTACACCGGTCAATCAGGCGCCACTCCGAATCAAGCCCGCATCTTTATCGCCTTAAAGCCACTTGCCGAGCGCCGCCTCGACACCGACAGGGTTATCGCCCGGCTGCGCCGAGCGACGCGCGAGGTGCAGGGAGTTGCGCTCTATATGGTGCCCGTCCAGGAAGTGCGCGTCGGCGGCCGGATCTCCAAGGCGCAATATCAATACACCATCACGGGACCAGATATAGGTGAGTTGGAAAGATGGGCAGGACGGCTTGTAGAGCGTCTGAAAGAGTTCCCCGATCTCCGCGACGTAACTACTGATCTCGAGGTAGGCGCGCTGCAAGCGATGCTCGTCATCGACCGCGACGCGGCCGCGCGGCTCCAGGTAGCGCCGAATGAAATCGACCAGACTCTTTATGATGCGTTCGGCCAGCGTCTCGTGTCCTCAATCTATGCTCCCCATTACACGTATCACGTCGTCCTTGAGGCCACCCCGGAGCTGCAGGAGGATCCGTCCTCGTTGCCGAAGGTGTACGTCGCCGGGCCGGGCGGGAAGCAGGTCCCACTGGCGAACGTTGTCCGAGTCGAGCACGGCATCCAAATGAGTGCTGTCGCCCATCAAGGACAAGCTGCGGCCGTGACGCTCACGTTCTCGATGCGACCCGGCCTACCGATCCAGCGGGGTACGGAAATCGTCGAGCGCATGATGCGCGAACTCGGCGCGCCAAGCAATATTCAGGGGAATTTTCAAGGCAATGCGCGAGCGTTTGCGGAATCGCTCGCCACCCAGCCCATGCTGATCGCCGTGGCGCTTTTCGCGGTCTATGTGATGCTTGGCATTCTTTACGAGAGCACCATCCATCCTGTGACGATCCTATCGACCCTGCCGTCGGCTGGGATCGGCGCTATCCTGGCGCTCTGGGTGGCTGGACGCCCGCTTGATCTGATAGGGATAGTCGGGATCATCCTGCTCATCGGCATCGTCAAGAAGAACGCGATCATGTTGATTGATTATGCGCTCGTCGCTGAGCGCGAGCACGCCCGCTCGCCCGAGCAGGCGATCTTCGAGGCGTGTCGTTTGAGATTTCGTCCCATACTGATGACCACCATCACGGCGATTCTTGGGGCGGTGCCGCTGGCGGTTGGGCTGGGCGTCGGCTCTCAACTTCGGCAGCCGCTCGGTATCTCGATCATCGGCGGGCTGCTGGTGAGCCAGGTATTGACGTTGTTCACTACACCCGTTGTGTATTTGGCACTCGACCGCCTGCGGTCCAGGCGTAGCTTTGAACAACCGGCGTCGCGGACTCGCACAAACGCGGGCGCAGCGGGAGATATCCCGGCCGAGTGAGGATTAGTGAGACGCTCATAGGAGCGGTCCCAATTTAGCGTGGTCCAGTGTGTCGTTCGTTACCATCGCTGGATTGGCTGAGGAGTGACCCAGAGTGACCGAGATGCAGCACGAGACTCCTACCAGGACCGCAGTGTTGAAGGTGTCGTACCTCCTCGCAGTGACGGTGGTCGCATTCGCAGTGCCAGCCCTCTCGCTGACCGAGCCAGGGCGATGGTTTGTCATTCCCGGCCTTGCAGGAATCCAGGCCGTGATACTCTTGGCCTGCCGAGTCGGTCTGCGAGATGTCGCACGCGTCGCCTTACGGCTTAAGTGGCTGTTCGTCTTCCTGATTGGCATGTATGCCCTGCTGCCGCCCGAGAACCCTTCTGCAAACGACGTGCTGATGGATTGGCACGTCCCAGGGGTTGGCTGGTCGCTATCGATCAACCTGAGCGGGCTTGAGAAGGCGGCGCTCATGTGTCTGCAGATCGTGACCGTTCTGCTGGCCTCGGCTGTCGTACGCTTGACCGGGACTGGTCGCGACTTAGTCGATGGCCTGCATGCATTTCGATTGCCGCCCCTGTTCGTACACGCGCTCGACCGGACTCTCGCTCTCCTCGAAGGCACGCAAGGACGGGAGCGCGGAGGGGGCCGCGCACGCAAGCGTACTTCCAGAGCCGAATTTTTTGCGGTGTTGCGGCAGGTCTTGCGAGGCGACATCGGCGCGTTTGCCGACGTCGTCCGGGCGAACATCGCGCTTGCAGAAAACCAGGTCGCTTCCGATGCCGACCCTCGGGTTGGGGGCCAATTTGCTCATGATGTCGCGGTCACCACAGGAATCGCCCTGTGCATGGCGTCACTCAAGATGCTCAAGATCCTGCCAGGTCTGCCATTCGCGTCCGGGCACAAGACGTTTCTATTGTTTCCGCTGTACGTTCTGGCTGCGCGCCTGACCCAGTCCCGATGGGGCGCGACAGCGGCGGGTTCGATTATGGGCATCATCGGTTTCCTCCAGGGCGACGGCCGGTTCGGGGTGCTGGAAATCCTCAAGCATGTCGCGCCAGGGTTCGTCATTGACATCGGCGAGCCGTTGGTGCGGCGATGGCCGCCGTGGGCGCTCGGCTATTGCGTGCTTGGGTTCTTCGCGGCCATCGCCCGCACCGCGACCGAATTCGTCGTCGTGCTGCTGCTTGGTGCGCGGGCTGAGATCTACCTCTTTCCCGCCGTCAAGCTGGTGCCGAACTTGATCGCCGGCGTGCTCAGCGGTTTCGTGTCAGCGTTCCTGCTGCGTGTAGTCGCCGGGCCAAGCTCGAAGGCTTCCAGCGAAGCCGCTGTGCAGCCCGACGGCAACGACTTGGGTCAACGACCGCCCAGCGAGCAGCACCAGGCGGGCGAGGGGGACGCTGCGTTGGCCGGGAAGGGATCATCGCCTCGCCACGGACGTGGCGTTGGGCAAAGGCAGAGGCCCGGGCGCGGTGACATGGGCCGGCCGAGAACCTAAGAAACGGCTTTCGGACTTACCTCCGGCGAAACGCTCCCGGCCGACGCGCTTTGCGCACGGGGCGCATGATTGGGGCGCGAACATGCTTTCCACTGATTTTCCGCGTCTCAGGTTATCGACACGAATGCCCGTTGGTTTGCCGCCGAAATCGTTGCAATTTTTTTCTCCTTGCCATGCCGGGCTGCAAAGCTTGCTCGGCCGCGAGTGCTCGCGGCGGCGTGGCAGTTCCATCTCGACGCATCATTGGTGCTACACTACTGCGACCCCCGCTTCGCCAACGCGGTCTTGCATCTTTCTGACAACTCATTTGGGTTCTGGTCTCGTAGACAGCGGCCAGCTCGCTCTTCGCCGCGGCAGAATTTCTCGACTTCAGTCTGACAAGCGCTCCGAACCGGTCCCTCGCCGCGAGTCGCGTCGCTCGACCCTTTGCTGCGTTGATCTTGACAGAGAGCGCTGTGGACGCAGCTGATCAAAATCAGCATGCTCACAATGGCTCGCCTCATGGACCACTCTCCCGATTGGGTACGCTATAATACATTTGGAAGACGATCCCGCGGCTGTCGGCAGTACTCCGGTAGCGCAGCTCGAGCAGTGTATGCTGTGCTGGGGGCGCCGTCGACACAACAATGGGGGCTTGCGGCGCCGCCGAAAACTGAAGACGAACATAGTCGCGTAGCGATTGGAGGGTGATGATGTCGACTGCAAGGGGTGACAGTATTAGGCTGCTCGCACTCACCGCCTCTCTCCCGTTGTTTGATCCCTTGCTGATTCGAAGGCACCGGCGGGCAGCACAGGCAGCTCACGAAAATGATCGGGTAGCTGGCCGGTTAGGCTTCCCAAGAAAGATACGGTCCGCAATATCCTGCTGAGCAGGATCCTTTCCCAGCTGCGCCTTGGCCATAATTCGCACGGCTTCTGGCAGAGTGTTAATCGCTCCGTCGTGGAAATAAGGAGGCGTCATGGCCACATTGCGCAGGCTGGGCACTTTGAACACGTACACGTCCGCGTCATCATGGGTGACGTCGAAGCGACCCTTGTCGATCTCGGTGCTGTCGGTTTCTCTCCAATAATCTTCGACGACCCCCAAATTTCTGGAACATGGTACCCCGACGCCTGGGCCGTTATGACAAGCTGGCGCAGCCAGTTTCTAGGAACCCGCGCTGCTCGGCCCTTGAGAGAGCCTGAGCATCGCCCGAAAGATATTGATCGAAGCGAAATGGAGTAGTCAGCATGCGCTCGTAGCTGCCGATTGCCTTGCCCCAATTCTCCGGCGTCACAGGATCCTGCTCGCCCGGGGATGCCATGGCGAACATCTCCGAATAGCCGGGGATCGCCTTTATATTTCTCATCGCGGAGTCATGGTCGGGATTGCCGAAACTTGTCGGACCGATCAACGCTTGCATCGCTTGATCCTCGACATTCTTGCGGTCGCCGCGCCAATGCGCATTAAACTGCAGGGCGGCGTTGAGCACGGTCGGCGCATTACGCGAGTTGATCCTGTCACGCGCGCCATGAGGTTTTTTCAGCCCATCGGTCCCATAAAGATACGGCTCGTGACAGCGAGCGCAACTCGCAGTGCCATCTACCGAAGCACGGGAATCAAAGAACAGCGTACGACCCAGTTCGGCGCGCTCGGGCGTGATCGGAAACTCCGGCGTCGCCATATCCTTAGGCAATGGCTGAAAAGCCTGCTGTGCCCTGAGCGTCGCCGATAGCGTGATGGCGGCAATCCGTCGCGCGCAGTCAGTCACTACCGGCGGCGCGGTGGCGCCGATTAAGCCAGACGCCTAGCTGGCAAAGGCGATAGAAACCCTGCTGCCGCAATTTGACCCGATGGACGGTGGCCTCAAACAGTTCGATTCAGGGCGCCGTCACCGTGTAAGCTCGCACCAACCAAATCTGTCTCCGCCTTCGACGCTGCCGATTTCGGCCGCAGCAGGCGCGAAATGAATCCCACTCGATGTTGCTTATGACGGCCCCGCTCGCACGTCTAACGTGCAAGTCCATGAAGTCGTCGATTAGCAATCGTCCAACACGACTCGATGCTGGCAATTGGGCAATCTTTGGAACTTTTCTGTGGTCGGCCCGTTCATCGTGGGTTCAGTCCAAAATGACAAAGCTGACTTGGTCGCAATGCTTGCAGGAAATCCTGACGACGTTGTGGGCGTAGAGCCATTTCCAAAGGGAGCAAGTTCATGATTAATCGGCGTGTCGTACTCGGAATGATCGCGGCAGCTACCACGATCGACCCGTCTTGCATCGCCTTCGCGAAGGAGAAACACCATCTTAACGGAAAAAACCTTCTTGGCGAAGGGATCAAAAAGAATGGCAAGCACAAGATCCATGCGACTGGAAAGAAAGTCGATGTCTTTGCCGAAGTGAACAACGGCAAGGTTACCGCTGTTACCGCCGCTGGAATGCAGGTGAAGAAAGTGAGGTCTCGTCAGAAGTTGGCTGAGACGATCCCTGGCATAACGCTTGCCAGCATGCAACTCGCACAAGCCGACGTCTACTACTACGGCTATTGGGTCTATGACGATGTTACTGACTACTACTACTGGTTCCCAGCTGACTACGTGATCGTTGATTCGTCTTGGGTCGAGTATACAGCTTAGGCTGCGGGAGCGATCGGGCCGGTGATCAAACGGCGGCCGCCTGCGTCGTCAGCCACGAATTGTCCACGTGGCTCGCAAAGACCTCCGCTGAGACTGCTCTGACCAGTGTATCGAGTGATCAATGTAGCCTCGCGCAGCCTTCTGCGCGGGGGCTGAGCTGTCGGAATTCTCCAAGCGGGCTATCCACCTCGCGTCGTAACATGCTCACTATGGCAGGCGCGTGCGCTGCAGATCTCGTCTGGATCAACGTCACAGCAAATCCCACGGCCGAATGGGTTGCACGTCAAATCACGGAAGCATTTCCTTGGGATGAGGCTCCGCACTACCTCATCCGCGATCGGATCTATGGCAGCGTCGTCAGGCGCCGATTGCGCGGCATGGGCATCCGGGACAAGCTTACCGCACCAGCCTCGCCTTGGCAGAATGGCGTTGTCGAACGGCTGATCGGATCGATCCGGCGTGAATGTGTGGACCACATTCGGCTTGTTGCTTCTCGACATGCGGACGGCTCTCGTGTTCGCGGGCGAGATCACCGTCGAGATCCTCAGGACCGAGCGCCAACTGATCGGGATCGAGGCGCTCGGAGCGGCGTCCGAACTGCATTCGCTGGAGCTGTTTGATGATCGACTTGAGGCGCTTGATCTCGCCGTCGCGATGTTCGACCGTGCCGACAATATCGCGAACCAGGCGATGCAGAAGTGCTGTTTCTCTCGGGAGATTGTTGAGATCGAGCTGCATGTTCGATGTTACTCGAACACGCTGATTCGAAGAAGCAACTTCGTCTTATTTGATGCAGGTTTTTGCGATTCAGCCGGCGAGAAGCGGACGCCAGAAGCGTTCTGGCGCGCGCCAGTCGATGCCCTCGATCAGCATCGCGAGCTGCGCCGGCGTCAGCGCCACCGAGCCGCCAGGCTCCGCCACGCGCGGCCACCAAATACTTCCATGATCCATGCGCTTGGTGAACAGGCGCAGCCCGTCCCATCCCAAAACAGGATTTTCAAAAGCGAGGCATTCTTGCCGCGGAAGACGAACAGATGGCCCGAGAAGGGGTCCTTCTTCAGGTGTTCCTGGATCAGCGTCGCAAGTCCGTCGAGACCCTTGCGCATGTCGGTATGGCCGAGCGCCAGGTGCACCTTTTCACGCCTGCACGGGACGACGATCATGATGCTTTCTCATTACCGGCGAGCTGCCGCTTCACTTCCGCCGGATTGGTGCCCGCCGGTGCAAAAACACGCCGTCCATCATACAGTTCGATGGCTGTCATCCCGTCCGGCGGCCGCACCAGATCGCGCAAGGCAGCGAGCGCCGGCACTTCATTCTTCGCGCCGTCGGCGAACGCCATCGTTGCCAGTTGGGGCGCCTTTCGAGCGGTCAGACCGAACTGGACCTGCCAGCGGAAGAGCAGGCTGGTGGCGATGCCATGGCGGCGGCAGACGTCCGCCACGCTGACCCCAGGCTTCTCCGTCTCCTGCACCATCGCCCGCTTTTGCTCGTCGCTGAAGCGACGCCGATTTGAGCGCTCGTCCACCGCTTGCTCTGCCAAGCGGTATTTGCGCCGTGCGCAATTAGCAGCGCTGCTTAATTGAGCCCGGGCACTCGGATGAAGCAGCGATCGCCAGTCCATTTCCTCGCCGGATTCTTCGAGGCGATCGGCTTCCAACTGGTGCCGTGGCAACGCCACGTTCCCTTCCACAACACAGGCGACGCCCATTAGCCAACGGAGCCACACGAGACCTATTCGCGGCAGCAGGTAGCGTCGTGCGGAGCCGTTGAGCAAAAGACTTCGTTCCACACGTTGGAGACCAGGTTGGGACAAGGGATAAATTCGGCGCCGCCGGTGTTCCTCTTTCCGGGCGTGATGTAGATGAAGACGGCACCAAGCTCGACACACCAAGAGCCGGGATACCTCACCGATCTCTCATTCTATTACGCGCTCGAGACTGGATGCGGTCAGTCGTGGAGAAGCTCGGCGACGCGGACATTCAGCGCGAACGCCAACCGTTGAATATTGTCCAACGTGACGCTGTGCTTCGCGTTTTCAACCTCGCTGATTTGGTCTTGTGACAGTTCTGCGGCGTGCGCCAGATCCTCTTGACTCATATCCCGCGCAAGTCGGAGGCGGCGCACGTTCTGCGCCAGGATACGTCGCGCGGCATGAACGTCCTTCCGTGCCATTTGCACGGTAGGCCACCGGATTCAAGAATTGACTATGGAATATTTTCCATAAAAGAGATGACATCCCCTACCATCCGGCTATAGAATAAATTCCATAAGACTGTTGCCTTGACAGCTGAGCTGCCACGCTCGGCCCGGCCGATCAAAGCGAGGTTGTAGGCAATTCGGCATCGCGACCATGCGAAGAGGCCACCAATGACTGAGAACGAAAGCTCCGAAAGCGAGCAGTTCACAACGGCGAACAGGGTCAGCGGTTCGGCAATTGCGCCAGATGAAGCCGACGACGCCTTGCTCGCGCTGGAGCTGCAATTCAACGCCCTTGCCGCGGAGCTAGTCGCCGCTCAGGGAGCGCAAGGTGAGTTAGTCATCTGTCTGGATCAGCGGCCGCCACGGGGTGTGCGGACAGGTGTTGATGTCGGAACAGATTACGAAGCCAGGACAAGAGAGGTGGAGGCGATCTTGGCTCGTCTGGACCCGATCGAACGGGCGATCATGGGTGCGCCAGCACGCACGATCGCAGGATTGGGTGTGAAGGCGCGTCACGCCGCGTATGTCACCTCCCAATACTGGAGCGAGCCGATCGACAAGATTGACTGGGAAGCACGGGCCGTTCGGCTCTTGATCGAAGCAGTGTGCAATGTTGCGCACGCGCCACTTCTGTTAAACGACGCCAATGGGCCCAATTCGGGATGTGTGGTGACGGTAGATTAACTTTCGCGGCTCGGTTGTCGAGCCCTGCTCCACATCGGAGTTAATGGCGGAGACTATCAAAGCACTCCTCGACAGCTTCGAGATGATTACCCCGCACATTTGCGCCAAGAACATGCAGCCGTTTGCAGGCCTACCTATGACGATAGCCCCACT
>WNGJ01004545.1_pt1 | contig 14455 bp, 14 predicted proteins | sample 5400611 | NCBI WGS metagenome assembly WNGJ01 (sample SAMN13153375, study PRJNA577476) | soil metagenome | isolation source: 40 cm soil or saprolite under Garry oak tree replicate 1 | place: USA:California | collected 2016-06-15 | reverse complement strand
AGCAACTCGTTGCTGGAGGCGGCGACATTCGGGCGGCGCGCGTCGGCTGCAGCAGTCGACTCTCCTCCGGTGCATGCCCGCCCTGCGAGGCGAACCCGTCTGTGGCGTCGCGGCGACCTCACCGTGACCACTGTGCGGCGGCTGCTCGACTCCGCCGCCGGCGTGCTGCGGACCGGCACAGACCTGGAGTCAGCGCTCGAGCGGCTGCAGCGCGGTTCGGCCTCCGCGGCCGCGGCCGACGCAGCCGAAGTTGCGACCATGATCTGCTCGGCGGCACTGGCCCGTCCACAAAGCCTGGGCGCGCATCAGAGGCTCGACGCGCCGACCCTCATCGCCGTCTAAGTCTTCGAGCGTGCAGCCGATCGGCTCATGAGGGCGGTCGATTGCCTCTTTTCGCAACACTCGCTGCACGGTCCTTCAGCGCTTGAGCGCCCGGAACGTTTCGATCTCGCCGGCGATCGCGATCACCGAGGCGCCGGCGAAAGTGATGCCGCCCAACACCATGAGGCTCGTGCCGATGGGCACGTACCATCCCGCGACACCGAGGCCGAGGGCGAACACACCGACGGCCAGTATCAGCGTCGCGTAAATGTTGAAGCCGCGTTTCGTCGACGCGAAGCCTGGTGCCAGGTCACCAAGAGACTGAGAGGTGACGCGCTTGATGACCATGTCGCCGGCGCCGCCCACGTTGAAAAGCAGGACGAGACCCGCTGCGGACAGCACGACTCCGATGGCGATGACCATGGCTCACCGCGCATGTTCCCACGGCGGACCATCAATCACACCTAGCATTCTGTCCGTGCCCACCACCACCCAGGCGCGCGTGCGCAACTTTTGCATCATCGCCCACATCGACCATGGGAAATCGACGCTGGCCGACCGCCTGCTCGAGTTCACTGGGTCGATCAGCCAGCGGGACATGCAGGACCAGGTCCTCGACAGCATGGACCTGGAGCGCGAGCGCGGCATTACGATCAAGCTCCAGGCGGTGCGCATGACGTACCGGGCGAGGGACGGCGAGAGCTACGAGCTCAACCTGATCGACACGCCGGGCCACGTCGACTTCGCGTACGAGGTGTCGCGCTCGCTGGCCGCGTGTGAAGGCGCGATCCTGGTCGTCGACGCCGCCCAGGGCATCGAGGCGCAAACCCTCGCGAATCTCTACCAGGCGGTGGAGGCAGGCCTGACCATCATCCCGGTCGTCAACAAGATCGACCTCGATGCCGCGCAGCCGGAGATGGTCGCGGAGGAGATCTCGGATGTGACCGGTATCCCGCGCGACCAGGTCATCTTCGCCTCGGCCAAGCAGGGCATCGGGACCCAGGACATTCTCGAGGCGGTCATCGACAAGGTGCCAGCGCCGCGCGGGGATCCGTCGGCCCCGCTGCGCGCGCTGATCTTCGACTCGCATTACGACGCCTACCGCGGCGTGATCACATACGTGCGCGTCGTCGACGGAGAGATCAAGCCGCGAACGAAGATCCGGATGATGAACACCGGCAGCATCCACGAGGTGGACGAGGTCGGCTGGTTCGCGCCACGGCCGCGCCAGGCCGAGAAGCTGACTGCCGGCGAGGTGGGCTACGTCATCGCCTCCATCAAGAACGTGATCGACGCCAGAGTCGGCGACACCATCACCACCGTCGAGGGAGGTGCGACTGCGCCATTGCCCGGCTACCGGCGGGTCAAGCCGATGGTTTTCGCCGGGCTGTTTCCGACCGACTCCGACCAGTTCGCCGACCTCAAGGAAGCGCTCGAGAAGCTCCAGCTGAACGACGCAGCGCTCTCCTACGAGCCCGAGAACTCGGCCGCGCTCGGTTTCGGCTTTCGCTGCGGGTTCCTTGGACTTCTCCACCTCGAGATCGTCCAGGAGCGCCTCGAGCGCGAGTTCGAGCTCGAGCTCATCACGACCGCGCCGACTGTCGAGTATCGCGTGAAGCTGAAGAGAGGCGAGACCATCGAGGTCGACAACCCCGCGCTGCTCCCAGACCCCATGGCGATCGAGTCGATCGCCGAACCGTTCGTGAGGCTGTCGATCATCGTCCCGTCGACCTACGTCGGGCCGATGATGGAGCTCTGCCAGGACCGCCGCGGCATGTTCAAGAAGCTGGAGCACCGGGCGGGTGACCGTGTCGTGCTCGAGTATGAAATACCGTTGGGCGAGATCATTCACGACTTCTACGACCAGCTGAAATCGCGCTCCAAGGGATACGCGTCGATGGACTACGAGATGATCGGCTTCCGTGATGCCGAACTCGTCAAGCTCGATGTGCTGGTCGCCGGCGAGCCTGTCGATGCTCTTTCCCTGATCACACACCGCAGCAAAGCGCAGGCTCAGGGCCGGCGGCTCGTGGAAAAGCTGAAGTCGATCATCCCCCGCCAGCTGTACGAGGTGCCTATCCAGGCGGCGATCGGCGGTAAGGTGGTCGCTCGCGAAACCGTCTCGGCCATGCGCAAGGACGTCATCGCCAAGTGCTACGGCGGTGACGTCACTCGGAAACGCAAGCTGCTCGAGAAGCAGAAGGAAGGCAAACGGAGAATGAAGCGGGTGGGTTCGGTGGAGATCCCGCAGGAAGCCTTCATGGCGGTGCTCAAGCTTGACTGAGTCATCGCGGTGGATCGCGGTGGTTGCTGTCGCGGCCATAGCCCTCGTGTCGTGCGCGAGGCCAGGGTCGGGCGGCTCGAACCTAAAGGCCGAGGATCTCTACGCCGCGGGACCGACTGTCAGCGACGTGCGCACATTGCTCGGCGACCCGAACTGGTGGCAGGGGCCGCCGTCATTTGAGCTTCGGCCGCTCGACGCCGCGAGCATCCCCGAGACACAAAACTTCTCGGTCTCGCAGCGGTTCATCCGGCTCGGAACCGCGGAGGAGTTCTTCGTCCGCTACACCCTCTACGACAAGGTGACGTCGGCGACGAAGTTCATGACCGACCTGAAAGCTGCCTATGGCGCCACGACGCCCCTTCAGAAAGTTGGCGACGACACCCTGTATCTGAGCGGATCAAGCGGCGGCGGCGCCCCGTACGTAAGCCGGACCATCGTCCGCCTGGGCCAGGTCATCGTCCACATCATCTGGGCCCGCAAGGATGGCCAGCCCACCGTGCCTCAGCTTCAGAAGAATGCCGCCAAGGTGATGGAGGGGCTCAAGAAGGTGGTCGATGGCAAGGTGCACGTGAAACCGGCGAAGGCCGACCCGAAGCTCCTGCCCAACCCAGGCCTCGACATCACCTACCTCGGATCCGCGCAGCTGCCGATAGAAGCGTGGGTCGTCATGACCCACTCGGCCGTCCCCGGAACTCTGGTGGACGCGCTCCACCAACTGGGGATCAACGAATTCGCCTACGGCGATTACGCGCTGAACAACGACACCCATATGGAGGTGCGAACCGCTCTGTTCACCTTCCCTTCTCCGGCCACGGCCACGCAGTGGGTCACGCTGTTCGGTCCGGGAAAGCCGGACGCCAGCGGGATCGACTGGGCCTACATCTCCATCCCCGGCGGTGTGGAGGGCTCCGGCGAGTACAACTATTACCTGGCGGCCGGGACACATGGCGTGATGATGGTGTGCGCCTCGACCATCGAGGGAGAGGCCGCTTCCCGCGCCTGCGAAAAACCGATGGAACGAGTTGCGATCGGCTGGATGACAGCGCTCGGCGGCTAGTCGCGCACCGCGCCGGCGCTCTTTCCGGTTCGCGTCGCGAGGAACCAATCCCACTGCTTGCCCATGCCGTCTCGCAGCGCAACCCGCGGCTCCCATCCCAGCCGCTCACGAGCGAGGTTGATAGAAGCCCCGGTGTGCCGCGGATCCCCGGGCGCCGACGGCAGATCCTCTCGCCGGACCTTCAGGTGGCTGATCTCTTCGAGGGTCGCGAGCACCTTGTTTACGGTGACGCGGCTGCCTCCGCCGAGGTTGAAGACCATGCCCACGACATCGGCGGTTGCAGCCTTGACCGTGCCCTCCACCGCATCCGAAACATACGTGAACTCGCGTGTCTGCTCGCCGTCGCCGTAGACCTCGATCGGTTCGTCATCGGCGAGCGCCTGCATGAACCGCGCGAATGCCATGTCCGGCCTCTGGCGTGGGCCGTAAACCGTGAAGTAGCGCACCGCCACGGCAGGAATCCCGAAGTTTCGCGTATACAGGTGCGCGAGGTGCTCGGCGGCGAGCTTGGTCACGCCATACGGGGAGACCGGGCGCGGCAGCGCCGATTCGCGGGTCGGAAAAGCCTCCGCATCGCCATAGACGGACGAGCTGCCCGCGAACACCAGCCGATTCAGGCCGCTTCCTTTTAGATGTTCGAGCAGACGCTGCGTGGCGATGATGTTGTCACGCGCGTAGCGGTCGAACTGGTGCCCCCAGCTGGGCCTGACCCCGGGCTGGCCCGCCAGGTGATAGACGACGTCCGCGCCCTCCAACGCGGCCGTGAGATCGGCGTCGACGAGGTCGAGCTCTTCGAAAGAGAAGTTGCGATGGCTCTTCGCCACCTCGAGGTTCTGCTCCTTGCGAGCGCGGCGGTAGTAGTCGGTGAAGCAGTCGATGCCGACCACCTCCTGGCCGTCGGCGAGCAGGCGCTCGCAGAGGTGCGAGCCGATGAACCCCGCGGCGCCGGTGACGACGGACTTCATAGAACGCAAGCCTGCGGGGTGGCGACCGTGATTTGCAACCGGCCCTATCTTTTCCAGCATGTCCCGCTTCGAGTCATGGCTCGCAAATTCGGGTATAGGCGTATCCGTGAAGCAGTTCCCGGCGGGCACGCGCACGGCTGTCGACGCCGCCAACGCAATCGGCTGCGACGTCGGCCAGATCGTCAAGTCATTGGTGTTCGTCGCCGCGGACCGGCCGGTGGTGGCGCTGGTCAGCGGGGCCAACCGCCTCGATGAGCGCCGCCTGGAGCTGGCCGCCGGCCAGCCTGTCAGGAAGGCCGGGGCCGAGGTCGTCAGGGCCGCGACCGGCTACTCAATCGGCGGCGTGCCTCCATTCGGACACGCCACGGAAGTGCCTGTGTTCATGGACCGCGACCTGCTTGCGCATTCTGTGGTTTGGGCGGCCGCGGGCCGGCCTGACTCGGTTTTCGAGATCGACCCCGAGCGGCTTTGCGAGCTCAGTGGCGCGGTCGTGGCGGATTTGAAGGTCAACTCTTGAGCAGCATCCTCATCTTCTGCAGGGACTGCGGCAAGCAGGTGCCGAGCTCGCAGACGCGCGACGGCCTTTGCGTGGAATGTCGCGTGCGGCGCTCGGTCGCCGACCTGCGCAACGAGCATGCCCGGCTGTGGCGCAAGCGCGAGCGCTATCGAAGCCAGAACGCCAACGTCGAGCAGATCGGGCGACAGATCGCGCGCGTCGAAGACCGCATGGGACAGCGGATCAAGGAGCTGGTCTCCAACGAGCGCGAGGCGACCGACTACCTGCGCAAGGAGCTCGAGGCCGCGCGCGGCCAGCGCTACAACATCAGGGGCGTCTGACCGTGCAACCGATTTCGAATCTCTATGTGCACATTCCCTTCTGCAAGCACAAGTGCGGCTACTGCGACTTCAACGCCTACGCGGGGATGGACCGCCTGATGCCGGATTACGTGGCCGCCCTCGAGACGGAGCTGGCCGCGGCACGAGAGCAGTGGGAGTTCTCAACGCTGAAGACGGTGTATCTCGGCGGCGGCACGCCCAGTCTTCTGCCCGCGGATCTGATGACGCGTCTGCTGGCCTTCATCCGCGGCACCTTCGAGGTTGCGTCCGACGCCGAGGTCACGCTCGAGGCCAACCCGGCGAGCACGGACGAAGGAAGGCTATCGGCATGGCTGGAGGGTGGCGTCAATCGCCTGAGCCTTGGCGTGCAGGGTTTCGAGCCCCGCGCACTCGCTGTGCTCGAGCGCAAGACCGACGCCGCGCAGGCGACGCGGGCTTTCAACCTCGCCCGCGCCATGGGCGTCGCGAACATCAGCATCGACCTGATCTACGCCGTCCCTCACCAGAGCCTCGAATCGTGGGTCGAGACGCTGCGGCGGGGCCTGGCGCTCGGCCCGGATCACATCTCGACCTACTGCCTCACGTTCGAAGAAGGGACGCTTCTCTGGCGCCGGCGCGCCGAGGGCAAGGTGCCTGAGCTCGCCCCCGACCTGCAGTGGGACCAGCTCGACGCGGCGTGCGCAGAGCTGGAGGTCGCCGGGTTTCGCCGGTACGAGGTTTCCAACTGGGCGCGGCCGGGTTTCGAGTCGCGGCACAACCTCGCCTATTGGCGCTGCCGGCCCGTCTACGGCGCCGGCGCCGGCGCGCACTCGTACGCCACGGACGGCTCGCGTGCCTGGCGCTCGTGGAACGTCGCCCGCCCGCGCGAGTACATCGCGGCCGCTCCGGCTCCCAAAGCCGATGGGGAGGAGCTGGACCCGCGCAAAGCGCGGGCGGAGGCCTTGATGCTCGGGCTGCGCACAGCCGAAGGGATCACGCGGCCTTTCGGCTTCGACGCCGAGCTCGACGGGTTGGCGTCGGCCGGGCTGATCAGCGCGGTCGATGGACGCCTCGTCCCGACCCGGCGCGGCATGGACCTGCACAACCAGATCGCGCTCGCGGTACTGTAGTCGGCACTCTCGCATCGAGAGTGCCAAACAGCATGGAAAATAGAAAGCAAGCCATCCTCCGGGCAGTGGTACACGAGTTCACCACGAGCGCCGTGCCGGTGGGCTCCCAGTCCCTGCACAGCCGGTATTTCGTGAACCTGTCGTCGGCGACCATCCGCAGCGAGCTCGCCGAGCTGGCAGACCTCGGCTACCTCACTCAGCCACACACTTCGGCGGGGCGCATCCCCACCGACTCCGGCTACCGCTACTTCGTCGACTTCCTGATGGACCTCGAGGAGGTGCCGGAACGGGTCCAGCACTTCATCAATGACGAGCTCCGGCAGACCACCGCCGACGTCCAGGGCCTGGTCGAACGTGTGGCCATGACGACTGCGGCCGTGACGCAGAACGCATCAGTCGCCAGCGCCCCGCATGGTTCACAAGGCCGGATCAAGCACGTCGACCTCGTCTCGCTCGAGCCGAAGGAGGTGCTGCTGATCCTCCTCCTCGAAGGCAACCTGCTGCGCCAGCAGGTCGTCCAGGTGACCGACGCCGCCGCTCAGCCTGAGCTGACGCTGCTCGCCGCCGGGCTCAACGACTCGCTGGGCGGCAAGGGCGGCGAGGAGGTGCGGAGGCACTATGAGGGCGCTGCCCTCGGCATGGAAAAGGAATTGCTCGGCCGTATCGTCGCGGCCCTCGACCAGTACGAGCAAGGCGCCGAGAACCTGGTCGTGCACGACGGTGTTCGCAACCTGCTTCGCCAGCCGGAATTTGCCGAATCGTCGCGCTTGCAGCAGGTGCTCGAGGTGCTGGAGGAAACCCGCTACCTGACGGTTCTCCTGCGCCAGCTCATCGGCAACTCTGACCTGCAGATCGTCATTGGCTCCGAGAATGCGTCGAGCCAGCTCCAGGGATGTGCGGTGGTGCTGACGACGTACGGACCTTCGAATCAGCTCAAGGGCGTGCTGGGCGTGATCGGCCCGACGAGGATGGCCTACAGCCAGACAGTGGCTCGCTTGAGGGCGGTGGCGCGGGGAGCGAGCGAGCGCATGCAGGAGCTCGGGGTTTGACAGGCGTGCCCGCCGCGGTATCTAAGCAATAGCCATGACCACCCGAAAGTATCCCCACGAGCCTCACGAGAGCGAGCGCGGGCGCGAGACCGCGGAAACACCAGCCGCGAGGGAGACGGCCAAGCTGGAAGGCAAGATCGCGGAGCTGGAATCGGCGGCGGCCGAGTCCAAGGATCGCTACATGCGGCTGGCGGCGGACTTCGAGAACTTCAAGAAGCGCGCGCGCCAGGAGCAGCTCGAGACCATCCAGCACGCGTCGGCCGAGCTCATCAACCGGCTGCTCCCCGGCCTGGACGACCTTCACAAGGCGCTCGATCACAGGCCGAAGGGCATCGATCAGTCGTGGTTGAAGGGCGTCGAGCTGAGCGTTCGCAAGCTGGAGGAGGCGCTCACCGCGCACGGGCTCGAGGCCATCGACGCGGTCGGCAAGCGCTTCGACCCCAAGCTCCACGAGGCGGTCGGTCACGAGGAGTCGCTCGAGCATCCGGAAGACACGGTGGTCTCGGAGCTTCGGCGCGGCTACCGCATCCGTGACCGCGTAGTGCGGCCGGCGCTCGTCAAGCTCGCGCGGCGCCCGGAGCTTCCCGCTGAGTCGAGCTCGGGTTCCGAGTCGGTCGACGGCAACCCCAAAGCCTGAATATTTAACTCGTGGCGGTAAAGCGCGACTACTACGAGGTCCTTGGCTGCAGCCGCCAGGCGTCCCCTGACGAGCTGAAGAAGGCGTTTCGGAAGATCGCCATGGAGTCCCACCCGGACCGCAACCCGGACGACCCGGTTGCGGCCGCTCGCTTCAAGGAGGCGAGCGAGGCGTACGCGGTGCTGTCCGACACGGGGCGCCGGCGGAGCTACGACATGTTCGGCCACGCCGCCGTCGATACAGGCGGCGGTCCGGCCGTGGACTTCTCGGATATGCCGTTCGCCGACATCTTCGACACCTTCTTCGGCGGCGGCGTCGGGTCGCGGTCGCGCCGGCAGCGATCGGATCGCGGCGACGACCTCCGCTACGACATGACCATCACCTTCGAGGAGGCGTTCACCGGCGTCGAGAAAGAGATCGACGTCCCGAGGCTCGCGACGTGCGAGCGCTGCTCGGGCAACGGCGCCGAGCCCGGCACCGGGACCGAGACATGTCCGGGCTGCGGGGGTTCGGGGCAGATCCGTCGAGCCCAGCAGTCGATCTTCGGCTCGATCGTCACCCAGATCACCTGCCCCACATGCGGCGGTGCGGGCCGCTTGCTGAAGAGCCCCTGCACCCTATGCCGCGGCCAGGGCCGCACGACCATCACGCGCCGGCTCGCCGTGCGCATACCCGCGGGTGTCGACACGGGTTCGCAGATTCGCCTCAGCGGCGAGGGCGAGGCCGGGATCCGCGGCGGCCCTCCAGGCGACCTTTACGTGGTGCTTCGTGTCAAGCCGCACCCGCACCTGGCGCGCCGCGATCAGAACGTCATCTACGAGCTTCGCGTCAACATCGTGCAGGCCGCGCTCGGTGACAGGATCGAGATCCCGACGCTCGATGGCCCGGTTGAGATCGCGATCCCCGCGGGGACGCAGCACGGTCAATCGTTCAGGCTCGCGGGCAAAGGCATGCCCGACGTCCGTGGCGGCCGGCGCGGAGACCAGTACGTGCTGGTGCAGCTGGTCGTCCCGAAGGACCTGACGGTCGAGCAGAAAGCAATGCTTCGCAAGGTCGGCGGCCTGACGGGTAAGCCGGAGAAGGTGTCGAAAGGCTTCTTCGAAAAATTGCGCGACGCGATTTCGTTGGACGGCTAGACAGCCGCTTCTCAGCAAACTCCCAGCTTCCAGGCATAACCTGTCGCAGTCCTGGGTAGTTATTTCCGGGTAATGCTGATTGGGCTGTAGCCCCGTAGGGTATTAGGGGAAAGAAAGTGGCAAAAACGATCGATCTCGAGTTGACCCGAGCTGAGGTGGAGGTGATCGAGCTGGAGGCTCGCCTCCGGGTTGTGCCGATGAACGACACCCAGCTGTCGGACGCCCTCAAAGCCGCCCTTGCGGCCAAGAAGGAGCGCCTGGCGAAGCTGCGGACCCAGCATGCGGCCGCCGGCAAGCCCCGCCGGGGCACTCAGGACGGCGATGGGGCCGACCAACCGCTTCCCCTCCATGCCACCCGCCGGCCGCCTCTCAAGCGGTCGGTCCCTCAGCGTCCGAACGCGAAGTCGGCCAAGTAGCGCTCAGCCGGCGCCGCCCGGCTGTTAAGTGTCTATTGCGCTGGCGCAACAGGACCGTGTCCCGAACGTTATCGTTCGACGTGGTGAAAGTGGCCCTCGGCCCGCGTCGGGCCGGCCAGCAGGTACGTGTCGGCTGAGAGGAGTGCGTCTGCGGGAAGGCCCGCCGACAACCCGTTCAGCCTGATTCCCGGCGCCTGGGCCGGCTCGGACCCGCTTCGGTCGTGGCGGCTGGCCACCATCAACGGCATCGGGGCGGCGGCCATCATCGCGGCTGTCGCCTTCCGGCTTTCGAGGGCGCAGATGCCCTCCTATGCGGTGCAACAGGAGCTGATCCTGATCAGCGCCGGCGTGGTGTTCGCGATCATAGCCATTGCCGTCAGGGCCTCGCGATTCGCGACGAACCTGGCGATCCAGGTCCTCCTGATGATCGTCAGCACCGTGCTGACCGTACTCGTCCTTGGAGTCGCCGGCCCCTGGCTTGGCGACGACCTGCCCCCACTGGCTGCGGCTGCTTTCGCAACGATCCTCCTCCACTTCGAGCTCGGGCTCCACGCGCGCCACTTCGCTTACCTCTTCGCAGTCGCGATCGCCGGAGTCGGCGCCCTCTGGATCTATGCCGCGACGCAGCTGATGGTCTCGTTCAGCGCGATCGCCATCTGGTCGTTCGTCCTGCTCGGGCTCGGCCTGCTGGCTTTCCTCACCCGGCGTTCAGTCGACCGCGAAATGAGGGTCCAGGTCGATCGCCAGGCCTCCCTTCTCCTGTCCATCAGCGACCTGGGCGAGGGTCTCCTGATCACCGAGGACGGCCGGTATGTCGCGAGCAACGATGCCTACGTCAAGCTGACCGGCTACACGCAGCAAGAGCTTCGGGCGCTGCCATCACTCATCGACCTGGCGCCGCCCGGAGAGCAGGCAACGCTGCGGACCACCTACTCGAAACGCACCGCCGGCGACGTGGCACCTGTCCGGTACCAGGCCGGCCTCATCGCCAAGGATGGCCGCCGGCTGCAGGTGGAGGTCGCCATCCACCAGATCGACGCGGAAGGCCCTCACCGGCTGCTGGCGCTGGTGAGCGACATCACCGAACGGCACCGCGCCGAGCAGGCGGAGCGGCAGAGCGAGATGCGCTTCCGCACCCTGTTCGAGCAGGCCCAGGCGGGCATGACGTTCGCGGGCCTGGACGGAAAGATCATGTCGGTCAACCCGGCTTACTGCGAGCTGCTGGGTTACACGGCCGACGAGCTGAAGACGATGTCGGTGTACGACGTTACCTTTCCCGACGACGTCGACGCGACCAAAGAAGCCCAGCGCCGGATGATCACCGGCGAAGAGGCGAATTTCCGGTTCGAGAAGAGATTCCTTCGCAAGGATGGCGACGTCCTGTGGACCGACGTCGCCGTGCGGCTCGTTCGCGACGTCGACAACAAGCCGCTTTATTTCCAGACCGTGATCATCGACATACGCGATCGCAAGCGGGCCGAGGTCATGCAGTCAGCGCGATTCGCCGTGACCCAGGCGCTGGTGACTTCGCCGGGATGGGACCGGGCCGCGCCGCACGTCCTCGAAGGCCTCTGCGAAGCGCTCGATTGGGAGCTGGCTGAATACTGGGAGGTCGACCTGCAGCGCGAGGCGATGCATTTCATGACCTCGTGGAAGCGCCCGGGCCGTGATACCTCCGCTTACGAGGCGACCGCGCGTGATGCTTCGTTTCGTCGCGGCGAGGGGCTGGCGGGGAAGGTGTGGGAATCGGGTGCGCCGATCGCCATCACCGATGTGTCGGCGGATGGCTCGGCTCGAATGGCGGCCGCGGCGGCGAGCGGGCTCAAGGGCATCGCGGGATTTCCGGTGCGAAGCGGGCGGCGAGTGGTCGGAATGATCTCGCTGCACACATGGGCGCCGCGTCATTTGGACGACGGGCTCACCGCTGTTATGACTGACATCGGCTCGCAGATCGGCGAGTTCGTCGAGCGCAAGCGTGCCGAGGTCGCGCTGCAGGAAAGCGAAAAGCGGATGCGCTCGGTCCTCGACAACGTCTCCGATGGCCTGGCGACGCTCGACAGCACAAGCGTCATCGAGTCGGCAAACCCGGCCGTAGTCAAGCTCTTCGGCTACCTCGAAGAAGAGCTGGTCGGCCAACCGGTCGACACCCTCATCGCCACCACCCACCGCAGCGGCTTCGTCAACTACCTGCAGCGGCGGCTCAAGCTCGACCTGCCATCGAGCGGCGCCCACGAGACGATGGGCAAGCGGAAGAACGGCAGCCTGTTTCCGCTCGAGTTCGTCGTCAGCTCGATGCACGTCGGTGCGCGTCACCTCTTCATCGCCACCATGCGGGACATCTCCGAGCGCAAGGCACACACCGATGCCCTCGAGTACCAGGCCCTCCACGACGCGCTGACGGGGCTGCCGAACCGCAGCCTTTTCGGCGACCGCTTGCGGCAGGCGCTGCTGTCAGCGCGCCGCAACCAGCGCATGTTCGGCGTGCTGCTGCTCGACCTCGATCGCTTCAAGGACATCAACGATGCGCTCGGCCACGACCGCGGGGACAGCCTCTTGCAAGAGGTGACCGCCCGCCTGCGCGGGGTGCTGCGGGCCACCGACACCATCGCCCGGTTGGGCGGGGATGAGTTCGCTGTGCTCACCACCGACGCCAAGCATCCAGACGATGTCGTCTCCACCGCGCGAAAGATCCTCGCCGCGCTGGAGGGTCCGTTCGCGATCGGCGATCAAATGGTCGAGACGGGCGCCTCGATCGGCGTCGCTCTGTATCCCGTGCATGGCGACGATCCGGGCACTCTGCTGCGGCGGGCGGACGTTGCGATGTACGTTGCCAAGCGCGGCGGCGGTGGATGCTCGCTGTACGCGCCGGAGCAGGAGGCGCAAAGCCTGCGCCGATCGGGTCTCGCCGGCGAGCTGCGCCGATCGATCCCGCAGGGGGAGATGACGCTCCACTATCAGCCACAGGTGTTGCTTGGCAGCGGCACCGTTTATTCGGTCGAAGCGCTCGTGCGCTGGAACCATCCGCGCGAAGGCCTGATGCCGCCCGACCGGTTCATCCCCATGACCGAGGAGACCGGCGTCATCCATCCGTTGACGGCGTGGGCTCTTGACTCGGCGCTCAATCAGCTCTGCAAGTGGTTGGCCGCGGGCATCGATGTGTCGGTGGCGCTGAACGTTTCGCCGCGCATCATCGAGGACCACTCGCTGGAGGAGATGGTCGCGCAGGCGTTGGAGGCCACGAAGGTGGAGCCTCGCCGGCTGACGCTGGAGATAACCGAGGGCGTGGCGATGGCCGCCGCGGCGGCGAAAGCCCTGCACACGCTGAACGACATGGGCGTGCGACTTTCTCTCGACGACTTCGGCACCGGTTACTCGTCGCTCCTCTACCTGATGCGCCTGCCCGTACACGAGATCAAGATCGACCGCTCGTTCATCGCGGGCCTCGGCACCGAGCCGGACTCTGGAGCGATCGTGCGGTCGGCTGTCGGCCTCGGCCATAACCTCGGGCTGCGCGTCGTTGCGGAGGGTCTGCAGGACCGGCTTGCCGAGGCAGTGTTGATCGAGGCAGGGTGCGACGCGGCGCAGGGCTTCCTGTTCGGTCGGCCTGTTACCGATGCCGAGATGACAACCCAGCTCATGACCAACCCGGGCTCTAAGACCGCGACGGCCGAACCTTCGACTGAAGAGGGTACTGTCGCCTCTTAGTTCAGGAAGCTCGCGATCCCCAGCTCATATAGATCAGGGTGCGCGCGGAGCGCGTGAAAGAGGACCTCGCCATCGAACGCTCGCACGTCGTACTGGCACAGGGTCACCGTGGGGAAGCGCTTCGCGATCCCGTTGAAAGCCATCTCGTACGAGATCATCTCGTTGTCCGAGACGAAGAGAGTCCGCTCTGAGCGCATCTCGCCGACAACGCGGATCAGGTTCGGACCAGCCGCCAGTGAGTTGGACAAGGCCCGCTCCCAAAACGCAAGGGCAGAATCGACTTTCTCCCCGGGACCGGCGACTGCGACGAACATCCCGCTACGAACGGCTGACTCGATATCGACGCCTTCTTCGTTTCGGAGTGCCTCCATGTATGCGTCGAGCACCTCGGCCCCGGCAGCGAGAAAGCACGGTTGGCCTCGAAGCAAGCCCTCGCGGAAGAACGGAATGGTCAGGCGCAGGCGACCCTCGTCGCTGTTGTAAAAGGTCGCCACGTGGCTGTGGAGTGGAAGGGCGGTGCCTCCCACCAACACCTGTTTCTGGACCCCGTCGTGGGTCGTCTTCGGTATAGGGCTCGCCGGCACAAGAAACCGTTGCAGGTCCGGCTCGGTGAAGCGGCGCTCCCGCCGGCGCCCGACACGCCGCGCTGGGAGCAGGCCGCTGTCGCTCCATCTCCGAACTGACGCCTGGCTCACACGGAGGAACCGCGCCGCCTCCGCTGTGTTCAACAGCCTGTCGGTCATCGCGCCTACTAGTTCAGAAACGTCGCGATTCCGAAGCTGTACAGATCCGGGTGAGCCCTGATGGCCAAAAAGATCGTTTCGCCATCGAACACCCGGACGTCGTATTGGCACAAGGTCACCGCAGGCAGACGTTTGGCGATCGTATTGAAACCGACCTCGAATTCGATCATCAGAGGGTCGGACTCGAAGGCTTTTC
>WNGJ01038149.1_pt1 | contig 14456 bp, 13 predicted proteins | sample 5400611 | NCBI WGS metagenome assembly WNGJ01 (sample SAMN13153375, study PRJNA577476) | soil metagenome | isolation source: 40 cm soil or saprolite under Garry oak tree replicate 1 | place: USA:California | collected 2016-06-15 | reverse complement strand
ACATGCAGAGCAGCGACGATGACAGCGGACCCTGTGACCGCTTTGGGCCCGCCTACAATCAGGACAACCTCTGTTTCGACAGCCGGCCGGTGCCGCTTTCCCAGACGCTGATCCCCGTACCGCAGGATGCCACGGTCTTCCCGCGGGCGGCGATCCTGCTCGTCCGGGTGTCGCGCAACGGGACGACGATGGAAGCGCGCGTGTACGCCCCGTCCAACGTGGAGACGTTCAACAACGAAGCGCTCGACATGGCGAAAAACCTGCGCTGGAACCCGGCTCAGAAGAACGGCGAGCCGACCGAAGCGTGGGTGCAGTGGCCGTTCCAACCCGTCCGCCAGTAATCCACACGCCCCCCCTCCCCCTTCCCCCCTCCCCCCTCCCCAAGGTCCATCCGACCGCGTTCATCGCGCCGACAGCGGTCGTGCTCGGCGATGTGACGCTGGGTCCCCGTTCGAGCGTGTGGTATCAGGCGGTACTGCGCGGCGACATGGCACCGATCGTGATTGGGGAAGCGACCAACATCCAGGACGCCACGATCGTGCACGTCGACGAGGGGAAGTCGGCCCTCATCGGCGCGCGCGTCGGCGTGGGGCATCGGGTCATCCTGCACGCCTGCATCGTGGAGGACGACTGCCTAATCGGGATGGGGAGCATCCTGCTCAACGACGTGCGCATCGGGACGGGGAGCGTGGTCGCAGCGGGCGCGGTCGTGACCGAGGGGACGGAGGTGCCCCCCGGTTCACTCGTCATGGGTGTCCCCGCACGGGTCGTGCGTCACGTCGATGACGGTCTCCGCGCGCGTATCCGCGGGACCTGGGAGCATTACGTTGGAGAGGCCGAGCGACATCGCAGCGGGGCGTTCCCCGTCCAGAGGACAAGTTTGTGATGTTGATACTCGGAGTGCGAGATGCGTCAACGCGGGTCTTCAGTCTTGCCCGGCTCTAACGGCACGTCTACCTTGGGCCTCCACATTCCGTTAACTTCCTCTTCTTACTATTTGAGACGTGAGATCCGCATGAAGAGCCTCGATCTGAACGCCAACGCGCTCACCGTGCTCGAACGCCGGTATCTGGTGAAGGACGACCAGGGCAAGCCGGTGGAGCACCCGGAGGACCTGTTCTGGCGGGTGGCACGGACCATCGCTGCACCGGATCGGGCGTATGGCGCGTCGGACCGGGCTGTGGAAAGCCTCGCGGAGACGTTTTTCGAGCTGATGGCGACGCGGGTGTGGATGCCGAACTCCCCCACGCTGATGAACGCCGGCCGCCCCCTGGGGCAGCTGTCGGCCTGCTTCGTGCTCCCGGTGGAGGACGCCCTCTCCAACGGCCGCTCGGGCATCTACGACACGCTCCGGGCGATGGCGCTGGTGCACCAGTCGGGCGGCGGGACCGGATTCTCGTTCTCCAGATTGCGCCCCAAGAACGACGTCGTCCGGTCGACGATGGGTGTTGCATCCGGTCCCGTTTCCTTCATGAAGCTGTATGACGCCTCGACTGACGTCGTCAAGCAGGGGGGGACCCGGCGCGGCGCCAACATGGGTATCCTGCGTGTGGATCACCCCGATATCCTGGATTTCATCCATTGCAAGGACGACCTCACGCAGGTGACGAATTTCAACATCTCCGTGGCGGTCACCGACGCCTTCATGCTGGCGCTCGAGGCGGGGAGGTCGTACGACCTGATCCACCCGCGCACCGGCAAGGTCGTGGGGCAGCTCGACGCCCGCGACGTGTTCAAGCAGATCGTGCACGGCGCCTGGAAGACGGGTGAGCCGGGTGTGTTCTACATCGATCGCGCCAACCAGTACAATCCGGTGCCGCAGCTCGGCAGCTACGAGGCGACGAATCCCTGCGGCGAGCAGCCGTTGCTGTCCTACGACGTCTGCAACCTCGGCTCGATCAACGTCGGGCTCTTTGTCAAGCATGGCGACGTGGACTGGGATGGCCTGCGCACGACGGTCCACCTCTGCACGCACTTCCTCGACAACGTCATCGACGCCAACAAGTACCCGCTCCCGGAGATCGACGACCTCGCCAAGCGCATCCGCCGCATCGGGCTGGGGATCATGGGCTGGGCCGACTTGCTGGTGCGCCTCGGCATTCCGTACGACTCCGACGCCGGTGTCGCGCTCGGCCGCAAGCTGATGCAGTTCGTCGACGAAGAGTCGAAAGTCGCGTCCGAAAAGCTGGCGGAGCAGCGCGGCGTGTTCGCCGAATGGGAGCGGTCGATGTGGGGTCCGGACGAGAAGTGCGCCCGGAACGCGCGCGGCGAGCGGATCCGCCCGATGCGGCGCCTCCGCAACTGCAACCTCACCACCGTCGCCCCCACGGGCACGATCTCGATCATCGCGGGGTGCTCATCGGGGATCGAGCCGCTGTTCGCCGTCGCGTTCATGCGCAATCAGGCGGGCGTGCTCATGCCCGACGTGAACGAGGACTTCATCGCCATCGCCAAGCGCGAGGGGTGGTACTCCGACGAGCTGGTGCAGCAGATCGCCGAGGCCGGTCACATCCACTTCGATGCGGTGCCGGAGCAATGGCAGCGCGTCTTCGTGACCGCGCACGACGTGACGCCGGAGTGGCACATCCAGATGCAGGCGGGCTTCCAGGACTTCACCGATTCGGCGATTTCCAAGACCTGCAACTTTGCCCACGACGCGACTGAGCAGTACGTCGAGCAGATCTACCGCTACGCCTACGAGCTCGGCTGCAAGGGCGTAACGGTGTACCGCGACGGCGCGCGCGAGAACCAGGTGCTGTCCACCGGTTCGACCGCGAAGAAGGTCGTCGAAGCAGGGAAGGACGCACTCGCCGAAGCGCTCAGCCGCATCGCCGAGCTCGAGACCGAGCTGCATTTGACCAAGGAGCGGCTGCACGACGTCGAGGCGGAGAACCTGCAGCGCCGGGCGAAGCGCTCACGGCCCGACCTGCTCAAGGGCTCCACGCGCCGCGTCGAGTCGCCGCTCGGCACGATGTACGTGACGATCACCGAAGACGACAGGGGCCAGCCGTTCGAGGTCTTCATGTCGCTCGGCAAGGCGGGCGGCGCCTTGATGGCGGACGTCGAGGCGGTCGGCCGGCTGATCTCGCTGGCGCTGCGCTCCGGCGTGCCGCTGCCGGAGATCTACCGGCAGCTGCGCGGCATCTCGTCCGACCGCGCTGTCGGCCTGGGCCCGAACAAGGTCATGTCCGTGCCCGACGCGATCGGTATCGCCATCGAGAAATGGATGCAGGACAAGCAGGGGGTGCAGCAGGACCTGCTCGATACCCCCAAGGCCGTCGTGCGCACAACGAGCGGGGACACGGTGCTCGAGGTGAGGCGGCCCGAGCAAGACTTCATCGGCGCCTGCCCCGACTGCGGCTCGCAGCTGGCGTTCATCGAGGGATGTGCGAAATGTCACGTGTGCGGCTTTTCAGAGTGCGGCTGAAGCCCGAGGCGACCCCGAGCCCTGTGACACGAGTCACGACGGGCTTTGCGCCGGCAGGGTAGTCTAATGGCTATGGAAAGCACCAACCGGATGGTCACGCCCACGCGGCTGCAGGTGAAGGGTTGGGCGCGCGTCGGTCCTGCTGGCGCGCACACGCTGCGGCGCGGGGCGTGGTACCCTGTGGTCCGCATCTCCTCGAGCAACATCGTCGTCCTCGACGTGAACCGGCACAACGTGCCGGTGGACCGTCGCTTCCTGGAGATTCGCTACCACCCACCGGAGCGATGGACCATCGTGCGTTGCGAGCCGCGCGTGATCGAACGGCTCGGCCGGATCTTCCAGCCGCGCGTGATCGAACGGCTCGGCCGGATCTTCCCGCTGACGTACGCCGTCTGCCCGGCCTGCCGGCATCGCCAGGGGATCGAAGCCAGGACCAACGAGATGGAATGCGACCGCTGCCACAAGAAGGCGGCGATGGCCTGGGACGAATTGTCCTAGAGAATTGCGATGTGGTCGCCGAGGGAGACGGTTCCCGTCCCCTCGCCGACGCAATAGAAGCCCCTCATTCCCCCATCCAAAAACTGCAGATGCTTTTTCAGCTCCTCGGGCTCGACCTGTTTGCCCAGTGCCCATCCCGTAAACGGCCGGCACGGGTGCGCCACCTGCAGCACTTTGAGCCGGACTCGCTCGCTGCCGTCGGGCGCCAGGATCGCGACGCCGCCCGCCAGCTCGTCATAGCCGAATCGGCGGTCGCTCGTCGCGATGATGTTCTCCCCCGCGCATCCCAGCTCCAGTTTGCCGCCGAAATGCTTGCGCATCGCGTCGTAGTGCGCGGTAAACCCGAGCGAAATGCCGTGCAGCCCGTCCTCGTTCTTGGTGTAGGGATGGGCGCGATGGTGCACGTCGACGATCCACGCGTCTGCTCCGTCGGGGCTGGCACCCAGCGCGCCCTCCGGCGTCACGCTCAACGCCGGGACGGAGACGAGGGGAGTGGGATCGTAGACCCGCGTGGGCTTCTCGCCCCGCTTGAGTGAGCCGCGCTGGATTTGCAGGCGCGTGATCGTGCCGATCGTGCGCATAACGCAATGTAGCAGGGTGTGCTACATTGAGCGCGTTTATGGTTCCCCCTCGATCACGCGGCTGGGCCCGGTGCCTCGATAACGTCGCCGACGTGCTGCGGCGCGGCGCCTGGTACCCGATCGTCGAAGAAACCACCGACGGGAAAGTCGTGCTCGAGGTGCGCCAGAAACCGGTGCGGATCAGCCGCATCGATGTCGCCGTCCGCGACACGCCCCCGGACCAGTGGAGCATCGTGACGCGCACCGGCCTGCTCCGCCCCACCCTCGGCAGCAGGGAAGGGGAGGAGGTCACGACGACGTACGGCGTCTGTCCTCATTGCCAGGAGCGGCAGGATTTCAGCGGCAAACTGGCGACGCTGAAATGCCTCCGCTGCCAGAAAGAATCGCAGGTCGACTGGTCGGAAACCTGCTGAAACCCCCGCTCTTGCGATACTGAAATATATTTAGTATGTTAACTATCAACATGTTAACTACATGCCCGATCGCTCCGAGCTAGCCCTGCAGCTCACGGACGCGGTCGCGTCGGCCTACCAGGCGATCGAGCGGGCCGGCAATCGCGCCTACAAGAGCTTCGGCCTGTCACAGCGGGCGCACGCCGCCATGTCCGCCGTGGATCTGGGTGGCCCGGACGGCGCGCGGCCCAGCGACGTCGCCCGCGAGCTCGGCGTCTCGCCACGGGCTGGAGGTGCTGCTGCGAGTCGGCCAGCTGGAGCGGCGCCTGGCGGCGCGGACGATCGAGGGGATGCCGGCGTCCGCCATGGCGCGGGCCATCCACGTGCTGCAGGAGCTCAAGGCGCGGCTCGAACAAAAGTCGCTCGAGGTGGTCCGCTGAGCGCGTATACAGATGTGCGAATCTTTATACAACCGTCGGCGGCCGGCCAACAGCCCGCTGTCGCTTCACGTATCACTTCAACCGCTATCCTTAGACGTAGTGAATTCAACCGATTCAAGTCGATTGAGCGGAAGGTACTGTCGCTTCCCGAACAGCCGAGATTCACTGTTCCAGTCTGGCCACTTTTCCACATCTCCAACCCCGCGTGCATTTGTGGATAACCGCTCGAACGACGTCCCCCAGATCCGGCGCACCAAGATCGTCGCCACCCTCGGACCGGCCACCGGCACTGAGTCCGCGATCAGGGCCCTGCTCCAGGCCGGCGCCAATGTCGTGCGCATCAACGCGTCCCACGGCACCGCTGAGACGCGTGCCGGGTGGATCGCCGCAGCGCGAAAGGTCGCCGACAAGGCGGGGATGCCCATCGCCGTGCTGCTCGATCTCCAGGGTCCCCGCATCCGGGTGGGTGATCTCTCCGCGCCCCGCGAGCTGCGACCGGGACAGGAGCTGGTCTTTGCTCCCGAGGACGAGGCGCGGGGGGATGAGCTGCCGACGACGTACGACCGTCTCGCCAACGACGCGCGGATGGGGTCGCGCATTCTGCTGAACGACGGGTTGCTCTCGGTCGAAGTGACGGCCGTGGAGCCCCCGCGCGTGCGCGGCCGCGTGATCGATGGGGGCATGCTGACGGCCCACAAGGGGATGAACCTCCCGGGCGTGCAGGTGTCCGCGCCGGCGCTCACCGAGAAGGATCGCGAGGACGTTCAGGATGCGGTGAAGATCGGCGTGGACTACCTCGCGCTGTCGTTTGTCCGACGGCCGGAGGACATCGAAGAGCTGCGCAAGCTCGCCCCCGGCACGACCAAGCTGGTCGCCAAGATCGAGAAGGCGACCGCCCTCGACAATCTCGACAAGATCGTGGCCGTTTCGGACGCCGTGATGGTCGCGCGCGGCGATCTCGGTGTCGAGCTGCCGTTCGAGCAGGTGCCGCTGGTCCAGAAGCGGCTGATCAGCGAAGCGAACCATCAGGGCAAGCCGGTGATCACGGCGACGCAGATGCTCGAGTCGATGGTGCATGCGCCCCGGCCGACCCGCGCCGAGGCCTCGGACGTCGCCAATGCGATCCTCGACGGCACCGACGCCGTGATGTTGTCGGCGGAAACGGCGGTGGGGCAGTATCCCGTGGACGCCGTGCGCGCGATGGACCGGATCATCCGTGAAATGGAGCGCCATCCGCTGCGCCATCGGGAAGAGCGGCGCAGGGAGAGCGAAAGCGTGCACACCGAAGACGCGATTGCGTGGGGCACGTTCGCGGTGGCGCGCATGCTCAAGACGCCGCTGATCGTGACGCTCACCAAGGGCGGCTTCACCGCCCGTAAAGTCGCCGCGCTACGCCCGCCCGTGCCGATCCTGGCGGTCACGACCGAGTCCGCCACGTACCGCCAGCTTGCCCTGGTGTGGGGCGTCATTCCCGTCCTCGTGGACCGCGTCCCCGGCTACGACGCGATGCTGACCGTGGTGCGCGATCTGATTCTCAAGCGGCAATACGCGAAGTCCGGCGACTGCATCGTCATGACCGCCGGTGTCCCGTGGGACGTGTCGGGCAGCACGAACCTCATCAAGGTCGAGGTCGTGTGACGTGCGACTGACCTTGCTCGGCACCGGCACGTCGTTCGGGGTGCCGCAGATCGGCTGTCGCTGTCCCACCTGTACATCCGCTGACCCGCGCGACCGGCGCACGCGCAGCGGCGCACTCATCGAGACACACGGCAAACGACTCCTGATCGACACGCCGCCCGAGCTGCGGCTGCAGCTCGTCGCCGCGGCGGTCGACCACGTCGATGCGATCCTGTTCACGCACGCCCATGCCGACCACGTGCACGGCATCGACGACCTGCGCGCGCTCTCCGTGCGTCACGGCGGCATGTTGCCGGCGTACGGCTCGCGTGCCACGATGGCCGAGCTGGTCGCCAGGTTCCCGTACATCTTCGATCCCTCGATCGTCGTCCACGCCATGACGAGCAAGCCGGAGCTCGCGGCGCATGTGCTCGAGCCCGGCGTCAGCACGGCGGTCGCCGGCGTCCCGGTGCTCGCGCTGCCACTGCCGCATGGCGAGCAGCTGGTCTTTGGATACCGTGTCGGTGGGGTGGCATACCTCACCGATGTAAAGCTGATTCCGGATAGTGTGATGGCGGCGCTGCAGGGTCTCGACGTTCTGGTGCTGAATGCATTGCTCTCCCGTCCCCATCCCCTGCACTTGTCGATTCCGGAAGCGGTGGAGGCGGCACAGCGTGTGGGCGCGCGACGCACGTTCTTCACGCATCTCACGCACGAATTCACGCATGCGGCACTCGCCGCGCAGCTGCCTCGCGGGATCGCCCCTGCGTACGACGGGCTGGTTATCGACGTAGACGGGGCATAAATTCCGCCGCGAGGAGGCGGTTCGCTCATGCTCAAGGAAAGCGCCGACATTGACGCCCTGGTGCGTCGGGCTGTGTTCGGGACCGAGGACGAGAAGGCCCACGCGCGCTGGATGATTTGGGAGATGGGGCAGAAGGCCGGCGTGCGGCCCGCCTCGATCCACGACCTGTACCTGGCCCGCGGCCGCGGCGAGGTGCCGCCGTTCACGACGCCGGCGATGAACGTGCGGATTCTCTCGTACGACGCGGGTCGCGCCATCTTCCGCGCGGCCAAAAAGCTCGACGCCGGCGCCATCATCTGTGAGATCGCCCGCAGCGAGATCGCCTACACCGACCAGCGGCCCGCCGAATACGTCGCGGTGATGACCGCCGCCGCGCTGCGCGAAGGCTTCACCGGGCCGTTGTTCATTCAGGGTGATCACGTCCAGGTCAACGCGAAGAAATACGCCGCCGATGCCGCTGGTCGACCTCTCCAAGCCCAACCTCGACGAGCAGCAGCGCACCAACTACGAGCGCGCCGCCGAGCTGACGCAATTCATTCGCGACCGTGAGCCGGACGACGTGACCGTCTCCGTCGGTGCCGAGATCGGCGAAGTGGGCGGCAAGAACAGCGACGTGCACGAGCTGCAGGCCTTCATGGAGGGGTACAACCGGACCCTGAAGGAGCTCGGGACCGCGCCCGGCATTTCGAAAATCTCCGTGCAGACCGGGACGAGCCATGGCGGCGTCGTACTCCCCGACGGCACGATCGCGAAGGTTCAACTCGATCTCGAGGCGCTCAAGGCGCTGTCACACGACGCGCGGACGAAGTACGGGCTCGGCGGCGCCGTACAGCACGGCGCGTCGACGCTGCCGTCGGAGGCGTTCTCGAAATTCCCCGAGTGCGAGGCGGTCGAGATTCACCTCGCGACGAACTTCCAGACGATCGTCATGGATCATCCGGCGCTGCCCCAGGACCTGCGGCGGGAAGTGCACGAGTGGGTCAAGCAGGAAGCGAAAGAGGAATGGAAGAAGGGCGACACCGAGGAACAGTTCATCTACAAGAGCCGCAAGAAAGCGATCGGGCCGTTCAAGCGGCGGTTCTGGGATCTGCCCGCGGACGTGCGGGCGGCGATCGGCGCGGACCTCGAGAAGACGTTCACCTTCCTGTTCGAGCAGCTGCGCGTCAACGGCACGCGCGCGGCCACCGACCGCTACGTCAAACCGAAACTCGTGTCCCACGCTGCCCCACGAGCGGCGCTGGTATCGGCACCGGATGACGCGGAGGCGGGCGAATGAGCGAGCGCAGTGGAGGATTCGGCGCGTTCCTGTTCGGGATGGTGCTCGGCGCGGTGGCGGGATTCGTGTTCGCGCCCACCGAAGGGGGTGAAAACACGCGCCGCAAGGTGACGAAGGGACTGCGCAATCTCAAGGAGCTGGCCGAAGAGAAAGTCGATGAGGTGCGCGGGCTGTTGCAGGAAGCAGAGGACGAGGCCGAGGCGTCGGACGAGGAGGAAGAAGAAGAACCGGAGATCACCACGCGCGAGCAGCTGCGCCGCCGGCTCGAGGCGGCCCGCCGCCGCCGCGCCCGCGCATCACGGACTCCTGTGCCTCCCCCCCCCGCCCCCCGCGCCCCCCCCGCCCCCGCGTCTGAGGAGGAGGACGAGCCCCTCGCGTGAATGGCGAGGGCGGCTGGCATCGCACGGTCACCGGCGTCGTGCGGCGGACGCTCGAGGCCGCGTACGAAGACAACATCCCCTTTCTCGCCGGCGCCCTCTCCTTCGACATCCTGCTCACCGCCATTCCGTTCGTCGGGCTCGTCCTCGCAGTCGTCGGCTATCTCGTGCAATACCAGCTCGCCATCCACCAGCTGAATGTCCACGAGCTGCTGGAGCGCTTTCTCCCCGAGGCGAGCGGGGGAGAGACCGGCACGTTCGGCTTCATCGAGCGCGGGCTGGCCGACCTGGTGGCGCGCCGCGGGCACATCACCGTCCTGGCGGCGCCCCTGTTCCTCTGGTTCTCGACCCGTATGTTCGGAGGACTGCGGGCAGCCTTGAACGAGGTGTTCGACACGGAGGAGAACCGGCCCTGGCCCATCGCCAAGCTCATCGATCTCGCCATGGTCTTCGTCTCGGGGACGCTGTTCCTGGCCAACGCGTTCGCGTCCTCGACTCCGGGCTTCTTCTCCCAACTGCTGTCGCTCGTGCTCAGCACGCTGCTGTTCTTCGTGATCTTCAAGTTCCTGCCGAGCCGCCGCATCTACTGGCGCACGAGCGTGGTCGCGTCGCTGTTTTGCGCCGTGGCCTTCGAGATCGCGAAGCGCCTCTATGCGCTGTACGTGGCGCGGTTCGTGACGTTCGACCGCGTGGCGTCGGACGCCAACCTGATCGGCTTCCTGCTGTTCATTCTCTGGATCTACTACACGGCCTACATGTTCCTGCTGGGCGGCGAGGTGGCGGAGACGTACGATCTGATGCGCATGCGGCGCCTGCAGCGCGTGCGTCTCGGATGAACGTCATCGACCTGCGCTCCGACACCGTCACCAAACCGTCGGCCGCGATGCGGCGCGCCATGGCGGACGCCGAAGTCGGCGACGACGTCCTCGACGGCGACCCCACCACGCGCCGCCTCGAGGAGCGCATCGCCGCGCTGCTCGGCACCGAAGACGCGCTGTTCTTTCCATCCGGCACGCAGGCCAATCAGACAGGCATCGGCTTGGTTACCGAGCCGGGTACGGAGCTGCTGCTCGAAGCGAACGCACATCTCGTGCACTCTGAGGTCGCCGGCGTCGCCGCGCTGTCGGGCGTCCAGATCCGTCCGATCACGACATCCGATGGCCTCCTGACGCCCGAGCTGGTGCGCGGCGTGATACGCGCGCCGTCACCGCACGTGCCGCGCGCCACTGCGCTGGCGATCGAGAACACGCACAATACGGCAGGCGGCCGCGTGCTGAACGCGGCGGCGGTCGATGCCTTGGTTCGCGTCGCGCGCGAGTCGCGCATGGCGGTCCACCTGGACGGCGCCCGCCTGTGGAACGCCGCGGTTGCCATGGGTGTGCCGCCCGCGCGCCTGACGCAGGGCGCCGACACCGTGATGGTGAGCATCTCGAAGGGGCTCGGCTGTCCCGTCGGATCGTGTCTCGGATTCAAGAAGTCGATGCGGGCGCGGGCGTGGGAGATTCGCAAGCGCCTCGGCGGCGGGATGCGCCAATCGGGCATTCTTGCGGCCGCGGGATTGTTCGCGCTCGATCACAACTTGTCGCGGATCGGCGAGGACCACGCGAACGCCCGCCGTTTTGCGGAATTGCTTTCCGGCAGTCCGGCCGTCCGAGCGTCCGACCCCGAGACGAACATCGTGATGGTCGACCTGCTGCGCGAGCGCGACACGCCAGCAACGGTTGCGACGCGCCTTGCGACGGCCGGTGTGCGCCTCGCGCCGTGGGGGCCACGGCGCTTGCGCGCGGTCACGCATCTCGACGTCGACCGCCAGGACGTGGAACGCGCGGCGCGAATCATCGTGGAGACGCTGGCGTGAGCGCGCGCCCGGAGCCGCGCTCGCAGGCGATGCCGATGGAACGGGCGATCTTGTGGAACCCGCCCGCCGCGCCGGGCACGACCGCCCCGGGGCGTCCGTCGAGCCGCTCGCCCTATCCGATTTTTTTCCAGCAGGAAGCCGTCATCGCCCTCCAGGAGCATCTCAAGAGCTCGCCGACGCAGGCGATCTTCGGCTTTCTCATCGGTGACCTGTACCGCGATCCGGAAACGGGCGTGCTGTTCACCGTGATCGACAAGACGCTGAAGCTGAGCCAGGCGATCTACGGCGATAAGACGGAAGTCGTCGTGTCCCGGTTGTGGGACCGCATGCAGGAGCAGCTGGCGAAAGCCTCCGCCTCGTTGCTCGGCTGGTACCACAGCCACCCGGGGCAGGGCGGCTTCCTCACCGCGCACGACGTCGAGACGCACGAGAAGTTCTTCACCGATCCGTGGCACGTGGCGATTCTCGTGGCAGCGGAGGCCGGCGGCGTCACGGGACGGTTCTTTCGCACAACGCAGAGTGCCGACTGGCACAAGACGGCGCTGCCATTTTATGAGCTGCTCCAGCCCGACTCGATCAAGCCGGACGGGAAGAAGCGTTCGTTTATCACGTGGCGGAACTACAAGGCGTACGGGCCGACGCTGACCGGGCCCAAGCCGCCAAAGCCGGCACCCGCTCCAAAGCCGGAACCAGCGCCGCCGCCCAAGGCGGAGGATCCGGAAGAAGAGGAAGCCGAAGTCGAGGAGACGCAGGAGACGCAGGAGACCGCGCCGGCGCCGCCCCCCGAAAAGGGATTTCGCATCATGCGCTCGAGTGCGGACGACATTCCCGTCATCCGCACCAGTGCGGACGATGAGCCGGCGCCGCCCCCGCAGCCGGAGCCGCCGCCGCCGCCCCCCCGTAAGAGCGCCGCGAAGACCCGGCCGGCGGCACCGGTGTTCGTGCCAGACGAGCCTCCCCCTCCCCCTTCCCCTCCCCCTCCGAAGCCTCCACCAGCGCCGCCGCCTCCAACGCGGAAGCCCGTCGATGACATTCCCTGGACGGTGACACCGGAATCGGTGGCGTCGGTGCCGCCGCCGCTGATGGCGCCGGCGCCGCGGCGCACGCCGACCCACACGTTCCGGCTGCTCGAGCAGGACGAGGAGAAGAAAAAGCCCCCGACCAAGGTGCGCCGCCGCAAACGCCGCGGGCCCTGGCTCCGGCGGTTCGCGATGCTGCTGCTATTGGCGGGCGTGGGAGCGGGCGCGTATTGGTACTTCGCGCTCCGCCATCCCCGCGTGCCGCCGCCGTGGGCGGGGTTGCTCGACAAGGCGAAGCAGTTGGTGTCGCGCGTGACGAAGCAGACCCCAGCGCCGCCGGCGCCGGGTCCGCGTCGTCCGTCTCGTACAACCGCGAGCGCACCCCCTGCCGCCACATCCCCTATCGCCGCGCCGCCGCCGGCGCCGCCGCCCGCGCCGCCACCTCAGCCGCGCCCGGCGCCGCCTCCGGCCCCACAGCCGGTCGTCTCACCGTTCGCGCGGTTCGACCGCCTGAGCGACTCGTTGACACGGGCGGTGCGCAATTTCCAGGATCGGGCGCGCCTCTTCGCGAGTGGTCAGGTGGACTGCGCCGGACTCGCCACCGGCCTCGTGTCGGTCGAAAACCTGTGGATCACGTATAGCACGGAGCGACGGGCGCGCGTGGCGTCGTTCGATCAGCGGCGGGCGGTGCAGGATCAAGTGCTGTACGCGGCGGTGGACTCGGTTTCGCGACGCTTCGACAACTCGGGGTTCGACCCCACCGACCGCGATCGCCACGATTTCAGGCTGCTGGGTGCGGATGCGGCGCTGTTGGCGGCAGTCGATGATTGCGCACGCCGTTCGGCGACGCGGCCGGCACCTCGCCAACCTCCACCACCTCCACGCCTTCCCCCACCCTCCTCCATCGCCTCCGCCACGCGTTCGGGCTTCCTGGCAGGCGGCGGCCAGCGCGGCTCTGCGGGTGCCCAGCTGCCGCGCGCGCTCGTGTTTGAAGCGCGCGACTCGGCGGGTACACCGCTGTCGCGTCAGGCCGTGGCGTTCACGGGGATCAATGCGCGCATCGAGCCGGCTGCCGCGCTGACCGATGCGGCAGGACAGGCTCGCGTCGGCGTGACGTTAGGCGAGCATGCCGGCCTGGCGACCGTCATCGCCTCGATCGGCGTGATCGAGAAACAAGTCGCCTTCAACGTGGGGGCGGGAGCAGCGGCGCAGCTCGTCGTGCTGTGCGGCCAGGCCAGCGTCGCCACCCGATTCGCGATCCGCCCCGACTCGAGTGTCACGTTGCGCGTGGCCGCGCAGGATGGCTTTGCCAATGCGACGCCGTTGCTGGGACTGCGCGCCGCCGTCGCCGACGCGCGCATCTTCCGGGTGGTCCGCGTGGCGCAGGACAGCGTCTCCGGGGTCGTGGTGCTGAAGCCCGATCAGCCCGGGACCACGAGCCTCGCCGTGATCGCGAATGGGATGCGCCAATATCTCACGGTCACCGTCCCCCCCCGTGCTGCTCCTGGAACGGTCGATTGTCGGTGAGGGGCGGCGCGCCTTGGCGAATGATCAATGTTCAATGTTCAATGATCATTGATCATTGATTATTGGATGTAAAATGCCCCAGGCACCCCGCAACGAATCCCGACATCGTTTAGCGCTGCTCCCTGCGGGGGCCTGACGCGGTTCACGAGCGGAAAGCCTGCGGACCTGGGGCACGCAAAAGCTACCCAGGTTAGATTCCCTTCTCAATGATTGCCCTCGCACGCAAGTACCGCCCCAAACAGTTCGGCGATCTCATCGTCCAGGATCACGTGGCGGCCGCGCTGCGCGGTGCCGTTTCCCAGGGGCGGGTCGCGCATGGCTACCTCTTTGCCGGACCCCGTGGCGTCGGGAAAACGACCGCCGCCCGGATCCTCGCGATGGCCCTGAATTGCGAGCGCCGTACGTCGGCGGGGGGAGGGGAGCCGTGCGGCGAATGCGATCCGTGCCGGCGCATCTGGACCGGAGCCGCCAATCTGGACGTGGTCGAGCTCGACGCGGCGTCCAACCGGGGCGTGGACGACGCGCGCGACCTGCGCGAGCGGGCCATGTACGCCGCGAGCACCGAGGCGGGATCCAAGGTCTATATCGTCGACGAAGCCCACATGCTCACCCGCGAGGCGTGGAACGCGCTGCTGAAAA
>WNGJ01015881.1_pt1 | contig 14457 bp, 11 predicted proteins | sample 5400611 | NCBI WGS metagenome assembly WNGJ01 (sample SAMN13153375, study PRJNA577476) | soil metagenome | isolation source: 40 cm soil or saprolite under Garry oak tree replicate 1 | place: USA:California | collected 2016-06-15 | reverse complement strand
TGCCTCGGTGTAGCGCAACAGTGCCGCCAGGCCAAAGGTTGCGAAGAAGAGGTTGTACCAGGACGGCATGGCCGCCGCATAATTCGGTGGTCCCCAAGCCACCGCGAGCAGGGTCACGGCGCTGGCAGCTAGCGGGGAAACAAATCTTGAAGCCACGTAATAAACCGCCGGGACCCAGGCCAAAAAAAATAGAAACAGCATGTAACGCATGCTGGCCAGGTTCGTTCCGAAAAGCCGGAACGCTGCCGCATTCAAGTAACTCAATCCACCGGTATAGCCTTCATGATAGTCACGGTGAGGAAGCTCTCCATGGAGGACTCGATCGGCACTCTCTGCGAGAGTGCCTTCGTCGCCGGGAACCCAGCCGCGCTTCAACTCCCGCCCCATGTACAGCCCGCTCAACAGCAGAACCAGGACAAGCGAGAGCCCAGTGCGAAAAGAGTGCTTTGCCGGCAGCCCGTGCGCGCCAGGGGTGGAAAGACGTTCAGGAACGCCTTGTGGCAACTCGATGCCCTGAGGAGTCATTTATTTTGCGCCCTTCGCCGGTAAATCTCGACTTTTGCAATGGTGCAGATCGATGAGCAGTTGGCGTCCGCGGCCTCGTGAAATTCCTGGAGTTCCCGCAGCGAGAGGTCGGGGTAGTGCTCGAGAATCCTGTGGTGAATGATCAGGAGGCTGGTTTCCCGCCAGGCATGGCCGGTTGAAAGGAATGTGAAAGTCCATTCAGGTCGTTCCTTTACTTTCTGGTGTTGCAACGACTTCGCGAATTGCGTAACTGGGCCGGTCCATCATGCGGAAATGCATGCGCGCTAGGTATTCGCCGATAATCCCCAGAGCAAACAACTGTGCGCCCGAAAAGATCGCGATGATGGATGCAAGAAAGGGAAATCCTGGGACAGCACTTCCGCTGAGAAAATATCGGATCACAACATAAAACAGCACTCCGACACCAAAAAGCGTAAAGCAGAACCCCACGACGCTGGCGAACTGCAGGGGTACGGTGCTGAACCCGGTCATCATATTCATCGCGTGGGTCGCCAGTTTCCGGAAAGTATAACCGGACGCGCCCTGCTTCCGGGCCTCGTGATGGACCATAACGGCGCCAAACCGGTTCGTTCCCCAGGTCAGCAATACGTCGACGGAAACGAATGATCCTTCATACTGGCGGAATGCATTCACTACCTGCCGGCGAAAAGCGCGAAACGCGGAGACCTGTCTGGCGATCTCCGCCCCCACGATATTTCTCAGTGCCATCTTGGTCGCGAGCGAGGCCAAATCCCGGCCCAGCCCGTGCTGCTCCTGCTCCGGCGTGCCGTAGACCACGTCATACCCGCTGGCCAGCGATCTCAGCAGCTTCGGAATCTCCTCCGGAGGATGCTGCAGGTCGTCGTCCATGGTTATGATCACTTCATATCTTGCAGCTCGTATGCCGCACAGGAGCGCGTTGTGCTGGCCGTAGTTGCGCATGAGGTTGATGCCGCGTATCCACGAGAACTGGGGCTGGAGATGGCGGATGACGTCCCAGCTCAGGTCTGGGCTGCTGTCATTCACCAGGATGAGTTCGTACTCCTGGGCTAGAGAAGGCAGGGTTTGCGCGAGCCGCTGCACAAGTTCGGGCAGGATGGCTTCGCTCCGATAAACCGGCACCACCACAGAAATGCCGGGCCATCGACTTGCGTCCGTTGGAATGGTTGTCATTTGGCCTGCAGGATTCATCCCTCTTCACCCGCGAGCCACGGCGGTAATGCCGGCGACGATGGCGACGAGCCCGGCTATCTTCTGCGCGGAAATCTTCTCATGCAAAAAGTAGAACGCCCCCAGCGTGATCAGCGAATAGGTAAGGCTTACGAACAGGGGATAGCAGGTTGAGAGCTTCTGCGTCGCCAGGATTCGGAACCACATCAGCCCAGCAAAGCCAGACAATGCAAATCCGACGACAAACGCCGGCTGGCGGCACAACCGGACCAGCGCCGCCACCGAGGGGTTAAACCCGCCGGCGGCCATGATGCCAGTCTTCAGCGAAAAGTTTGCGACCGCCATGCAGAGGGCAGTGATCACCAAGAGAGTGAAACCCGCAAGGGTCACGTGTTGGCCTCCTATATCAAATCAACCCGACGCAAGTCTCAGAAAAGGATCATAGCGCAAAAAAAACGAGCCATCCCCCGGCGTGCTAGTGTATGGCACGGTTCATGGCTTCCATCTGACTTCAAAGTCCCCGGCATCGGCGCGATTGGGAAACTCACGCTCAAGTGCGGTCTTGAGATCGTCCGCGATGGGACCCGCAAATGGCGGACGATGATTCAGGACTACGAGATTAATGTTGCGCGATTCAATGGCCGCCAAGGCGCGCGGGGTTCGTCCGGCCGGGTCTTCATAGTAATCAAAAAAGATGCCGGTCGGATCATGAAAGCCAGAAAGGAAATAGACCTCCGGAGAATCGGGCTTAGCCAGGATGTATTCGCCGCGAGCATGCTGGCGGATGAGACTGTCTAGTTCCTCATACTCGCGCGCGCTCGCGGCGGTGACTCGTAAGCCGCCGGCGCGAGCAATGGAAAGCCGAACCTTCTGGACGTCCGGCGTATATTGAACCCCCAGGTGGTAAACGAACCCCGGCGTCAACTCGAGCACCACATAGAGAAAGCAGAAGCACATTATGCCGGCCACGGCTAACCGCGGTGGGTGATCCATCAAACTGATCACAGCGGTGATCGACAACAAAACCAGCGGCGCAATGTAGCAGAAGTAGATAGTGTTACTGAAGGGAAATTGAATCAGGCTGCACGCGGCCGTCACCGAAAGAGTCAGGAATAATCGCTGGCGCGGAACGGACTCCAGGCGGTTCAGCCTGGACCAGCGAATCATCAACAAAACGCCGACCACCACCACGACTGGAGCAAAAACCCAAATCGTGCTCCACACGAGTTGATAGAAAAACATGGCTCGTTGAGCCAAAAAAAGAGCGAAAGGGATCAGGAGGACCATGGGCAGTCCTAAGAGAAGCTGTTCCCAAAGCTTGAGAGCAGCTTTCGATCGGATCAAGAGCGCGACCGTGATCAGCAGTACATTGACCACGATCCCCTGAAGAAACCAGAGCTCAGGCGGCTTCATACCAGCCCGCCCAATCAACTGGCCGGACACGACAAAAATGTCCCGTACTAGAAGACCGACATTTCCCGTGAGAAGGTAGGGCACCAGGAATACGGCGATGGGAATCCCAACACCGGCCGCGAACAGCACCAGTTCGCGCAGAAGAAAGTGAAATCTCTGGCGTCGATTTCGAGAAGCATAGACCTCGTGCCAGACTAAGGCCGCGCCAATCGCAAGTTCCGGAACCCAGAAGTAAAGATAGGTGGCACTGTTGGCCAGTTTTCGCAGGAGTGCAAAGACCAGGGCTTCGTATAAGAGGATCGAGGTTAGGACGAAGCCCCGATACGCCGGACTGTCGCGGCGATCGGTGAAGTTGGCGCTGGGCGCAAGTTGTTCGCGAAACACAAGAAACAACAAGGTGCCTGCGATGAAGAAAAATCCCGGCAGCTTGAACAGGACCGAGAGGCCGCCACAAGCCCCGGCAAGCAGCAACCAGCGTCCGGTTTGGACCTCGATATAGCGCAACAGGGCCGCGAGTCCGAACGTTGCGAAGAACAGGTTGTACCAGGAAGGCATGGCCGCTGCATAATTTGGCGGTCCCCAAGCCACCGCCAGGAGGGTTAATGCGCCAGCAAGGGGTACGGAAACAAACCTCGACGCCGCGTAATAAACCACCGGAACCCAAGCCAGAAAAAACAGGAACATCATGTAACGCATGCTGGCCAGGTTCGTTCCAAACATGCGAAACGCTGCTGCGTTCAGGTAACTCAGACCTCCGGTATAGCCTTCGTGATAGTCACGGTGAGGAAGTTGTCCCCGCAGCACGCGGTCGGCGCACTCCGCCAGAGTGCCTTCATCCGAGGGAACCCAGCCGCGCTTTAACTCCCACGTCATGTAGAGCGCACTCAGGAGCAAAACGAGGGCAAGCAAGAGCCGTCCGCGTGAGGATGGTTTCGCCGCATACATGTGTTCTTCAGAAACACCGCGCGGAAGTTGTACGCCTTGAGAAGTCATTTGCTTTGCGTCGATCGCCGCCGATAGATCTCGACTCTGTCAATATTGCGGAGCAAAGAATAGTTGGCGTCTAGCGCCGAGTGGAACTCGTGAATCTCGGCTGGTGAGAGGTCGTGGTAGTACTCGAGGATCCAGGAATGTATGACCAGTACGTTGATCTCGCCACCCGTGATCGCGCGCATGATCTGATCCTTGGAGACGACATGCATGCGAGTTCGTTCTTCCGGGCTCATCTTGTTCATGACGCGGTAGACGAAGTGGTTCTCGAGACCAGGGAAATAACGGCGGCCGGATTCGAAGACGAATCCCGGCCAGAAGGACATGACTACTTCATCGGAGCTGGTATTGGCTTCGATCACCTTCGTAGTCTCGCGATAGCTGGAGAGCCGCCAGATGGAGTGCCCGGAATTTCTCGCGGTTTCCCTGCCAATTTCGATCGTGAAAAGAATTGGTGCGACCAGCGCCAGCGCGACTACGCGCTTCCCTCCTGCCCGGAGGGTCACGCGCAGGCCCTCCGCGACGAAGGGAATCAACAAGGGAACCAGCGGGCTCACAAAGTGCTGATCGTACGGCGGGAACGGGAGCAGCACAGTTGCCACGTATACCACCAACATCAGCAACGCGAGTTGAAAGTAGAGATAGTCGCTATCAGTATAAGGGCTGTCATTCGAGCGCTGCCGACGCAATTTACGGAGGCTGAGAATTCCGATTATGGCCAGAATGAGCTGGATCGTGAAGTACGGGTGGAACAAGAGCAGACGGACGCCGATCATGGAGAAATAGACGAACAGCACGTGCCTTGCGCTCCGATAACCCTCGGTGATCACGCCGCTTCCTGAAATCATGTAGCCGACGTCGAAATGATGGTAGGTGAGGTTGTTGAAGATGAACGCTTGCGGATAACGCAAAAAGCTTACGATCATGGGCAGGCCGCCAACGAGCGATCCTGCCAGAAAGGCCAGGCATCTGGGGTAGGGGTTTCGAGAGCTGCGGAATTCCTGGTAAAACATGCCGAGAAGAACTGCGGGAATTAGCAGGCCGTAGAGCGAGCGGGCTGAGACGCAGAATCCCAGGGCGAGTCCCGCGGCGAAGAACCACGGGAGACGCCGGGAACGCAAGGCGATGTAGAGTGAGATCGTGGCCAGAGTCATCAGCAAGTTCGTAACTGCGAAAGTCTTGACCACGACATTCCACGAGACTGAGTACGGATTGAGCAGCACGGCGGCGAAGGCTGCGAGCGCAACTCTAAGGGGCAGGCGCCTGGCGGAAACCAGCGCAAGGCCAAGCAGCAAGACTTCGAGGCCGCCGCAGGCCGCGGACAACATGCGCATCGCGACAAGCGAGCGTGGATGAACAGCCCAGATCCAACTGTAGAGATATGGCAGCAGCGGCGCTTGCTGGAAGAAGAAATCTTTGTAAGGCATCTTCCCTTCCCAGACCAGGCGGGCCGCGGTAGTGTAAAAGCCCTCATCGCCATCGATGGGGCGGGTGGCAGCATAGTAGAAGAGTCCCGCGAGGTAGAGAAGAGAGGTGCACACGGCTACGGCGATGAGCTTTGAGTTGGCCCTCTCCTGGGCAACGGTTTGCTCGCTCCCTTGCGGAGAACTAATTGTGACTTGCAGGTCCCTCATCAACGGCATTCTAACGGCTTCGTCCCTTCCTGCATTTAGAAAACCAACCAGAGTGCCGGGCCACGAAGCCGATGCGTACACACCGGGTGAATCTCAACTGCGATAGACTTTCCGTGCGCCGGTAGTCGTTCCGTTTGTGGCGCGGACGCATAAACAGAGATCTTTTCGATGCTTCTGATCGAATCAGGACTAGTGCTGTTTGCGGTGCTACTGGCTTTCACTTGGCCAGGGCTTGGTTCGCGATGGTTTCTTCACTGCGAGCGGGCGATGGCGAGACTTGCTCAAAGGCGGGGCGTCGCGGTTCTGGTCGTCGGCATCACGGCCCTGGCTCTGCGTGCGGCATTGCTGCCGATTCTGCCGATTCCTACGCCTGGCGTGCACGATGAATTCAGCTATCTTCTGATGGCGGACACTTTCTCTCACGGCCGCCTCACCAATCCCACTCATCCCATGTGGGTCCATTTTGAAACCTTCCACGTTATTCAGAAGCCCACGTATGCGTCGATGTATTTTCCGGCGCAAGGAGTGTTCCTCGCCATCGGCCAGGTGATCTTCCATCATCCGTTCTGGGGCGTCTGGCTTAGCGCGGGGCTGATGTGCGCCGCCATTTGCTGGATGCTTCAGGGATGGCTGCCTCCCTTCTGGGCGCTCCTGGGAGGATTTCTTGCCGTCGTCCGGCTGGCGACATTCAGCTATTGGGTGAACACTTATTTCGGCGGGGCCGCGGCGGCTCTGGGCGGCGCGCTGGTTCTGGGGGCGCTTCCTCGAATCAAACGCCACGAGCGCCTGAGCGATGTTGTGCTCATGGGGCTAGGTCTTGCTCTCCTGGCCAACAGCCGCCCGTACGAGGGTCTGTTTTTCTCGCTCCCCGTCGCCGGCGCTCTTCTGCTGTGGATCCTCCGCCGCCACGGTGCCGATCTCACGCACACGCTGCGCCGGGTCGTGCTACCCCTTGCGGTGATCCTGACGGCGACGGCCGCCGCCATGCTCTACTATTTCTGGCGCGTCACCGGCCACCCTTTTCAGACCCCATTCTTTGTCAACCTGGCTACGTATGATCCGGTTCCTTATTTCCCCTGGGAATCAGTGAAATCGTGGCCGGCCTACAACCACGAAATCATGAAAAGGTTTTACACCGGTTGGCTGCTGGAGAACTACAAAGTCGGGCGGGAGCACCCTATCGCTGCCGTGTTGGTGAAGGCCGCCACATTCTTGTTTTTCTATATGGGACCGCTCTTCACGATCCCAATTTTGTTGTTGGGGATGGTCTTGCCGCGCGGATTCTCTGCCAAAGATATCAGCCGTCGCACGCGCTTCCTGCTTCTCGTAGCCTGCGTGTCTTTTGTTGGAACCCTGTTGCCCGTCTTCTTTAACCCGCACTACGCCGCTCCCATTACTTGCGTCATCTACTCAATGCTGTTGTCGGCGCTGCAACGTACCCGACATTGGAGATGGCGCGGCAAGCCCACCGGGCTCGCCTTGACTCGCGCGGTACCAACCGTAGCTGTCCTGTTGCTCTTGACGTGTACGGCCGGGTCATTCCTGCAAATTCATGACAACCCGGTGCCCCAGACGTGGTGCTCACCCTACGAACAAGGATGGGATCGGCCTCGCATTCAAGCCCAGATGGAAAAGCTTCCCGGCCGCCATCTGCTGCTCGTCCGCTACAGCCCCAAGTACGACCCGCGCGGCAGTTGGGTAGCGAACGGAGCGGATATTGATGGGTCAAAAGTAGTGTGGGCCAACGATATGGGTCCGCAGCAGAATCAGGAGCTGATCGAATATTTCAAGGATCGAAAGGTTTGGCTGGTCGAGCCCGACGCCATCCCGGCGAAGATTTCTGATTACACCGATGTGGCGCGGGCGCTTGCGAACAGTCCACTGTAACCTCCATCGCGAGTCGCGACGACGGCATCAGTATTGCTTCTCGTTGACGTCTGGAGTACTAGTGATAACCGTCGTTTCCGAATAACGCTGGAGTCTCGGAGGAATCTCATCCGCTTCGAGCAGCCACACGCGCCGGTCCTTGAAATAGTGCAGCAACTCTTCGTTGTTGTCTGCTCCCATGTCGCGTGCCCACACCACTTTCTGCCCGTCAATATCAGCGCCGTTATAAACCCAGTCCGCCAAGGGATCGTGACCCGGACCATAACGCACCAGCACCAGTTGAGGTCCGGGGAGCTCTCAAACGCAACCCGCTCCTGTCCAATGGCTGGCCAGGACCCCGGCTTCGGAACAGCGGCAAGAATGTGCACCTGTACTGGAATCATCAGGATGCAGATCACAATCATAGCCCTCACTAGAAATTGACCACTCGGTTTCTCTTCGAACCGCCAAATCCGCAAGTGCCGCATGCCTTGGACGAGCACAACCAGCAGCACCGAGGCCATTGGGGCAACATAATGAATATTGAAGAACACCACCAGGGCGGAGGTGGCGAGCCCCACCGCGCCCGCGATCACCAAAAATCGAATGCGACGGTCTCGCAGGACGCACGGCAACCAAAATAAGGGGAGCGTAAGCGCGGGCGCGAAATAGAAGACCCAGATTGTGCCGAGCTTAGTTGCCAACTGCAGCAGCATTCCCGAAACCGTGCGTCCGAGCTTGAAGTATTGGAACTCAGTATCTAAATAAAAATCGTGCATCGCCTGGTGGCGGTAGATGGGTGCAGGGTAAGCGTGTTGCCAATAGAAATAACGCGCCACGGCGTAGGTTTCCCGGTTGAGCCGCTGCGGCATCATCAGAGGATTGCCTGTGACGCGCCAGAAGTAATACGAAGTCGCCGCACCCGCCAGAACCAGCACCAGCAACATGGGAAGCGCAACGCGCCCGATAAGCGATCTCGCGGGCACACGGTCTGGAGTCAACCTGTCTTGGACACCCCACCAAAACAACCTCGCCGCCACAACCAGGCTTAACATTAACCCCTCGTAGGGTCGAGTATTTGCGAGCATGGCAACGCCAATCGCCATCAGGATCGAATCGCGGATGCGCTGGTGGCGAATAATGCGCGGCAGTGCGCCCAGCACCAGCGCTCCGCCGGTTGCCGCCAGGGTGCCTCCCCAGTAGGCGTTGTCCCAATAGCTCAACACGCCAAAGCGCAGCACTGGCAGCATACCCCCGAGCAAAGCCCACGAAGGCGGAAGCCAAGCTTGCAGCATCCAGCAGATAGCGGCGCACATAATGCCGGCGCTGAGCCACATGCCCCAGAAGGGATGCCCAAACACGACTTGGCCGAGGGCTAGTACCAATCCCTGAAGTGGCGGATACATGGATGCATAGGTCGGATGAAAGATGACGTGGAAGGCTTCCATGTGGACCCACATGGGATGGGTCGGGTTCGCGAGCCGCCCGTGGGCGAAAGTATCTCCCGCTAATAGGAAGCTGAACTCGTCGTTGATAAATGGCTTTGGGATCGGCAGCCACGGCAGCAATGCCAGGCGCATTGCCAGTGCAGAAATACCGCAAAGCAGAACACTAAGGGTGCGTTTTCGGGCTACCGCAGCCAGCGCTTGTTCCGCTCGCTGAAACCAACATTCTCCCAATCGCGGATACACCAGCGAAACCAGCAGCGCGAGCGAAACGAGCAGGGCTTCAGGCCCAATGCGCGCGAACATGAACAGGAACTGAGTTCCAGAAAGTTGTGAACGCATATCAACTTGGGAAAGACCCAGTGCAACTCGGCAAGCGGCTGCTACTGCCCCATCATATTTCGTGTGAGCTGACCCCACCAATCCCCAGCCGAGCGCAGTGATTGCCGGAACGAAATGCTGCTCCACTCGTACTGAGTTTTCCACGCGCTCGACACATTCCATACGGCGTGGAGTTGCCGCCAGTAGTGGCGGCGAACAGCGTCGTCGTTTGCGACCGGCCCGATTTCGCTCGCCGTAACTGAGAACTCCGGGGACGGATCATCGGGAAGCCGGGAAGCGTAGCCGTATTTCCACTGCACCTGCTTAACCGCGCAGTTCCAATACGCCTTAGCGATCTTTTCTTCCGAAGCACGCTTGGTGGTTGGGAGACGCGAACCGTCGAAGAATTCCACAGGCATGTCCGGCCGCAAACGAAACTCAGAGCGAGAAGCCCCGTAAGCAATCGCACCCACGACCAGTCCGATGACAATGATGATATCGAATTTTCGGCGAACCGCCATAACGTCTAACCGCCGGGATGTTCACCCGCGGGATCGTTTCCTATCCTTTCCAACAGAACACAAAGCTGGTCGCTATAGACCGTCCGCCATCTTGGGTCGTGCTCCATGAAGGAGGTAAGCGCCTCGTGATGGGGGAACAGAACATAACGGGCCTTGTATTTATCCAGGATCGACTCCGGGGCTTCTAGCCCCAGCAAGGAAAGGTAATCCTGAAACACGCCGTTGTATTCAAAGATGTCGGCGCGGCCGTCTATAAATACTTTCAGACTGGGATCTTTCCAGTTCAGATAGCCACCCCACAAGTAGTAGTTCACGATTGGCCCTGAGGGAGGATGGGCCTGCAGGTACGCGAGAGCCTGGACTGGGTATTGATCATCCACTAAACGTTGCAGCTGGGCTTGTCGGGGCCAATAATACACAATGCCTGCGATTATTAAGAGTATGGCGAAAGTATTGAGCACGGGAGTGTCAAGTTCGCGCCGGTAGGGCGGGACAAAATCCAGGAACTTGGCGAGTACGGGCGCAATTATGATCCCTAGCAGGAACAGGAAACGGACATAGGTCAGGCCGCTATAAAGAACAAACAAGCTCAGCGCCAGTTCTGACAGTGTCCAACGGCGAGGTCGCAGGAGAGAACTGACCAGGAGAATGACGAGGAGAACGATGACGAACTTCCCACGCGTGTCGTGAAAATTGACCGAGATCCACTCCGCGACGTGCTCGATGTTGACTTTCTGCCGAAAGGCGAGATCGAGCGGATAGAATACGAGACGCGCGCCATAGGGATTGACGAACAGCGCGGCCACACTCGCCCCCCAGGTAAGCAGCAAGTTCTTTCGCTGCGCTGGGGTCCAGGGTTCACTGTCGATCATTCCCCACTTCAGCCGGACCAGTCCTCCCGCCACAATCATCGAAAAGATAATCATGCCGATGAACCAGGATCCGTGGGTATTCACCCAAAGGCAAAACAGAGGCGGAATCAGCCATAAGGGGGCGTGCCCCTTCTGGCGCAAGCGCTGAAGAACGATCAGCAGGACCACCAGACAGGCATAGCCAAACAGAATCGTGCGCGGGCCAAAGGAAAACTTGCCAAGAAAAACAGCGTATGACGAAGCCAGCACTGCCGCTTTGTAATTCCCGCATTCCCGGTACGCGAGATACAAGACTCCCAGGAAGATCAGCGTGAGAACCGCAATCGTGACTGCGTCAATTCCGCCCAGGCCCAGCACCCGCCATCCGAAATAGTAGGGGAGTTCCGCAAGCCACTCATGATTCATCCAGGGGTAGCCAGGTACCGTGAAGGAATAGATGTCGGAACGGGGAAGGCTGTGGTGATGAATCAGGTAGTCGGCATTGTGCAAGTGCCACCAGAGGTCAGGATCTGCGACCTTGCCGTGCGCCAGGATAAATACGAGGCTGAGAAAAACAAACGTAAGCACCACTAGAAAAGAAACGCCGGAGCGACATCGTCCCCGCCAGCCCACTGGAGCTGCAATTAATGGCTGGTCATCCGATCCGTAAGCCTCAGCCACCGGTGGTTTTTGGGCGGTGACAATCGACCGGACGGAAGATATTTCGACACCTCCCCTTGTCTGCACAGACACTATCCCCGTGATACTTAAAGCAATTTCAGTGCCAAAGATTCCGGTTTTGGGGGCTAAACTATCCTCGCAGCCTGAAGATGGGCGGTGATTGTGGGTTATGGCGGATACACCTTTTGGGGAGGTCCTACCCCCCACTTTCGTGCGGTAACCCCTTCACAGTAGTGCCATTTACTAACGAGTAGCCTTCAGGCGACACTAAGACATTCTCATGTATCCATTTGTACACCTTGGATACCTTCGGACTCCCCCCGGACGAGCTTGGCGTTCCAGAAATCGAAAGTAATCGGATCACTTGGGTTCAGACGATTCGCTAGGCTATAGCCAGAGCAATGAAACAAGGAAGGGCACACTGTTTGTCAAAGAACAACTCCAATCCAAAAAACGTACTTCTCATCGACGCCGATGAGGCTTTTGGTCGAGTACTGCAACCTCTTCTCGGCCATGGTTACCAGCTCCTGCAGGAATCGTCAGGCACCTCAGCGATCGCGGCGTTCGAAACCCTCACCATCGATGCGATCCTGCTCAATCTCGATATGCCCGATCAGGAAGAGAGTTCCCGCGTGCTGCAATCCGCGACCAACCGCGATCTGCCTCTTCCGGTCATTGCATATAGTTGGGATGCCAGCCGGCAGAAGGCCCTGAAAGCTTTCAAGGAACGCGCGTTCGACACGCTCACCCAGCCATTGGATGTGCAGCAACTGCGATTTGCGCTGGACCGGGCGTGCCGTCGGGGGGCCTTGGCGCACGAGCTAGCCGAGGCCCGGAGGCTTCTGGGCTCGAGCCGGGTCGAAGGCCTGCTGGGCAGCAGCAAGGCGATGGACCGTGTCTGTGACGTTACCCGGAAGGTCGCCGAAGTGTTCACCACGGTGCTGGTTACCGGGGAGAGCGGAACAGGGAAGGGGTTGGTTGCGCAGGCCATCCATCGCATGAGCCCAAGAGCGCCTAAGCCCTTTGTCGCGTTCTCGGTATGCAGTTTCCCTGATTCTTTGATCGAAGATGAGCTTTTCGGCCACGAAAAGGGTGCCTTTACAGGGGCAGGACAGGCCCGCCGCGGACGCTTCGAGGAAGCCAATGGGGGGACCATCTTTATCGACGAAATTGGCGATTTGGCGCTTCCCTTGCAAGCTAAACTGTTGCGCGCTTTACAGGAGCGCACGGTGGAACGCCTGGGCTCGAATGTTCCGCGGCCGTTGGATGTGCGCGTCATCTGTGCCACCAACCGAAACCTGGAAAAGATGGTGGAAGAGGGTTCCTTCCGTCAGGACTTGTATTTCCGTATATCGGTGGTGAAGATTCAGATGCCGTCGTTAAGTGAGCGCAAAGAGGATATTCCGCTGTTGGCGGAACACTTCCTGCGCAGCTTTGCCAAAATTCACGGCAAGGCGGCGCGCATGCTCACTCCCGGATTCCTGAGTGCGCTGTCGCGCTATTCATGGCCGGGAAATGTCCGCGAACTGCAAAACGTGATCGAACGCAGTGTGGTGTTGGCCAACGGGCACGAGTATCTTGGGGTCGCAGATTTGCCGGAGGAGTTGAGGGGATTGATGGTTGTCACCGACGACGTGCCGGCAGGTTCCTTCCACGAGGCGGTTCAGGGATTCAAAAAAGAGTTAGTGCGTGCGGCTTTGCGAGTGCATTCGGGAAACCGGTTGCGGGCTGCCGCGGAATTGGGCATCAGCCGGTGTTATCTGCATCGCTTGCTGAATCAGTTCAATTTGGCGGAAGAGGAGACGGCGCCGGAAGAGCCGGAAGAGATGGAAGACGATGAACCGATGCTGCGGGAGTTCGAGATGTCAAAGCCGGAACTGAGGCGCCCGAGTGCCGGGATGGCTTGAGGTTTGTGCTATGAGGACACGGAGAATTGTGCGCGAAAGTGCGGGGCAGGCGCTCATTGAAACAGCGCTGATGCTGCCACTGATTCTGCTCCTGGTACTAAATTGCGTGAACTTTGGCTATTTCTTCATCGTCGCGCTGAACCTAACCGTGGCGCCACGCAGCGGAGTGGAGTATTCCATTTTAGGGTTTCAGACCCCGGCCTCGTTGTCGCTGCCCGTTGCTGGCCCACCATCGACCATTACCTCCATCAGCTATTTGAGTCAACAGGATATGACCGGGGCTCTAAGCGGCCCGACCGCTGCTACGATTCAGGTCTGCTCCAGCACGGTCGGAATGTTCTCTACCGGAGTCAGCAAGTGCGTACCGTGCACCGGAGCCACTTGTGGAGCGGTGGGTGCAGGCAATCCAGCGCCCGCCCTCGATCCTGAGGCGCCCAACTTCGTTTTGAACCGCGTGGATGTGAACTATGTTTTCTCTCCCCCGATACCCGGCGCTCCTTTTGGTTTGGCATTGCTCCCGCTGTCGGTCTGCACCGCGGGCGGCGGTGGCGTCACTTGCACATTCCACCGCCAAGTTTCGATGCGGGCAATGAATTGAGAAGCGCGATGAAGCTACACTCAAAGAACCGGAAGGAAAAAGGTCAGGGCACCGTCGAATTCGCCCTGTCGATTGTGTTTGTCATCATGCTTATCGTCGGGGTAATCGAAATCATCGTGATGGTTTACACCTACAACGTTCTGGCGGATGCGGCCAAAGAGGGTGTGCGCTACGCGATTGTGCACGGAACGGGAATTGGAACCCCCAATTGCAGCGGGCCTGGAGGGGGCGGCGTAAGCTGCACCGATTCAGGCGCCGCCAATGTGCAAGCTGTCGTAAATAAGTACGCTTCATACTCGTTTCATGACAGCGCGGCAATGACGGTGTCTCCAACCTATCCGGACGGTTCAAGCGTTGCGCCGAACCGGGTGCGGGTAACGGTGACCTACGTCTACCAGCCTATTTTCGGACTGGGCTGGCCCTCGGTAACGGTGCACGCCGCAGCAGAAGGGCGCATTGTATTTTGATATTGCGCGGAGGTTTAACACTATGAAGTCCGCGAACCTGATAATGGGACGACGCACCGGCAACCGGC
>WNGJ01004543.1_pt1 | contig 14458 bp, 10 predicted proteins | sample 5400611 | NCBI WGS metagenome assembly WNGJ01 (sample SAMN13153375, study PRJNA577476) | soil metagenome | isolation source: 40 cm soil or saprolite under Garry oak tree replicate 1 | place: USA:California | collected 2016-06-15 | reverse complement strand
TGGTGGAGATGGGGGAGAGTCGAACTCCCCGTCCAAACGAACCCATCGGAGAATGTACTACAGGTTTAGTCGATGATTTGCTTAATCGCCTTCGACTCCCATCGGCAGGATTCGTCGGCGCTGGCCCTCTGGTCTTAAATGGCGATTAGAAGGCGGTCCTCGTCATAGCATCCCGCGTTTTCGACGCCCCGTCCCGACCCCACGGGAAAAAGTCGGGGGGACGACGCATCACTGGTTATTAGGCAGCGAGAGCGTAAGCGTATGCCGGTTTGGCATCTATTGTTTGTCGGTTGTTTAACGAGAGTGCGTACCGACACCTCGACCTGCAATTCTTCAACCTGTTCGCCTGTCGAAACCCGACATCCCCAGGTTGTTGTGCATCCAGTCATATCCACGTCTGAATGCATCTTCATGATACCATATATCTTGACAGATAGCAAGTCAGATTCAGCACATTTTTATGTAAGTACAAGCTTCGTGCGAGTAGCGCGATAGAGCAAAGCGCACACGATTGCCAGGACAAGCAGATCACGGACAACGATTACCAGGTATTGCTGGCTGTGAAAATTGTCAATGTGCATTGATGGAAACGCAACGTACATGAACGGGAAAATAAAGGTCGTCAGCGCGGCCACCGCGCCCCAGCTCACTATCCATTTCCAGTTACTCTTCCCGACATACGCGATCAGAGGCGTCACCCACATCAAATATTGCGGGCTGAACACCTTGCCCAGAATAACCACGATCAGCAGCGTTAAGAGGCTGGCCGTGTAGATATCGAGTTTATCGCGCCACTGTAACCAGAACGTGTAAAGCAGCCCGACGACCAGCAAAAAAGTGCTTCCCAGTGACACCTTGTTCGATAACGAACTGGTAAAATTGAGCGATTGGTACACAAAGCTGTACTGAACCGGGCGCCCCACGAACTGGCCGAACCACAGCAGTGTCGCGGGGAACGACTCAACCTGTATAGGTCGGTTGAAGAAGTAAGCGAATGGTTCAAATGTATTCGCGACATTCAGCAACAGCGAAATCAGCATCACCAGCGCACACGTACCAACGAACACTCCTGGACCCCTCCACCGGCTCCACGCTAGCCATTTGCCGCTCAATTGCTTTTGTTGGGCAATGAAGAAGACCGGCAGCAGAACGGCGGGATAAAATTTCATCAGCGTTGCCGCCGCAAGCAACAGATAGGCCCAGTTCCAGCGTTCCTTGCTTGCCAGGATCACCGCGCCCAATGTCAGGCCGGCGGGGATCAAATCAAACCTGCCCAGGGCCGTTGCCCAGCTTCCGAGTGCGAGATAGAATGCAAAGGCGATGGCAGCAGGTCTTGAGCGATAGCGCGCAATCACCAGGTAGAGTATCCCCGCTGTAATCGCCATGAATATCGCGAAAGCCACCTGGTACCAGAGCATGGGGGTGAGCAGCGGCAGCGAAAAAGGAATCAACGTAAGCAAGGGGTATTCAGGCGGCAAGGAGTGAAAGGCCTGCGTGGTGGGTTGCGATGCCACAAGCGAAATGAGGAACGAGGGAAAATGACGCGCCCTCATCTTATCGACTAGCGTCGAAGACGAACTGGCATCGAGAAACGCGCACTGGCTTTTCGCGTTCGTATCCAGCCCTAGCGTATGTAATGCCGCATTGCCCTGCCAGAAAGCAATGGCGTAACACTGGTAGCGCGTCGCATCATTGTACTGATTGGAGAACTGCGTTGAAACGCCCCAGAACAAAATAGCTGCCATAGCCAGGATCACACCGGCATCCACCAGGTAATGCCAGAGAGCCAGGCGTGTTGACTTTGACCCTGTTGAGCCGTCATCCGGCGTGGATGTTTCGTCATGTGAGCGCGCACGCGCATCTTTTAACTTGAACATACACTCGTCCTTGCAATCGACGCAATAAGCCTACCAAAGCCGATTGCCCTCATTATTTGAAATACAGTATAAAGAGAGTACCAACTGGTTGACAATAAATACCCGTTAAAAAGTACCATTGGGCCAGGAAAATATACAGCGTGTCAATACGTGCTTGAGCGTGCCGCTATTGCTTCAAGAAGTGTTCTAGGTTGACGATGAAGCGTTCGTGGCGACCCTCGCCAATCTGACGCTGCTCATCGTAAGCTTCGACCTGGAAGACCAGGCGGCGGCCATCGATCTCGATCAGTTTAGCGCTGGCCCGTACCTGCTGGCCAAGCGGCGTGGCTGCCAGGTGGCGTACATTCACCACCGTGCCAACCGTCACATATCCTGGCTCCAGCTGATCGGCCACCGCTCGCCAGGCGGCATTCTCCATGAGCGCGATCATCATGGGAGTAGCAAATACCTCGACACCTCCTGCTCCCACATGCGCGGCAGTATTTTCATGGACAACCGTCGTTGTGGCTTCGCCCGTCAAGCCTGTTTCAAGCGCCATAGAATAACCCTCTCTTTCGCAATCAATGTCATCCACATATACAACGAAGATGTTGTTGTGGGCGTGACACACCCCGTATGGTATGATGAACTATGCAATATCCCTCGTCACGTAACACTATGTAATATAGGGAGTCTGGCTACTTATATGCAACAAGATGTCCAGCGTGTCGCCCATCGTGGCGGCTCGCATCTCGCCCCGGAAAATACCCTGGCCGCGTTTCGCAATGCCCTCACGCTTCCCATCGATGCCCTCGAGCTAGATGTGCATATGTCGCGCGATGGTCATGCCGTCGTTATTCATGATAATACCGTTGACAAACGCACCAATGGGAAGGGCAATATCCTCGATCTGGATTTTGTCTATCTGCGCAGTCTCAATGCCGCCGCCTACTTTCCCGGCGGCTGGCCTGAACCGCAGCAGATACCGACGCTGCGCGAGGTGCTGGACCTTGCACGGGGACACGCCCAGGTCTATATCGAGATCAAGGCGAGCAAACGTGACGGTGTGCAGGGCCGCTATCCTCACATCGCTGAAACAGTCGTGGACGAGGTACGCAGCGCTGGCATGCTCGACCAGGTGCTCATCATCTCGTTTGACTGGCTCATCCTGCCCCAGGTGAAAGCGCTGGAACCGGCGCTGCACACGGGCGCGCTTGTCTCGAATGATGTCTGGAATCCTCGTGCTAAACACGCGCTTCAAACGCTGATGGAGCAAGTAGCCGCGCTGGGGTGCGAGTGGATCAACATGGATGACGACCTCTTTACCGCCGAGATGCCCGCGCTTCTCCATGAACGCGGCTTTAAGCTTGGCCTCTGGACCGTGAACACCGCCAAAGCTATGCTGCGTTTTGCAGCCGCGGGCGTGGACTCCTTCACCTCAGATCGACCCGATCTCTTCTCTGTGCTGGCGTCCTGAGAGCGTATAAATCCTCAAGATTTGGTCAACTTTGCGATTTCGGCTGCCCAGGGTGTCTGAAACTGTGTCTGATTTTGCTGCTTAACCGTTCTATGTAATGGAAACTGCATGCTCCATTTCTTTATGGATGGGGTAGGAACGTTAAACACCTTATTGAAAAGTACCAGATGCCGCGGTTCTGAGCAGACAATATGTTATAATTTTTGGCAATCCTGAAGACAGATAGAGATACGCACCGGGTGCGAGTAGAGAGCTTGAAGTATGACACAAATCGAAGAAATATCAACCACCGTTGTTGAGCCTGAGGTATCAGTGGCGCCATCCTCATTGAAGCAGGTCACACTCTCCATTGTGGTGCCTGTCATGAACGAGGAACTGAATGTGCGCCCTTTATTTGAAAAACTCTCAGCCCAGCTTGCTGAGCTCAACCAGTCACATGAAGTAATTTTTGTGGATGATGGCAGCACCGACAAAACCTTTGAGGAACTCAAGAAATTGTACGACGAAAACCGGGATGTTGTACGCGTGATCCGTTTCCGCCGCCACTTTGGCAAAACGCCCGCGCTGGTAGCCGGATTCAGCCGCTGCCGGGGCGAGATCATCTTTACCATGGATGGTGACCTGCAGGATGACCCCGAAGAGATTCCTAACTACCTGGCAAAACTCGAGGAAGGGTACGACCTGGTGTCGGGTTGGAAGTTTCCCCGCCTTGATCCGATCTCGAAAACCTTTCCCTCGCGCATCTTTAATGGCATGGTCAGCTTTACCACTGGCGTCCACCTGCACGATATCAATAACGGCTTCAAAGCCTACCGGCGCGAGGTGATTGAAGATACCCACTTGAAGCTCTATGGCGAGTTCCACCGCTTCGTGCCGGTGATGGCACACTGGCGCGGATTTCGTATTGCAGAAATCAAGGTGAAGCATCACCCTCGTATATATGGTGTCTCGAAATTTGGCGCGAGACGCTTTGCGCGCGGACTCATCGACCTGTTGAACGTGCTGTTCCTCACCACGTTCCTGCGCACACCCCTGCGATTTTTCGGGCCTCTGGGCTTCTGGACATTTCTGCTGGGAGCGTTAGTAGACATCTATGTCGTCGTAAAAAGCTATTTCTTCATCCACGAGCCAATCCACAACCAGCCCTTGCTGTTTGTCGGTATTCTGCTGATGATCTTTGGCGTGCAGTTTATCCTCACAGGGCTGCAAAGCGAGATGATTCGCCACTACGCCTTCCGTTCCGATGAAGAATACAGTATCAGGCAGGAACTCGACTGATGCGCATCTCGTCTACCAGCAAAAAAGTTGGCAAGCGTGTATTGCAAATCGGCTTGCCTGTCGTCATCATAGGATTTTTCCTGTACCAGGTCAAGAATAACTGGGCACAGCTCGCAGCGCATACTTTCCAGTGGAATCCCTGGCTGCTGGCGCTGGCGTTCCTGGGTTTTCTATTACAGGAATTATCGTATGGTCTGATCTGGAAAGCCGTGCTTGCTCGCCTGGACGCGCACGTGGGCCTGCGCACCTGCCTGCGCGTTTACCTGGCCTCTGAATTTGTACGCTACATCCCCGGCAATGTCTGGCACGTCCTGACGCGCATCCTCTGGATTGGCAAATATGGCGTTTCGCGCCCGGTAGCTTTTGCCAGCATGACAATTGAGCTGATCACCAAACTGGCTGCTGGCGTGCTGGTCTTCGCGGTGAGCCTCTTATTCTGGCATGATATCGGCGCCATTAGTTCCCTGAAACAGCAAGGCCTGGTGATGGCGCTGGGAGTGGGAACGATCCTCGCGCTCTTCATCGTCTTGTACCCTCCCGTCTTGAATGGACTGCTCAATCTTGCTTTACGCCTGTTGAAACGCGACCCGATCTCGCTTTCGGTGCGCTATAGCGATATCTTGCTCGTGACGTTAGCGTGGTGCGGGAGTTGGATCGCGGCCGGGAGCGCGTTTTATGTCTTATTGCTGGCGCTGTGGGCAAATACGCCGCTGATCGCGTGGCCTGTGTGTATCGGCATCTATGCGCTGGCCTGGGACATCGGGTTCGTCAGTTTTATCACACCGAGCGGCCTGGGCTTTCGCGAAGGCGCGATTGTAGGTCTGTTCGCGCTTGCGCTGCCTCTGCCCGCTGGCCTGGCAACCATCATAGCCCTGCTCTCCCGTTTCGTTTCAACGATGGCAGAACTCGTGTGCGTCGGCATCGCCTATGTGAGCGGTGGTCGCCAGGTGCGCGCCATCCAGCAAGAACAGTCTATCCCCGCCGAAGCTACTGATACAGCCGTCGCAGCTATTATTGCTGATCCCGTGACAGCAGAGCCGTCTGCAGTTATTCCTTTAGACGGAAGAAAAGTAGGTGAGTAGTATGTCCTGGCGGAAACGTTTAGCTATCTGGCGAAATCGTCTCTATCTCTATCCGACCCCCGAACCGATGCCCCGCGCGCGCCTGTTCTGGATAGCAACCGGGCTGGTTGCCCTGGCCGCCATGCTCTTTTCGGCCTATTTTATTTTTATTCACCTTGGTCGGCAGAGCGCCTATCTCACACCCGCCGAAGATCTCGGTATTATGGACCAGGCCGTCTGGAGCCTGACGCATGGGCAGTTGTTCCATCAGACCATTTGTAACACTGTCAGCGACACCAACTGTTATGGCCTCGACGGCATCTCGCGCTTTGCCATCCACTTTGAACCCATTCTGTTCCTGGTCTCACTGTTCTACTTCGTGCTGCCAGGTCCCAATACGCTGCTGATCCTGCAAACGCTGGTAGTGGCGAGCGGCGCCTTTCCCGCCTTCTGGCTGGCGCGCCTGCGCTTGCGCAATGAATTCGCGGCGGTAGGCATCGCGTTGCTCTATCTGCTCTATCCCGCGCTGCAACAGGCGGAGATTTTTGATTTCCACGCCGTCACCTTTACATGCTCGCTGCTGCTCTTTACCCTGTATTTCATGTATACGCGGCGCACCGTCTGGCTCTTCGTCTTTGCCATTCTTTCGATGGCATGTAAAGAGGAGATTCCGGCGGTCATCGCCTTTTTTGGTCTGTGGTCCATGCTTTTCCAGCAGCGTTGGCGCACCGGCCTGGCATTAGTGCTGCTGAGTGTTGGGTGGTTAGGCGTGACATTAGTGGTCTATCACTTTGCCAGCCCTACCGGGCATCCACTGCTGGCCTCGCGCTATGGATACCTGGGAAGCGGCCCATTACAAATTCTGCGTAACGTGTTGACCCACCCGTTTAGCCTGCTCTATCAACATGTTCTCGAGCATGTGCATCGCCAATACTTGCGCATCCTGCTGGCCCCTGCTGGCTATCTCCCACTGCTGGCCCCCTGGGTACTCGTGCTGGCGGTACCCTCGCTGGCGCTCAATCTCTTCAGTTCAGACCCCAATCAATACCTGGGTATTTTCCAGTACAGCGCGGAAATCGTGCCTGTGCTGATCTTTTCCACCATCGAGGCTATTGTCTTGCTCGTGTGGGCAGCGCAATGGTTCACGAAACAAGTGATCGCGCAACGATCCGCGCCGCAAACAGGTCAAGCCGGGCAAACAGACCAGGCGGAGCAGGCCGTGGCGAAGCCTGTCGTTCCTGCCTCGCGTTTTGCGCGGTGGGTGCAACCCGTTTTTCTTGCCTTGCTGGTTGTCTTCGTGCTCTTCAATGTCGTGCGCGAGGATTTCAGCTATGGCGCGCTGCCGTTCTCAAAGGGGTTTGGATGGCCGCATACGACGGCTCACCAGCAACTTGCACAGCAATTCGTAAACATGATCCGATCCACAGAATCGGTCTCAGCGCAATCGAGCCTGGTGCCACATCTCAGCGAACGCACGCACATCTATCTCTTCCCCTATGGAGATAATACCGCTGACTATATTTTCCTGGATATTACTAGCTTTCCCTACCCCTTCGAATCGCCAAACTTTACCATTGAGGTGAAAAAGGTCCTGCTGGGTGGAAACTACGGCGTCCTGGCCGCGCAGGATGGCTATCTCTTGCTCGAACGCGGACTGCCTCCTCCGGGTATCTCGCCCTATTCGGCGGCGCAAGCCGGGGATGGTGTGGTGCCCAATCTGCCAGATGCGTTCTGTTCATTTGTGCGCGTATCACCTCAGGAAACGCAGCACGCAATGCAGGTTGATTTTACCCCGGCGGATGGCTCGGTTGTGAGCCTGGTTGGATATAATGTTGCTCCCCCATCGTCATTTGGAGTGGGAACCAGGTTTATGCAGGTGACCGCCTACTGGAAAGTGAATACCGCCAAAGTTCCCCCGTTAAAAATCCTGACGACCCTGACCGATCAGAATGGCAAAGAGGAGTTTTCGAGTATCGATTTCCCCGCCATATCCTGGTGCCCTACCGCTTCGTGGAAACCAGGAACGATTGTGCGTACCGTCAGCAGCACGTTATATATAGGGAACGTCCCGGTTGGGCTAGCCCATGTGGGCCTTGCTCTTTTACCCTTTGATGTTCCATTCGGTACAATGAGAACTGTAACGGCGCGTGTTCCGTTGCACATAGTGAGCGCGCCTGGCAATGTTACACTTGCTCAAGGTACGAATGCGCTGCAAATAGACTCGTTTACGATTGTCCCGTAGTTGCCCTTTAGCGAGGCTGAAGGATTTTCTGTATGAAAGAGGTATTGGTGTGGGTATATACCTGGCTCAACTTCCACCTGCTGAACTTGCGCGGCTGAAAGCGGAATTGGCGGAAACGCTAATCGCCAATTTCTGTTTTCCACGATTTTTTGATTATCGCACCAATACCTTACGCATGCGTCCGGTAGACCGTGCGAAGCGCCAGGAAGTCTGGATGTTCCTGAGCTCATACGATTTCAACTCCTGGAATCGCATCGATGTCATGTCCCCCGACTTCCATAACCAGGTCGAGCGCCTGCTCATTCAGTATGTCCAGCGCAATCGCAGCTTTTTTGGCGAGCAAGGGCGCAAACGCATGTCTGATGTGCGCATACTCATCACCAACTCTTCAACCACGGTAACGGAGGGGCTGCGAGGACATTTGAATAATCGTCCGAAGACTCATCCCCCCTTTGGCAGCCCTCGACCGGCCATATCCTGGTTGAATACGAATGTGATGGGAAAACCGGATTTGAGCTGGGAACAGATTGCCAACGCAACCACGCTCTTACAACAGCAAATGCAGGAAGTACGAGGGGAAGTCAGAGCAACTATAGCAAACGATGCCCGTACTGCGACGCCCCCGTCACCGAATGGCGCAAACGGCGCTGCCACCGTACTTCCGAAACGTTCACCGCGTAATCGCCCGATCTCAACTGGTAGTGACAAGGTCGAGACAGTTCCGCCGCCAGTGCGACCGCTACCCTTGACCGGACCTGCTTACCAGGAAGTGCGTACCACCAATCCATTACCTGGCCCACGGTCGACGAATCCACTCTCATCTCCCTCCGGGCAAGCTGTCCCCGCAGTTCCCGCTGAAGCAGCGGCTCCACCAGCATCTCCTGCTGCCGCCCCACTTTCTGCATCTTCGGCGCCATCAGCACCCTTTGGGAACCGGGTAGAACGGGTTGTGCTTCCTGGAGATTTGCCGGTTCCGTCGATAGCGGTAGAAGACAAAGCGACTGCGGTTCAAAAAATCCACTACTCGGAGCAGGCATCGCGACCTGCAGCCTCCCGACCACGCGAGCTTTCCGCGCGGGCGCCCCTGGTTGAAGTGCCGGTAAACAAGCCTGATAGCACAAGAGCGCTGGTTAGTGACGAGGATGTCGTCATATTTGAACAACTGCGGCACCAACTTGTGGTCTGGCTGCGCATCGAAACTGTGCGCCTGGGTATGGACATTTCTGGCCAAAATCCTGCTCAGCTCATCGAATTGTTAAAACAACAAGACGGCATAGAGGAAACACGGCTGCAGGTTGTCTCAACCTTGCTCAATCTCATCGACCAGATCATCGCCAATGGGTATGCAACACTTATCGAGTACAAACAGGCCATGATGTTTTATCTTATGCATACACGCCGCGCCAGGTAACTTCCCTCGATATACATAAAAAAGCCGTTAAAAAATCTGGTAAGCTCCGAAATTGAGATACCTTTTACTTCCGTATTCGTTCATATCTATGGTATAAATGTATACAGAAATATTATTCGACATGTGCATATGACACTTTTACCCATAGGAGATGCGCGCACAGCTACAGTAAGCATACCTGTACCTGTGAAAGATGAGCTATAAAAAGGGGGTATTGTGCGCGATGGCAAATGATAGAGCAATGATGGCAGACAGCGTAAGCAATATGCTGGAGCTGGCTCGCGTAAGGCGGCAGAGTGGACGGTTGTCTATAGAGCAAGCGAGCAACGGGAGAATCCAGGAAGGGGAGATTCATCTCCAGGCCGGTCAACCGGTCTATGCCCGTCTCGGACAAATAGTTGGCCAGGAAGCGCTTACCAGGTTATTGCTCTGGCGTAACGTGCAGTTTACCTTTCATCTGGATACGCCTGCTGCTTCACCCAGCGCCGGCGCTTTTCCTCTACCTGCCCAATCATCAAGCGAGCAAAGTAATGGCAGCGGCTCTTCTCGCGTCAGTCCGTCTTCTCCAGGGATAGAATGGCTTGTCCCGCAAAAACGTGATACCGAGCGTGATGTTCTATCATTACCACTCACCCGCCGCCAGCGTTTCATTTATTTTCTGGTTGACGGTCGCCGCTCCCTCTCAGATCTCTCTCGCTGTACAGGAAAAACCATTCAAGAAATTGAACTTATCTTAAGTGAATTGCAGGCTCAAGGGCTGGTGTCTATTTAACAACCTCAGGTCATGCTGCCGCGGTGATCTTCGGCAGCAATTCGCGTAACTGCTCCATCCAATCCGCCCCCAGGAGACGACGCGGTATACGAATCACACCCTGTTGCACGCGGGCCTCATTGTGGAAGCGGCGATAAAGGACGATGCGATTTGGCACAATGGTGCGCCTCACCGTCAGCACGAATTCATGATCCTTCGCGGCGATGGTCTCGAATCCATATTGCGCTGCCTCCACCTTCAAGCGTACCATCGCCAGCAGGTTCTTCACAGGCGGGGGCGGCGCGCCGAAGCGATCGCTCAGCTCTGCCTCCATCGCCTCTACCTGTTCTGGACGATGCAGGCTTGCCAGGCGTTGATAGAATTTCACTTTCAGCGTGCGGTCTCCAATGTACTCGTCGGGCAGGTAGGCATCCAGGGGGAGATCGACGGTCACGTTGAGCGCGCCGACCTCGGCGTGTTTGCCCTGCAACTCTTCGACCGCTTCGGCGAGCAGTTTAGTATAAAGATCGAAGCCGACTGTGTTCATAAAGCCCGATTGCTCCGCGCCCAGCAGATTGCCCGCGCCGCGAATCTCCAGGTCTTTCATGGCGATGCGGAAGCCCGCGCCCAATTCCGTCGCTTCAAAGATGGCGCGCAGCCGTTTCTCCTGGATGGGCGTCAATTTGGTATCTTTGTTGTAGAGGAAGTAGGCGTACGCCTGGTGGGTGCCGCGCCCGACACGCCCGCGCAACTGGTACAACTGCGCTAATCCAAAAAGGGCCGCGTTATTGACGATGATCGTATTGGCATTCGTAATGTCCAGCCCATTTTCAATAATTGTTGTCGAGACCAGTACATTTTTCTCGCCACTGGAGAAGTCCATCATCACCCGTTCGAGTTGATCTTCTGGCATCTGCCCGTGTCCAATGGCGATGCGCGCCTCCGGGACCAGGCGCTGCAGCTTCTGCGCGATCGCCTGGATGCCATGCACGCGGTTATGCACAAAAAAGACCTGTCCTCCCCTGTCGATTTCGCGCAGGATAGCCTCGCGGATCAAGTTCTCATCGTACTCACGAATGGCTGTGCGGATCGGCAGGCGTTCCTGTGGCGGCGTCTCGATCACGCTCATGTCGCGCACATTGACCAGCGACATGTGCAGCGTGCGCGGGATGGGAGTCGCCGTCATCGTCAGCACATCTACCTCGTTGCGCAGCTGCTTGAGCAGTTCCTTGTGCGCCACCCCGAAGCGCTGCTCCTCGTCCACCACCAGCAGACCGAGGTTGAGGAAGACCACATCTTTGCCGAGCAGGCGATGTGTACCTATCACAATATCGACCTTGCCCAGCGCCAGGTCCTCCAGTATTTGCTTCTGCTCTTTCTCCGAGCGGAAGCGACTCAGTAGCTCGACGCGCACAGGATAGGGCTTGAGTCGCTCTTTAAAGGTGTTGAAGTGCTGCAATGCCAGCACCGTCGTCGGCACCAGCACGGCGACCTGGCGTTGATCGAGCACTGCTTTGAAGGCGGCGCGCAGCGCGACTTCAGTTTTGCCATAGCCAACGTCACCACACACCAGCCTGTCCATCGGTCGTGGCCGTTCCATGTCGGCCTTGACCTCTTCAATGGCGCGTGCCTGGTCGGGCGTCTCTTCGAAGGAAAAGGCGCTTTCCAATTCTTGCAGCCAGGGCTGTTCGGCGTCAGAGGGATACACCGGCCTGCTGAGCGCTTCCCTTGCGCTGTACAGGCGTAGGAGATCGCGCGCAATCTCCTGCACATTCTCCTTGACCTTCGATTTCGCGCGCGTCCACTCGGTCGTGCCGAGCTTGCTCAGCGCGGGAACAGCGTCTCCCATACCGACGTAGCGTGTGACGCGATCAAGCTGATCTGTGGGGATGTACAGTCTATCGGTACCCGCATAGTGAATAAGCAGATATTCGCGCTCAACGCCGGTAGAATCGAGCCTGACCAATCCCTCGAAACGCCCGATGCCATACTCCTGGTGCACCACGTAGTCCCCGACATTGACCTCGGCCAGGAACGAGGCCGGAGTGATCGGTGTGCGTTTGTGGCTCTGGTACTTGCGCGACCAACCAAAGATTTCTGTATCGGTATAAAACTGGGTCGCCAGGCTGCGCGAGTACCACCCCTCCGGTAGCTGTCCCTGTATCAATGTCAGCGTGCCGCTTTCCGGCAGTTCGTTGATGTTCGTGCCGGGGCTGACATGAATGGCTGTGTCATCAAGAATAGACTCATCGCCCAGCACCTCTGCCAGGCGGCGAGCCTGCGCGGTGACGATAATCACCCGTTCGCGATGATCCAGCGCCTTGCGGCAATCCTGCACAAACGCGCGCAACCTGCCGCCGTATGAGTTGGCGCTGCTGAACGTGGGTACCAGGTGATCGGTACCTCCCTGGTGGCGCGCATCGAAATCGCCTTCGCTGGCAGAGAGGATATCGGCGAAGCGTAACTGGCGCAGTTGCGCCAGGCGCGTTTCTAGCTGGCTCCATGCAATATGCGCGGCGCGCAGTTGCGTTGGATTCTCGCGGTCCTGCTCGAAGCGTTCTTTCATCTCCTGCGCCTGAGTGTCCAGGTCAGCGATGCGGTTCTGGATATTTTCAGGATTATCCAGGATGAGTAGCCCGCTTTTCGGCAAATAGTCCAGCACGCTGGCCTGTGGGTGCAGATAGGGCAGGTAAAAGGTGATGTCATCAAACGAGCGCTTATGACGCAGGTCCTCAAGGTCGCGCTTCCAGCGTTCCTCGGCATCGTGATGCAGCATCGAGCTATTCAGTTGTTCAAGTTCCCTGGCAGCTTGCGGCCCACGCAGCGGCAGCGCTTCACGTGCAGGCCCGATCACGCAAGAGGCAATCGGATTGAGCGAGCGCTGCGTCTCCTGGTCAAAGGTGCGCAGCGACTCGATTTCATCCCCAAAAAACTCAATGCGCACGGGACGTGGCAAGGTTGGAGGAAAGAGATCGACGATACCGCCGCGATGGCTGAACTGCCCTGGCTCTTCCACTTCCGTCACGGGTTCATACCCCAGGTTATACAGGTGATCGAGCAGCGAGGTCAGGTCAACTTCCTGTCCCGGTTCCATCTCGTACAGCGAGGCCGAAAGTTCTTGTGGAGGAATAACGGGCTGGGTCAAGGTGCGCGCGGAACAGACCACTATCGTATGCCGGTGCGGTTCCGCCAGGTGGAGCAAAGCGTCCATGCGCTGCTGTGTCGTCTCGGCATCGCTCATCAGGCGTTCATATGGAAGAGCATCCCGGTCTGGCAGGCAAAACACCGCGCCCGGCTCCTGCACCATGACCTTGAGCGTATCTGTCACCTGCATAGCCTGCGTTTCGTCGCCAACCACCAGCAGCAGAGGCTCTTTCAGGGCAGCAGAAAGCGCAGCAATCACAAATGGTCGCGCGGTTTCGGTAATGCCTGTAAGCGCCGGCAATCCCTCCGCTTTTTGCAGTTGCTGTACCAGGCGGCGAAATTCTGGCCGCTGCGTTAACAACGTAAGTAGTCCCTTGAGTATCACACATTCCTCCAAACAGGCATAGCAAATTGTGTCTCGCCGGATAAATTCCTATCCCGGAGACCCAATTTGCGGTGCCATTGACCCGTAGATTTATTTTGAGGGGTGCATCCTTTGCGCCCCAACTTTCTGGACTGTCGTTGTTATCATACAGTACCAGCCATCTCACTACAACATTTTACACCATCTGGTTATTCCGCCGACAAAAACATGATCGCGGCAATCCCCAGCACTAATCCGATCACCTGGTATGGGCCGACCTTCTCGCGATAAATTAGCAGACCGATGATGACAGCTACAATCGCATTGAGGGCCGAGAAGATCACCGATCCCCTGCTCAGCGTACCGCCACTACGCAGGCTGATCAGCCAGGCAATATTAGCCAGCACGTAACCAAGTATCGAGAGAACGGCAAAAACCAGCCTGCCATTAATCGAGAATTGCTTTGCCAGCACATCAGCAACCAGCTCGAACGCTACGAGTACAAACAGATAAACCAGCCACGTGGGAAGAAACAGCCATTTAGGTGGCAGCATAGAGCGATCCTTTCTGCATTGATCGATTAATGAGGAGAAGAAAGTCAGAGATTGGCAGGACAACAAATTAGAACTAGTATTCAACCCGCGAGGCTGATGCTGCTTGGCTGTCTCACCCAAAAGTGGAAAACTCAGCGATTGGAGGAAATCGAGTGTATTAATGGCAATAGCATGGTATCTATCCTTGTGTTTCGGTTGGCTTGAATAGTGCCTTTGCATAATTATAGCACAGTAGGTATGTCTGGCAGGGCTATTTCGCTTACCATGGATTCCCAGGGCAGGGGCAAGCCCAGCCCGTACCCTAGACGAAGCACGACTAC
>WNGJ01004542.1_pt1 | contig 14458 bp, 12 predicted proteins | sample 5400611 | NCBI WGS metagenome assembly WNGJ01 (sample SAMN13153375, study PRJNA577476) | soil metagenome | isolation source: 40 cm soil or saprolite under Garry oak tree replicate 1 | place: USA:California | collected 2016-06-15 | reverse complement strand
CAGCTACGCGCCGAAAGCCGCGCGGCGTTGGCGCGCGCGATCACGCTGATCGAAAGCCGGCGAAGCGATCATCAGGCCGCGGCGCGCGATCTGGTGCAGGCGTTGCTGCCCGACACCGGCAAAGCGGTCCGGGTCGGCATTACCGGCTCGCCCGGTGTCGGCAAATCCACCACCATCGATGTGCTCGGCATGTTCCTGATCGAGCGAGGCCACAAGGTCGCCGTGCTGGCGGTGGACCCCTCCTCCGCCCGTACCGGCGGCTCGATCCTTGGCGACAAGACACGGATGGCGCGGCTCGCCGCCTCCGATCATGCCTACATCCGGCCCTCGCCGGCCTCCGGCACGCCCGGCGGGGTCGCGGCGAAAACCCGCGAGGCGATGCTGTTGTGCGAGGCCGCCGGATTCGACGTGGTGCTGGTGGAAACCGTCGGCATCGGGCAATCCGAGACAGCCGTGTGCGACATGACCGATTTTTTCCTGGCGCTGATGCTGCCGGGCGCCGGCGACGAACTCCAAGGCATCAAGAAAGGCCTCGTTGAGCTCGCCGACATGATCGCGGTCAACAAGGCCGACGGCGATAATCTCAAGCGCGCCAATCTCGCCGCGGCTGAATACCGCGGCGCGCTGCATATCCTGAGCCGCCGCTCGGAGCACTGGCACCCGCCGGTGCTGACCTATTCGGCATTGACCGGCAGCGGCATCGACGAGCTCTGGCAGAATATCCTTGATCACCGCACCGCGATGAACGCCTCGGGCGAATTCGCAGGCCGACGCCGGCAACAGCAGGTGAAGTGGATGTGGTCGATGCTGGAGCAGCGGATGCTGGCGCGGCTGCGCGCCGATCCTTCCCTGCGCGCCAAAGTGAAGAAGGTCGAAGCCGAAGTGACCGACGGCCGCATCACCCCGGCGTTGGCCGCGGAACAGATCGCGGCGATGCTGCGGTGACGGCCAATGAGCTATGCCTTCACATGCGGCTGTCATCATCCGGGCATGACAACGGGAGATGTGGATAAATTGACCGACAAACTGCGTATCCTCATCACGGGCTTCGGCCCATTCCCCGGCGCGCCGTTTAATCCGACGCAGCCGCTGGTGGCGCGGCTGTTGCGCCTGCGCCGTCCCGCCTTCGGCGATGTCGAACTATCCGGCCATATCTTTCCGGTGACCTACAAGGCGGTCGATCGCGAATTGCCTGAGCTGCTGGCGACGCTCCGACCGCAGGCGCTTTTGATGTTCGGCCTCGCCGACCGCACCGCGCATCTCCGGATCGAGACCCGCGCCCGCAACGCCGTCACCACGTTGTGGGCCGACGCCGACCGCGCGCGGGCGCGCAAGGGATCGATCTCGGGCAGCGCCGACGCCCTGATGTTCGGGTCCCACACCGCCAGGTTGCTGCGGGCGGCTGATAGCACCGGCATCGATGCGCGGGCCTCGCGCGATGCCGGAAGCTATCTCTGCAACTATCTGAGCTGGCGCGCGATTGAGGCGATTAACAATGGCAACGGTCCTCGCCTCGCCGCCTTCGTGCATGTGCCGCTGTTGATGCGAGACGGGGCGTCGCGGCGCAAAGACACACGACACCGCATCACGCTGGAAGAGCTGGTCGATGCCGGCGAGGCCATGCTGCTGGAGCTGGTGAAGCTGATGCGGCGGGAGATGCGGGAGAGTTCGACGCTGGTCTGCCCTGCTTTGTAGGGTGGGCAAAGGCGCTCTCTGCGCCGTGCCCACCAGTTCACATGTTGAACATTTTGGTGGGCACGCTACCGCTTTGCCCACCCTACCGCCGCGATCATTAATTCGTGCTGCGCAACGATTAACCCTACCCCCGACAATCGCCCTCTTCCGCCCTCGTCTTCACCATGCTTCGCCGCATTTTTGCGTTACGCAGAGGTCGCGGACGTGCGTCGAGCGTACCCACAGAAAGACGCGATCATGGACATCAATCGTCGCCATCTCATCGGGGCATCTGCGGCGGGCGTTGCCGGCGCGATGGCGATGTCACCTGACGCCGTGCGCGCCGCACCCCTCGCCTCCGCGCTCGGGCGCGACGCCACGCAATATGGCGTCCGGCCCGGCAGTCCCGACGATCAGACCAAGGCGTTGCAGCGCGCGATCGACGAAACTGCCCGGGCTGAGGTGCCGCTGGCGCTGCCGCCGGGCGTCTATCGCACCGGGATGCTTCGCCTGCAGAACGGCACCCAACTGATTGCGATTCGCGGCGCGACCAGGCTTGTGTTTACGGGCGGCGCGTCGATGCTTGAGGGCGAAGGCACCGGCCATGTCGGCCTCGTCAACATCACGCTCGATGGCGGCAGCATCCCGCTTCCGGCGCGGCGCGGCCTGGTGCATTGCCTCGGCGGCCGCGACATCCGTATTACCGATTGCGAGATCACGGGCAGCGGCGGCAACGCGGTCTGGTTCGAGAACGTCTCCGGCGACATCAGCGGCAACATCATCACCAATACGGCCACGACCGCGATCGTGTCGTTCGACGCGCAGGGCCTGCTGGTGTCGCGCAACACCATCCAGAACACCAACGACAACGGCATCGAGATCCTGCGCACGACAATCGGCGACGACGGCACGCTGGTCGCAGACAACCGCATCGAGGACATCAAGGCTGGCCCCGGCGGCTCCGGACAATACGGCAATGCCATCAACGCGTTTCGCGCCGGCAACGTCATCGTGCGCGGCAATCGCATCCGCAACTGCGACTATTCCGCGGTGCGCGGCAATTCCGCGTCCAACATCCAGATCACGGGCAACAGCATCACGGACGTCCGCGAGGTGGCGCTGTATTCCGAATTTTCGTTCGAGGGCGCCGTCATCGCCAACAACACCGTGGACGGCGCCGCATTGGGCGTCTCGATCTGCAATTTCAACGAGGGCGGACGCATCGCCGTCGTGCAAGGCAACATCATCCGCAACCTGTTGCCGAAGCGGCCGATCGGCACCGCGCCGGACGACGACGCCGGCATCGGCATCTATGTCGAGGCCGATACCTCCGTGACCGGCAACGTGATCGAGAACGCGCCGTCGTTCGGGATCGTCGCCGGCTGGGGCAAATATCTGCGCGACGTCGTGATCTCGGGCAATGTCATCCGCAATAGCTTCGTCGGCGTCGGCGTCTCGGTAACGCCGGGCGCCGGCACGGTACTGGTCAACAACAACATGATCTCGGAGACGCCACGCGGCGCCGTGGTCGGGCTCGATCACGCCCGCGCCATTACGCCGGATTTGTCCGCCGAGGGCGCGCAACACTTTGCGCAAGTGGTGATTGGGACGAATGCGGTGAGAAGGTAACCCTGCGTCGTCCCTGCGAACGCGTTCACCGGGAAGACCGGACAGAGCCGTTAGCCCTACATCACATTCCTCAGCAGCGGATAGCGTTCCGCGATCGCGGCGATGTCCCGGGTCAACCTGTCCATGACCGGGTCCAAGGCGGGATCCTCCATCGGGTCCAAGACCGGCTGACGGCCTGGATCGATCGCCGGCCCGTCCGAGTCCGGCGCCGAAGGCGCTTCGTCCGAACAGACCTGCCGGGCTTGCATCGAGATCGAAATGTCGGGCGGAAGCGGTCCCGCGAGGCTCGGCGCCGGCTGCGGCGTGAGCCGAAGAACCGGATCTCGAAACATGTTCACGGGTGGCAGCTTCGCCCAGGGCCGGCCAAGCCAGGAGATTTCGACAGCGAGATTGTCGCGGGAGGCCTCGCGCGTCGCCAAGCTGCGCCAGATTTCCACCGCGGCCTTGGCTTCCTGGATATTTTCGAGAAATGCGATTTCGCTGTGATAGCGGCGCCAGCGGCCGGTTTCGAACAACTCGGTGAGGTATTCCAGCCGTTGCTCGGCAAGGGCGCACCAGCGCGCGACAACGTCGCGGCCGCGTGCCACGTCTGCTCGATATGTCATGAACCAGCCCGCAAGGAGAAAGACGGACGCGGACGCAACAGGCACGAATCAATTAGACGTGACGTATATATTTTGTGGAAAACTTATGTCTTGTCCAGCGGGCAACCTTATTTGGCACGCAAAGCCGTAGACGTGCGGCATTTTTCTCGCTCCCCATAGTCAAGCGGTGGTGCCGCATGACGGGTTGCGCTGGCTCGAATGCGGATGTGGAGCGCCGCGCATTTCGTCGAATGAAAGTTTGGCGACATCGCCAAAACGAAAGACCCGTCCGGGGGGACAACCGGACGGGTCAAGCTATACAGGCGCTTGGGGTGGATGGGCGCTCGCGCCGAATACAGCCTCGATGGGGAGGGATTACCGCTCCCACATACATGTGTCGCCAGAGGGTCGCCGAACGTTCAAAGCGACCTGCGATTTTTTTTAACTTTTTTGGCGGCCCATTTTGACCGCGAATCATGGCGCGGCGGGCCGATTTCCCCGTGAACCGCCGATTTGTCAGAAGCCGAATTTTTAGAAGCCGAATCTTTGGAAGCCAATTCTTTGGAGGCCAAATCTTTGGAAGCCAAATCTTTGGAAGCCATGGCGGCGACGGGTGGATTCAGGTCCCGGGTCGGGGGAACCTGCTGAGGCTCCGAGACTTTTCCGGCGGCGGGCGCGTCTGAGACCGCCGCGACCGGCACCGCCGGAGCGGCCGCCACGACGGCCGACACCGCGGCAAGGGCGTCGGCCTCGCCGGCACCGAACAGGTCGTCACGGCCGGGGCTGCCGAGATCACGGGCCGTTCTCATCAGGATTGCGCGCACTTCGCTCGGTTTCAAGGCCGGATTGCGCTCCAGCATCAGGGCTACGAGGCCGCTGACATAAGCCGCGGAAAACGAGGTTCCGGACGTCATCTGATATTTTTCATCCGGCGCCGGCAGGAAGATATCGACGCCGGGCGCGGCCACGGCGATATGGCCGCCGCGGTTGGATGCTGCAAACAGCTTGTCCTGCGCGTCGGTGGCGCTGACCGCGATTACATTTGTGTTGGCGGCAGGATAAAGCGGCGGTGATTTCGCACCGGCATTGCCGGCGGCGGCGACCATCACAATGCCCTTGGCGGCTGCCGAGGCAATACCGCGCTCGATCAGCGCATCCCTCGGACCAGCGAAGCTCATATTGACGATCTGCGCACCGTGGGCCGCGGCGTAGTCGAGACCCTTCAGGATCACGAAGGACGTGCTTTCTGCGCCGCTTGGCGCCACGCCGAAGGCACGGATCGCCAGGATCCTGGCCGCCGGCGCACTTCCCATCAGCCGCGCATGCGCGACGATCGCACCCGCAATGCCGGTGCCGTGAATATGCGGCCCTTCCCTGCTGCCGAGCGCATCGAAGCTGTCCGCGATCGCGTTGGCAAGTTCGGGATGCCGGATGTCGATGCCGGAATCGATCACCGCGATGGTGACGTTGGCGCCATGGGCCAGCCTGTGCGCCTCCGGCAGACGAAGTTTCGCGAGCGCATATTGGGCGGGATCGCCCTCGGTCGGTGGCGTCTGGTCCTGCAGCAAATAGCGGAAGTTCGGCTGCACCGAGCGAACGCTGGCCTCGGTCGCGAGTTCACGGCTCACGATGTCCGCCGGGCGACGGTCGACAATGCGGAACAGGCCGATCGTGCCGCCGACAAGCAGGAAATTCTGCGATGCGATGCGTTCGAGGCGGTGCCGCCGCGCCAGTTCATCGGCCTGCGCGTCGGACAAAGAGCCGTCGATCTCGGCCACGAGTTCGTTGGCGACCGTGCGCAGGTTGAGTCCGGTCAAGGAAGTGTTGCGGCGCGGACCGTCGTTCTTGTTCTTGACCGACTTGCTGCCGCCCCCGGTCCCACCGCCACCGGTCGACGTAACAGGCTGATCCCGGCACTCGCCGGCGCTGTCGCGATAGGCGTAACTGCACGCCGGAGAAAGCCTGGGTGTGGCTCTGTCTATCCCGGTAACCGTTCTGTTGACGGCGATGTTGGGATTGATCCGCGATACCGTATCGATACTGGGCACCCGCGATCCAACGTTGATGTTGGGCGTACGCATGATGCTTTGCGCGTGAACCGCCGCGCCATCGAGAAACGCAAACGGCAACGCCGCTGTTGTCAGCACCAGCGCCGCGCGCCGCATCTTGATCCGCCAGTCGGCACGATGTTGGACCATGAGGCCTCGGGTTTACGCGATATCGACCATGTCAGTGATCGGCGGCTTACGGCGCTGCCACCGCGAGGTTGACGATCTTTTCGCTTTGCAGCTTGCGCATCAGGCCGGCGACTTCATCCTTCGACATCGACCTGTTACCGAATTGCAGCCGGAACATGCCGCCCTTGGCGCCATCGACGATCGAGGCCTGATAATTGTCGAGCAGCGTCGTGATGTCGGCGACGCGCGCGTCCGGCGCGAACCGCACCAGCGCGCGCGGCGGCGACGCGGCTACCGACAGATCGCGGGTGAGAGGCTCGTTCGTGCTTACCGACGCCGTCTGGAACGGGGCGTTCTGGTTCTTCACCAGCACCGCGCCGATCACGCCGGCCTGCAACAGCAGTGCCAGCGCGCCGAGGCTCGCCGACCAGGCCAGCGTCCGCGGCGAAAGGCTTGCGAAAAACCCGGCCATTCCCGCGGAGATATTGCGCGAAACCGACGGCTTGCGCGCGGGCTCGCCGTCGATCGCCGCGAACAGCTTCTGCATGGCGCGCGCGGAAGGCGCACCGAGGCTCTCGTTGAGATGAATGGTTTCGGCGTATTCTTCCCGGATCACGGCGTATTGCCTGGCAAGCTCGGGATCGCGCGCGAGCGCTTCGTCAACCCGGCGGGCATCGCGTGCATTGAGCGTGCCTGCCGCATGCCATGGCAACAGCATTTCTATTTCACTGGGCTCTTGCTCCAGTATTTTTTTGCTCGTCGCCATCATGGCCAACCTCGCTCTAAACCGGCTGCCTTCAGCAACTCGGCCAGTTTTTTGCGCGCATAAAACAAGCGCGTCTTGACGGTGTTTTCCGGGATCCCGACGATTTCGGCCACCTCTTCCACGGATTTCTCGTGGTAGTAGACGAGATCGACGATCTCCCGATGCTCCGGCGAAAGTGCCGTCATGCACTTGCGCAACGCACCACTCGTGTCCTTCTTCTGCACCGCCACTTCCGGATCGTCGGACGTATCCTCGATCGCATTGGCAGCCTCGTCGTCCAGTTCAACGTCCTTCCTGCGGCGCAGCGCAGAGAGGGCTTTGAACCGCGTAATGGCCAGCAGCCAGGTGGAAACGGCGGATCGGCCTTCGAACTTGCCAGCCTGACGCCATACATCGAGAAAAACCTCGCTGAGGAGGTCTTCCGCAACCTGTTCGTCCCGCACGAGCCGCAGCCCAAAACGAAACACCCTGACATGGTGCCGTCCGTAGAGCACCTGCATGGCAAGCCGGTCGCCTTGAGCGATCCGAGCGATCAGGACGTCATCCGAAGCCGCCTGTGTCGCACTCAATGGCCGTCTCGCAAGGTTGGTCGGATTTGGTTGCCTGGTGGTTCGATGAAAAAGGCAAGATTCTTCAAATTATCGCGAGATCCCAGCATCTGTGATCTAGCGCACAGACAGCATTGGCCCGCCTGCCACCGGGAGCGCGGGAATGAATGAAGCCATGAAATCCCTGACATAGTAACGAAATGCTTCCTTCGCGCCACGGTTGTCCGCTACCTTATCAAGGCTTGGTGTGCAAAACACCACCTGCTTGACCCGTCCGCTCTCGCCCGGCCCTTGCCGCGCCGCCGGCGAAGCCCGGTCCCGAATCTATATCCGGCTAATTTCCGTTGCGAAACAAGGACTATTGCCTTCCAAGCGGCGGTGAAAAGATACCAAACCTAAAGGCTTTTCTCCCTAGAGTTCGCCTGGATGGATTCCACGACGGCGGACATGATCAGCGCAGCTTCATCGCTTCAAAGTCAGGGCTCGGGCGGCATGGCCGCGCTCGCCGACGGCCTCCCGCTGCACGTGCTGAAGCGCCGTCTGGCCCATCGCCGGCAAACGTTGGTGTTCCAAGCCGCAAGCTATGCGCTCGGTGCGACCGTGCTGATGGTCTACGCGCATGCCGGCACGATTCCGATCTTGATGCCGTCGGCCTTCTTTCTGTGCGGCGCCACCCTGATCGGCATCTTTGCCATCCTGTCGGAAACTCACGTCAACGATCGTTTTGAGGATCACTATCTCGCGGTTTTCCAAGTCGTCGGCCATGTCGCGGTCCAGCTTGGATTTGTGCTGGCGGCGCCACAGATCGGCTATGCGTTCCTCGGCGTGCTGTTTCTTATTTTCGGCGTTGGCGGCTTACGAATGACACCGCGTCAGGCGGCAATCGCGTGGACGCTCACGGCGGCGGCCGTGCTGCAGATTTTTCTGCTTACCCAGATTCCTATCGGCGTTGCTTTGGCCACGCCGTCCGAGCGCCTTGCCGCGGGCCTCTGCCTCGTTCTGACGATTGGACAATGCGCATTCGTGGGACTTTACGGCGACCAGATGCGGAAGCGGCTTTACAAGCGCGGCGCGGAACTCAGCGAAGCCTACAAGCGCATCGAAGAGCTCGCCGAACTCGACGAGCTGACCGGCTCATTCAATCGCCGCTGCATCATGCGGATGCTGGATGACGAACTCGCCCGCGCCCGGCGCCTCAAGACGCCCTGCGCGATCGCGCTGATCGATCTCGACTGGTTCAAGCGCGTCAACGACCATTACGGTCATCCCACTGGCGACGAAGTACTCAGGACATTCGCCATCACGGTATTCGCGAATATCCGGCATATCGATCGATTTGGCCGTTATGGCGGCGAGGAATTCCTGCTGGTGCTTCCCGACACGCCCGACGACGAAGCTTTGAGAATTCTCAACCGGCTGCGCGCGATCGTCGCCGATCTCGACTGGAGCGCATTTTCGCCCGGTTTGCAGGTGACGATTTCCGCCGGAGTCGCGATGCTGAGATCGCAAGAGACCCCCGATACATTTCTCGCGCGCGCCGACCGCGCGCTCTATATAGCCAAGGCACGAGGACGCAACCGCATCGTCGCCGCCTGATCCATCAGTTTCATTTCCGGCGACGAAGAAACCGTCGCCAGCCGAAATATCCGAATGCTCCAGGATAGAGTTATGAGTTCGAAAGCCACCGCCACTTCCGAAAGTCTGCTCGACGAGTTGCAGACCACGCTCGCGCACGGGACCGTCGCGCGCCGGGTCGAAACCCTGCGCCGGGTGACCGATCTTTTTATCAATGGCGCGGTCGACTATTCCGACCAACAGATCGGACTGTTCGACGACGTTTTCCAATGCCTGATGGATCACATCGAGACCTCCGCCAAGGCGCTGCTCGCCAATCGCCTGGCGCCGATCAGCACCGCGCCGCCGCTCACCATTCGCGCGCTGGCGTTCGACGACCTGATCGAAGTCGCAGCACCCGTGCTGTCCGAATCGGAGCGGCTGGACGACGACGCGCTGATCGAGACCGCGCGCAACAAGAGCCAGGCGCATTTGATGGCGATTTCGCTGCGAAAGGTGCTGAGCGGCGCGGTGACCGACGTGCTGGTATTGCGCGGCAACGACGAAGTGATCCACAGCACCGTCAACAATCCCGGCGCGGAATTTTCCGAGCGCGGTTTCACCCGGCTGGTCAGCCGCGCCGAGGGCGACGACGATCTTGCGACCTGCCTCGGGATGCGACCGACAATCCCGCGACATCTCTATCTGAAGCTGATCGCAAAGGCGTCGGCGACGGTGCAGGCGCGGCTCGAGGCCGCTCACCCCCAGCAGGCGGGCGAAGTGCCAACCGCTGTGCGGGAGGCGACCAAGCGCGCCCGCTCGGCGCCGGCGGCGATCAGCCAGGACACCGCGATCGCCCACGCACTGGTCAAATCGTTATACGAAGACGGGCGGCTCGACGAGCATCAGGTGGCGGCGTTTGCCGAAGCCGGAAAATTCGACGAGGCCAATGCGGCGATCGCAGCACTCGCCAATGTGTCGGTGTCGATCGCCGAGGATATGATGGTGGAAACCCGCGCCGAGGGCGTCATGATCCTGGCAAAGGTCTCGGGGATGTCGTGGGCGACGGTCGAGGCGATCATCAACATGCGTGACAGCCTCTCAGGAACGGACCGTTCCGATCTGGCGGCATGCAAGGCCACCTACGACCGGCTGCGGGCCTCGACCGCGCAGCAGGTGCTGCGCTTCCACCGCATGCAGCAGACCGCGCCATCGGCGGCGTAGTCGCTTGCCTCGTTAAAACCGCAGCACCTTCGATCCGGCCAGCGCGCCGATCGCGGTGACCAGTGCGGTGGCCAGCGTGTACCAGGTCGCCACGAACAGCGGTGAATCATCGGTGCAGTGCGACGCATACAGCGTCGCCGCTAATCCCGCCGACAACAGTCCGGCGACGGCGCCGGCAACCGCGGGCCGTGCTGGCGCGCCATGGCGCAAGCCGATCAGCGCGGCCGCCAATAGCGGCAATGACATCAGCGGAATAGCCGTCAGGCACACCCGCGAATTGCTGCCGACCAGACGCGTCATCATCGGCAACCGTTGCGGCATCATCATCTCGCCTGCCATTCCCGCGACGAGCAGGCCCGCCGGGATCAGCAGCAGCCATGCCCAGCCCTGCAGCGAGGCTTCCGGCCGCGACAGATGCAGGCTGATGGCGACGGCGGAGATCGCGAGCGCCAGCGTCACCAGGAACTTCAGGTCAAAAAAAGGATTGCGCATCGCGGTCATGACGTCCGGTCTGACGCCCAGCTCCGCGAAGAACATCGCCACCGAAACCGGCGCCGCGGCCAGCAGCGCCAGCGCCAGCACGAAACCGACCGGCCTGGCGGGTTGCATGCTATCGGCGGCGAGGGTTCGAATGAGTTGATCGGTTTCCATTCTCACTGCTCCCGCAACTTGGCGGTGAGACTGGCAAGCCCGCGATGCAGCGCGACGCGCACCGCGCCCTCGCTCATCGCGAATTTCGCCGCCGTATCCTTGATCGACGCGCTGTCGACCGCGATCGACTGCAAGACGTCGCGCTGGCGCGCCGGCAGCGACTGCAACTGCGCCGCAACCTCGCTGGCCGGCGCGGTCTCCGCGGCGGGTTCACCCGGGAGCGTCTCGGCGAAGTCGTCGATGTTGACGAAAACCCGACGGCCGCGGCGGCGCAGCGTGTCGATCAGCTTGTTACGGGCGATTGCGAACAGCCATGGTGCGAACGGCGCGTTGGCGTCCCAGGTATGCCGCTTCAGATGCACCGCCAACAAAATGTCCTGCACGATGTCCTCGGATTGATCGACGGGTTGCCCCGCCCGCGCCAAGCCGCGGCGCGCAGCCGCCCTCAACACCGGCGTAACGGCCTTGAGCAGACGATGATACGCCGCACTGTCCCCCGAAATGGCCGACCGCATCAGGTCGGTCCATTCCTCGTCACGTTCGCGCACGCACGCTCCCACATTTCAATTCGGTCGATCTTTCAATTTGTTACGCGCGGAGATACTTATCACGAAGTCGTGATCAGCGCCTTGTTATGGCCCTATGAACTGCCTTCGCCCTGCCTGCAGGCTCATAACATCGATCGGCGTCGCTGGCACCCGCCGCGGCGGTCCCAAATGTTCAAACGATTTGGCCGGAACCGGGCTTGCAGCAATGCCACTGCCCTGCTTTCGCCCGCGCTCGTCCGAAAATTCCCTTTTTTTGCCGCGCTGCGGACATGCGACGCGGGCTCATTCCGCCTCTTCGGGGCTGGCCAACGGGGAGATTACCAATGACCATCACTGCCGGCGGGCGGTCAGCATTAGTGTTGGCGATATTGGCCACAGGGTTGTTTGTAGGTTTCGCGGGACCATCTCCCGCCGGGGCCGCTACGGACGACAACGCGGTGGCGGATGCGAAATCGGCGAGCACGGAAGCCGACGCTGCTGAGAAGGTTACGGTCCGCAAATACACCCGGCACGGTTCGCGCCACTGGAAAAGGCACGCGCAGCATAAATCGGAGAAGGTGGCGCTGAAATCCTCATCCAGAAAGAAAGCCGACGCACCCGATACAGCGGCCGATAGCGCTGACGTTTCAACCGCGATCTCACCGTCGGTGGCCAACGCCAATGCCCAACTGGCAGCCGCTGACACGCCGGACAACCCGCTGACCGGCAACGCCCGGGCCATGTCCGCACGCGCCAACGATATCGTGCAGGGCGGGCCGGAACAGCCGACCGATGCGCAGCCGGCGCCGCAGGTCCAGACGGTCGCCCCCGATGAGCTCAACGAAGTCGATCGTAGCCTGTCCGCAACCGTCCCGCCCGCGCCGGCCCTGGCGACGGCCATGGCCCAGGCGCCCGACGCGACGGAAACGGCCAGCAGCGATGAAGGCTCCAGCTGGGACCAAGCCTCGCTGATCGGGAAAATCTTCATCGGCTTTGGCGCGCTGCTGACGATGGCTTCCGCCGCGCGCATGCTGATGGCGTAAGCAAGACTGCCGTTATGCCGGACGGAGAGCGCGGGCGCGCTCGTCCCGGCCGTGGACCTGCCCACTTGAAGCCCATCCCGCCAGCGGGCACATTGCCTGTGAAATCAGGCGCGGGGTGGACTATGAGCACGTTCGAACACATCATTGTTGAAAGCAAAGGCGCGGTCGGCATCGTCACACTGAATCGGCCGAAAATGCTCAATGCGCTGTCGTTCAGCGTATTCAAGGAGATCGCCGCCGCCGTCGATGATCTCGAAGCCGATGACAAGATCGGATGCATCCTGCTGGCCGGTGGCGAAAAGGCCTTCGCCGCCGGCGCTGACATCAAGGAAATGCAGCCGAAGACCTTCATCGACATGTTTTCCAGCGATTTCATCGCGATCGGCGCCGACCGCGTCGCCCGCTGCCGCAAACCGACCATGGCCGCCGTCAGCGGCTATGCACTCGGCGGCGGTTGCGAACTGGCGATGATGTGCGACATCATCATCGCCGCCGACACCGCGAAATTCGGCCAGCCGGAAATCACGCTCGGCACCATTCCCGGCATCGGCGGAACCCAGCGGCTGACCCGCGCGATCGGCAAATCCAAGGCGATGGACCTCTGTCTGACCGGGCGAATGATGGACGCCGCGGAGGCGGAGCGCTCGGGCGTCGTCAGCCGCGTGGTGCCATCGGACAAATTGATGGATGAAGCGCTAGCGATGGCCGAAAAAATCGCTGCGATGTCGCGGCCCGCGGCCGAGATGGCCAAGAGCGCCATCAACCGCGCGTTCGAGACGCCGCTGTCCGAAGGGCTGAACGTCGAGCGCGACCTGTTTCACGCCACCTTCGCGCTGGAGGATCGCGCCGAAGGCATGGCGGCGTTCATCGAGAAGCGCAAACCGGTGAACAAGAACAGGTAGCCCCTCCGCGAGTCGTCCCCGCGAAAGCGGGACCCCCTACGCCGTGCCGTTTGTGCTTTGCACGAAGGCAAAAACTTTTCATAACGATTGGCGCCGGTGGGTATGGATCCCGCGTTCGCGGGGATGACGCTGAGGTTACCCCGCCCTGCTCCGCGCCAGCGCCGCGCTGACCAGCGCGCGATAGGCGCGTTCGGATAGTGTTTTGGGTGCATTGAGGCCAAGCCGCGCCAGGCATTCCTGATCGGCAGCATCCGGTGCGCGCGTAAGACCCTGCCATAACAGTCCAGGCAAACGCTGCGGCGAGCGTTGCGCTTGCTGCAGCAATTGCAACGCCGGGATCAGCCGCTGCTCGGTGTCGGTAAAATCGCTGCCGAACGGAAACTGCGGCAGCAAACCGGCTTCGCGCGCAGGCTGCAACGCTTTTGCAATCCGCTCCGGAAAGTTCTCGCGATGCGCCGCGGGAACTTCGAAATTCTTCGGCAGCTTGCCCGCATCCTTGGCCTGCCGCGCCAGCTCGGCCTGAAAGCGGGAGTCGGCGACCCCAAGCATCGCCGCGATCACGTCGGCGTCGGATTTTCCCCTGACATCGGCGACACCGTATTCGGTGACGAAGACGTCGCGCAGATGCCGCGGAATGGTCTCATGGCCATAGTTCCAGCGGATGTTGGATTGCGCCTTGGCGCTGCCTTGCCGGGTCGCCTCGAGTGCAAGGATCGAGCGCGCCCCCTGCAGTGCGAATGCTTGGGCTACGAAATTATATTGACCGCCGACGCCACTCACGACCTGGCCGTTTTCGAGGCCGTCGGAAATCGCCGATCCCAGCAAGGTCGCCATCATCGCGTTGTTGACAAAGCGGGCGTCGACGCGGGCGCGGCGCTTTGCGGCCTCATCGCCGTAGAGTTCGTTGGTGAAGGATACTGCCATCATCTGGATGCGCGCGAGTTGCGCAGGCGTCATCTCGCGCAGCGCGCGGTAGAAGGATTTCGGCCCGAGAAAGAACGCGCCGTGCAGCGCCACACCGTCGACCTCGCGCTTGAGAATGCCGGCGTCGACCAGACCGAGGAACGCTTCGGTCAGCATTTCGCTGACGCCGTAGAGACCGTGTTCGAACGATCCGGTTTCAAGCCGCGAGAGCTGTTCGGTTTCCGGCGCCAGCCGCTTCATTACGGCATGGAATTG
>WNGJ01018246.1_pt1 | contig 14459 bp, 11 predicted proteins | sample 5400611 | NCBI WGS metagenome assembly WNGJ01 (sample SAMN13153375, study PRJNA577476) | soil metagenome | isolation source: 40 cm soil or saprolite under Garry oak tree replicate 1 | place: USA:California | collected 2016-06-15 | reverse complement strand
GCACCCACTGGTACCTATTTCGTTCCGAACGTAGCCCCGAAGGACTGAGTCTGCTCATGTGAGACGTGGAAAATCGTGGCCTACCGCAGAGTGGGTAGCCCTGCTGCAAGCCCCGGCTTTCCAAGCCGGGGTTCATGACTTCATCCGACATGTTCTGTACGCGCCTTTCTTTTCTTCCTGCTCACAAACATATAGACGAGAGGAATGCCAAAAACGAGTAGTGGTTGGTACAGGGCAGCCACTGACCCTGTAATACTCTGGAATGGATAGAACAAAAGGGCTGTACCGGACAAGAGTAATATAGCAATCGTACGTGAATCCAGGGGGCGCAGGACTACAATCCATAAGATCCACAGTGCGTACCATGGCCAGAACCATCCTAAAACAAGCACCAGGTACCAGAAAACAGCGATACTCCAGCAGTCGAGCAGGACGTCGAAGCCTGGAACAAGCGTTTCGCTGTCAGCACTGTTGAGCATGGGCGCAACACGGACTTTGCCAAAGAGACGAAAATAGATCAGGGCAAAGATAAAGAGAGTAGAGGCGCGTAAGGCACTGTCGGCAGCGGTCATTGGCTGCATGACCGTGGGAAAGTGTGACCATTGGTCAACAAGACCAAATATCCATTCCAGCGGCCCTTCTATCAGTCCGACGAGCGAGTGCGAGAAGTTTGTTAAATCAACGGCCGAGGTAATCGAGAAGAACGTTGATGGACCCCTCCAGAGCGGCAAGAAGAGAGGGATGACCAATCCCAGCCCGACCAACGTGCGCCAACAGAAGCCCCAGAAGGCACGGTACCCGTTGCGCTCGGCGCGTACAATGAACCACGTGAAGAGCGGGGCAAACAGTAAGACGACCAGGTTCATGCTGATGGCAAGACCAAACGAGACAAGAACAGCGATTTCATGCCAGCGTCCCTTTCCTCGTATGTAGATGAGCGTAGCCAGGAGAAGTATAGTTAATAACAGCCCCTCGCTGTGGCCACTTCCTGCTAGCTCGATGATAGCAAGTGGGTTCCAGGCATAGAGTAATGTACCGAGCAGGCGGCGAGTAGGCGCAAGCCTGGTCAGAATGGCCCATACCAAAATACAATTGACAAGGTGTGTCAGAAAGGCCACTCCCTTAAAGAGGAAGAGTGTGACGACGGGTCCGCCGCTCATACTCACCAGTCCTGAGGAGATATAGAGCCAGAGGGGGCCGTAAAAATTCGCGGTGAAGCGACCAGAGACGACCCATTGCAGATAGGGATCGAGGGGGAATTGTATGGGAGCATTGTTCAGAGGATCCACGTGATAGAAGGCGAGCAGGCGGCCCGAAAACATATACGTAAAAACGTCATCAGAGAAAAGGGCCGGCTGGAAGAGCAGGATGAGGCAGAAAAGCGCTGCAGCGGTTAAGAGTAGCAGGAGCCAGGGTAGCGCGGCGCTATGCAAAATGTTCCGCCGACGGTACACCCACCAGGTCGCCAGGGAGTAGGTTGCGAGAAGGGCCGCGAGGATCAGCGTCAACAGCGCCGGATAAAGCCAGGAGAGTGATGAAGATAGCTTGGCTGTTGAGGTCCATGCTTGTGGGAAAAAGACTCGTGAAAGGGCAAGCGTCCAGGGCCATACCTCAGCCAGCGGTGTCCTGCTTAAATGTAGTTGTGGTAGGGGAGCAAGGACCACTATGAACAGGTAGAGCACCCCCATGACGCAGGCAAAAAGCAGCATAGGAAGTAGAGCGGGCGACCAGGAGTGCGGTCCCCCCCCATGTGGCGAAGTTTTTCCTGCTTTGGAGAGAGGAGCTGTGTCTGTTTCTTTAATTGTTGTTGCCTTCGGGTGTTGAGGCTCCATCACAGGCCTAATCTTTTGAATGCGGTATCGATATACTTGAGATAATAATCGGTACTCGTTAACTCTGCCAATTCCTTACGTGAAAGATATTCGGTGACCTCAACATCGTTGCTCAATGTCTCCAGGAAAGCTGGCCCTTGCTGGTCGTTGCTGGCCATACTCCAAACCTTTTTCGCGTTGCGCTGCACCATCTTGTAAGCCTCCTGGCGCTCGACACCTTTGTCAATGAGAGCAAGCAGAATCCTCTGTGAGAAAACGAGGCCGCCGGTCATGTTCAGGTTCGCCTGCATACGCTGCTCATCGACCTCCAGACCATTGATAACAGTGGTAAAGGTGTGCAACATATAGTGTAGTAATGTACACGCGTCGGGGAGAATGATGCGTTCAGCAGAGGAGTGACTGATATCACGTTCATGCCAGAGGGCGATATTCTCCATTGCCGTTACGCTGAAGCCGCGCAACACGCGCGCAAGACCACAAATGCGTTCGCACAGTTCAGGGTTGCGTTTATGTGGCATAGCGGAGGAGCCCTGTTGACCGGCGGCGAACGGCTCAAATGCCTCGCTCAACTCGGTGCGTTGCAGGTGGCGAATCTCTTGCGCCATCTTCTCCAGTGAACTACCCAGCAGCGCCAGAGTCGTAATAAAGTGGGCATGGCGATCGCGCTGGACGATCTGGTTGGATATGGGGGCGACGCCCAGCCCCATTTCTTCACAGACAAATTCTTCGATCTGCGGTGGAATCGTCGCGTGCGTACCAACCGCACCGGATATTTTACCGACCGTGACTTGTTCAAGCGCTGCGGCGAGCCGTTGCTGTCCCCGCCGCAGTTCATCGACCCAGAGCGCCAGTTTCAGGCCAAATGTCGTCGGTTCCGCGTGGATGCCATGTGTGCGTCCCACTATTACTGTATATTTATACTGAACAGCCGTCCGAGCTACCGCGTCAATCAGCGCGGTCAGCGTGATGCTCAGGAGTACTCCTGCCTCTTTCAACTGGGCCGCCAACGCCGTGTCGAGCACATCTGAGGAAGTCATACCAAGGTGGATAAAGCGCCCTTCAGGCCCCAACTGCTCCTGGATGGAGCGCAGAAAAGAAATAACATCATGGTGCGTTTCCTGCTCGATTTCCTGCATACGTTCGGCATTATAGCCGGCCTGGCGTATCTTTGCCATTGCCTCTTCTGGGATGACGCCTTCGCGGGCCCACCCTTCACAGGCGAGTAGTTCTACGCGCAACCACATATCTGTTTTATGGGCCGCCGACCAGATAGCCGCCATTTCAGGTAAAGAATATCGTTCGATCATGTATATTTTCCCCGGTGTTTTTCTCTGCTGTATGTTCCATTCTATGGCTAGTGTATCACACGAGGAAAGCTGTGAAGGCAAATGCAGAAACAACCTTTAATGTACCGTGGCCAGCACCCTAGACACAACGAGTTATAATTCGTTTAGCGTCTGCGCCGTAAGCCCCCTGGCATTCAGACAGGGGGATATAAGGCGCTCTCACAAACACTAGATACACAACATATCTAGTGTTTGTGGGGTATAATTCTTTCATGAAATATGAACTGAAAACACATAAGAACATTGCGTATACTTGTCAGTATCATGTGGTATGTTGTACCAAGTATCGGCGACAAGAATTTCCGCAGTTACAGCGGCGTTTACTTTCCTTATGGACGAACTCGTATTTCGTAGCGACTATTGGAGGCATGGCCCTAGAAACGCTGAAACGCTCCGTTGAAGGACAGAAAAACTGATGAGGAAAGCGTATAAATTCAGACTCGATCAGTTACTATGAGCAAAAGCGCGATTTACCAGAGATCAAAGAGATCAGGCCAGAGTACAACGATATTCACAGTCAGGTGCTTCAGGATGTGCTGCTTCGCCTCAAGCGAGCTTGTGATCGATTCTTTGAGCGAGTAAAGAATGGAGAGAAGCCGGGCTATCCCAGGTTTCAGGGACGCAATCGCTATGATAGCTTTACCTCGGGACAGTGGTATGTCATCCTTTCCTGTGAGGTCAAGGGATCAGAGCCGCTTCCAATCAGCTATGAAGACGTGGGAATCGATCTGGGCATTACTCACTTCGCGGCGCTCTCCAATGGAGAATTCATTGAATCACCACGCCACTATCGGAAAGCAGAGAAAAAGCTGAAGAAATTGCAGGAAGCCTTATCGCGAAAGAAGCGTGGCTCTCATCGGCGCAAGAGAGCAGTGCGAGCAATAGCAAAAGCACATCGTAAAGTCGGGAACCAGCGCCGGGACTTTGCACACAAAGCCTCAAGGAAGTTAGTCGATCGCTATCAAGTGCTCGTTCTGGAAGACCTTCAGACCAAGAATCTGGTCAGGCGACCAAAACCCAAACAAGACGAAGCAACTGGGCAGTACTTGCCCAATGGAGCCGCTGCCAAAGGTGGATTAAATAAAAGCATCTCAGACGCGAGTTGGGGCATGTTCACAGATATGCTCTACGTCAAGGCAGTATGGGCCAGGCGTACAATCATTTGTGTGGACCCCAAATATACCTCGCAAATCTGTCCAGGATGTGGAAATGTGCGCAGGAAAACACTGGAAGAGCGGTGGCATTCGTGTGAATGCGGCTGCGAACTTGACCGAGATACCGCTTCTGCGAAAGTCATCCTGGATGAAGGACGAAAACAGCTTGGGGCAGGGAGTGCCCCACAGATGAACCCACCTGGGGAGTCTGTCGAAGCCCCTGCCTTGTAGGCACGGGGTACTTCACACTAGAGAAATGCACCCAAACAAACCATATTTCTACTTTACAGATGTTTCAAGGAGAAAAAGCGGCCGTGGCTGATGGTCTAAAAGTAGTAAGTACCTATCAATTTTCCCCGGAGTCGCAGAAAGTATTGCGCGAAGCAGCGAACGCGGATGTGGAGTGTATCGCGCACGCGGAAGAATTTCAGACCCGTTTGCAGCAAGCTGATGTTGTTTGTTCCTCTTGGATGCCGGTTAAGTGGCGTGAACTGGCTCCTCATTTGCGCTGGCTGCAATGCTCTAGCGCGGGTGTCGACGGACTTCGACCAACAGGAGTGCTTGATCCCGATAGCGGCGTGGTCGTGACTACCGCGACAGGCATTCACGCGGCAATCATCAGTGAATATGTTTTTGGCAGCATGCTCATGTTCAACCGCAACTGGCCAGAGATGGTGCGCCTCCAGGATCGCCACATCTGGCCGCGCAGTGCGAACTGGTATCATTTAAGTGGACGCGAACTGGCGGATCAGACGCTGGCAGTTATTGGCCTGGGGCATATTGGGCGCCGTGTTGCCCAATTGGGACGAGCTTTCGGCATGCGGGTGCTGGCGACACGCCGTTCAGTCAGTGAAAGCGAGAACGACGCTGACGTGGATCAGCTCTATCCCATAAGGCGGCTGCAAGATGTCCTCCGCGAGAGCGATTATGTTGTGTTGGCAGTGCCGCTGACTCCCGAAACCAATGGGCTGATTGGTGAGGCGGAACTGCGCGTGATGCGAAAAAACGCGTACCTGGTGAACGTCGCGCGCGGCCGTGTAATCAACGAGGCAGCACTCATTCGTGCGCTACAAGAGAGATGGATTGCTGGAGCTGGACTCGACGTGGCAACGGAGGAACCACTGCCGGCTGACAGCCCGCTGTTTGCATTGCCCAATGTGATTTTGACGCCCCATATTTCGGGTGATAGTGTGCATTATGATGAACGGCTCACCCGACTTTTCGCGGAGAATTTGCGACGCTATCGCGCGGGCCAACCGCTGCTAAACCGGTATGACCCCCAGCGCGGGTACTAGCTAGTGTTGAGAGGTGATAGCATGAGTTTGGATCTGGGTTCTTTAGAAATACTGGGCGCGGCTTCTGTGGGCCAACCGGGTCAGCGCCGCTTCTGCCTGTATGTACAGAGTAGACGCGGCTCCGCCATTATCTGGATGGAGAAGGAGCAACTTAACCGCCTCTCCCTGACGTTAGATCAGGTCCTGGCACAGCTGACCGAGGGACAGGTATTGCGCACGGAGGCACAGGCTGGCGGGCCCCCTGCTCCCGCCGGATTACCTTCAGATTTTCTCTCTGCTCCCGAATACGACTTGCGGTCGTCCCAGATGGCCCTTACGTATGATGAGCGCGATGAAAGCTTCACGTTTACTGTCACGCCGGTCGAAATAATCCTGGAACAGGAGCAGGAGCAGGAGGAGCCGCAGCTGCTGATCCAGGAGGATGAAGCCATATCTTTCCAGTTTTCACAGCAACAAGCACAAGAGCTGGCAGGTACCATTAATGTGTTGATGACAGGTGGACGGCCTGTGTGCCCCCTCTGTGGGACACCACTTGATGGGGGTCCACATGCCTGTGTGAAACAGAATGGCTATCATGAAATTGTGCAGGTGATAGAAGAGGAAGATGAGGAAGAATAGAAAAACAGGAGCGCAAAACGGCGCTCCCGCTTTTCTTTAACGTAACGGCACGGGAAGTCCTCTCCTATTCCTACCCCGTCGTCCCCGTCTTACAAAGACTATGCGCACTCGCCAAATACGGCGAAATGGGGCGCGTCGGCAGCGGGGGCAGCCCGTTGCGATGATACAAGCGCAGCCCATAGTGCTCTTTGTAGACAAGTGTGAAGTTCTGCTGGAACTGCGGACTATTCACATCAATATGCTGCGCCACAATATCTTTGGGATTGCCCGGGTCCACAATAACCCAATCCACCATCGCCTCCGGATTCTTCAACGCCTTCGACCACAAATTATCTGAACCGTCATACACAATGTCCTTGAGCAGTAACCCTGCATCCGCTCCATCAATATTCGATGTAAAGGTGTTTTCTAGCACCCTCCCCCCATTATAATGTTGCGCCAGGTACACATTGATCGGGTGCGGAAATGCGCAGGATCCTCCATATATTCCATCTTCGAGGGTGATAATGCCACCAGCAACAATCAGCACCGCTTGCGCGACGATCACCAGCGCGACCGCAATTTGCCCCACTCTTCCCACCGGCCTCCAGCGTCTTGGCAGTGCCTGCCGCACATACCCCGCCAGTATCGCCATGCAAACCGCTACAGAGGCCACCATCGCACTGCCAAAACGCACGTTGAACAAATGATTTGGATCGTTAAGCGGGTCCGCTCCCGGCACGTATATACCAACCTGCCCGGAATACATCGTCAGCACATAAAAGACGAAAGGCACGAGGAACATCATCACCGCCAGTGTATCAGTAGTTAACCGTTTGCGCACAAGAAAAATGATCAAGGCTACAAGCCCCAACGCCAAAAGGATAGACCCGAACGTGTCCACCGAAGTCACAACATAGTATCGTATTGATTGCCAGAGATTGTGATATGTCTGCTCCGCACGGATCTGATTGAGACTGATGGCCTGTCCCAGAGCGGAATAGGGACCTTTCTGGAAGTAGAACATGTCGTGAAAAATGAGCTGGTTCCAGATCAACCACAGCACGATGCCGAGACTGGCGAGCACTCCAAATACGAACAAATTCCCCTGGATCTCTCTCCAGCTCCGGCGTTTGAGCAAACCGACGACGGCGATGAGAGGAAGCATCACCATGAACAATGCCCAGCCATCGTAGCGCGCTAGGGTCGCTAAAAAGATACTCGCAGCCGCCCACACCAGTTGCCTGGGAAAGTTGTCCTGCGTCCAGCAGAGAAAGAAATAGCAAGCCAGCGTGGAGGTCGCGATACAGACCAGTTCGCTGAGCGGTGTAGACTGCAAATACAAAATATTTGGATTCAAGATGAAGGCCAGCGTCCCCACATAACTGGCGACATGATCATGCGTAATCCGCCGTGCCGCCAGGAAAATACAGCAGGATGCCACCACATAGCAGGTCATCGAGGAGAAGCTGCCTGCCAACCCTGAACGCCACAAGGAGTCATTCCAGATGAACGGCAGCATCCCCACCTGCGGCAATGGCAACCACACGCCACCCAGTTGCGCAACCCCTGGTGATTGACTGTCAAAGAAGCGCCGCGCCAACATCATGTGCGAGTATGAGTCTCCATAGAGCAGGATCTCTCGCTGCTGAAAAAAATACCAGCAGGCGCTGATACTCGTGAGAAGGGCCGTAATAATCGTTACCAGGAACCAGGGGTCTCTCAAGCCCTTGCCTTTGGGCTGCTTCAACTCGACACGCTCTTTGCGTGTAATCGCCGGTGCTGGCATCGTCGATATGGCCTGAAAGGCTGCCGTGATCGAAGAGGCTCGCTCTTGCTTGTTGGTGGAGGCAAGCGTTGGCACCGGTACCAGCAAAGTCGGCGTGTCTTCGAGGTACGGCGATGCATTGAGCGAGGCAAAATCTGGGATCGCCCCCCCTGGTTTCTTGCCGAGGTGCAGGCCATGCTCTGTCTTTTCCCAGTAGTGCGGCTTTACAATAAGCTGGAAAAAGGCCATACATGCGGCGATACTCATCATCGCCCAGTAGAGTGGGATGGACAATGCCCACTTGATCAAGTAGTACTGCTTGCGCTTCAGGCAGGCGAGCAGATACATGTAGATATAGAAGAAGTTGCCAAAGATCAGCGAAAACGCACCAGCGTAGAGCAGCGGTCTGGGAAATAATTGATGATAGGCCTCCGCTACGTCATGACCAAGGAAGAGGTAGAGGACGAACAGGCACCAGAGGAAGGGATTGAGGAAGAGAAAAGCCGTTTTCCCCCCAATCACCAGTTGTAATGAGACAAATTCTCTGAAGCGCCCGGGACGCAAATAGCGCCACGGCCTGCGCATATTGATCAGGTACGTCTGCATATAGCCCTTGATCCAGCGCGAGCGTTGTCGTATCCAGTTCTTGAACTTTGAATTTGCCTCTTCATAGGTGGTCGAATTCAAAACGACCGTTTCCATCTGGTAGCGCGACAACCGCAGGCCCAGGTCGCAATCCTCCGTGACATTGAAGGCGTCCCAGCCCCCGAGCGCGCGCAGGATCTGTGTCGGGAAGTGATTCGAGGTGCCTCCCAGGGGAAGAGATAATTTCGCGCTCTGCAAGCCTGGCAAGATCAGGTCAAACCACAGCGAATATTCCGCGGTAAACCAGCGCGTCAACACATTTTGGTACGGATTGTAGAAGTTGAGCTTCGCCTGGACACACGCCAGGTCAGGTCCATGATTGGCGAACGTTAACACTGCCTTTTTCAACTGTGTCGGTTCCGGAATATCTTCCGCGTCATAAATAACCACGTACTGGCCAAAAGCCTGCATCAAACCAAAGTTACATGCGCGTGGCTTCGTCCGTGGTGAACCTTGCGGCACAGTCACGATCTTGAAATGCGAGGGCAGTGTTAAGGCGCGGATGGCGTTTCTTGTGTCGGCATCGTCCGCCTCTGTCAGTAAGAGGATCTGCAGTTTCTCCACTGGATAATCCATAGACATCATAGCACGCGCGAATTGTGGCACAACGCGGGCCTCGCGGTACAGCGGACATAGGATCGTGTAGGAGGGCCAGTCCGCGTCGCGTAAAGCCTCGACAATTCCCTTGTCGATTTCTTCTTCAGTCGAGCGCCGGAAGGTAAAGAACGATAGCCCGACAGTCGTCAACAGGTGCCCAAGATAGAGCGCCGTGATGATCGTCATCGTCACAAGCAGCGTTTGTTGGCGAAAAAATTGCAGTCCGAGGCACCCGCCTAGCGCTAGTAGCATCAGCACGATACTCTGCCACCTGGTAATCACCCATAGAGCTGAATGCTCCGGTCGGAAGGGAGCGAAAATAGTCACTTTTTGCTCCCCAACCAGCACCGTCTTCCCCGCGCTCTCCGCGTATTCGTTCATCTCCCGCAGCGCATTGTTGATGGTGTTCCGGCTCGTATGCGTCGCAAGCCACTCCTTGTAACGCTCAATCAGCAGTCGCCTGTTTCTTTCATCTGTGATATCTGCAGTTGTGACTTTCTTTGTCGTCTGTGTTGCTACATTTTCCAGTTTCTGAAGTTTCATCAAACATCCTTCATACGATGAGATCGTTTCTTGCAAGCCGGTCAGGCGATGCTAGGACTGCGACGAGGTATACCACGTATTGAGTACCGCCAGGGTAGGTTGACCTGAGAGCTGAAAGTCCTCTCCACCGTCGCAGCCCCAGAAGACGTTCCCCACGCTATGCTCATCAGGGCAGCGTCACAAGCCGCCTGTTCTTCAGGATCAGGCGGAGAGCCGTTTGAATATCTTGCCCACGGAAGATACAGGACGTCAGCACTATGGCGATACCCGATTTCTGAGATGATGAAGGATTTCCACCTGCAGAGAGAAATCATCCAGCGTGGTCTTCACAGCTGTCTTCCAGAGGCCAGGAATCCCCTTACAACCAATAGCCTTTGTGTGATAGACATCCCCCGTCGTTCTAAAACCTTCCAGCTATCTCGTTTCATTATAACAGAGGGCCCCCCCACCTGCTTCATTACTGCCCCATAATTCCTATACCCACGCGGCCATTGGCTAAACCTCCTTAGAGGAGGTTTTTATGATTTTACTTCAGAAGCGACTAGATACTCGTAAAGACGCTTACGTCGCTCTCGTCCTCCTTTGCCTCTAATGCTACCCCTGCAGGGCGGTCTAAAGACCTCCACCCACAACCCAACCTCTCCCCCTTGTACTATAAGAGAAGAGATTAGGTACACGAGATAGAAAGGAGCGAGACGCGGAGACGAGAAGTGAGGAATCTGTTCCAGCCTCCAAGCCACGAGCTTGTGACGTAGATGCGATCGCCTTCTCGTTGCTCCTATCGTAGGAAGAGCAGGAGCAACGAGAAGGCAGTCATTGACTCGCACGCGGTGGATGGATGGGTGCTGGCGGCTTGCGTCAGAGGGGCGAGGCGACCAACGTGTACCCAGTTGTGGTACGTGGTGCCAGCCGTCTTGCATCGTCGTCAACTGCATCGCTTGCAGGCGTCAAAGGGCGGTGAGCGCAAACCCTACGGTGGGACGCGATCGCTTGGACTCAAGCGAGGAACGGTGGTACGGCATCCGAGGTATGGACTCTGTACAATCGGGGGATATGATCGAAAGCGCAACACGATCAGCCTCCATGCCTACCGGACGAACAAGAGGCTCACCCAGGGGGCCAAGCTGAAGGACTGCCTGCTGTTCACATGGGTTGCCTTCCGCTCCTGGTTGGTCAAAGAACGGAAAAAGTCGTCAACGGGCAAAGGGACCCGATCCACACCTGTCCCACGACGAGGAACGCCTGCTTCCTCCCCGTGTCTGGAAGGACAGGGGTATCCGCAGGCGCAGGTGTGACGAAATACCTTTCTATTCTATGCATACGTACTTGTTCGCCTTTTGGAGATACGTTTCTTCATTGGCTTCAATCATAAGCTTATGAAGTACAACCACATCACCTGGATATAGCCCTTTGTTCGTGGCACACGATACACACGCCGTGGTTCAGTAGGGCTTGGAACCTCAAGGTAGCCTCGCCATACAAGCTGGCGAAATTGCTCTGGTGTAAGCGTATCGCGTAAAAGATCAGCCGCTCGTCGTTCCGCGCGCGACCACCCCCTGAAGTATGGCTGTAAAAGTAACCATACTAATGGTGAGATAGCGAGGGGAGCGATGACAATCCAACCCAGGGTTGCAAACACCTGAGTGATGAAGCTCATCCGCCAACGACTCGCGGGACCAAGACAATCTGCTCGGCAGTGGAGTCAAACTGCTCAATGCGCTGTGTCGGTTTCCCAGGTTCAACTCGGAATGCAGTGGCTCCTTTTGTCCGTTCCTGGCTAAAGATGCGTTCGGCCTCTCGAACAGCAGCAGTTGCTTCGGGGTCGCCCGCTAGAACTTTCTGCTCGTCCCAGCTGACACGATCATCTCCGCGCCTTGACATCACCCGTAACATTCCCACAGTCGTTCCTCCTTCGTAGATTACGCCGTTCTTGTTGGCAACTTTCAACAAACTTTTGTTGGGGCTACGCTCGCGCTTGCCCTTTCACACAAAAAACGAACTACGTGATACAGAGAACACACACTACAGATAGATACGTTCAGTTCTGACAGTGACACTCCGCCAGGGGATGAATCCCCACGGCTTCTTCTGCCTCTCCTCTGTACGCGATATGCTGAGAAATGGAGCGTGGCTCCGGCTCGGTGCGCATCGTAGTGGAGGAGGAAAAGCACGGAAACAGGGCCTCCATTCAGGCGTCGTGTTTCCTGGGCGGTGCCAGGCCCGTTGGGACTCCCCTGCCTTTCCGAAAGGGATGAATGGCCCACAACTTCGGTTTGTGGCATCCTGGGGAGCACCAACACCCGCATCTTTCGATGCTGCTCCCCTGGGAACGTACCCACAGGGGCGGAGGCTTTTCCTTGGGGCTATTTTGTCTCGGCTGCTCCACGAACTCTCGCCGCTCCTCTGTTGAGTGCGGACCTTCGGAACAGCAAATAGCCTTGCACGTTGGTTCAACACGGTCGTGTTTTTACCCACGGCCCTGTGCCGTGGAACCCGTACACGATTCAGTTTTCAAGGTGCTCTCTACCTCTTCTCACACGGGTGTGTGAAACCGGTAATGCAAGGGCTAAAGCCCTTCACTGTCAGTTTCTAGGCCCGGGTACGAGAATGACAAACCAGTTCATCCTGGTTCTCACTCAGTACTACTATTGTACGTGAGAGTTTCATGATAGTCAATGGTTGGAAGCGTTGTTCAATTCAAATTGCATACTCATGTTGCCGCCTGGAGTTTCGTACTACATTTCTGTGCAAACTGTCTCAATGCGCTGCGATGACCATCACGCCTGCCACCCCGGGACCTGCATAGGCGCCCAACACCGCCCCAAGCTTGTAAGCGGGAATCTCACCGGAATAGACGCTTTTCAGTGATTGGATCAGCTGTTGACCGATCTCATCGTCCGATTCAATGATGTCCATCTCTTCCACTTCACCCATTTCATTGACCAGCTGCGCGATGCGTGCAAATGCCTTGCTGCGAGTGCGCGGTCGTTCCAGCGCGATGATCTCGCCGTTCTTAAACGTGAGGAGGGGTTTGACGCTCAACATGTTGCCCAGTAATGCCTCTGCTCCGCCGATGCGTCCCCCGCGCTTCAAATATTCCAGCGTGTCCAGTACGAACAACACCCTTGTGCGGGCAAGGCGGTCGAGCAAGCGTGTTTTCAGCTCTGGGAGAGACGCGCCCTGCCGTGCCTCTTCTGCGGCATGCATGACGGGTACTCCCATTCCCAGGCTGACTATCTGGGAATCAACGACCTCGATGGGAATCTTCTTCATATCGTCTGGAAGTGCATCTCGACCAGTACAGGCAGATTGATAAGTACCACTGAGTTTCGAGGAGAGATGCACTGAAAGGATGCCATCAGCTCCCTCGTTAATCAGCCGTGTGTACGCTTCTTGAAAAGCGGCGGGTGGAGGCTGCGAGGAGCGCGGTGATTGTTTGCTTGTCCGCAGCTTGCTATAGAAAGCCGCATTATCCAGTTCTATGCCATCCAGATAAGCCTGTTCGCCAAAAAAAACGGTGAGGGGCACAATAGTAATACCCAGGGCGCTTGCCTTTTCGAGTGGAATATCACTGGTACTATCGGTGACGATGCGCACCACCATAAATTACCTCCATTTGATACTATGCTATCCTGATAAATCGAGATTATATCATAAACGGTGGCTACACCCGTGATTTATTCCACAGAGAGGATATAGGCGTAGTAGGGTAGTAGGGCTGCCCGCCATCAACGACCTCGATCTCGATAGGGGAGTATTGCCCTTTGATGCGCTTCGCAGTTTCCTGCGCCTCTTGTGCCGTGACATCCTCGCCATAATAGAGCGTCAGAATCTCGTAGCGGTCAATGTGCATGCGCTGCAGCGTGTCACAGATAACATCGTCGATGTTTTGTCCCGCGACAGTGAGGTTCCCATTGATCAGGCCAATGAAATCACCTTCGCGTACACGGACGCCGCCGATGTAGACTGTGCGTACAGCAGTAGTAATTTCAGCTGTCTGGCAGTGAGAATGACATTGCCGTTATTGGGCAAGATAATGACCTGCCTGGCCTCTACAGCATTGACCGCCGCCAGCAATTCCTCGGTGCTCGGATTCATGGTCTGCCCACCTGGAACAATGGCGCTCACTCCCAGGCTCTGGAAAACCTTTTCAAAGCCCGCGCCGGAAACCACCGTGATGGTGGCAAGATCAGGTGTGAGACTGCTGGCTTTAGAGTTCTCCGAGTCAGCGGCATGTTCTGCTTCGCTTTCCGCGGCATAAGTGAGGCTCTGTTCCTGGAGATTTTCAATATTGATATCGAGCAAGCTGCCGAGACTCACACCATAATCGAGGATTTTACCGGGCCATGGTACATGGGTATGCACTTTAAGCATCTTCTCATCGCCAGCCACCACCGTCGAGACACCGCCCATCTCTATTATCGTCTGACGTATGCGATCAAGATCCAGGTTTTCACCATGCAACAGGAACACGACCTCGTAGCCAAACTCTTCCTCAATGGTTACCCGTCCTTTTTGGGCATGTTCCTTAAGTGATGCTGGTGCTGCCGCGGATAAGGCTGCCTCTCCTGCCGCGCCCAGGTAAACTGCTTCGCCACGGATATAGCGCCAGATTCCTTCCAGGATGGTACAAAATCCCTGGCCGCCGGAATCGACCACCCCGGCCTGTTTAAGCGTGGGCA
>WNGJ01008672.1_pt2 | contig 14459 bp, 14 predicted proteins | sample 5400611 | NCBI WGS metagenome assembly WNGJ01 (sample SAMN13153375, study PRJNA577476) | soil metagenome | isolation source: 40 cm soil or saprolite under Garry oak tree replicate 1 | place: USA:California | collected 2016-06-15 | reverse complement strand
TGGGACGCCTGGCTTGGGACATCACAGAGCCAGGGCAAGGCGTCGGTGGACCTGGTGTATCACAGTGGGGAGAGCACAACAGGAGAGCATGGGCATACCATCGGCGATGGTGGATGTAGCCACGGGCTGGAGCGAGCGCGTGGCGGTCTTGGGGCGTGGACAACGCGCCATGCAAGCCGGCTTTGAGCAGCGGCTCGCGTCGGCTGCCGTTTGCGGTGCTGGAATTGCATCCTGATAATGGCAGTGAGTTCTTCAATGCTCACCTGGTGCGCTATTGGAAGGAGAAAGTGGTGGGGGTGCAGCTCTCGCGCTCTCGCCCGTACCAGAAAAACGACAATCGCATCGTCGAACAGAAGAATGACACCTTGGTGCGCCAGTACTTTGGCGATCTACGCTTTGATTGTCCCGAGCAGATCGAGGCGATGAATGCCCTCTACGAGCAGATGTGGCTCTACTACAATCTGTTCCAGCCGGTGATGCACCTTATCGCAAAGACGGCCGTTGGAGACAAAGTGCGTCGCAAGTGGGATCAAGCGCGCACGCCTTTTGAGCGGCTCAAAGCCACGGGCAAGCTCAGTGCTGAGCAAGAGCAGCGCTTGCAAACGCTCTATGAGCAGACCAACCCCCAGCACTTGCGTGAAGAGATCTACCAAGGCTTAGCACAGCTCTGGAGCCAAAGTATGACATCAGCCACTTCCGTGGCTTGAACAGCAGAAAGGAGACGGCAGGGCGGAAAATTGTGGAGACGCGAGGGGGCAACCAGGCCCTGCTCGCGAGCAGGGCCTGGTTGCCCCCTCGCGTCTCGGTAACATTTTCATTTGAGTGAACCATCATCCTTCAGTAACATTTTCATTTGAGTTGACACGGATTTCGTGAGTCAAGGCAGGGTCTGTGAATTATCGAAGAAAAGCTGTTTTTGCATGGCGACCGCAAGGGTCGCTAACAACTCACAGCCCGATCATTCGTATTTATTATAGCCCTCGAAATTCTGCCGGGTGAAGTGATGAGTTGATCACCGTCAAGTTGCAATGCCTGATATGATTAAGGTAGGCTTAACCAGGCGGCGATGATTGGAGATATCAATCATCAGCACGTTTATCAAACAGGGGATATGGTTTGATTACGCGCGGTGTAGCGGGAGAAGTGGTGGAAAAAGCAGGCGAGGGAAAGGAGTAGCCATGGGACAGTGGTTCCAGCGCTTTGTCGCGAGTGGGATACATGGTGAGGTGAGCGATGCCACAATACAGGGATACTTGCGCTCGGCGAGCCAGCTTGAAGAGGTCTGGCAGCAGATCGATGACCGCGTAGATGCGCTGATTGTGCAGGGTATGGCGCCGTGGGACGCTTATACTCAGATGGGCTATGCCCTCGCGTATGTGCGCGCCTGCCGAACCAATGTTGTGTTTGTGCAGGAACTGGTGAGGGCCGCTGCCGCGGCCAATCCGGGCTACCTGCCTCGCGTCACGTATGAGCAGGCGCTGGCCCTGAGTGAACATATCGAGCCGTTGCTTGAAGAGGCGATCAAGGCTTCCACCAATCCACGTTATAGCCCCGCCGTGTATAGTTTTCCTCTCAAGCTGGGACCCCACGTGGGGTATGCAAACCAGCGCTTTCCGTTGCCTCACTTGCAGGGCATCATAGCGGCGGCGCAGCAGATGAGAGACTGGGCAGCGGGTCTGCTGGCGAAATACGAACTTGCGCTGGGCGCTGCCAAAACACCCGTTCCCCCGCAGGTAGCCATGCATCTGGACGCGATGAAAAGCGAGTTGAGCCTGGGAGACTTTCACCTGCGTACAGGGGTCGATATGGTGGGGCAAATCAGCAGCGGCCAGGTCACGGATGAGCTGAATATAAAGGCCGAAGGTTTCCTGTGGGAGGCAATGGAGAGCTATTTCAAGGTGAGCCAGCTGGTTGCCATGCCGGGGGCGCCGATACAATCGCCACGTGCTGCTCCTGGCCCGCTGAGACAGGAACCACAGCGCCCGACCCAGGTACAGGCTCAGCCCGCGCCGGGGGTCAACCCGGTAGTGCACACTCCACCCCCTCCGCCAGCGCCACCAGAGCCGGACCCGTCCGCCTTGCTGAGTCAGGTGATAGCAGGCCCGGTGGGAACTATCCGGCCCGTCCCGGTGCAGCCTTCAACCGACGAATCCGACATCCTGAACCAGGTGATCGCTGAGCCAGGAGGGGGAACGACACAGAAAGTTCCGGCCCCAGCATCTCCCAAAGCGCCTGACCTGCTCAACGAACTGGTAACCAATCCTGGCCCTGCGCGGGAAGCGCCTGCGCAATCCTCACCCGTCGCGGACGGTTTGCTGAATCAGGTAACAGCCAACCCAGATGCTTCTGACGAATCCATACAGAGTGGTAAGTCTGTAGGGGCGCGATTTATGGCGACCACGGGATTGGGTGAGGCAGACGCCAAAGGGAGTACATCCAATTCGCCAACGGTATCTCACCCAGGAACTACGCAGGGGGCATCCCCTCCGCCAACAGCTAAAACGCCTAAGGCGGGGGATAGCGGGCAACACGAGAGCACATCCGCTCCCGATGACGATTTGATGGACATGTTTTCCCAGGTCTGTGGAGAACAACAAAACCAATAACACCATCGTATAGGCCTCGCGCCAAACGAAATGTAGTGGCGCCCCTGGCGCCCGCCAGGTCACGTGCGGGCGAAAAGGAAAGGACGAATCAATCATGGGCTTGTTTGAGCACCTTAAGTTTGTCAGTGGCATGAAGGCTGAGAACGCGCTGCAAAAAGCAGAGGACCCGGCCCAGGTGTTTAATTACAGTTACACGAAACAACTGGAGCAACTCCAGCAGTTGCGCCAGGGGCTGGTGACGATTGTGCAGAACGAGAAGCATATCGAAATGCTGGAAGCGCAGGTCGAGGCGCAAGTGAACCGCCTGGTACAGCAGGCGCAGCAGGCGATGCAGCAGGGACGCGAAGACCTGGCTCGCATGGCGCTGCAACGCAAGGAGGCGCTGCTAGCGCAGGTGGCTGGATACAAGCAGCAACTCGAACAGCTCGGCGAACAGCACCAGAAAATCGAACTGCTGGTGCAACAAGCGGAACAGCGCGTTTCCAATTTTGGTACGCAGAAGGAGATGGTCGAGGCGCAGTACCAGGCGGCGCAGGCATCGGTACATGTGAGCGAGGTCGCCACCGGGCTTTCGAAAGAATCCGCCGAAATGAACCTGGCCATGCAGCGCGCCCAGGACAAGGTTATGCAGATGCAGTCGCGGGCCTCCGCCATCGACGCGCTACTGGATTCTGGCGCCGTCAGCGATCAGGGCCTGCTCGGCGGTGGCAATGCAACCGATCTGGATCATCAACTGGCCAAAATCAGCTCTGAGCACAATGTCGAAGAGGAACTGGCCGCGATGCGCCAGCAGATTGGCGGACCATCCACCAGGCAAGGGCTCCTGGAGGAGCCATCTCACTAGAAGATTGTTATCACAAGATACACGAAGTAAAACAAAAGGAGCATCATAACTATGGCTAATGATACAAATACTGGCTCAACAGGCCAGTTCGCAGAGACCGAGCAAGAGAAGGAGCCGATGCTGCTTCTCGACACGACCGGGTCCATGAACTATCACACGTCGGCGACGGATCCGACGCAGGGCGGTGGCATACGCACCATCACTTTCGCGGATGGGACGGCGCACGATATCGGTGATCTGAATCCGAACAACCTTGAGCAGAAATGGCGCCAGATTCGCTGGGCCGGCGGCACGCGCATCATGCCGGGCTTTAACCAGTTGCTGAAAACCTACACCGATGAGTTCGGATCGCTGCCGCAGGCGCAGCGCCCACTGTTGCTGGCCCTGGTCATCACCGATGGCGAAGCCGACGATACCGACGCTTTCAGGAATATGGTGATGCGAGCAGCCGGGAGCATGTACGTGGCGCTGGCCATCATTGGCTACGGGTCCGAGCACGATCAGGCGCTGCGGGCCTACCAGCAGGTTGAAGCGCAGAACGCGCACGTCAAAGTACTGCCATTCGCTAGCGAGACCGACCCCGAAGTCATCGCAGGCGCCTTGCTGCGCATGATGGAATAGCGAGAACCCTGCGACCGCAAAGATCGCTACTGCATTTGTACAAGAAGAGTGGGATTTGGCCGCCGTGGTGGCCAAATCCCACTCTTCTTGTATTGAATTGGCAAGCCGCTTTTGAAAAGCCCTGCTTCGAGCCTATCTCATGATGAGGTTTATTACTTTGTTACCATGTGGCGTCCAATAGCTTGTGTAACTGCCAGTACCTGGGGCATGAGTTCCTGGAACTGCTGGATGGTCAGGGATTGGGCGCCGTCTTTTAATGCTTCATCCGGGTTAGGATGTACCTCGATGAGCAGGCCGTCAGTGCCAGCGGCAATTGATGCCAGCGACATAGGAGCGACGAGATCGCGCCGACCTGTGCCCTGGCTGGGGTCGGAGATAACAGGCAGGTGTGAAAGCCGCTTGATAAGGGGAATGGCACTGATATCCATCGTGTTGCGCGTCACCTTCTCAAAGGTACGAATACCGCGCTCACAGAGAATCACGTTGCGATTGCCTTGTGAAAGAATATATTCTGCGGCTAACAACCATTCTTCGATGGTAGCAGACATGCCGCGTTTGAGCACCGCAGGTTTGGTTGCGCGGCCTACTTCATCGAGGAGCATATAGTTTTGCATATTGCGCGTGCCGATTTGCAAGATGTCGGCGTATTCGCAGACCATGGGAACATCGGTGGGAGTCATGACTTCGGTAATCACGGCCAGGCCGAACTCTGAACGGGCCTTAGCCAGTAGTTTCAATCCTTCTTCGCCCAGACCACGGAAGCCATAGGGCGAGGTAGAAGGTTTGAAGGCTCCTCCACGTAAAATAACGGCACCTGCGTTTCTCACTGCCTGGGCCGTGGTCATAAGCTGTTTTTCACTTTCGACCGTGCATGGCCCGGCCATCATGACAACGGAAGCATTGCCGATACTGACGACTCCTGTGGAGACACAGGGAACGGGTACATCAACAAGAGTATTTTCTGGGTGAAACTCACGGCTGGCTAGCTTGTAGGGTTTGGAGACGCGGAGTACTGACTCTACACAGGGAAGGGCCTCCAATGCTTCGCCTATTGCAGGGTTGATACCTCCAATACTGCCAGGGGCGCCAGAAGGACCAACTGCGCCAAGAACGCCGATGATCGTGCGTTCGACGCCTCTTGAGGGATGACCACTTAAGCCATGGTTTTCCAGGAAGTCCAGTACGTGCTCAATGGCTTCTTCCTCACAATGTTGCTTCATCACGACAATCATGATAATTTCTCCTTAAAACGGGCAATTAGCGGTTTTCGTTAAGTGTGGGACGAAGGTTGACCGCCCCACGGATATAGACATGTTGTATTTCGGCGGCACTGCGCGTTGTATTGACGTGCAGTAGGATACGAATACATTTCCCTAAGCTGCCAGGTACGGGTATCTCGCGTGTACATATCAGTGCAACTTCTGTCCAGCCCAGGTAGCGCGCGGCCAGGGCTGGAAATTCTGCGTCCAGGTCTTCGGTGACGGTGAAGATGACGCTGGCGACATCTTCTGCACGCAGTTCATTGCGACTAATGAGCAATTGTAATAGCTCTGTAGTTGCCGCAAGTATCTCCTCGCGGTCATTGTGTTCGACGGTAGTGGCTCCTCGGATGCCTCGACAATACATTAGCTGATTCACCCCTTTTTCCTTGGTATATCCGTTCAATTGTTACATTGACCGGGCGAACGAATGTGTAACTATTGTAAGGGGTAAGGGCAATAGGAGAGTAGCGAGACGGTGTGTAGGGATGCGATTTATCGCGTCCAGGTGTGGAGGGGCAACGTAACCCCAACCCCGCCCTGTGGGACGCGATAAATTCGGGTCCCTACGGAGGCGAGGCTTCGCCTCTCCGACATAGGCTCTGAATGTAGTGTTTCACAGCCTCCACCTGTTCGTTTTCTTCATGCTGGTCAATAAGATTGACTAATGCGCTGCCCACGACAGCCCCTTCAACGTAGCTGGTTACCTCGGCAATGTGTTCGGGAGTTGATAGTCCGAAGCCAACCGCCAGCGGGAGGTCATACTCTTTCGTATAGCCACGGACTCGTGCAATGAAGCCACGTAAGTGAGCAGGCAATGTTGTACGTGAGCCTGTGACGCCGCTGAGGGAGACACAGTAGAGAAATGCTTTAGGGCCATGGGCGGCAACCTGTACGATCTGGGCGATACGTTCGTCGGGAGTGGTAGGTGGCACAAGGAAAATAAGCGCAAGCCCATTTTGTTGTGCTGCCTGCTGCAAAGGCATGGCCTCTTCGGGAGGGAGGTCTGGGATAATCAGACCGCAGACGCCGCTAGCTGCAGCAACCTGGCAGAAACGCTCAATGCCATAGGCCATAGCGGGATTGTAGTGACCCATGAAGAGCAGCGGAACGTCGCTCTTTGCCGCTACCTGGCGGGCAACCTGCATACAGCCGTTGATAGTCATGCCGCGTTCAAGGGCAACGTGTCCGGCATGCTGGATGGTTGCGCCATCGGCCAGGGGGTCGCTGAAGGGCATACCCAGTTCAATGATGTCGGCTCCTCCTTCAGCAGCTGCCAGCACGAGGTCTATACTCTGTGCCGCCGATGGATAACCGCACATGAAGTAGGGGATGAGTACTCCTCGTCCTTCATGCTTTGCTTTCTCAAAGGCACGAGTGATCTTTGCGGCAGGTATTGTGGTTGTGGAGGTTCGATGCTTCGCTTCCTTGTTTGTTGTCTGCATAGGTAACTCCTGGATTTTCCGAACGTGGTAAATACATTTCTATCTTTGTAAATGTAGCTATTGAGGCATCCTCGCTTCTTGACTCCTCACTGCCTGCGGCAGTTCGTAAGTGTTTTGGTGTGAGTTGCGGACTGTGCAGCCTGCGGCTGCACAGTCCGCAACTCACACCAGAATGACTCTGTGAGACTCCTTCGATTCACTTTGCAAGTGCTGGATTCTTCACGTCTAGTATATCGTAGGTAAAGTTTCCGCCTGCATATTTCCTCAGCAATTCCAATAAGTCATTGAGCGCAGCTTCAATGTCACGGTGGCCCCCGGCATGGTGCGCTTCAACAGTGATAATGGCATTGGTCGTTGCGGGTTGGGCCGCGCTTTGTTCGCTTTGCCGCCAGCACCAGCGCCGGGCAATTACGAGACGGGTTTCATCAGAAAAGACGACCTCGCCTGGCTGCGGGTGTTCTACTTCGGCTTGACCCAGCGTCGTATAGCGTTCTGTTCCGTCAGCAAAATGTACGGTGACCGTTCCTTGCAGGGCATGGGTATCGAAGACCGCGACCGGCAAGGCATAGCGAATGCTGACCAGGTTAGCAAGATCAACCAACAAGTTGATACTGGGAATATCGCCTTTCTTAGTCAAACGTCGCAGCAGGGCTTCAGCGGCACTGCGATACTGGGTTGGATCCACGTCAAAGCCGCGAAAAGCATTACGCCATGCCGCCAGCGATTCGATCTGACTGAGAGGAGTATCAGCAATACGCTGTAGGGTAGCCTGCTGTTCGGCTTGAAATGCCGCCTGTAAGCTGTCCGGGGTTGGACCGTTGGACATGTCCTGGGCCAGGATTGCTCCACCAACGACATTGGGATAGCGAGCCAGGATATCAGGATGATATCGGAAAATGTTCATCTTTTGCCTCTAGAGCGTGACATGCAGCGCTTGTGCTACAGTCGGCATATCTTTATCACCACGTCCCGACAGGTTCAGTACGATCAAAGATCCTGCTGGAAGCTTGCCCTGTTCTCCCATCTCCAGCAGGTAACCTAAGGCGTGCGCCGGTTCCAGGGCCGGGATGATGCCTTCGCTGTGGCTCAAAGCCTGCAAGCCACGCAGGGCGGTTTCATCGTTGGCAGAGACGTAGCTGGCGCGACCTGTCTCTTTCATATAGCTATGCTCTGGCCCGACACCCGGGTAGTCGAGTCCGGCAGAGATGCTGTGCGTATCCAATACCTGCCCATCGTCATTTTGCAGGAGATAGCTCAAAGCACCGTGGAGTACTCCTGGTTTGCCCGCCACTAATGTCGCGGCGTGTTGGCCAGCCTCTAAGCTGGTACCGCCTGCTTCTACGCCGATTAGCTGCACTTCTGATGCATCGGCGAAGGGGTAGAACATGCCAATGGCGTTGCTGCCGCCACCAACGCAGGCCATGACGATATCGGGCATCCTGCCCTCCTGCGCGAGTATCTGCTCGCGTGCCTCGGTGCCGATGACCGCCTGGAAGTCGCGCACGATGCGTGGATAGGGATGTGGTCCTACCGCCGAGCCGATCAGGTAAAAAGTTGTTTCCACGTTGGTGACCCAGTCGCGAATGGCCTCGTTGATGGCATCTTTCAAGGTGCGGCTGCCACTAGTGACCGGGCGGACTTCAGCTCCCAACAGCTTCATACGGAACACGTTGAGCGATTGACGCTGCATATCGACTTCGCCCATGTAGACGATGCATTGCTGGCCAAGCATAGCACAGACGGTGGCGGTCGCCACCCCATGCTGCCCTGCGCCAGTTTCGGCGATGATGCGCTGCTTGCCCATACGTTTGGCTAACAAACCCTGCCCCAGTGCATTGTTGATCTTGTGAGCACCGGTGTGCGCCAGGTCTTCACGTTTGAGATAGACTTTGACATCAGGTGCCACCATCTGCGAGAAACGCGGTACGTAATGCAGGGTGGTGGGACGTCCCACGAAGCTGAACAGTTGTGCCTGTAATTCTGCCTGGAACGCCGGGTCGCTGCAGACTTGTTGATAGGCAGTTTCGAGTTCCGCCAGCGCTGCCACCAGGCTTTCGGGAACGAATTTACCCCCGTAAGGGCCAAAGCGCCCGCGCTCGTCAGGGTAGAGATGGTGTTGATATGTTTCTTTTTGCTGTATTTGCATAGGTTATAGCGCTTTCCTTACATTCTCGATGAATGTGCGTATTTTTGTTACGTCCTTGTGTTTGTTGATCTCGACGCCGCTGCTGACGTCGACTCCCCAGGGGCGAACCTGGGAAATTGCTCCGGTGACATTCTCTGGGGTCAGGCCGCCCGCCAGCATGATGGGTATCTCTTGCGCTACGCTGCGGGCGAGGCTCCAATCGTGCGTGACGCCTGTGCCGCCCCAGGCGGGTGTTGGGGTGTCGAGCAAGATACGCCAGGCCGTCTCCCGGTATCCTTTGATCATGCCCTTGTCTTCACGAGTATGCAGGTGGAGTGCTTTGAGGACAGGGCGTTTGATGCGCTGGCAGAACTCAGGTGACTCATGGCCGTGTAACTGGACAAAGTGTAGCCCAACCTCCTCAGCAACATCATTGATGAAGTCAGCATCTTTGTTGACGAAGACGCCAACGAGGTCAGGTAGACTTTGCTCAGGAGATGATTGCAGCAGTGCCGCTACCTGTGGTGGCTCTATATAGCGATGGCTCGGCTCGTAAAACACGAAACCAAGCATATCTGCGCCCGCATCTATGGCCGCGTTCAGGTGCTTTTGTGTGCGCAGGCCGCATATTTTTACCTGTACACTCTCATTTGCTCCCTGGAGGAGCGAGTGCACCTGGGCCGCTACATCGTTAGATTTCACCAGCGACTCGCCAACCAGCATGGCCTGTACATCATAGCGTGCCAGGCGGCGCGCATCGGCAGCGGTATGGATACCACTTTCAGCTACGACTACCTGGCCCGGTGGAATGAGTTGACGTAACTCTCGTATAAGAGAGGGATGCATCTGAAAAGTCACCAGGTCGCGGCTGTTGATGCCAATAACCACCGCTCCGGCGGCGACGGCTCGCCGTGTTTCCCCGGCATTGTGTACCTCGACCAGGCAGCGCATGCGTTGATCGTGGGCAACTTTAAGCAGGTGACGTAGTTGCTGGTCATCAAGAACGGCACAGATGAGCAGAATAGCGTCCGCACCCCAGGCTCGTGCCTCGTATACCTGGTACTCGTCCACGATGAAATCTTTGCACAGCACCGGAATATTCACGACCTGTTTAATCGCTGTGAGGTACTCTGGTGAGCCAAGAAAGAAGTGGGGCTCGGTTAACACAGAGATGGCTGCTGCTCCATTGGCCTCATAGGTGCGTGCCAGCTCCACTGGATCAAGGTGAGGAGCAAGCAAGCCTTTAGATGGAGAAGCGCGTTTCACCTCCGCAATCAAACGAACCTGCGTAGACCCTCCTGGCCGGATGGTTTCCAATAGGTCGCGTGGCGGCGGTTGTGCCACGGCAAGACGCATCATTTCTTCTAATGAGCGCTCTCGCTTGCGCTGTTCCAGGTCTATACGAGTTTGAGCAACAATACGGTCAAGAAACATAAGTCACCTTAACTATGAATTGAGTGCGCGGGAGCAAGCGATGACATCTGCCAGTTTCTGCCTGGCTTTGCCTTCACGTAATGTGGCGCGAGCCAACTTTACTCCATCCCCCAGGGATGTAACCTGCTCGTTAGCCAGCAGAGCGGCACCTGCGTTCAGGCAGAGCATAGCGGTAGCAGGGCCATCGCTGTATTCGCTCAGGAGTTCGCGCAGCATGTTGGCGTTATAGGCCGGGTCGCCGCCCTGGAAGGGTTGGCGATCCGCTACGCGGGTCAGGCCCACCTCCTCGGGGGTGATAGTGTACTCGCGCAATTCCTGGCCGCTGTGCACTTCACAGATGCGTGTTGGGGCAGACAGCGAACATTCATCGATGCCATCCTCTCCGTGCACGATGAGGGCGTGCTGGCAGCCCAGGTGGAGGAGGGCTTCACCCATCTTCCGCAGGAGCGAAGCATCGGCCACCCCGAGTACCTGGTAGCGTGTATGGGCTGGATTGGTCAACGGGCCAAGAATATTGAACACGGTGCGAATGCCAATTTCACGACGGGTGGGACCCACATGTTTCATGGCAGGATGAAAGGCAGGGGCAAACATGAAGCCAAAGCCCACCTCTTGCACACAGCGTGCCACCTGTTCCGGGCCAAGGTCGATACGCCCTCCCAGGGCCTCCAGCACGTCTGCGCTGCCACAGCGACTGGTGGCCGAACGGTTGCCGTGTTTGGCGACTGCTGCACCCGCAGCGGAGGCCAGGATCCCAGCAGCGGTTGAGACATTGAATGTGCCTGCGCTATCACCACCTGTGCCACATGTATCCAAGGCGTGTGCTGCGACGGGCTCTGCCAGGTGTACCCGCACGGCTTTTTCGCGCATGATACGCGCCAGTCCTGCGATTTCCTGGACGGTTTCGCCCCCGGCACGCAGGCGCAAGGCCGTGAGAAAGGCCCCCATTTGGGCCTGGGTCGCCACGCCCGTCATGATTTCCTCCATGACGGCGGCAGCTTCGTCTTCGCTGAGGGTGGCTCCAGCTGTAATATGCGCGATTGCTTCACGAATCATCGATTGCTCCTCTCTCTGTATGGGCTCAATGATGGCGCCCTCCGGTATGCCAAAAAGTTGCGCAACAGGTCTTTGCCTATAGGAGTCATGATGGACTCGGGGTGGAACTGTACACCTTCGACAGGGTACGCACGGTGCCGCAGACCCATAATCAGTCCGTCCGCCGTCTCGGCAGTGATCTCCAGTTCATACGGGAGCGTGGAACGCTCAACAATGAGACTGTGATAGCGATTAGCTGCAAAAGGGATGGGAAGATTCTGAAATACTCCCTGCCCCTGGTGATACATCAGCGTTGTTTTCCCATGCATGGGTTGTGGGGCGCGTATTACGTTCCCGCCGTAAACCTGGCCAATAGCCTGGTGTCCCAGGCAGACTCCTAATGTAGGGATGCGTGTCCCGAACGTTTCAATAATCTGGCAAGAGAGTCCCGCCTCATTGGGGGTGCACGGCCCAGGTGAGATGACGATGGCATCGGGCTGCATCGCCTCAATTTCGTCCAGGCTCACCTGGTCGTTACGGCGTACCGTGATCTCGGCTCCTAGTTCCGCCAGGTATTGATACAGGTTGTAGGTAAAACTATCGTAGTTGTCAATTAATAAGAGCATAATTGCATATTCTCCCGACGTTCTTGTGCGATGAGTTCGGCCTCATCGAGGGCGCGCAGGAGGGCTGTGGCCTTGTGCAGGCTTTCCTGGTATTCGGCAGTGGGGTCGGAGTCGGCGACCACACCACAGCCGGCCTGGATATAGGCGCGACCATCCTTGATAACCATAGTGCGCAGGGCAATGGCCGTCTCCTGGTTACCCGAGTGGCTGAAGTAGCCAACCGCTCCTGCATAGACGCCACGTTGTTCGCCCTCCAACTCACTGATGATCTGCATGGCCCGAATTTTCGGCGCACCCGATACCGTTCCTGCGGGAAAACCAGACCGCAGTGCATCGTAAGGAGTGACGTCGTTCCGCAGTTGACCTGTGATGTTTGAGACTAAATGCATCACGTGCGAATAGCGTTCAATCTCCATGAATTCGCTGACCTGGATGCTGCCGGGGATACTGACGCGCCCGACGTCGTTGCGAGCCAGGTCAACAAGCATGACGTGCTCGGCCCGCTCCTTGGGATCGTTTTTGAGTTCTTCTGCCAGTTGTTGATCACCTTGCCGGTCGGCTCCGCGCGGGCGCGTGCCTGCGATGGGACGGATAGTTACTTCGTTATCCTCGAAGCGTACCAGTAATTCCGGTGAGGCTCCCACGATATGGAAGTCCTGCATATCGAGATAGAACATATAGGGAGATGGGTTGATAGCGCGAAGTGCCCGGTAAATGGTAAATGGTGCCGCGTTGACGTGGCGACTGAGGCGTTGTGACGGGACCACTTGAAAGACATCTCCGGCCTGGATATAAGCGATGGAACGGCGCACCATCTCCTCGAATTCAGCCTGGGTACGATTAGAGGTAATCTGTAAGGCGGCAGGGTCACGGACAGGGACTGGTTCCTCTGGCAAGCGCACCGGCCGGCGCAATCGTTGTTGGACGTTGTCGAGGGTGGCCATACCACGTTGGTATTCAGCCTCGAGGTCGGGCGCGTCGAGGTGCAGGTGCGTCACCATCCTGACACGGTGTTTGACGTGGTCAAAGACCAGCACGGTCTCAGTAAAGCAGAAGACAGCCAGTGGAAGTCCAAGCTCGTTTTTCTCGGGCACCGGTAGGTGTTCAAAACGTGAGGCCGCTTCGTAAGAAAGGTAGCCAACCGCTCCTCCATGAAAACGTGGCAGTTCATCTTGAGGGACGCCGGCAGGCATGACTAAGCGATACTGGCCAAGTTCGCTCTCTATTAACTGTAGCGGGTCATGACAGGGAATCTCTTCAATGCTGGATATGATTGTACCGTTGTAGGAGCCCAATTTATCGTCCCCCATAAGCGTCGGGTCCCTACGCTCCTCCTCGACTTTATTATTGGGCCCCATTTTATACAGTGTTGCCGTTTTCCCTTGATGGGTGACGACCAGGTAGGGGTTGATGCCGATGAGGGAAAAGCGCGCGACACGCTCTCCGCCGGTAACACTTTCGAGCAAGAAGCTGTAAGGGCCTTGCGCCGTTTTACAATAGGCTGAGACGGGTGTTTCCAGGTCAACCAGGACGTCGCGATAAAGCGGCAGAAGGGGCCTTCCACGTTTAGCAACGTGGTGGCCCATTTCTGCATCGCGCAGGTGCCTGATTTCATCGAACGTTGGATAATACATAATTGTACCTTATCCCAGTCCAACGACATCTTTGACATGCTGCAATGTTGCGGCTGCCATTGGACGTACTTCATCGGCCCCTTGCTTGAGGATGGCCTCTAGCGTGGGTGTGTCATTCATCAACTCATTGTAGCGCTGTTGAATTGGCTCCAAGGTTGCCACCAGCTGTTCGGTCAGAGCAGCTTTGAAGTCGCCGTAACCCTTGCCCTCGAACTCTGCTTCGATCTCCTGCTCTGACTGCCCTGTCAGTAACTGGTAGATGGTCAACAGGTTGGTGATGCCGGGACGTTCGGGGTCGAATGCAACCAGCCTCAGTGAGTCCGTCGTTGCTCGGGCGATCTTCTTTTTGATCGTTTTGGGATCATCGAGCAGGTTGATGCGAGAATGATCATTGGGATCGCTCTTGCTCATCTTGCTCGTTGGATCGTCCAGCGCCATGATGCGCGCACCGACCTCGCGAATCTGGGCCTCAGGGATGGTAAACACCGGCTGCCCATATATGCTGTTGAAGCGGTGCGCCAGGTCACGGGTGAACTCGATATGCTGGCGCTGATCTTCGCCAACCGGCACAAGATTGGTTTGATACAGCAAGATGTCGCAGGCCATCAGTACTGGATAGCAATAGAGGCCCGTGCTGACGGCGTCCGTGTTCTCGCCCGCTTTCGATTTGAACTGGGTCATGCGGTTCAACCAACCCATGGGAGTGTAGCAGTTCATAATCCAGCTCATCTCCGCATGTTGATGCACATGTGACTGGACAAAGAGCTTGCAATAGCGGGTATCCAGGCCACATGCCAGGTATAATGCTGCGAGTTGACGAATGCTATGAT
>WNGJ01004833.1_pt1 | contig 14460 bp, 9 predicted proteins | sample 5400611 | NCBI WGS metagenome assembly WNGJ01 (sample SAMN13153375, study PRJNA577476) | soil metagenome | isolation source: 40 cm soil or saprolite under Garry oak tree replicate 1 | place: USA:California | collected 2016-06-15 | reverse complement strand
GTGTGTGTAGACTGGAGTCCCTTCCCTGCCGAAAGGCACCGGCTTGTATGTGTCGGGATCGCAGACCTCGGCGTAGACGATGTCCTGCCAGAGGTGCATCCCGGTGCGATGGCGGCATTCGCCGTTTGTCATCCATGGCGTCATCTCGGCCATGCTACCCATATCGATACAAGCCCCGCCGAACGTTTCCTCGATTAAACGTTTAGTGGCCGGAATTCCTGCGCCGGGTTCTCCCGAAAAAAATAAGATGCGCAGGCCAAGATCGCGGGGATTCACTCCTTCGTCGCGTGCAACTTCGGCGAGGCGAAGCGCATATGAAGGCGTGCCGTAAAATGCCGTGGGCCGAACAGTGAGCGCCCATTCGACAGCGCGGGCGTGGGCCGAACAGTGAGCGCCCATTCGACAGCGCGGGCCGTTTGTCCGGCAATGCCGGCGCCAAATGGAAACATGGCGGCACGGATGCGCTCGCCTCCAATCAGGGCGCCCCACGAACCGACGTACAGGCTGAAGAACGAGCAAATGATGATTCGGTCGTGAGGCCGAATTCCCGCCGCCCACATGATGCGCGCATGCGCATTGGCAATGCGGTCCCAATCGTCGCGTCCAATTCCGAACACGACGGGACGGCCTGTCGTTCCGCTCGTGCCGTGAATGCGCGAAATTTCTTCTGACTCAATGCAAAGCAAGTCGCCGAAGGGAGGATTTGTTTCCTGGGCAACACGCATCTCGGATTTCTGAATGACGGGGAACCGCGCCAGATCATCCAGAGACTTTAGAGTATCCGGCGAGACTCCCGCCTCTTGCCAGCGCCGGCGATAGAATGGACTTCGTTCCCAGGCGTAACGAATCTGATTCTTCAGCTTCCCGAATACGATCTCATTCCGTTCTGCCTCGCCGGCACACTCTAGCTCGGGCAACCAAAACTCTTCCTTGTCCGAGGGTAGATACGCGGGATCGTACCGCGGAGGCCACGCGGCCAAGTCGACACCGCGTGCGGCGCGTAACCGTTGAAGGTCGATCATGAACACACCTGGTTAGATCCGTTAGATCAACGTGCGGTCACGGGCAAGTTTCTGCAATTCGTGCGGAAGCACATCCACGGACGTCTCTTGAGAAAACACCCTGGCCACTCCCATATTCAATAGCGCCGGCATGTCTTCGTCGGGGATCACTCCGCCAACAACAACGATGATGTCTTCGGCGTCTGCCTGGCGCAGTTGCTCGAGAATTCGTCTGACGAGGGTCAGATGGGCACCCGAAAGCACACTGATGCCGATAATATCCACGTCCTCTTGAATAGCGGCCAAAACGACTTGCTCCGGCCTGCGGTGAAGCCCCGTGTAGATGACCTCCATGCCCGCATCGCGCAGACAACGGGCCACCACTTTGGCACCACGGTCGTGTCCATCCAATCCAACCTTCGTAATTAGAATTCGAAGCGGTCTGTTAGTTGAAGAAGTGGCCGGCACCATCAAGTCACCTCGCCAGCGGATTTGGCCGAAGTTGAAATTTCACCGCTTTGGGTAGCGTGCCTGGTCCGCCTTCGATATGCCAGCCTGCATAACTTGCAAAATCGGCCCACAGTCCCTTTCCCTTCCAGCCGGCCTTTGGATCATCGATGCGTCCGTTCGCGGAACGCGGGAAAAAGCCCATAGGGTAGGGCACTCGCAGCGTAACGAACTGCCTGGTCTGGGGATTGAGCACTTCGATGGCGTCGGTGTTCACCGATCCATACATCGGTGCGTCTTTTCCCAGGCCGAGGGCATCATGCAGATCCATGTGAGTAAGGTAGCTCTCGTTGGCATGAAAGACGCTGTTGGTGTATGTCGGATCGTTCATTCGGTACAAAGTCCAACCCTCGGGACAGCTCTGCCCCGTGGCCTGCGGATCTTTCGTGCTCTTGCACACGGTACGGTCGAACGCTGAGAAGTGCCCGCTGGCACGCCAGTTCTGCCATATGACACCATGGCTGTCGGCGTCAACACCACCGGATCCATACACTTCGATTTCCTGGTTAAGCGGGGGTTCATAGAATTCGGTGTGGCAGGTGGCGGGCGGGTTCGATCCCTTCTCGATCCGCACTAGCCGTTTGTCTCCGCGTCCTATTCCGGATACCCAAACACTGCCATCCTTCGGATTTACCGTGATGGAATATGCACCAAAAGCGATCCGATGATCCTTGGCCGGCTCGATTGGCTCATCCGGCTCGGTCCATCCCAGGTCGATCTTTCCGTTCCCATTCGTGTCGATAATGCCCGGACACCAGCCTTGGGAAGCTTCGGCATTATGGGTCTTGTCCCAGGTATTGATGTCGACCCACGCGATCCCGCTACCGATCCCGAAATATATAAAGTTATCCTCGCCGATCTGGTTATGATCCGCGCTAAAGCACGTGTCGATATGCTGCCAGTCACGCGTCTTCGGATCGTACAGGGCCAACTGCCGGTTACTTTGTTTTAGGGGATAGAAGTTGCCGAACTTGTTCGGGCCCGGCCCGCAGAAGGCCGGTTGTTGCTGGCTCTCACGATTGCGGATTGCCACCCACGCGCGCCCTTTTCCGTCAATGGCTACGCTTCGCGGGTCGGCCGAACGCTTCCAGACATCGGAACCGAAATGAGGCGAGGGTGTAGGGGATGCATTGAACGCTGAGACCAATGGAGGGGCTTCGGAAGGAGCCTTCAACACAGCGGCCTTGTTTTGTACCGGGTCCAGAATGCTGATGGTGTCCGTCATCTCCGAGGCTCCGAACACCAGGCCGTTCGCATTCACCCTCCCATTGCGCGTATCTGAGGCGGCGTTGTCGGATCGGCCATCTTTCGGCGTGCCCCAATCCCACTCCGTAATTACGAGGTTGCGCTCGACCCCACGTGGCCTGGGCGGCGTTTGCTTCGGCGCTTCTCCTTTGATGATTCGATCTGTCCAATCCGCGAATATCTTCCTTTGCGGTCCGATCGCCTGAAAGAAGTTACTCATGGCAGGTCCGGACGGACCGGCCCTCGTGCGGCGGTCCCACGCATCGAGCATCGAGGTTGGTCCGGCAGAGGCGGGCGTCCCAAGTTCTCGAGTGGTCTTGTTTCCGACCTGATGGCAATCGAAACACTCCTTGAGGTCCATCGTGAATTTTTTATGAAATTCCTTGTCGTCGGGAAGTGTAAGCATCGACAGCCACCAGGCAGCCGGATACACCTGCGCGGCTCGGCGGGCATCCGGCGCGACCTCTGCTTTGATATCCAGCCGCCGGCCAGGCTTGGCGGGCTGCCGCTCGGAATCGAGCAGCCCATAGCCGCGGATGAATATCTGGTAATTGGCTTGTGGCAAATCGGGTATCAGATAACGGCCTTGATCATCGGTAACCACGATGCGAACGAACTTCGTAGGTAACTCCGTCGTTTCGGCGATCACCCACACACCCGCCTCGGGTCCTTTCGAACTCGCGACCACGCCGGCGATGTCCTTTTTGCTGAAGTCGATAGGAACACTGCGCGGCTGCTGAGCTCCAACTTTGAGAAAGGGCAGCGTCAGCAGCCCCGTTGTTATCAGAGCCACTAAATGAACAAATCTTCGCAAGCTCATCGTTGTTCCGAATCGTTCGAGAGTCCAACTGTAGCGGCGGTCTATATGACCGCCGACAGTCCAGCAACTTGCGACATCGCCCGCGGTCTATGAAGATGTGAACGCTGGTGCGTTATTCCCCTCCTTGCATCACCGCAAGGAGGGGAGGCTGCGTCATCAAGAAAATGTTGCGAAGCCACCGAAGCTGACGCAGCCGGGGTGGTTTTCCTTTGTGTTCTCAATCGGAAAACCACCCCGGCCTCGCGATCAGCAGATGCTTCGCGGCATTTTATTAATGGCTCGGCCACCCCTCCTTGCGGTGATGCAAGGAGGGGAATACGCTCGATTGCAATTCGTTCACACCTCCTTTGACCGCCCCTACAGTACCCAAGCGCTGCTTTTTGTGCAAAGCCCTACTTCCCTACCATGTGCTCGCGGTCTTTTTCGTTCTCGCAGATGCTTTCGATGAGCTCGGCGTCAGGGTACAACTCGAAGGGAAGATTCACAGCCCAGGGCTTCGTGTACGCCTTCGGATCATCGAACGTCACCTGGATATCGAGGTGGCCGAAGTCGCGGCGGTGAAAACGTTCGGTCACGCGAAGGGCGTTGGTATGGGGATGTCCGTTATTATCGAGCCAGCTTCCATCATTGAATCCGATGGTTTCGGCGACGAGAGTATCGCCTTCCCAGTGGCCGATGCTATATCCGAACCAGGTCTCCGTTGTTTCGGGAGGAAAACCGCGGCCGTCCGTAAAGATCTGGCGAAAGTGATTGAACTCCTCATAGAGGAGCACAACAACGTCAGGGGTCTGGAGGATCTTGTACGGAAAATTTCGAACCAACATCCCATCCGGAACGCCGTGAGGTATGCAGCGCTCCAATGGTTTGCCTTTGCCTAAAGACTCCGAACGTTCTTTATACAAGGCTGCCGCCCAAGGATGCATAGGAGCCCCACCCTGACCCGCGGCGAGGTCCTGCAGTAGTCGATTGTCCCCGGCTCGCCAGAGTCCCGACAGATCCGGCTTACCGTCGACAGCCTTTGGCGCCGGCGCCGACAAGATCGGTTTGCCGTCCGGCGTGCGCGGCGTATTCGGCAGCTTCACATTCACCCATTGAGCGAATGCGGCAACATTCATCGCGAAAACCATAGCCGCCAGTCGAGGTATCCTCATGTTGCTCCTTTACTATTATCGAATTTGGAAAACGCGTAGACGAATTCCCTTCCTCGCAGAGGAGGGGTGGCGCGACAGCTTAATAGAAGCTGGCGCCGGGGTGGCGCGAAGCGCGAGCCCGCGCGAAGCGCAAGCGCGATAGCGCGCAGCCTCAAGAGAAGCACGAAGCCTCAATAGAAGTTCGGCGAAATCGGGGGGATGCCGGTCTGACCACCCCGTCTGCGCCGCTTCGGTGGCTTCGCAACAGTTTATTAGTGGCGCAGCCACCCCTCCTCTGCGAGGAGGGGAATGCGGCGCTGGCGAACCATAAGTAACGGTACTCACGAAACGCAACACTGGTGTTACTTCCCTACCAGGCGTCGGGAGTCCTTTTCGTTCTCGCAGACCGATTCCATCAATTCATTGTCCGCGAATAATTCAAATGGAACGGTGGCTTTCCAGGGCCGTGTGTACGCTTTGGGATCGTCGATTGTGATTTCGTAGTCCATGTGCCCGAAGTCACGGCGGTGGAAGCGTTCGGTCGTATGATAGGCCTCCGTGTGCGGGTGGCCACCCGCGTCTATGAATGTCTGGTCATTAAAACCGATCGAGTCGACGACAAAATTATCGCCTTCCCACTTCCCGATCGAATATCCCATCCACGTAGGCGGCGTGTCCTTCGGAAATCCGCGGCCATCAGTGAAAATCTGCCGGTAATGCCCCTGGTTCTCGAGAAGAGCAACCGTCATGAACGGCGTCTGGATGATCTTGAACGGAGTTGCTCTGACAAGAAAAGAATCAGGCACGCCGTGGGGTAAGCATCGCCCCGAGGGATTGTCTTTACCGAAGTTCGCTTGTCTTTCTTTGAAAACTTCTGCGGCCCATGGTTGGAAAGGAACCTGGACTCCATCGGATGCGATATTCTGCAGATATTTCCCGTCTGCAACTCTCCATATGCCGCTTAAATCCGGCTTGCCGTCGCGCGTCTTCGGCACCGGCGCTGTGAGATTGGGTTTCCCGTCAGGAAGACGCGGGGTCTTCGGCAGCGGCACGTTCACCCATTGAAAAAGGAATAATGCGATTGCGATAGGTGTTGTGCTCATAGGATTTCCGGCGACGGTACCACCTTTTTATTTGGTTTGTAAAGCAACTGCAGCTACTGCCGTTGCATGAACGGGCTGGGCATATTCCCCTGGAAGCGAAATCTCAAATCCGAAATTTCGAAATCTCACATTGGACCGGTCCAATTTGCAATTTCGGATTTCGGATTTGAGATTTCGCTTCGTCCAATTTCAAAATCTCCTCCCCGTTTGGGGTCGGATTACTCAAGTATATTGTTGCCCTCTGCAAGGAGGGGAATATGTCGACCAAATCCCGTATAATCCAACGATCAAGATGTCCATCATAGTCAGTATTCTTCTCGTTTTCCTCATCATGGCACGCATATCCGCCGCCCAAGCTCCGGATGCACTATTTCAATCGCGATGCGTAAGCTGCCACGCCGCCGGTAACGGGGTGGGCGCACCGCTGCCGGAGACGTTGCGGCAGATGTCGTGGCAGGCGGTTCTGGCGGCGCTCGAAACCGGAAAGATGAAGCCGGTCGGTGATGACTTGAGCGCGACGGAGCGAGAAGCCATTGCAAAGTCTCTCGGCACCGCCGAGTCGAATCCGATGCCTCCGTCCGCCAAATGCTCTGCTGCGCCACAACGCGCCCCGGCTACCGGCAACTGGAACGGTTGGGCCGACGCGGCCAATACCCGATTCCAAACCGCGCGACAGGCGGGACTCACACGGCAGACGACACCAAAGCTGAAACTAAAATGGGCATTCGGATTCCCGGGCGTCACGACCGCGTTTGGTGTGGCCTCCGTCGTCGACGGCAAGGTTTTTGTGGGAGCGGCGGATGGATCGGTGTACTCGCTCGATGCAAAATCGGGGTGTCTGTACTGGACCTACGCCGCAGCTGCGGGCGTGCGGGTTTCGCCGGCTATCGCAAACGGTCTCGTGTACTTCGGTGACCTCCGCGGGAACGTCTACGCCTTGGCTGCCGACACCGGCGCCCTCCGTTGGAAAACGCGCGCCGACGAACATCCACTAGCAGTAATTACCGGCTCGCCGAAGCTCGAGGGCGGGCGGCTCTACGTTCCGGTTTCCGGCCGAGACGAGTCCCTTGCCGCAACCAGTCCCAAATACGAGTGCTGCACATTTCGCGGCAGCATGGTCTCCCTAGATGCAGCCACGGGAAATCGGATATGGAGAACGTACCTGGTTCAGGAAGAGGCCAAGATAACCGGGCAAAATAAGGCGGGCACGAAAACGTGGGGACCATCGGGCGTTGCCGTCTGGTCGTCGCCAACGCTGGATCTGCAGAACAAAGTGATCTACGCCGGCACCGGTGTGAACTATTCCAATCCGCCAACGAACATGAGCGACGCCATTGTCGCGCTCGAAATGGATTCCGGCCGGATCTTGTGGTCGAGACAATTTACGCAAAACGACGGGTGGACCTTCGCCTGCATCGGGCAGGACAAAACGAACTGTCCGTGGGACCCGGTCGTGGACTCGGATCTTGGTAACTCGGGTATTCTGCGACCGCTTGGGAGCGGAAAACGCATTCTCGTTGCGAGCGATAAGGGCGGCACGGTGTATGGCATCGATCCCGATCGTGAAGGCGCTATTGTCTGGAACAAGAAAATCGCGAGAGGCGGCATCTTTGGCGGAACGATGTGGGGTGGCGCCAGCGACGATCAAGGCGTCGCGTACATTGGGATTTCCGACTTCACAGCGGGAAAACCCGAAGTAGGTGGCGGCTTGATTGCGCTTCAACTCGCCACGGGCAAGCAGTTGTGGCTGACGAAAGCTCCAACGCCGGCCTGTGCCGGCGTTCCCGGCTGCAGCACTGCGCAGCCGGCTCCGGTTACGGTGATTCCCGGCGTTGCCTTTCTCGGATCGTGGGATGGGCACATCCGGGCCTATGAAACCAAGACCGGCGCCATCATCTGGGATTTCGATACTGTTCAGGATTTCCAAACCGCGAATGGAGTGAAAGCGCGCGGCGGTTCGATCAACAGCATGGCGCCGGTGATCGCCGGCGGAATGCTGTACATCACTTCGGGCTATTCCGGAAACGCGATGCCGGGAAATGTGCTGCTGGCGTTTTCGGTGGACGGGAAATGAGAAGTCGAGTGGAAGAGTATTATTCCCCTCCTCGCAGAGGAGGCGAATAGTTCAACGGAGGATTACCGATGAAGCTCACGGCCCATTTGTCGTTCGCGTTAGTGGTCGCTATAACACTCTCCATTCCCGTGTTTACTCAATCCACCGGCAGACTGGACCTATTCAAGAAGGAAGCCGTCGCGGACGTCGAGCAGATGAAGGATTTCTCGGCTCAGATGGTCGATCAAGTCTTCAGCTACGGTGAGCTTGGCTTTCAGGAGTTCGAGACTTCCCGCTACCTGATCGGCACGCTCAAGAAGAATGGCTTCCAGATCAAGGAAGGGATCTCTGGAATACCGACAGCGTGGATGGCAACCTGGGGATCCGGCAAGCCGGTCATCGCGCTGGGCAGTGATATCGACGGGATTCCAAAGGCCTCTCAGAAGCCGGGAGTGGCATACCATGATCCGATCATCGAAGGGGCTCCAGGGCATGGCGAGGGTCACAATTCAGGTGTGCCCTTAAACATTACGGCCGCCCTTGCCGTGAAAAAAATTATGGAACGCGAGAAGCTTCCGGGCACGCTGATGCTTTGGCCTGGAGTCGCTGAAGAGCTCCTCGGGACGAAGGCTTACTTTATTCGAGATGGTTACTTCAAGGATGTGGACATCTGTCTCTTCGTTCATGTCGGAGACAATCTCGATGTCAGCTACGGGCCAACCAACGGCAGCGGACTTGTCTCCATCGAGTACACGTTTCGTGGCGAAGCGGCGCATGCAGCCGCAGCTCCGTGGCGCGGCCGAAGCGCGCTGGATGCGGTCGAGTTGATGGATGTTGGCTGGAATTTCCGGCGCGAGCATTTGCGTCCTCAGCAGCGCTCCCATTACGTCATCACCGACGGTGGAGACCAGCCGAACGTTGTGCCATCAGAAGCTTCGGTTTGGTATTACTTCCGTGAAGTCGATTATCCGCATATCGCCGAGATGTTCGAGATCGGAAATACCATGGCGCAAGGCGCGGCCATGATGACCGGTACGACTATGTCCAGCCGAATTCTCGGACAGGCGTGGCCCGGGCATTTCAACAAGAGTGTCGCCGAACTGACGTATGCGAACATTCAGTCGGTCGGGCTGCCGGCGTGGTCCGAAGCAGATCAGATTCTGGCAAAGGGCATCCAGCGCGAAGTGAAATCGCCACCGGCGGGCCTTGCATCAAAAATCGGAGAGCTCAAGCCGGCAATTAGCGAACCGCAAGGCGGAGCATCGGATGATATTGGCGACATTTCCTGGAACGTGCCGACCGTCACTCTCCGTTATCCTTCAAATATTCCGGGGCTGCCCGGACATCATTGGGCAAATGCTGTTTCCATGGCGACCCCGATTGCGCACAAAGGCGTAACAGCGGGTGCAAAAGTTCAGGCGATGACAATACTCGATCTCCTGCTCCGTCCGGAGAAGGTCACGGAGGCGTGGGAGTACTTTCGTAATGTGCAGACAAAAGATCAAAAATACATACCATTCATCGGCCCGAACGACAAGCCGGCGACTCATTTGAATTCAGACACTCTCGCGCGGTACCGGCCTGAAATGCGCAAATATTATTTTGATCCGACGAAGTACAAGACGTATCTCGAACAACTCGGCATCAAATATCCGACTGTTAGGGAGCCGGGGAAATGAAGCGGTAATGAATGAAAGAATTGTTCAGGATGGGCACATTCCCCTCCTTGCAAAGGAGGGGAATATATGCGCACCCATAAATTTTGGAGGAACCATATGATCGCATCAGTCCGGTATGTCTGTATCGGATTCCTTATCACGGTTGTGGTCTGGGCCCTTCCATCTTTGGCGCAGTACGGCGCGAAGAATGGACAGTGGCGCTCATACGGGGGCGAACTGGGAAGCACGCGCTACTCCCCTTTGGATCAAATCAACCGCGACAATGTGAAGGACCTCAAAGTCGCCTGGACGTGGAAGTCCGACAATTTCGGCGCGCGAGAGTTCAAGAGCGAGACGACTCCGCTCTACGTCAATGGAGTTCTTTATTTCACTGCGGGCGATCACCGCGCCGTAGTCGCTGCGGATGCAGGGACCGGCGATACCCTCTGGATGTATCGCATGGATGAAGGCGAACGGTATCGTCAGGCGCCACGAAGAAATTCCGGACGTGGCGTGGCCTATTGGACGGATGGACAGGACGAGCGGATCTTTTCGGTCCTTCCTGGATTCCATTTGGTCGCGCTCAATGCCAAGACCGGCGTGCCGGTTCCGGGTTTCGGGGAAAACGGAAACGTCGATCTCTTCAAGCAACTGGATCTGGATTTCAGGGGCGACCCGACCGGCCACATCGGCAACAGCTCGCCGCCCATGGTTTCTCACGATGTTGTGATCGTGGGTCCTGCGTTGCGTCCGGGTAGCAGGACCGACAAAGAGAACGTGAAAGGCGACGTGCTGGCCTTCGATGTACGCACCGGAAAACGACTGTGGGTTTTTCACACGATTCCCCGCAAAGGTGAACCTGGATCTGAAACCTGGTTAGGCGGAGCAGATTTCACGGGCAACGCTGGAGTATGGGGACCGTTCTCTATCGATGAAGAGCTCGGCTACGTGTATCTCAACATCGAAGATGCAACAGGCGATGCCTACGGCGGCTCCCGGCCCGGAGCCAATCTGTTCTCCAGCTCGTTGGTTTGCGTCGATATTAAGACTGGAAAGATGATTTGGTATTACCAGCTCGTGCACCACGACATCTGGGACTACGACATGCCTCCGCATCCGATCTTGCTCGATCTCAATGTGGACGGCCGCCGCGTCAAGGCTGTCGTGGAGCTTACGAAACAGGCCTTCGCCTACGTCTTCGACCGAGTCACCGGTCAGCCGGTTTGGCCGATTGTCGAGCGTCCAGTGAAGCAGACGGATGTTCCGGGAGAGTGGACTTCCCCAACGCAACCGTTTCCCACCAAACCACCTGCCTTCGATCGCCAGGGCATCACCGTCGATGATTTGATTGATTTCACACCGGCATTGCGGCAACAGGCGCTCCAGGCCATCGAGGGATTTCGATTTGGACCCATTTTCACGCCACCGTCACTGGGCAGTGCACCTGACAAGACGAAAGGTACACTCGTGCTGCCGGGCTTTGGAGGCGGAGCCAATTGGGAGTCGGGCGCTGCAGATCCCGAAACAGGTTTTGTGTACGTCGGTTCGCATACGAGTCCAACTTTGACTAATCTCAGCAAGCCTGATCCGAATGCAGAGAATTTTGTTACGTCGGATTATGTCACCGGCGGAGGCCCTGGTGTACCGAGGATACAGGGTCTGCCGTTACTGAAACCGCCCTACGGCCGCATCACCGCCTACGATATGAATAAAGGTGAGATCGCCTGGATGATTCCGAACGGTGACACACCCCCGGCGATCAAAAACAATCCCGCTCTGCAGGGTGTGAATATTCCAAGGACCGGCAGCGACTCACGGGCAGTGCTTCTGGTTACCAAGACGCTCCTCTTTGCGGGCGAAGGCGCAACCGGGCAATCATCGTTTCGCGCCTTGGAAAAGAAAACCGGTCAGACCATTTGGGAGACTAACGTTCCCGTAGGTCCGGTGCACAGCCTGCCGATGACGTACATGCATAACGGCAGGCAATACATTGTGTTCGCCTCAGGCAACGCAGCGACTCAAACTCCAGCACAGCTTGTGGCGTATTGGTTACCGCCGCCGGCGCCACAGAAGTAATTCGGGGCCAGACGGGTGAATTCCCTATTTTCCGTCAACGAATCTTTGATTAGAAAATAGGGAGAATTCACCCGTCTGCCCCGAATTTCTTTTCTTGTGGCTATTTTTCTTTCACGTCGCCGGCCACGTTGGTGCCCACAGCTCCCCAAATAGCCACCACCACGGCACAGACAACGGCTCTCCACATCCTCCTTTGTAAGTATGCGGATGTTGGACGAGGCTTGTTTCAAATACGTTAACGGGTGGATATCTCTCTTTTGCGTTGCTTCCGTTTCACCTGAGGTGTTACGTTTTTTTATCCCCTAAAAAACAGTCCTGAACGGAGGAACGATGAAACTCAGATCTTGGAAACGTGTTGTGTCTTTGCTGATTGGAGCGTCGTTGTTCGTTTTGTCAACCACGTCCGTTTTAGCGATCACAGAACTGCAGTTATCGCCCGCCGGACCTGGTCAGGCTGGCATCAACGACCAAGGGCATAAGCCCGGCTTCATGTCCAACAGCATACTGATAAGGCTCACGCCGCAAGCCCGCGCAAGCCTCAAGGTCACGGGCGAAGACGTGAATCCCACGGCGACGGGGGTGCCGGCCCTTGATGCTATCGGGCGCGACCATGGTGTTGAAAAGTTCACCTCCATTACCACCTCGGATCCGCACCGAGACATAACGGCGGCGATTCACCGATGGTTCAAGCTCACTTTGCCGGGAAATGCCCAGCGGCTGACGCTGGTAGAACCGACAAACGATGATGCGTTGAACCTCGCCTTTTCTGGCGCTGAGCCGCTGGGCCGACTCATGGCGCGGCTCAAACAGGAGCCGAACATTGAATCCGTGGCCCTCGACTATGTTATGGAGGCGATGTTCGTCCCGAACGATCCCTATTACTCCACAGCGTATCCAACGTCGAAGTACGGCAACATCTCCCAATGGGCGCCGCAATTCATCGGCGCGCCGCAGGCCTGGAATTCCACTCTCGGCGATCCTTCCGTCGTCATCGCCATCGTGGATACGGGCATCGATGCCGACCATCCAGACCTGGCGGGCGGCAAAGTCGTTCTCACGAAAAACTATGTCAAAGGCGAGCGTGCCTCGGATTCGTTCGGTCACGGCACGCACGTGGCGGGTATTGCCGCGGCCAACATCAACAACGGAACGGGAATCGCCGGAATCTGCGGCAGGTGCAGCCTGATGTCGGTCAAGGTGCTCGGCGCCGATGGTTCCGGTTTGACCTCGGACGTTGCGTCCGGCATCGCCTACGCCACGGACTCCGGCGCGCGCGTCATCAACCTGTCGTTGGGAAGCTCTTCGCGGACGGCGATCGCACGTGACGCCCTGGATTACGCATTGAACCACAATGCTCTGCCGGTGGTGGCCATGGGCAACGCGTCTTCGGATTTCGTGGGAGACCTCGGTTACTGGTACAGCGCGTTGAGTGTGGGGGCTCTCGATCAACAAGGAGCGAAAGCGTCTTTCTCCAACTTCGGCCTTCAAACCGACGTGACTGCGCCCGGAGTGGCCGTGCTGTCCACCATGCCTACGTACTCCGTGACGCTCAATACGCAGTATGGCTACAAGACGAACTACGACGCGCTCTCCGGCACGTCAATGGCCGCCCCGGTTGTCTCCGGGCTTGCTGGTTTACTCTTGTCGGTAAATCCGGCCCTCACTGCAGCTCAGGTGAAGGGCATCATCGAGTCAACGGCCGGGGATGGAGCAAGCTTCGACCTGACTTCCGGTTTTGGTGCAGTGCAAGCAGCTACGGCGGTCACGCTCGCCGGACAGCCGGAGAGCACTCCCCCTGTACTGACTTCGCTCTCTCCGGCCTTCGGTTCTGTTCTGGTGAGGGACGTTAATGTTTCGACCGCCTCGACCGATAATGTGGCGGTCCATCACGTCGACTTCATCAGCGCCGGCGCCCGCTACTTCCTGCCGGCAACTTCGGTAGGGTATAAGGGAGGAAAGGGCAAGAACTCTGGGATTGCTCCCTGGACATCGCTCTTCTCATCCACCACGACGTGGAACGGCGCATTTGATCTCACGGCGATCGCATTCGATGGGTCAGGCAACGGCTCAACACCGAGCGCCGGCAACTACGATGTCGAGAATGCCTATACAACCAAGGCATTCACGACGCACGTCTGCGACCCTGCTCGCACCGGCTGCCCGAAGGATGTCTGGGATGCAGCGTTTTCTCTGAGCTTTCCCGCTATCGCCAGGTTAAAGGTCGAGTGGTTTAATTCGAATTTCTCCAGCAACTATGCCGGAGATGTGGCTGGGCTGGTCAGCGACGGCCGGCATATCTTTTCGGTCGGGGCATTCCCGCGATATTGGACGGGCACTTTCTTTGAATACGATTTCGGAAGACCGGTCTTCTGCGGCGGTTGTAATACCAACCAGATCGGCGGCGGGTTGGGGCATATCTATCTCTGTATTAATAAGGATTGCCCCATCACCCCGGGAACGGCCGAAACGGATGTCGCCGTGACGGTCACTTACCCGCAGTAGGTCGTGACCTATTGCCGCCGGGAGCGATTCGATGCCGTGGTCGTCGTCGATCAACGGAATCGGCGCGTCAGACCACGGCGAAGCCGAGGACTCCAGAGCGTAGATAGAGATGCCAGAGGGCAGTCGTTTCAGAACTGCCCTCGTTTCTGTCCACCCGAATTAGTAGTCCACCTCAATGCCGTTGATGATGGGGTCCTGAGCAGCGGTGACAGCCGTAAAACTCACGACGATTTGCCCACCGGCATTGGCGGTAGTCGTGAAGCCTTTTATCACTGCTTTATTCTTTCCCCCCGCAGCCGCGAAAACGTCGAAGGCACTGAGGACTTTCACACCGTTCACGGTTACGTCGAATTTACGAGCGCCAG
>WNGJ01012951.1_pt1 | contig 14461 bp, 14 predicted proteins | sample 5400611 | NCBI WGS metagenome assembly WNGJ01 (sample SAMN13153375, study PRJNA577476) | soil metagenome | isolation source: 40 cm soil or saprolite under Garry oak tree replicate 1 | place: USA:California | collected 2016-06-15 | reverse complement strand
GGAACTGCTGCACCGCAATTCGGGCAGCCTCGACTCCCCGCGCATCCTGGGCGCCTTCAACGAGGAGACCCCGGACTGGCTGTCGTTCTTCATGTTCACGTACTTCACCGACCGGGACGGCAAGTACCAGCTCGGCACGCTGAAGGAAAGCGCCTTCGACCCGCTGAGCCGGACCTGCGAGTTCATGCTCAAGGAGGAGGCGCACCACATGATGGTGGGCACCACCGGCGTGGACCGGGTGGTGCAGCGCACCGTCGAGGTGATGCGCGAGCATGACACCGGCGACGTGGCCGGCCTGGGCGCGATCCCGCTGCCGGTGATCCAGAAGTACCTGAACTTCCACTACTCGGTGTCGCTCGACCTGTTCGGCGGCGAGACCTCCACCAACGTGGCGAACTACTACACCGCCGGGCTCAAGGGCCGGTGGCTGGAGGACCGGCGCAAGGACGACCACAAGCTCAGCAGCGATGCGATCATGGTGGACGCGCTGTCCGAGGACGCCAATGGCGAGCTGAGCATCGGGCTCACCGAGGTCTCGGCGCTGGTCGGCCTCAACACCGACCTGCGCCGCGAGTACATCTCGGACTGCCAGGGCGGCGTCAAGCGGTGGAACCGCATCCTGGAGGAGGGGGGCGTGAGCCAGCGGCTGAAGCTGCCGCACGTCGCCTTCAACCGCAAGGTCGGCGCGTTCGCCGCGATCGAGGCCACCCCGGACGGCGAGAAGATCCCGGCGCCGGAGTGGGAGCGCCGCCAGGGCGACTGGCTGCCCACCGAGGTGGACAAGACCTACGTGCGGTCGCTGATGCAGCCGGTGCACCAGCGGGGCAAGATTGCCGCATGGATCGCACCGCCGCGCAACGGCATCAACGGCCAGCCGTTCGACTACGACTACGTCCACCTCGCGTAGGGACCGCCCCGTGACGCCGGGACCGTTCTTCAACGCCTGCGACTACCTGCTCGACCGGCACATCCGGGCCGGGCGCGGGGACCGGCTCGCGCTGACCGGCGTGGCCGGCGACATCAGCTACGCCGAACTGGCCGGGCGGGTCGCGCACGCGGCCCGTGGCCTGCGCGGCCTCGGCCTGCAAGCCGAGCAGCGCGTGGTCATGGTCATGGCGGACTCGCCCGAGTTCGTCGTGGTCTACCTGGCGGCCATGCGGATCGGCGCGGTGCCGGTGCCGATCTCGACCATGCTCCGCGCCGACGGCATCGCCGAGATCCTGGCCGACTCCCGGGCCCGGGTTGTCGCGGTGAGCGCGGCGTACCGGGACGTGGTGGTCGACGCGCTGGGCTTCTCCACCGTAACCGAGGTCATGGCGGTGGTGACCGACGCTGTGCTGCCTGACGCGGGAGGCGAGCCGGACGAGATCTACCCGACCACCGCGGACTCGCCGGCCTTCTGGCTGTACACCTCGGGGACGACCGGGACGCCGAAGGGCGCGATGCACCGGCACGGCTCGGTCAAGGTCGTGTGCGAGACCTACGGCGCCCAGGTGCTCGGGATCACCCCGGAGGACCGGTGCCTGTCCGCGGCCAAGGCCTTCTTCGCCTACGGGCTGGGGAACTCGGTGCTGTTCCCGATGTCGGCCGGGGCGGCCGCCGTGCTCGAGCCGAGCCCGGCCCGTCCCGAGATTATGGCCGAACGGGCCGGGCAATACGCCGCCACGCTGTTCTTTGCCGGTCCTACCTTCTTCGCCAACATGCTCCGCGCCGACCTGCCCGCGGACGCCCTGGCCGGGGTGAGACTGGCCGCCTCGGCCGGCGAGGCGCTTCCGGCCGCCTTGTACCAGCGGTGGACCTCGCACTTCGGCGTGGACATCCTGGACGGGATCGGCATGACCGAGATGCTGCATATCTTCCTGTCCAACCGGCCGGGCCAGGTCAGGGCGGGCACGACCGGGGTCGCGGTGCCAGGCTACGACCTGCGCGTGTTCGGCGAGGACGGGCTGGAGGTCCCGCCCGGCACCCCGGGGACCCTGTTCGTCCGGGGCGCGTCGGCCGCGACCGGGTACTGGTCGCGCTACGACGCCTCACGGCAGGTGTTCCAGGGGGAGTGGCTGCGCACCGGGGACACCTACGTGGTGGACGCGGACGGGTACTACGCCTGCCTCGGGCGCACCGGGGACATGCTCAAGGCCAGCGGCATCTGGGTCTCCCCGGCCGAGGTGGAGGCGCGCCTGCTGGCGCACGACGACGTGGCCCAGGCCGTGGTGGTGGCCGCCAACGACACCGACGGGCTGGAGAAGCCGGTGGCCTTCGTCCTGCCCAGCCCCGGCGCGATCGGCGATGAGGATGCCCTGATCGCGTTCTGCCGGGCCGGCCTGCCGTCCTTCAAGCGGCCCCGCCGGATCGTGTTCGTCACCGAGTACCCCACCACGTCCACCGGCAAGATCCGCCGCGTCGAACTGCGCGCGCAGGCTGCGGTGATCATGCAAGCCGAGCCGGAGCCTCCGCCGGCACCGGTGGTGCCGCTGTGACTGAGGTCAGCCGGTCCGCGCCGGTCGCCGTGGTCGGAGCCGGCACCATGGGCGCCGGGATCGCGCAGGTCGCCGCCATGGCCGGCCACCCGGTGATCGTGTACGACGTGGCCGAGGGCGCCGCCGGGCGGGCGGTCGCCGCGGTCCGCGACCGGGTCGCCCGGCTGGTCGCCAGGGGACGCCTCGACCTCGATCCGTCCGGCCTCCAGCTGACCGTGGCCGCCGACCTCGGCGAGCTGGCCCCGGCCGCGTGCGTGATCGAGGCGGTGGCCGAGGACCTGGCCGTCAAGCAGGCCCTGTTCGCCGACCTGGAGAAGGTCGTCACGCCGCACTGCGTGCTGGCCACCAACACCTCCTCGCTGTCGCCGACCGCCATCGCGGCCGGGCTCGGCCATCCCGGGCGCCTGGTGGGCCTGCATTTCTTCAACCCGGCTCCGGTGATGCGGCTGGTCGAGGTGGTCAGCGGCCTGGCCACCGACCCGGCCGTCGCGGCGGCCGTCACCCGGCTGGCGCAGGACTGGGGCAAGCAGGTCGTCCAGGCCTCCGCGACACCCGGGTTCATCGTCAACCGGGTGGCACGGCCGTTCTACGCAGAGGCGCTGCGGCTGGCCGAGGAGCGGGCCGCCAGCCCGGCCACCATCGACGCGGTGCTGAGCCAGGCCGGCGGGTTCCGGATGGGGCCGTTCGCGCTGATGGACCTGGTCGGACAGGACGTGAACGAGGCGGTGACCCGGTCGGTGTGGACCGCGTTCGGATACGATCCGCGGTTCGCGCCCTCGCTGCTGCAGCGGGCCATGGTGGAAGCCGGCTGGCTGGGCCGCAAGACCGGCCGCGGCTGGTTCCGCTATGGCGACGACGCGGAGCCGTCGGAACCCGACGCCGCCCCGGCCCGTTCGGCACCGTCCTATGTCACCGAGCACGGCGAGTCGCCGCTGCGGGTCCTGCTCGCCCGCTCGGGCATCCAGATCCGCCCGGGTACGGGATCGGACGGCACCGCCGTGCTGCCCAGCGGGGCGCGGCTGGTGCGCTGCGACGGGCGGCCCGCGACCGCGCTGGCCGCCGAAACGGGCCAGCCGGTCGTCGTGGTGGACCGGTGCCTCGACGACGCCACCGCGGAGGGCATCGCGATCGCGGCGTCCGACGGCTGCCCGCAGGACGCGGTCGACGAGGCCACCGGGCTGCTGCAGTCGGCCGGCCTGACGGTGTACGTGATCGACGACGCCCCCGGCCTGGTCGTGACCCGGACCGTCGCCATGCTGGTCAACGGGGCCGTTGACGCCCGAAACCGGGGGGTGGCCAGCGCCGCCGACATCGACACCGCCATGCGGCTCGGCACCAACTACCCGCTCGGCCCGCTGGCCTGGGGCCAGCGCTGGGGCCCGGCCACGGTCCTGGCCGTGCTCGATGCCATGCAGGCCTGGTACGGCGAGGACCGCTACCGCCCGTCCGCCCCGCTGCGGCGGATCGCCGCCGCCGGCCGGGACCTGAGGGAGAACTGATGACGCTGACCTGGACCAAGGAGAACTCGCCCCGCTGGGACGCGGACAAGCAGCGGGTATTCGGCCCGGCCGAGCTGGCCGCGGTGGGCTTGGCCGAACCGACGCCGGGCGAGCCCGTCGCGGACGAATGGTGGCGGGTGACTGACGGCGATCAGCTCGCCGGGTACGGCTGGCTCGACACCGAGTGGGGCGACGCGCGCATCACCTTCGTCGTCGCCCCCGGCCGGCGCGGCCGGGGCGTGGGCGCCTTCATCCTGGAGCGGCTGGAGGACGAGGCCGCCGCCCGCGGTCTGAACTACATCTACAACGTGGTGCCGGGGACGCATCCCGACGGCGCGTGGATCAGGAACTGGCTGGCCACCCACGGCTTCCACGAGGCCTCCCGCGGCCAGCTGCGCCGCCAGGTGGTGATGAGCCCGAGCTCGCGCTGAAGCTCGCCGTTCAGGCCGAAGGGGCCGGCGTAGCAGGAGCGGCTGATGCGGCCGGCGCCGAGGTCGACGGTGACCTCCGTCGCGAACTGCACCCCCGTCGGCCACACTGAGACGATGGAATACATCGGCCGGGTGCCCGCCCCGCCGCTCGACCGGTTCATCGACGACATCTACTGCCTGACCGGGGTGCCACGCTACCGCCGGATGAACGTCCCGCCGATGCCGTCGGCGCACCTGTTCGTCAACCTGGGCGAACCCGCCCGCCTGTGGGATTCCGACCCTTCGGTGCCGCCGGCAGTGTTCACCGATGGGTGGTTCATGGGGGTATGGACCAGGCGTTTCCTCTACGAGTACCCGGCACGGGTGCGGCTCGTCGGGGTGCACTTCAAGCCCTGGGGGATTTCGCCGTTCGCCGGCATGCCGGCGACCGAGCTGCGGGACCGATGGGTACCGGCCGACGCCGTCTGGCAACGGTCTTTGGACCGGATCCGCAACCAGGTCGGCGATATCGCATCGGCCACCGAGACACTGCGGGTACTGGAGGAGGAGCTGCGATCGCGACTTGCCGGGGCACCGCCGCGCGGTCTGGACCTGGTCCGGCACGCAGGCGGGCGTCTGGAGGCTTCCCACGGAGCGGCCCCGGTCGGTGCGCTGGCCGCTGCCGCCGGGGTGAGTGGCAATCACCTGGCCACGCAGTTCAAGTCACATGTCGGGGTCACCCCGAAGCGGGTGGCGCGGATCTACCGCTTCGCGCGGCTGATCCTGTCCGTAGACGCCCTGAATCCGGCCGACTGGGCCGAGCTCGCTCACACGGCGGGCTACTTCGACCAGGCCCACTTCAGCAGGGAGTTCAAGGACTTCACCGGCCACACCCCGACGCAATACCTGGCCCTGCGGCGCCGGTACCCCGCCGAGCAGGGGTTCCCGCCCGACAGCGGTCCGATGCCTGCTGATTGATTTTTTACAAGCCAGTCGCCCCTAAGGGCGGCAAGATCAGGGGCGACTGCGCAAGGAGACCTGGGGAGAACTGTGGGCACAGTAATCATGCACAACGTGGTGTCGGTGGACGGCTTCATCGCCGACGAGAACGACGACGTCGGGCCACTTCGGGCGACCGGGTGCTGCACCTGAGATTCAGGGTACGCCGCTGACTTAGTGCGCAGATCCCGCGCTCACCAGAACAAATCTAACCCTCCATGATGGGCGCTTCGAGCTTCACACGATAAAGACAGTCCGCGCAACAGTCCATATACCGATAAATGATCTTCGATGCGAGGTCTTCAAATGGTGCCCTTTTCCTGCCCGGCACGTGATGTTTGTCATACTGACTCGATAGTTGTTCTCTTCATGCCTTAATGACCGACTCGCGATCATCTGGAAATCTACATTCTGTGGATAACTTCGCTTGCGCTCCGAAATTAACGGAAATTCCTGGTTGACATCAAACTGAGCAGAATTTTACCCTGGCAGAGGTTTCTCCAGTTTCTCCTCGCTAGGAGGCGCATATGCCGTGGTCCTGTTTTACCTACCCGGCTGACGCGCCGCCGGGTACCAAGAACCCCGGTGGCGTGCAGCCCGGCCTGCGCGGGATGCCGAATACCATCTGCTTCAGCTATTCAGCTGATGTCCCCCTGGGTGACGGTGTCCGGCCTGATCTGGACGACCCGCGCACGATGCCATCTATGTGCTTCAGATACTGACCGCGCGGCATCGGCCGTCCGCAGGCCGCGAATGTCTTCTCCCAGCCTGGAGGCTTCTATGCCTTTTATGTGTTTCAGCTACCCGCCTGACAGCCAGAACCTTAGCGCCGCACGGTCGGCCCCGGATGGCCTGCGCCGGATGCCGTTTTCCTGCTTCAGCTACCCGCTTATGTGCTTCAGCTACCCGGATGACGTGCCGGCGGGCACCGGTAACCGCGACACCGCCGAGCCCAGCCTGCGCGACCCGCGCCGGATGCCTCATACCTGCTTCCGCTACTAGCCAGGAGGCGTACATGCCCAATATATGCTTCAGCTACGAGGACGGCATACCGCGCAAGATGCCCAATACCTGCTTCAAGTACGAGGCCGACGCGCCGCGCAGTATGCCCCACGCCTGCCTCAGCTACCCGCACATGTGCTTCAGCTATCCGGCTGACGTGCCGCTGGGCAACCGCGACGCCGCGCAGCCGGCTGTGCCCGGTCTGCGCAGTATGCCGTTCACCTGCTTCCGTTACTGACCGAACCAACTGGAGGCGTATATGCCGTACCCATGTTTCAGCTACCCGGCTGACCTGCCGCCGGGCGCCGGGAAGCGCGACGCCGCGCACGCGTCACCGCGCGACCCGCAGATCGGATATCCCTGCTTCAGCTACCCGTCCGACGCGCCCCTGGGTGTCAGGAACCCCGACGCTGCGCAGGTGCCCCTGCCCGGTCTGCGCAGGATGGTGTTCGGCACCTGCTTCCGTTACTGACCAGGCATGGGAATGCGCTTGGCCGGCGCCGTGCACCCATCTTCACGCGAGAGCAGTCGGCAAGCCAGGATCAGGTCGAGGTGGCCGGTACCGAAACAGAGGCGGCGGAGAGGGGGCGTGATCCCAGGCATGACCACCCGGCCAGCCCGGCGCCAGCGACGGCACTTACCGCCAGCAATCCGAAGGTCAGCCGGATCGGCAGCGCCTCGGCGAGCAAACCCCCGAGGGCCGCCCCGACCGGAAGGCCGCCCCCGGCGATCATCCTCCCCGTGGTGTTGACGCGAGCCTGCAAGTGATCGGGTGTCAGCATCTGCCTGACGGTAATGCCGGTCGTGAGCACCATGAGGTAGCCCAGCTCAGAGACGAACAAGGCGAGCAGCGCCCAGTCATACGACGGCGCGAGCGCGAGGCACGCGAGCGCGGCCGCGGTGACGGCCAGGGAAACCGCGGCCAGAGGGCCGATCGCCAGACGCTTGATCAGCACAGGGACCGCGGCCGCGGAGACCAGGCCGCCGAGTTCCCCGGCGCTGTACAGCAACCCGAGCCGCACGTCCACGTGCGTTAGGTGAAGCGCGCGATCGGCGTAGACCACGAGCAGCGCGAACGTGCCGCCCCAGCTCAGGCACACGCAGAAGACCGAGAACGTTAGCGTCCGAATCACCGGCTGCTGCCAGAGGAACCGCAGGCCCTCGCCGATATCCGCGCCGATGCGCAGCCGGTCCTGCTCTTGCTGCGGTCGCGCGAATGGCCGCCGGATCGACAGCAGCAGCAGCGCCGACATGAGGTATGACGCCGAGTCGAACCCGAGCGCGTACGGCGGCCTCATGACGGTCAGCAAGGCGGCCCCGATCGTCGGCGCGCATAGCATCGCCACCTGACCCGATGAGCCGATGAGGCTAGCCGCAACGGGCAGTTCGGTACGGTCGACCAAGGCAGGCAGCGTGCCGAAGTTGCCCGCGTCGAACCACACGTAGGCCGTGGCAATGCCGAGCGCGACGATGAGCACCTGCGCCATACCGAGGAGATGAAGGGCAGCCGCCCCCGGAACGGTGACCAGGAGGAACGCGGCGATAACGTCGCAGCCCACCATGATCTTCTTCCGGTTCATGCGGTCGGCCACGGCGCCGGCGAGCAGTCCGAAACTGAGATAGGGCACGAACTCAATCAGACCTAGCGCGGCCACCCATCCCGGCGAGTGGGTCATTCCGTACACCAGCACCGGCAGGACGACGACCGTGATCCCGGTGCCGGCGAACGAGACCGTGCGCGCCGACCAGAACACCACGAACGCCTGATTCCTCCACAGCCTCATCAATAACCTCCATGATGGGCTTTTGAGCTTCATACGATAAGGACAGCTCACGGAATAGTCCATCCATCAATAAATGATCTTCAGCGGGGGCCCTTCGGGTGATGCCCCTTTCCTGTCCGGCACGCAGTGTTTGTTACACTAACTTTACGATCGTTCTCTTCATGTCCCGATGACCGATTCACTTCGATCGAAGCCGCAAGCATTCTGTGGAAAACTCTCGCGCCCAGAAATAGGCACAAATTCCTGGTTGACATCAAACTAGGCAGAATTCTACTGTGGCATGAGGTTTCTCCAGTTCTTCCGGCTAGGAGGCATATTTTGCTACAGTCAGGGGTCCTCAACTGTTTCAGCTACCCGGCCGACGTGCCGCCGGGCACCAGCGACCGCGCCACCGCCCAGTCGGCCCAGTCCGGCTATCTCCATTGCTTCAGCTATCCGGCTGACGTGCCGCCTGGCCTGCGCCGGATGCCGGCGAGTAGCAGCTGCTTCAAGTACCCGGGTGACGTGCTGCCCGGCCCGCGCCCGATGCCGTCGACTGGCACCTGTTTCCGCTACTGACCGGGCGCCCGCGGCCCACCCGCTGGCATCAATATGACTTCCTGACCAGGAGGCGTGAAATGCCAGCCATTTGTTTCGGTTACCCGGCAGACATACGGCCGGGCCTTGGGAACCGCAACATTGCGCAGCTCTAGAGGGAGGCTTTTATGCCACAGATGTGTTTCAGCTACCCGCCGGGAATCGGGAACCGGGAGGCGGTACCGCCAGTACGCGGGAGCAGGGTATGTTTCAGCTACCCGGCTGACGTGCCGGAGGGCATCGGGAACCGCGGCGTCGTCCGGCCAGTGCGCGACAGCAAGCTCTGTTTCAGCTACCAGGCCAGCGCTGTCCAGCCACCACCTGAGAGCAAGCTCTGTTTCAGCTACGTGACGACGACACATTGCTTCCGCTACTGACGTGAGTGGCCTTGACCCGGGGAGTCCGGTAGCGCCGAAGAAGCACCGGGCCGGGACCCACCGGCTCGTCTCTCCCGAAGAGACGCTCGAGTCCGTACGGCGCTTTCTGCCGGTTATGGGAATTACCCGTACGGCCGATATTACCGGGCTGGACGTCATCGGCCTCCCTGTGGTCACGGTCTGCCGGCCGAATTCAAGGGCGGTAACGGTGTCGCTGGGCAAGGGACTCGATCTGGCGGCCGCCCGGGCGTCCGGTGTCATGGAGAGCATCGAGGCTTTCATGGCCGAGCGGATCACCCTGCCGCTGGTCTTGGGCAGCGTGAACGACCTGCGGTCCAGCCATCCGCTGGTCGATGTCGATCTCCTGCCCAGGACGACGGACTCGGTGTACCACCCGGACGCTCCCATCTTGTGGATCGAGGGGCGGGAACTGTTCACCGGAACCCCGAGATGGGTTCCTTACGAGATGGTCCACACCGCGTACACGCTGCCGAAGCCGACCGGAACCGGATGTTTCATCGCCACCTCCAACGGCCTGGCTTCCGGCAATCACCTGCTCGAGGCGATCAGCCACGCGATCTGCGAGATCGTGGAACGTGACGCAGCCACGTTGCACGCCGTGCGGGCGCCAGAGGATGCAGCGTCGCGCCGGATCGACCCGCGGACCGTGGACGATCCCGGCTGCGGTGAAGCGCTTGACCGGATTGACCGGGCCGGCATGGCGGTGGCGATCTGGGACATGACCTCCGATATCGGGATTCCCGCCTTCGTCTGCCGGATAGCCGAACGGCACGGGCCTCCGGTCGTCACGGCCGATGAGGCCGAGGGCATGGGATGCCATCCCGACCGGAATGTGGCGCTGCTACGCGCGCTCACCGAGGCCGCCCAGAGCCGGCTCGGTGTCATCTCCGGGGCCCGTGACGATACCGCGGGGTGGGATTACGCCCGCGGGGTTGACCAGGATCCGCTGCCCGCGCCGACGGCGGATCTGCGTGACGAGGCGGTCGGCGACTTCACGGCCGTTCCGGCGTTCGACGGCAACAGCTTCGACGCCGACGTGGCCTGGGAGCTCGCCGCGTTGCACTCGGCGGGCATCAGCGAGGTGGTCGCCGTGGACCTGACCTGTGAGGAGTTCGGCATCCCGGTCATCCGGGTCATCGTCCCCGGGCTGGAAGGGCCGACCACAACCGTCCCGAACTGCCGCCTCGGCCTGCGGGCCGCCCACCTGATCGGCGACCGATGAGCGACATCTACGTTTTCCTCGGGCCCGCGCTGGCCGAGAAAGAGGCGCGGGCCGAACTGGACGCCGTCTACCTGCCCCCGGTGTCCGCCGGGGACGTCTACCGGCTATGGCGACGGCGTCCGCGTGCCATCGGCATCGTCGACGGCTACTTCGACCGCGTGCCCGCTGTGTGGCACAAGGAAATCATGTGGATGATGGAACATGGTGTCCATGTGTTCGGCGCCGCCGGCCTGGGGGCGCTGCGCGCGGCCGAGCTTGATGGCTTCGGGATGCATGGCGTCGGCCGGGTCTATCAGGCCTTCAGCGACGGAACCCTAGACCGGGACGACGAGGTAGCGATCAGGCACGGCACCGCCGACGACGGATACCGGCCCCTGTCCGAGGCGATGGTGAACATCCGCAGGACGCTCCTGGCCGCACAGGATCAGGGAATCGTCTCTGCCGCCACGCACAATATTCTTCTCGCCGTCGGCGCGCAGCTCTTCTACCCCGACCGGACCTGGGAGAGGCTGCTCCGCGCCACCGAGGCCATGCAGGCCGACGCGGCCGGCATAGAGGCGCTCAGGCGGTGGCTACCCGCCGGGCGGATCGACCAGCAGGCGGCCGACGCCGTGGCCATGCTGCGCGAGATGCACACCTTCCTCGCCGCCGACCCGGCGCCGCAGGAGGTGAGCTGGAGCATGGCGGACACGGCCATGTGGGAGGTGGCCAAGCGCCGCGCGGACACCCTGTCCCGTGACGGCGCGGTCGGCTCGCGGCTCATGCTGGAACCCATACTGGACGAGATCCGCCTGCTCGGCCCCGAGGCCTTCGAGGCGGTGTGCTGCCGCAGCCTGCTCCGGGTGTTCGCGGCCGACTTCGCTGAGCACGACGGAATGGCGATCGACCGGGAAAGGCTGGACGACGCCGTCACCGCGTTCAGGATCAGCCGGAACCTCGAACAGGACGCCGAGCTCACGCGGTTCATGGCCGACAACGAGCTGTCGGCGGAAGACTTCGAGCGGCTCGTCGTCACCGACGAGATGGTGCGCTGGGCCTGCGGGCAGGCCGAATGGGAAGCGTTCGGGCACCTCCTCGACGATCTGCGCCTGAAGGGGGAGTACGCGCGGCTGGTGACCAGGGCCAGGGTCAAACTAGAGCACGACGAGCGCCCGGCCGCGGCGGCCGAGAAGCAGGCCGCCATCGAGTGGTACTTCGCACAACGGCGCGGTACGGCGGTCCCGGACGACCTCGCAGGCTACGCGCGGTCTTGCGGGTTCGCGGACGAGCAGGCCTTCCAGACGGCCGTCCGGCGCGAGTATCAGTACGCGTACCGCCGTCCACAGTTAAGGGGTAATGCGCCATGACCTCTGGGGCAACCATCGGAGCGCTGGCCGACGAGCTTGCGGAGGTATTGCTCCGCGGTGATCCATTCGGGGCATCGTTCATGGCGATCAGCGGGTACGACGACGCGGTACCTGACTTGTCACCGGAATACCAGCGGGCGTGGCGCGGCCGGCTCACCGACATCATCGCCCGCTGCGCCGACTGCGAGGCAGACCCGGGAGATACGAGCAGCCGGGTCCTGCTGGAGACCGTGCGCGACACCGCGGCCCGCGAGCTGGCCGCGGCCGATTCCCGGGTGTACGAATTCAGCGTCACCACCTTCCCGCTCGGCGGCCCGTCGCTGATGCTCCTGATCGCGTCGCGGACGCAGGTCAGCGACGCGGAGAGCGCCACCGCCTACCTGACCAGGTGCGGGCGGATCCCGGCCTATCTCGACCAGCACGCGGCGCGGCTGCGGGCCGCCGCGCGAGATGGCCTCATGCCGGTCGCCCCGCTGGTCAGCGACGTCATCAGGCAGCTCCAGGATCATCTGTCGCATCCGGAGCGGGACCCGATGCTCGCTCACCGGCTACCGGAGGGCTGGGCCGGGTCGGCGGCCTGGCGGGAGGAGGTCGAGCGCGTCATCCGGGATCAGGTCCGCCCGGCCATCGGCCGTTACGCCGACCTGCTCACCGAGCTACTGCCCCGGTCACGGCCGCCCGGGCAGGCCGGCCTGCTCTACGTACCCGGCGGCGTGCCGGCCTACGCGAGCTGCGTCAGGAACGGCACGACGCTCCCGTTCGACCCCGACGAGCTGCACCGCCTGGGCCTGGAGGCCCTGGCGGAAATCGAGGACCAGATCGGCGAGCTCGGCCGCGCAGCCCTGGGCACCAGCGACGTCGACGACATCATGGTCCGGTTCCGCAAAGATCCCGCCCTGACCGCCCCGGACGGCGCGACGGCGATGACGCGCGCCGCCGCCGCGATCGCCCGCGCCGAGGAGCGGCTGCCGGACATGTTCCGCTCACCGCAGCCGCCGCCGTGCGCCGTCGAGCCGATGCCACCGCACATGGCCAGGTTCGGCGCGCCGCCCTACTACTCACCGCCGGCCCGGGATGGCTCCCGCCCCGGCGCGTACCTGTTCAACGACCTGCAACCCGGTCAGGCGGGGAGCTGGGCGCTGGAGGCCACGGCCTTTCACGAAGGGGTACCCGGACACCACGCGCAGTTCGCCCGGGTGCAGCTCCTGCCGCACCTGCCACTGCTGCTGGCGGGCTTCTACGTCGTGCCGCACGGCGAGGGATGGGGCCTGTACGCTGAGCGGCTGGCCGACGAGTTCGGCCTGTACTCCGACGACGTGCAGCGGCTCGGCATGCTCGGCTGTGCCGCCTGGCGCGCTGTCCGGCTCGTCGTCGACAGCGGACTGCACGCCCGCGGCTGGAGCCGGGCGCGGGCCAGGGAGTTCGCGCTGGCGCACTCGCCCATGCCCGAGGACTTCGTCGACGCCGAGATAGACCGCTACATCGCCCTTCCCGGCCAGGCGCTGGGCTATCTCGTCGGGCAGCGCGAGATCCTGCGGCTGCGCGACGATGCCCGCTCCCGGCTGGGAGCCGCCTTTGACATCCGTGATTTCCACTCGGCCGTGCTCGATCACGGATCCCTGCCACTGCCGGTGCTGGGCCAGGTCGTGGCGGACTGGCCGGCCTCTGCCGCAGGCAACCGCGGCAGAGGCCGGCCCGCCTGACGTCAGTCAGAAACCTTGGCCTCAGGGACCCTATGCATCCCTCGGGCGGAGGACCGCGCCCACGCCGGGTATGGCCTGGTCCTGGGCCTTAGCCAGGAGCGCCGTCACGGCCTGGGTGCCGCTCTCGCCAGTCTTCGACATGCGAGCCGCGATGAGTCCCGCCACAAGCGGCGCCGAGAAGGACGTCCCGCTCCAGCGGCACATGCCGTGGAACTTCCGCCACTTGCCCTCGTGCGGCGGCTCGGTGCAGAGATAGTCTCCCTTGGCGAAGGCGTTGACCAGTTCCTCGCCCGGTGCGAAGACATCCACCCAGGGCCCGTAGTTGCTCCACTTCGCCTTGCCGTTCTGCTTGGCGTTCAGCGCGCCGACGCCTACCACCCAGGGATAAGCCGCGGGCCAGAACGGCCGCCTGGAGTTGTCGTTCCCGGCCGCCGCCACCAGAACCGATCCGGCATGGCTCCGCAGCCTTTCCTCCACGACCTCGAAACCCAGCAGCGGGAGGTCATTACGGCTGTTGGTGCCGAACGACAGCGAGATGACCTCCGCCCCGGTCTTGAGCGCGTCGGATATCTGCTTGACCAGGTCAGCCTCGAAGATCGCGCCGAACTTGGCGAACGTCTTGTCCACCCGCACCTCAGCCGTGGGCGCCATGGTCCGCGCGACGCCGGCCGAGAACGTCCCGTGGCCCGCATAGGGAAGAATCCGGGGTGGGTAGCCGCCGATCGGGTTCTCCATCTCGCCCGTGACGCCGTGCAGCCATGAGTGGTGGTCGGCCGCGCCCGGCAGCAAGCCGCTGTCCGGTATCACCATGAGGACGCCCTCGCCGGCTTGTTTCTCGGCGGACACCTTCGGATGGGGCTTCGCGTCGTGCTCGACCTCCTCCGGCTCGGTGGCCGGACACGTAGTGTAGCTGCAGACGTACAGAATATGATCGGGCGTGGCCACTCCCTCGCCGAGCGTCCGGTCAAGGTGAGCACAGGCTTCCTCCACGTTCCGGCGCTCGTCAGGAGCGATCTCCAGCCGTGTCAGCCCGCGTACGTTGTTG
>WNGJ01004539.1_pt1 | contig 14461 bp, 12 predicted proteins | sample 5400611 | NCBI WGS metagenome assembly WNGJ01 (sample SAMN13153375, study PRJNA577476) | soil metagenome | isolation source: 40 cm soil or saprolite under Garry oak tree replicate 1 | place: USA:California | collected 2016-06-15 | reverse complement strand
CTTCCTTGAACGGTGTTGAACACTTCGTCCGAGTGGAGTACTGCGATGAGTTTAGCATTATTGATACTTTGAATTTTATTCACAGCTTGCTCCAATACCTGTCCCACAGAAAAAGCCTCTGCCACGTCAGCATTGATCTGATCAGCGGTGCCACCATATTGAGCCAGGTAATCCTGCACCATTTGAGCATTCTGGAAGTTATCGGCCTGTGGATACCAGCCATTGGGAACGAATACTCCCTCTGTATTTTTCACACCACCTACTGCTTTGACAAAATCCTGCCCTAAATCTGGTCCCGCCGTTGCGATAAGGGCTTTCGGGTTGTATTTCTCTTGCTTAAATACTTTACTGTAAGTTGTGATATCAGGAAGTAGTGTGCCGAGAATAACTACCTCTGCACCAGAAGCAACTACTTTATTGGCGTAAGGTGTGACATCTTTTGTGTTATCTGCCGAGTAGACAATCTCGGGGATGACTGTACGAACCCCTGCATTCTCTAACAATCCTCTTGCTACATCCACTTGTGGTTGAGTAAATGGATCGTCAGAAGTCGCATAAACTGCTGTCTTGGGTCGTATTGATTTGGGTAGAGACAGGATGTAATACGCAAAGGTTGTCAGGTTGTTTGCAACTGGCAAGGAGACGGCAAAGAGATTTTTCCATCCATTTTCGAATACGGAGGGGCCACCACCAGCACCTTCTATGAGCGCATATCCGGCAGCCTGAGCAACTGGCGCTGCTTGTTTTGTCAGCAGGGTGGAGAAAGGTCCAAATACCAGGTCAACGTGATTAACATTGATTAGTTTTTTATAGTTTTTTGCAGCTTGATCGGGGTCACTCTTATCATCCAGGATTACCAACTTAACTGGACGACCGAGCAATCCACCATTGTTATTGACCGTATCCGCCCAGAGCTGGTAGCCTTGTTTCATTGCCGGGCCATCACCTGCAAAGTCTCCTGATAAAGACAAGGAAGCTCCAATAGTGACCGGTGTCTGATTGTTGGTGGTAATTTGGGCACAGGCACTCAATCCTCCAAAGGCCATCACTATGACAGCAATGATAGATAGATACGTTCTGATCCTGGCTGCATATGGTTCCAACACGTCTTTCCTCTTTCTTTCTCTGCTCAGGTGCGGCAAGACATCATGCTACTTTAACGCTTTTATGTTACGTTACAGAGAACGATATCAATGGTAATGGTGGAGAGAATAACACCCCTCAAAATCTACCAACTTACTTTACCTCACTTTGCTGCGAAATGATACTTTTGGGAGGAGAACTAACCTGATTTTCCTAGTTGTAATGTTATAGTGCGTGCTATACTTTCTGTAATTAAAGGATGCATCAGCTTGAAGGGAGCTTCCAATGCATATAATCTCCACAAACAACTGGCCTTTTCAGAAAGTACTCATTGCTAATCGGGGTGAAATTGCGGTACGCATCATTCGTGCCTGTAGTGAGCTTGGACTTACGAGCGTCGCCGTGTATAGCGACATTGATCGTAATGCCTTACATGTTCGCATGGCTGATGAGGCTTATCACATTGGTCCTTCCCAGGCTGCGAAGAGTTACCTGCATATTCCTACCATTATTCAAGCGGCTAAACGTTCAGGCGCACAGGCCATCCACCCCGGCTATGGCTTTCTGTCAGAAAATGCGATGTTCGTAGAAGCCTGTAGTGATGAAGGACTGATTTTTGTCGGACCTATGGCGACCGTTCAACGCGCTGTGGGAGAGAAGACCGCCGCTCGTAGTACTGCTCAGGTGGCCGGTGTACCAATTGTCCCTGGAGCCATGACTGATATGGTGGACGATGAGGGCATAGAACATCTCGCGGAGAGGATAGGCTATCCTCTGCTGCTGAAGGCCGCTGCTGGTGGCGGAGGCAAAGGTATCCGCTTTGTGCGAGATCCGAAGGACCTGCCATCTGCGCTGCGAACGGCACGCAGCGAAGCCAGAAGCGCTTTTGGCGATGACCGGGTGTACGTGGAGAAAGCGATCTACCCTGCCCGGCATATCGAGGTGCAGTTCATTGCCGATACGCACGGAAACGTTGTACACCTGGGTGAACGTGAGTGTAGCATCCAGCGCCGTCACCAGAAGCTGGTAGAGGAATGCCCTTCCCCCGCGCTGGATGAAGAATTGCGGCATCGTATGACGGCCGCGACGGTTAACCTGATCCGAGCTATCTCCTATGTTAATGCCGGTACTGCTGAGTACTTGCTTGGACCCGACCGCAAGTTCTATTTTCTTGAAGTCAATGCGCGTATACAGGTAGAGCATCCTGTGACCGAGTTATGTACGGGTATTGATCTCGTGCAGGAGCAGTTGCGTGTTGCCGCCGGTTTACCGCTCTCTTTTACGCAGAGACAGGTGCAGCTTCGTGGCGCAGCTATAGAGTGTCGTATTTCAGCGGAAGACCCGGAAAATCGTTTTCTGCCCGCGACAGGCACTGTACAAGTCCTGCAAGAGCCTTCTGGCCCAGGAGTGAGAATTGATAGCGGGTTGTATCCTGGATTACAGGTACCGCTGTTCTACGATCCTCTGCTGTCAAAGCTGATTGTCTGGGGTAGAGACCGAACCCAGGCTATTGCACGTATGCGTCGCGCTCTTGCAGAGTACCAGGTCATGGGCGTACGTACTACGTTGCCTTTTGATCGTTGGCTTATGGAGCATCCTCGCTTTATCAATGGCGATCTGTCAACAGATTTTGTAGCAGAAGAATGGGAAAGCAGGAAGGAGCATGCATCACACCATGGGCATGTAGCACACGTTGAGAAGGAAGAAAGCGAGAAAGCAGAAGAGATGCTTAGTCCGTCTCAGCTAGCGGCTCTTGTTGGTGGTCTGTTGCTGCAGGAACAGGTGAAGGAGGAGAAACTCCGACGGCGACCAGCATTCGAAAATGGCATTGAAACCAGCCGCTGGCGCGATGTGGGACGCAAAGAGGGCTTGCGCAGAATGTAGGGAATATTGAAATAGAACCCGGCGAACCTGCGGTTCGCCGGGTTCTATTTCAATAGATTGTCTTTTATTTCTCTTGGACGGGGGGAGGGAGTTTAAAAGGCGGGGGCGTTTTGCCGCGCCGTTTCGCTGCCTCCGCTTTCAGGCGTTCAACTGCCTCGAATGGAACATAACGACCACCAAGAGGCGTCGGGTGCATGCCTGGGCCATGAAAATCGCTGCCGCCAGTTGGAATCAGGTTATATTCATGAGCTAATGCCAGGAGTTCGCGCTCGTTCTCAGGTGTGTAAAGCCCGTAATATGTTTCCAGTCCCACCATGCCAGCTTCACACAAACCGGGCAGCCAGTTACGCAGTTCGTCCAGACCTGGAAGTTCGAGGGGATGAGCTATGACGGGTAAGCCGTTTGCGCTAGCGATGAGATGCACTGCATCTTCCGGAGTGAGCTTGTATCGAGGGACATACGCATAACAACCGTTGCCGATATATTTATCAAAAGCCTCGCCGATGGTTTGTACGTAACCTGCTTCCATGAGCGCCTTGGCGACATGTGGGCGTCCCACGGAGCCTTGAGCGATTTCACGCACACGTTCCCAGGAAATATTAACGCCCTGTTCATTCAATAGTTCCACCATGCGCTCCCCACGCCGCTCGCGCGCATCACGCAATACTTTCAGTACAGCTTGAAATTCGGGGCGCTGGAATTCGGGGAAGTAGCCAAGTACATGTACTTCCCCGCCGCTTACATCAGTGTTGAGTTCAATGCCAGGGATGAGTTCGATATCTAAGGTCCGTGCCGCTTGCGCGGCCTCTTCCAGTCCTCCGCTGGTATCGTGGTCGGTCAAGGCCAGCACTCGCAGCCCAATTTCCCTGGCTTTGTGCAGTAATTCGGTTGGCGAGTAAATGCCATCGGAAGCTGTGGAATGTGTATGCAGGTCGATATAGTTGGTCATGTACCATTCCAATTCTACTAAATCTTCGACTACCTGGCGTAATCGATTGAGCGAGTCTCGCGGACTACGCATACTTTGATTTGTCCAGGATAGTCGAGGCTTTCTTCAATTTTATGAGCGATGTCGCTAGCGAGGCGATTTGCAGCTAACTCGTCGATTTCTTCAGGCTTGACGATAATACGCACTTCTCGGCCGGCCTGAATGGCGAAGGATTTTTCCACGCCGGTAAATGAGTTTGCGATATGTTCCAACGCCTCTAAACGCTTGATGTAAAGGTCAATGGTTTCGCGACGCGCGCCAGGTCGAGCGGCCGAAATCGCATCAGCCGCCTGTACGATGGCCGCCTCCAGGCTCTGGGGTTCGGATTCAGTTGCATGGTGGGCTACCATTGCATGGATCACCTTGGGCGATTTGCCGAAACGACGGGCTACCTCACCACCGATAATCGCATGAGGCCCCTCAACTTCCTGATCGATAGCCTTGCCCATGTCGTGCAGGAGCGCCGCAGTTTTACATATATTCACATCGGCTCCAAGCTCGTGAGCAATGGTCCCCGCGAGAATGGAGACCTCGACGGAATGTGCGAGTACGTTCTGTCCATAACTGGTACGGAAATGAAGCCGTCCAAGGATTTTGAGCAACTCTGGCTGTAAGCCATGCACATTTGCTTCCATCGCAGCTCGCTCGCCTTCCTCGCGCACAATAGCATCCACTTCCTGGCGGGCTTTGGCGACAACGTCCTCAATACGAGCCGGGTGGATGCGCCCATCGATGATCAACTTGGTCAATGCAAGTCGCGCCACTTCACGACGCACGGGGTCGAAGCCTGAAAGAATCACTGCTTCTGGCGTATCATCAATGATCAGGTCTACACCTGTCGCTGCTTCCAACGCACGGATATTGCGCCCTTCGCGTCCAATAATACGCCCTTTCATTTCATCGTTTGGCAATGGTACAACGGAGACGACCGCCTCAGCAACCTGGTCTGAGGCGCAGCGTTGAATTGCCAGGGTGATGATCTCTCGCGCACGCGCATCAGCCTCTTCGCGCGCCGCTTCTTCGATAACGCGAATGCGGCGCGCCGCTTCTGCACGCACCTGATCTTCGATACGTGTAAGTAAGACCTCTTTGGCTTGCTCCTCAGAGAGTTGAGCGATGCGCTCAAGTTCTTTGAGCTGCTCGCGTTTGATGACTTCTAGATTCTCCTGCGTTTGATCGAGTGAACGTTCACGGGCTACAAGTTTACGTTCGCGCTGCTCCAGCGCCTCAATTTTGCGTTCAAGCGCTTCTTCCTTTTGCTGCAAGCGACGTTCTTGCCGCTGTAACTCGGCTCGCCGCTCCGCATTGTCTCGTTCCATAGCTGAACGAAAGCGCGCTGTCTCGTCGCGCGCTTCATGCAGTGCCTCGCGTTGTTGCACCTGGAGTTCCATGAGCTTTTGCTCACTTTCCTCCTTTTCAACACGCAAGCGTTCTGCAAAGAATTGTTTATTTCGCGTCGTCCCGATGAGATATCCGGCAATGAGAGCAACTCCGGCTCCAAAAACCAGGAAAACCAGGGCGATAACGATTTCAGTTGACTGCACGTTGGCCTACCTCCAATAGTAAAAGCGAACAGGCCTTTAAGGGTGTAAAGGAGTATAATAAACATATGGGTATGCTCTATGGCTTAGCGCCAAAAGTATGCTATTCGCCAAGCATACTATATAGGAGTAGTATCTATGCTGTCAAGCATAAGATGATAGCCTGATTATCATAAGTTTTCTGGGAGAACAGAATGAGCCACAATCAATCTAAAGAAAGTCCTCAGCAGTCGTTACGACAAACGCATGTTGTCTCCTGCTTTCTCTTACGAACCGATATGGATCAACCTCGCATATTGATTGTGCGAAGAAGCCAGCGTGTGGGCAGCTACAATGCTCGCTGGGCCGGTATCAGCGGTTTCCTCGAAACGGGTGTGACGCCGGATGAGCAAGCTTATACCGAGATTCGTGAGGAGACAGGCTTGCAGCGCGAACAGGTGCGCATGCTCAAACGAGGCGCAGTTGTCGAGCATGAAGACGCTTCAATAGGGCGACACTGGTATATCCATCCTTTTCTCTTCGAAGTGCGAACTCCAGACGCCATTGCCCTGGACTGGGAGGCCACCGAGATGCGCTGGATCGCGCCATCAGAAATTCAGGATTATGAGACAGTGCCCAAGCTGGAGGAGGCGTACAGGTCGGCTGTCGATGGAGAGGAAGTTAGGTAAAAAGCAGCAAGCGGGCGCAATAAATTGCGCCCCTACAGCCTCTCGATGATCGTTGCAATACCCTGCCCTACACCGATGCACATCGTTGCCAGACCGTAGCGACCACCTCGTCGCTCTAACTCATGTAGCAAAGTCACAACGAGGCGCGCGCCACTACAGCCTAACGGGTGTCCTAGCGCAATAGCCCCGCCATTGACGTTGAGCTTCTCCTCGTCAATCTCCAGTTCTCGCACGCACTGCAATACCTGCACGGCAAAAGCTTCGTTCAGTTCGATCAAATCGATATCCCTGATGCTGAGTCCCGCGCGTTGCAATACCTTACGTGTAGCTGGAATGGGACCTAATCCCATGTAGGCCGGGTCAACGCCTGCTACGGCTGACGCCACAATACGGGCGCGAGGGGTCAATCCCAGCTCCTGGGCGTGACTGCGAGCCATCAGCACAAGGGCCGCCGCGCCATCGTTAATACCAGAAGAGTTGCCAGCGGTCACACTCCCATCTTTACGAAAGACTGGTTTCAGAGCCGCAAGTTTTTCGAGCGTTGTATCAGGGCGCGGTTGCTCATCCAACCTGACTACCACTGCTTCGCCCTTTTTCTGAGGAATAGACACTGGAACAATTTCCTCAGTGAAGCGACCTGTCTGCTGCGCAGCAACGGCTCGTTGATGGCTCCCGAGCGCATAGGCATCCTGTTCTACCCGGCTAATCTTTGTCCGTTCAGCAACATTCTCCGCTGTTTCGCCCATATTATAAGGGTAATGCATCGCAGACAAACGGGGATTAACGAAACGCCAGCCCAGGGTGGTATCTTGCAGGTTCATAGCGCGACTGAAGGCGCTGTCAGCCTTGCCGAGCACAAATGGCGCACGGGTCATGCTCTCGACGCCTCCAGCCACAAAGGTATCGCCAGCCCCGGTTTGTATCGCCTGCGCTGCGCTATTGACAGCTTGCAAGCCTGAGCCACAGAGCCGGTTCACGGTCTGACCAGCAACCTCAATAGGCAGGCCAGCAAGCAACAATGCCATACGCGCCACGTTACGATTATCCTCGCCAGCCTGGTTGGCGCAACCCAGGATGACATCTTCGATACTTCCTGCATCAATATTTGCTCGCCGCACCGCTTCAGCAATCGCCACCGCGGCAAGATCATCCGGGCGCACATCTTTGAGGCTTCCACTATAGCGTCCGATTGGAGTACGCACTGCTGAGAGGATAACCGCTTCTCGCATAGCCTTGCTTACCTTCCCTGGAATTCAGCTTTTCGCTTCTCTATGAAGGCCTGCATACCTTCACGCATATCTTCAGTAGCAAACAGCAGGAAGAAATTTTTGCGCTCGATCTCCTGGCCCTGCTCCAGCGTCGTCTCAAAAGCCGCATTTACGGCATCTTTCGCAAGGCGTACTGCAACAGGAGCCTGCGCCGTCACTGTCTTCGCGAGTTTAATAGCTTCGCTGAGATGCTCACCCCTGGGCACTACGTGATTTACCAGACCGAGCGCATGCATTTCCTGTGCGGTCACCTGCGCGCCCGTCAGCACTATTTCCATCGTGCGATATTTACCGAGGGTGCGTGCCAGGCGCTGGGTGCCTCCTGCTCCCGGAATGACGCCGAGAAGAATCTCGGGCTGTCCAAATCGCGCGTTTTCGGAGGCTACAATCATGTCGCAATGCAATGCTAGTTCGCACCCGCCGCCTAACGCATAGCCACCGACAGCCGCAATTAATGGCTTATGAATGTGTCGGATACGCAGCCAGGCATTAAACCCGCCAAGTAGCATATCAATGGGAGATTTATCAGACAGTTCTTTGATGTCAGCACCGGCGGCAAAGGCTCTATCGCCAGCACCGGTGATGACGATACAGCCAATCCCCTGATCACGATCAAACTCTACTAAGGCGTCAGCCAGTTCACTGATGAGATCAGTTCTGAGTGCGTTGAGTTCCTTTGGGCGATTCAAGGTGACTATGCCAACACGCTCGTCACGCTCAACTAAAATATATTGGTAGTTCTTTTCAGCCATTAATTACTCTCCTTACGCAGGTGACAGCTACCTGCTCTGGCATACTTAGTATTCCAACAGTATCTGTTTGTAGTATATCACCACATACCTTACAGAATGCCCTTGCGCTGAGATGCCGCATAATCTATTTTCCGCTTTTATCGATTGAGATTGAATATAATATGTAGAGGCTTCCATTTCCTGCTACGTTCGCATGCATAATGCTCGGAGGGGATAGTTATTTGTTTAATAAAGAGTCTTGACGTGATTCTCCATACTTGTTACGATAGTGCAAGTAGGGACAGACATTCTAGTAGTTTTTAGGAAAGTAAAAATCCATGATAGAGGCACAGCGCGACCAAGAAAAACAGTTGAGGCTAATTGAGATAGATGCAGATCAACTTTCATTGCCGTCAAGTAATGGCGGTTCAGCTTTCTGCGACCCTGCCTTCGCCAGCAATAAAACATTGCCTCTTCATAGATGGGTTCCATGGATTGCTGGTTTCTCCAGCGATTTCGTCAAAGATGCTTTGAGTAGATACTTGAATGGCAAAGGTACCGTTTTAGATCCGTTTTCTGGGGTCGGTACTACTCTCATAGAAGCTTTTCTACTTGGTCATAACGTCATAGGATTTGAGGTCAATCCATATCCTGCCCTGGCTTGTCGCACCAAGTTGTATGCATATCGGGTTGCTGTCGAGACATTGCGTTTTGAGATCTTGCGGTTCCAGGCGTTCTACAATGAAAAAGTCATTTCTGGATACAAACCAAAAAGTATTTTGCCTAAGGGATTCAAGACTCGATCCGAATTTTACAGCCCCCAAGTTCTGCATAAGGTCTTGATTCTTCACGATTTCATCGATACTATTGAGTCCTCTGACCTGAAAGATCTGTTCACGTTGGCCTTTGCTTCAACTATGGTACGCTACTCCAATTATTCCTATGAGCCGAGCTTAGGTAGACGTGTAAGTGGTGGAAAAGAAGAAATCAGGGATTTTCCGGTGGGTCAAACAATAGTGAGTAAATTGTGGGAGATGGCGCAAGATATTGCCTGGTTTCAGGCTCATTTGCAAAATGATCAAGCAAGTACAGAGATTATTAATGATTCTTTCTTTCAATACGAAGATTATTTGATCCCTGAGTCTGTTGATCTGATTGTCACATCACCGCCATATTTGAACAATTATCACTACAATCGAAACACACGCCCACAACTTTATTGGCTGGGCTATGCACAATGCCCTCAAGATCTTAAGCATCTCGAAAATGCAAATTTTGGTAAATTTTGGCAGACCGTTCGGGACCAGGAATGTCTGGATCTTAATTTTTCTTTACCTGGGACAGATATTGTGGAGAGGTTGCAAGCACTTAGACAACTTCATCCTGAAAAAGGTATCTATGGAGGCAATGGCTGGGCTAACTATGCAGCCTCCTATTTCAATGATTGCTACCGGTTTGCTATGGGCATCAACTATGTTCTCAAACCAGGAGGAGTTGCGCTGGTTGTTATTGGAAATAGTATTTTACAAGGTATTTTAATACCTACAGATCAGTACTTTGGAAAAATTGCCGAGTCTGTTGGGCTGGAATTAGCGAGAATTGACATACCACGTACAACCCGTGTAGGTAACAGTATTATTCAGTCGAGTGTTCGTGTGGGGAAAGCGAAAGATTCACATCAGCTTTACGAGGCGATAGTAGAGTTAAGAAAGAAGTAATCACGCCAGGGCTAGATTCTCCACCAAATCATACCCCTTCGCTACTGACGGGGTGGATGAAATGGTCAAAGCTCATCCAGAGGCTTTTGGTAGGACGGTAGAACAGTAGAGGGAAGAGGAAAGGGAGAGTGCAACCCAACACAATCAGCACTGTTAGCGAAACACTCTGGCTTGCAGCTAGCGGAACGGCGATCACAGCAATCAGCAATTCGCTGACGACCAGGTTTACGGCCATTGCACCAGTATAATATCCCGGCTCGCGCTCGTAAGCAAAGTTACAAACAGGACACCGTTCGTATGTTTTAATCCAGCCTTTGAAAATTTTTCCCCTGCCACAAACAGGACAGCGTTGGCGTAGACCTCGCCTCAAAAGTAGTAATGCATATTGTCTATTTGTCATGGAAAGATGTACCTCACTATACATAATTATACAATGCGATGATATCACTCCCCAAACTCATCTCTACTCATTACTCGTTTCACGCCCGGCTAAAGTCGCTTCTGAGGGAAGCGACTTTTCGAAGACCCGCTTATTCATCCCCTGGAAGTGTGTTACCGAGCTATGGCAAAGGGCAGTTGAGTCTTTTAACACGCTTTGATGATTTTTAAATTGCTTTGGAATATCAGAAAAAACTACCTTGACAATCAATATAATTATGTGTAAAGTATCTTATGTATTGATCAAAGTTTTTGGAAATATTATAAGAGGAGGAATGCGTATGGCAATGGATCACCTGGTCGATGATATATTGGCCCTCTATCATCTCATTCGCCGCACCTCGCACCCCGTTCACCGGGCGGAGATTACGCCGGAACAGTACTGGTTACTGCGACTCTTGCGCCGGAAAGGCGCCCTGAGTGTTGGCGAACTAGCCGAAGCGCTGGGTGTCACGGGCAGTTCCGTGACTACTGCTTGCAAACGCCTGGAAAAGGCTGGTCTCGTGACACGCGAGCGCCAGAGCGACGATGAGCGCATGGTACGCGTGATGCTGACCACCCAGGGGCACGAACATGTGGAGGCATGGCACCGGCGACGCCGGGAGATCGTAGTACAATGGCTCGCCGCTCTTGAGTCCGATGAGCAAGAGATGCTACAACACTTACTTGAGCGTCTCCTGGAGAGTGCCGGTGAGGCACTCCCCACTGTGACAACGTAAATTTGATGATGTAAGGAGAAGTGTGATGGATCAATCGTCACCGATGATCGAGGTTGTTGACCTTGTGAAACGCTTTGGCGACCTTACCGCCGTTGACCGGGTCAGCTTTTCCGTGAATCAGGGGGAAGTCTTCGGTTTGCTCGGTCCCAATGGAGCAGGCAAAAGCACGATCATCAAGATTCTGACTACCCTTTTGCCGCTAACAAGTGGTCGAGCATTAGTCGTCGGCTATGATGTCACAAAGCAGGCCGTATCTGTGCGGCGGCGCATTGGTTATGTGCCGCAGGCGCTCTCAGCAGATGGCACTCTCACTGGCTACGAGAATTTGATGGTCTTCGCGAAATTGTACGATTTACCTCGGTCGACACGAGACTCCAAAGTCCGCAAGGTGCTGTCATTGATGGGGTTGGAGGACGCGGCGGACAAAATGGTACGCACATATTCCGGGGGGATGATCCGCCGCCTGGAAGTCGGCCAGGCCATGCTGCACCAGCCTGAGGTGCTTTTCCTGGATGAGCCGACTATTGGGCTTGACCCGGTCGCCCGCAAAGCTGTGTGGGATCACCTTGACCAGTTACGTAAACAGACGGGCATGACCATCTGTTTGACAACCCATTATATGGAAGAGGCGGACAGCCTGTGTGACCGCATCGCTATTCTCCACCTGGGTCATATCATGGCACTCGGCTCGCCCACCGAACTCAAGGAAGCTAGTGGTCTCACAGGCGCTACGTTGGATGAAGTGTTCGCTTATTATACAGGCAATACCCTGGAATCAGGAGGAAGTTACCGTGACACAGCACGCACCCGTCGCACAGCACGACGACTGGGTTAGTATCACTACTACCGGCAAAGGTAAACAGTTACCACAAGAGCATGAGAGTTTTTTAAGATCTATCAAAAGCTTTGTTGAGAAAACGTTCACCATTGTAGGGCTAGAAGCACGTAAACTGAGGCACGATCCAACCGATATATTCACGCGAGCTGTCCAACCTGCCTTGTGGTTACTGGTTTTTGGCGAGGTCTTAAGTCGCGTCCGGGCCATCCCCACCGGCGGAAGGCCCTACCTGGATTTTTTGGCCCCTGGCATCCTTGCACAGAGCGTGCTCTTTATTGCCATCTTTTCGGGCATTGCCATTATCTGGGAGCGCGACCTGGGAATAATTCACAAGTTTCTGGCCAGTCCGACGCCACGAGCCGCACTTGTTCTCGGCAAGGCACTTGCCGCGGGAGTGCGCGGATTGACACAGGCGACGATCGTGTACCTGCTGGCGTGGATCCTGGGCGTTAAGGTGAACTGGAACCCACTATACTTACTGGGCGTGATCGTCATAGTGATCCTGGGAGCCGCCTGCTTTTCCACGTTCTCACTCATCATCGCTTGCCTGGTAAAAACGCGTGAGCGCTTCATGGGCATCGGGCAGGTGCTGACGATGCCGCTTTTCTTCGCCAGCAATGCGATCTACCCGATTGTGCTCATGCCTGCCTGGTTGCAGGCCATCGCGCGGTGCAACCCATTGAGCTATGAAGTAGACGCTTTACGTGATTTGATGCTGGTCAATGGAATCAGTGTATTCGGCCTGGGCACGGATTTTCTCGTTTTGTTTGTGGTCACGAGCATGCTGGTAATCATCGGCGCGAAACTTTACCCCCGCGTGGCATACTAATAGCGGGTGTGATGCAGAAACTCAACTTCTTTCCTGCCGGCGGCGGTGCCTTGCTCTGCGGGAGATCTGTACACCTCCATAAGCGAGCAGTCCGACGCAGAGCCACCCGAGACCACCCAGTATTCCCGTCCAACCGCTGGTCACGAGCAACAACAGGCATCCTCCGCATGCGAGCGGGAGCACCACCTGCGGAACGGGAGTGCGAAACGCTGGCGATGGCCCACCTCGACGACGGAGGATCACCAATGCCATTAGCGGGAACAGGAAGTGCAATACGTACAAAAAACCACCCACAGCTGCTACCAACATCACCGAGCCAGTGAGGGCGATGAGGGCCAGCAAGATACCGTTGAGCACCACTGCTCCCCAGGGCACATCCGTCGTAGGGCGGACTCGGGCGACCAAACCGGGGAGTAATCCATCACGCGCCATCGCAAAGGCAACTCGCGACGTGACAACGAGCACTGCATTGCCTGTTGCAGCTGTCGTCAGAATCGCAGCTACTGCAGTGAGCTGCCGGCCTGTTGAACCGAGAAACCGGGTTGCTGCTGCGGCCAGAGGAGCGGGTGATCTGCCTAGTACGTTCCAAGGAAGCGTCCCAAGAGCCACGAAGGTCACCAGCAGATAGAGACCCAGGACGACGAACAGTGTCAACAGAATCGCCCTGGGTAGGTTGCGCTCAGGAGAGGCGATCTCCTCTCCAGCAGCTGCCACCATATCGAAGCCACCGAAGGCCAGAAAGGCCAGCAGCGTCGCCACAGCAACACCGCCTATTCCATAGGGAAGAAAAGGGGTGAACTGTGCAACGTGAACGTGCGGCAAACCTAATACGCCGAAAGCAAGCAGTGCAACGATAGCTACTCCAATTACCAGGCTCTGCACCAGGCCGGAGAGCCGGACGCCAACAAGATTGATTCCAGTGCTGATCCCAATGAGAGCGAGCGCACCTGAGATAGGAGGTAAGCCCGTCAATGCATGGAGGTATCCCCCAAACCCCAGGGTCACGTATCCACTGATAAAGATATACGCTCCCCAGTACCCCCATCCCATCAGGAAGCCCCAGTGGGGGCCAAGCAGTGCCTGAGCGAAGGCGTATCCACCACCAGCCAGGGGGTAGCGGCAGGCAAGTTCGGCATAGGGCAGTGCGATCAGCAAGGATATGCCAAAAGCGAGAAGGAAAGACACGAGAGCTCCTGGCCCGGCCAGTCCTGCTGCGGCCCCAACCAGCACGAAGATCCCGCCGCCAATTGTGCCACCCACACCCAGTGCGACCGCTTCACGCAGCGTAAGCACCCGGCGAAGTTGACGCGACCCCTGCTCAGGAGGAATGCCCGGGCTCTTTTGTTTCACGTCGTGCATTCTTCCAGTCTCTCCGATCTGCGCTTGTCCAGGTCGTTTGTTGTTCTGCCTCGTCCACGCGCTTGTCCAAGGAGGAGAAAATTCGTAAAGTCTGCCGTTCTGCCTATGAAGTTGCCCGAATGAGAGATTCCCGCATCTTCAACCAGCAGCGTTTTCATCTGAAGGGCTGACACATGCCTCTGCAGTTTCCTAAGATCGGTTCCATAATGCAGGTCACCAAAGGCTTCAGGTGTCCAATGATGCTTGTGTGCATGCGCATCGATGATAACTACATAGCCATCCGGGCGTACTATGCGGCGAAATTCAGCCAGGATGGTGCGAGGACTGACCACATGATGCAGAAGCATATGGCACATCACGACATCGACGGAACCCGTTGCAAGGGGAAGTTGTTCGG
>WNGJ01020094.1_pt1 | contig 14462 bp, 11 predicted proteins | sample 5400611 | NCBI WGS metagenome assembly WNGJ01 (sample SAMN13153375, study PRJNA577476) | soil metagenome | isolation source: 40 cm soil or saprolite under Garry oak tree replicate 1 | place: USA:California | collected 2016-06-15 | reverse complement strand
TCAACCGGTACAATCTGGCTGCGGAAGCGCCCTTCAGCCGTGGCCCGTGCCGCACGGCGGTGGCTCTCCAGGCTGAACTCATCCAGTTCGGCCCTGCTCAATTCCCATTTCTGGGCCACAAGATCGGCGCTAATACCCTGGTGTACCAATCCGTTATTATAGCGATGCAGCATGCGGCTGCCAAAGGGCGCTCCCGGACCTTGCTGGTAGGACGACCCCAATGGAACTCTCGTCATCACTTCAACTCCGCCAGCGATCACAACGTCATACGCTCCGCTAATCACACCCTGCGCGGCGAAGTGAATAGCCTGCTGGCTCGACCCACACTGGCGATCAACAGTGGTGCCCGGCACCGTCTCCGGAAAGCCTGCCGCTAAAGCAGCATTTCGCCCAACATTCAGACTTTGCTCTCCAACCTGGCTGACACATCCTACAATGACATCCTCGATAAGGCCTGCATCAACGCCAGCCCGCTGAACCAACGTTGAAAGCACTTCTGCCATCAAGTCTACCGGATGCCAATCCTTTAAACGTCCATTCCTGCGTCCTACCGCAGTTCGGACTGCTGCAACAATAACCGCTTCGCGCTGTGCCATGATTGAAAAGCTCCTTGTGTATCTTGTGCCTGTTTCGCAATTTCTCGTGGTGGCATTAGGAGGACATTAGTTCATTTAAACGTTATTGTACGTGAACAATAGGAAGAGTGCAAGGGAGGATACAGGGCCTTACGAGAAAGCCTCGATCCCACTCAAATTGGACTATCCTTATTTGTTGGGATTCGCGGTTGTTCGTTTGCAATCGTGGGTTTTGCTGTCACTTATGCTGTCAGCCAGGTTCACTGTCACTCTTGCTGATAGAAGAAGCGAATGCTGATACAACAAGAATCTACTATGCGATTGGGTAGGTTACCAGTGAAGAGAGCTTTTTCTTTGATGTTCGCCTAATCGTTACTTTTATAATGCATGCACAATATGCCTGTACGGGCTAATACTGCTTGACAAATCGCAAGGTTAAGCATATCATTGCTGAAAATTCAACAAGAAATATGGCGATAATCACTTGCATGCACATGAATTTCCTACCATTGGCGTCATTACTGCACTGCCCAAAGAGTACGCTGCGGTTGAGATACTCCTTGAGAACACCAAAGGCATTTTAGTACCAAACAAAAGGACAGACAGGCGGTATTTGTTAGGTGAAGTACCACTCCCTCAAGGAGGCAAGCATGTTGTTGTTTTAGCACTTCTTCCGCATATGGGGACAAATATGGCGGGGGTTTGGGCAGTACACATGCTCGAAGATTTTCCTTCTCTACAAGATATCATTATGGTTGGGATTGCAGGTGGAGTGCCTTATCCTGAAAATCCTGATGAGCATGTTCGTCTTGGCGACATTGTTGTGTCAGGTGATTATGGTGTCATTCAATATGACTTTGTTAAGGAAACGATACGCGAAAGAACACCCAGGCCGTTCCCCCGACCACCGAGCCCTAGCTTGTTACACTCTGTGAAATTATTACAAGCTGCCGAAATCAAAAGGGAACGTCCGTGGCTTCCATTTATTGATCAAGCTACAAGCCAACTACATATCTTTCGTCCTCCAGCAGAAACTGATGTACTTGTTTCCTCGACTGATCCAAAGAAGATTGTTCCACATCCAGAAGACAAGAAGAGGTATCTGGACCGACCAAGTGTATTTATCGGTCGAATTGCCGCCTCAAATACCCTGTTAAAGAATCCTCGTTTGCGCGATAAACTTCGAAATCAATTTGGCGTCAAAGCCATTGAGATGGAAAGCTCTGGAATAGCTGATGCTACCTGGGATAACAGAGCGGGGTATCTTGCCATACGCGGTATCTGTGATTACTGTGACACTCATAAAAGTGATGCGTGGCAGGAATATGCAGCAATTGTCGCCGCTTCCTACTTGCGTGCATTACTTGCATCCATTCCTAGCAAGGAATCGGATAATGCTGGCGATTTTAACGTTTATAAGGGTATTTCTTCCCGTCAGGCAAATACCATTGACATTGAAGCGGCTCAGCGAAAGCTTGCACAACTTCCTCTGGACACCATACCTGAAGTAGCTCCATTGCCGCCAGGCTCCCGAATACTTTTTAGTCCTACCCTCATTTTGTTGGTCGTAAGGCAGACTTGCAAACCTTAGCTACAGCCCTTAAAGGTGGCGAGAGGGTAATTATTGGTCAAGTGGAAACCGCAGCAGCAACCGGTATGGGCGGGATAGGAAAGACCCAGCTTGCGAGTGAATTCGTCCATCGCTATGGACAATATTTTCCTGGAGGCGTTTTCTGGCTCAGCTTTGCTAATCCAGATGCCGTGCAAAATGAAGTCGCGGATTGTAGCACTGTGATCGACCTGGAAACTTACCCCAACTTCGCTAGCTTACCGCTCGATGAGAAGGTACGTTTGGTACGCTTGGCCTGGCAATCAGCTCTTTCGCGCCTGTTGGTGTTCGACAATTGTGAGAACGAGCAGCTACTTAGGCGCTGGCGACCACATACCGGTGGCTGCCGAGTACTCATTACGAGTCTTCAACGCAATTGGCCATCCGATTTAGGGATGAAGATACTGCCATTAGACTGCCTATGCCGGGATGAGAGTCTCCAGCTTTTATGTAAGTACCACGATGATCTGTCAGCTGATAACCCAGACCTTAATTCCATTGCTGATGAGTTGGGCGACTTACCTTTGGCTTTGCATCTAGCTGGAAAATTCTTAGAACGTTATCGTCATGCCAGTGTTGGGATTCCAGGAGTTTACCTCACTAAACTCCGCCAGGTGACACCACTCCGGCATTTATCATTAAAGAGTGAAGGAGTAACCACTTCTACTAATCATATAGAACACATAGAGCGAACGTTTGCACTGGCCTATGAGCAGCTAGAGACCGGGGATCCAATTGATCAGCAAGCCGTAAGACTGTTAACGCGCGTCCAATATTTTGCGCCAAGTGTACCCATACCCCGTGATATCTTACTACGAACATTAGGGGAGACAAATGATAACACGGATATAGAAATACTGGCTGAGGATGCCTTGGGAAGGCTCCTTTCATTGGGCCTACTGGAAAGCTTAGAGGATGGGGCACTCTGCGTGCATCGGTTAATTACAGAGTTTGTAGGAATCCAAATAAGTACTGATCCAGAAGCACAAACAGCAGTAGAGGAAATAGTGTTTCTGGTTGCTAATTATTTGCATGCTGTAAACTATCCCAAGTACATTTTGGCTTTACAACCGCATCTACGGCGCGTGACTGACCTGGCTCAACCACGTAAAGACTTCATGGCTGCCCAATTGTGTAATGCGTTGGCTTATTTTTTAATTAAAGCAGGTGCTTTCGATGAAGCGCGGGCTTATTCTGAGCATGCACTAGAGATCTTCAAGCAAAATCCAGGACAAGACCAAGCGGACTATATTAACTTCCTCAACAATTTAGCGGAAATCTGCCAGACACAAGGGGATATCAGGTTGGCCAAATACTACGTCAAGCAAGCCTTGGAATTGGGTGAACAAACATTAGGATCTGAACATATACTGATAACTGATTGCCTCAACACTTTAGCAAAGCTTTACGCTGATGATGGTCAACCTAAAGAAGCTGAGAAACTGATAAGAAGAGCTTTGGGAATACGCAAACGACTGCTAAAGCCAAATGATCCTGATATAGCTATCGAGCTTGGTTATCTAGGACAGATCCTCCGAATTCAAAAACGGTATGCAAAGGCGGAGGAGCATTTTCAGCAAGCCCTGGTAATTTGGAAAAAGCATTTTGGAGAGAATCACCAAAAGGTAGCGGAGTGTCTCATTAGTCTCGCCACACTATACAGCGATCAACAAAAGTATGTGCAATCTGAGCAATTTTATAAAGATGCACTGCAAATTCAAAAGCAGGAGTGGGGAGCAAATCACTTTGAGGTAGCTTTAAGTCTCGACGGATTGGCAGGATGCTACAGTGCGAAGGGTAAGTATATCGAAGCAGAACCATTATATGTAGATGCCTTGAATATAGTGGAACAGAACGCTAGCATTCCGCGCCGCTTCGCAACATCAATTCTCACTCATTTGGTGAATAATTATATTTCGCAAGGAAATTTTGACTCAGCCGAATCACTACTCCTGAGAACAATTGATCACCGAAAGGGAATATTTGTTACTGAAGATTCCGCTATTGCGCAAAACCTCGAATATGTAGCTGGAGGCTACAAGCATCTTAAAAAGTATGCAAAAGCGGGAGTACTCTTAGAAAAAGCATTGATGATCAATGAGCAGATAAAGGGACCAGGGCATCCTGATACGATCAGGGTTGAATCCTTATTAAGGGAAACAAAGCAAAAAGTAGCAACGAATCACAGGTAGGAAAAGGCAACCTGTTAGGAGAGAAAAATTCTTCAATGCTATTTTAGTTGTTTGTAGCCAATGAAAGCTCACCATTGATGTTTTGGTTATGTGAAATTGCTGTGCCGACCTGAAATGTTACGCTCGAAAAGATCAGCGAAAACCTACCATGTTCAAAATATCTGATCAACAATCATGAGAGTAAGTCTGCATTGGTGTCGAATACGGGATTCGGTATTGCCTATTCATTGATATTCGCTCGCTTTTTCTCCTCGCTCAATTTCCCGTGCCTTGTTCGACGGATGCCGTGATTACTCGCTACAACACGTTGGCGTTGCTACAACATTCAACATCTCATGAAGAATGGGGAAAGTTGAACTCCCCGTACCGCGATTTTTGACCCGCTCAGGGCCTACCTTGAAATGGCCCAGGACACTCAGTAAGCGGATGCACTGTTCGTCTGTGTTCGTCTCTGATCGTCCGAAATCATTGACGTTGCTGCCAGAATTGCTGCCATTAGTTCATTATGGAACAGATAAAGTTTGTGTTATCGGGATGGGAACGGGTGTTTCCCCTCTGTGGATTCGCAAGGGGAGTTGAATCCGCCTGTGAGAGCATAGATACTCTTCCTCCAGTGTTTTGTTGTATCGCTGACATGTACTGAGAAGTGCTGAATATCATCGGCTTAGCTGTCAACTTTGCTGTCGGTAGCGGGTCTTTCTACAGAAACCATATCGATTGTTATGAACCGACATGCTGCTCAGCACGCCTCGCTGAGCGAATAATACAGGCTTAGATAGACCTTTCCTTTTTGTCTATCAGTTCAGTGACCCACAAGGAGGATCCTATTGGTAAACTCATCATAGCCTCACTTCCTTCCAGCTACCTGGTTCTGGTCAATCAGGAGCTGGTAAGATTCTATCACGAGGCAACGTATCAGCGAAAGTAAGATTTTGGTGAGGCAATTAGAAAGCTTGACTTTGTTTACAATTTCGAGTAATATACTATTGGTAGTTTAATTGAAGTAGTTTTACAATACAAAAATCGTTAAGTGAGGGAAGATATGGGATTCAATCACATTGGAGACCTTAAACTTGAGGGACTTCAGACAATTAGAATACCGTTTTTCTTTGGTAACCACGTTGATGTAGGAGCACAGTATTTTGCTGCAAACCCTATAGCTACCTTTCCGAGTAATAACGTCTCATCAAATGTTGGCTGGGTGATAATGTCAGATCAACAAAAAGCTAAGGTCTTTCCACAGGGAACAACTTTTTATTTTGTCACTGTTAGAAACCCTCAGTCATCGGGCGTCGAATGTGACTTCGATGGAGGTGGATTCTGATGGGGAAAAAAATATTCGTCTTCACAAATAATGACGGTATGATAATTGGATCATTTATTCCAACTGGTGATCAAAACGCTGATCCTAGCCAACCACAAATTGCAACTGATATCACAATTCTGGGACAAGAAATCCACGAAATGGAGATACCAAGCCATCTCCCTGAAAATGTATCTCCAAGCATATTACACCAAGAACTCGCCAAGATTATAGCCATCAAAAGGCAACAAAAGACTTAGCCTAAGAAGCCTAATACTGCGTTCGTCAAATGTAATGATAAAAAAAACGTGGAGAAATAAGTGCAGATTGGCTCAACAAGAGTCTTCTGTTTACTATTGTTGCCATATAGCGAACGCAAAAACAGTGACTCATCCCCCTTCTGCGTCGTTACCAAGGCCAAGATCCACTGTTTTAAATTGGCTCGATGATCTCTGAGTATCCATAGGTGATCGCTATTGGCATCGCGTTGAGATCAGCGGCCTCCTCAGTTCTAGCGTAGTCGCCCCTTACGGAGAACAAGGTCGTCTCCATGTGGACCTGCCGGGCCTGGCTCCCAAAGACTTAGCATGCTTGCAGCGCGATTCTGGCGAACAGCTGGGTGGGATCGTTGGCATACAATCAGTCAAAGGTGCGGCCCAGGCAATCAACGTTGAGCCCGGCCGACGTGATCCTGGTCCGAACAAATGCCCTACTGGTTTGTTGGGGAAAAACTATGGCACCAGGTACAAGCGTCGATTGCTGAACCCCATTTCGTTCAAAATCATCGCCATCGTTGCCGTCCCGACCCTCACCTGCTGCTATCTCTTTCCAGCTTGGGTGCCCAAGTAGCTGGCCAGCTCAATCGCCTGGCAAACAGCATCTACTATACCCAAATGATCCAAACGCTCGTTCGAATAGATTTCGGTCGACTGCATGAAGTCCCCTCCTTGATGCTTGACCTCAAACTATTGAAAATCTGAAAAGACGTCGAGTGCTGCTGCGGAATATGGGTTACACACGAAAAGAACAAAAAAAGAACCAGAAAAGAACAAAAAAAGAACTGCTCATGTTAAAGTGAGCACAGGATAATTTTGGATCGGACAGAACGGAGGAGCATCTCGTCATGGTGTTTTTGTACTTCATCACGATGTGTTGGCAGATACACAATGGCTAAAAGTGTTTTCTCCATCATCGTGAAGTACTGGCATGATCCACAGACGAATTCAACTCGTTTGCGGCTCGTCCGTACTGACACTGTCAGTAGACGAGGCTGAACTGGTTGAACGCTGTTTCATACGGCACATCGCTAGCGGGCGTGAAGTTTATGTACAAAGTGGTCCAGGTTTGAAGTCTTTCATCAAATCTTGCTTGCTTACCGATGGGCAGTGATGGTGTTTCTGTTTGGCGTTTATATCCATTCGACTCAAGAAAATTGGAGAAGCGATGAGCAGTGCGCTTGCGATTGCATCCGTGACCGCCATTTTAAAAAATCTGCTAGGTAATGCAATGGTTCAACAGCCTGCTGCCACGAGCATGGGTGATGTTACCATCACTGCACTACCTCCTGACCGCATTCCCACCGGCGCGGAAGAGCGTACCCAGCTCAATCTCCATCTGTATCGATTGACACCAAACTCTGGCTGGCGTCGTACAGGTGACTCCGTTGCGCAAAAAGAACAGCATGATACCCTACCCCTCGCGCTCGACCTGCACTACATCTTAACAGCTTATGGAGAGCGAGATTTACAAGCAGAGGTCTTGCTGGGTCACGCCATCCAATGCCTGTATGAGACGCCCATCCTGACGCGAGAGGCAATTCGCTCAGCTCTGGCATCCATGTCGTCGAGCAATGGCAGCAGCACCGCGCTTGCGGCGTTACCCGCCTCTGCTCTGAGCGAGCAGCTGGAACAGGTCAAAATTAGCCCGGAATTTCTCAGCATGGAAGAGATGTCTAAGATCTGGTCGTCTTTACAAACGCGCGCCCGGCTTTCCATAACGTACCAGGTATCAGTGATATTGATTGAAAATCGCAGTGCCAGCATGACAGCACTGGCAGATGTATCGTAGGTGATGATCTCGTGAACACTATGTCAACCAACGACTGGGAAGAGGCGAATCAGCGCTACCTTGCGGCGGCGTTATCCCATGTGCGTAATGCCCTGGAGCAGTACATCGCTCGCATACGGGGTGTAACGGGGGCAGAGAAACAGCAGGATAATGTGCAACAGGCGCTGGACGAGGCAATGTCAGCTATGCCTGCCCCAGCAGCCTTAACCAAACTCTGCGCGGCCTTCGGTCTCTCACCTTTTGAGCGTGATGTGCTGCTGCTCTGTGCTGGTATGGACCTGGATAGCGCCTTTGCTGGGTTATGTGCCGCGGCTCAAAATAGCCAGTGGAATGAAAGAAATGATATGGGAGGGGGATACACCACTGCTCCCTATCCAACCTTCAGTCTTGCTCTGGCGGCTCTACCGAATGCGCATTGGGATGCTCTCACACCCACAGCTCCTCTACGTCGCTGGCGGTTGATCGGAGTCGGAAGTAGTAACACACTCACACTTAACCACTTGCGCATCGACGAGCACATTTTACACTACCTTGTCGGTGTATCCAGTCCCGATGAGCGATTGGCGGGGATTATCGCACCGGCGTCTGCTGCCACCGACCTTGTACCCTCACACCGCTTGTTGGTGGAACGTCTCGTGGCAGCTTGGTCACAGGCAATAGAGACTACAAAGTGCTCACCTCTGCCGGAATGGGGAAAATCGTGCCGTGTACTCGTTGTGCAGTTGTGCGGTGAGGACCCTACGAGTAAAGCTGATATCGCTGCGGCAGCCTGTGCCATGTTGGGATTACGTCTAAGTCTGATGTCCGCCGATGCCCTACCCGCCGCGCTGGGTGAGATCGAAGTCCTCGTTCGCCTGTGGGAGCGCGAGGCGGTCTTAAGTGGGAGCGCGTTATTGCTGGACTGCGATAGCCTGGACATGAGCGACACCGCAAAAATGACCATCATCACACGGGTCATCCAACAGATGAATAGTCCTCTTATTGTGACCACCAGTGAGCGCTGTCGACTACCACGACGGCAAATGCGTCCCATGATTACCTTTGATGTACGCAAGCCAGGCACGAACGAGCAGCGCGCCGTCTGGGAGAACACCCTGGGTTCGGTACACCTGAATGGGCATATCGATGTGCTGGTATCACAATTCAATCTGAATCCATCGGCTATTCACGCCGTCAGTGCCGGAGTGCTGGATGCCAACCAGGAGAAGATCTCTGACGACCGGGCTCTTGGAGCAACGGTTGAGACCACACACAATGAACTGGGCGATTTGCTGTGGGATGCCTGCCGCGTAGAGGCTCGTCCTGGACTGGACGACCTGGCGCAGCGTATCGAGCCGGGGGCGGATTGGGATGTCCTGGTACTGCCGGAGGCCCAGCAGCAGCTTCTGCGGGAGATCGCGGCCCATGTGCGACAACGTACCACCGTGTACGAGACCTGGGGATTCAGCGCCAGGGGAGCGCGTGGGTTGGGCATTAGTGCATTGTTCGCGGGTGCGAGTCATCGACCTCTCCTCGGTTGTCAGCAAGTACATTGGCGAGACCGAGAAGAATTTGCGGCGTGTATTCGACGCCGCGGAAGAAGGTGGTGCCATCCTGCTCTTCGACGAAGCCGATGCACTCTTTGGCAAACGCAGCGAGGTCAAGGATAGTCATGATCGCTACGCCAATATAGAGGTGAGCTACCTGTTGCAGCGTATGGAGATCTATCGCGGCCTGGCTATTTTAACCACTAACCTCAAGAGCGCCCTGGACACGGCCTTTTTACGGCGCATTCGTTTCGTCGTCCAATTCCCATTCCCCGACGCAACGCAGCGTGCCGAGATCTGGCAGCGCATCCTCCCGCGCCGCCTACCGACGGAGAACCTGGATATGGGCAAACTGGCACGGCTGAATGTGGCGGGCGGGAATATCCGCAATATCGCCTTGAATGCCGCGTTTCTCGCCGCCGACGCGCACGAGCCGGTACGTATGACGCATATGCTCCGCGCCGCCTACACCGAGTATGCCAAATTGGAGAAGCCGCTCACGGAAGCGGAGATCGGAGGCTGGGTATGAGCGAGCGCATGAGGATACAACGCAAGCGGGAAAAAGCAATAACGCTGCCGGTTGAGAGCGAAACACTTCAGCGCAGTCCTGCAGCGCCAGAGCAAGCTATGAATGAAGTGCCGTCCATCGTCCAGGAGGTACTCTCCTCCAGTGGTCAACCCCTAGATGCTGATGTACAGGCCTACATGGAACCGCGCTTCGGACATGATTTCAGTAGGGTACGGGTGCATACGGACGAGCGGGCGGTGGATTCGGCCCGGGCTGTAGAAGCTCTGGCATATACGGTGGGTAGTGATGTGGTGTTTGGAGCTGGGCAGTATGCACCAGAGACGAGCGGTGGGAAGAAGTTGATTGCGCATGAGTTGGCACATGTGGTGCAGCAGAGCGGCAATACAGGCACTCCGCAAGCGCTTACTTTGGAAGTTCCAGATAGTCCGTCCGAGATGGAGGCAAAAGAGTCCGCCAGTGCCGTTGTTGAAAATCAACCGCTCTCACAGGTCTCCACCATACAGGCAGATGCTACCATCCAATGCACTGCATTAGGTGAAATTGTTGGAGGGGTACGGGGTGCCGTAGCAGGTGGAGTCGAGGGTTTTCAGGCAGGCGGTCCTGTGGGCGCAATAGTGGGTGGTATAGAAGGAGCGTGGATAGGCGCAGCCCTGGGTGAAGCTGCAACTGGAACTGCATTTCATGTGGTTCATACCACTCATGGAACCTTCAATGTCTATCCCGACGACTTTGTGGGTCCTCTCCCTGTATCAGACTATGTTACTCAAGGTTGGCCAGTTAGACTATCAGTATTTATCCGCATAGAAGCGGTGATTAACACGATTTCAGGGGGGATAGGTAAGATAACAATTGGTGGAGATAATGCCTTCAAGACCTCAGTACTTACTGACCTGGCCTGGTTGATGACAGTCAATGTTGGACAGGATTTATTACAGGCGCTCACTGCCTCTGGGAAGACCCTGACTATCAATCCTACAACGGGAGGCAATAGTACATCATACATTCCCGACGCCGATTCTTATGAGCAGCCTGATGGTACTCTAGGGCCTGGGGCTAACGTAACAATAAACTACAACACGGCAGAATGGAATCCGTATGGTGGAGTCGAGGACTGGATGAGAAGACCACCAGCCATCGGATTGGCTCATGAGATGGTACATGCTTGGACTGGCTTGATAGGGACCCGGGCCTTAGGTGAGACGGCAAGGGTACGCAGGAGAGAACTTCAGGCCACCGGATTAGGTGAATTTTCTACTGCTACTAATAGCGAGAATCAGTTCCGCCAGGCTTTCGGGCTACCACTGCGGCCACATTATTAGGAGTCTATTGAATAAGTTGTGTATGTATAATGGATAGGGCGTAACTTATACCGCCTTATCGCATCTACTAAGATAGATCAGCACAAGTTTGGTTGGCTTTGTAAATGCAAACTAATGGAGGATGTCATGCGTTTTCAGGAAAATATCGAAGATAAAGTGACACTAGCGGTGCCTGCGATCGAAGCCAGGTCTGATGGTCTTACATTCACCTATACTGTAACCAATGGTAGCCATTACCGGATATATCTAGTGAACCAACTGTTTCATCGTCGTGGAGGCAGTGGATTCTTAGTAGACCCAAATTTGGTGTATGCTGAGGTCGACAAGAACCTGACACTCTATCTGCGTAAACAGCTGATAGAAGTTCCCGAAGACTTAGATGTGGAAGCCCCAGAAGTTCCTTACGTTACTCCTGTCGCTGCTGTCACATCCTTTGCCGAAACTGTCAACATGAGTTTCCCCATCGAACCTCACGATCCATATCATCCACAGCCACAGGCTCAAGCACCGTACAGTATTCACCAATTTTCTTTTTCTCTCGGATACCTGGTAGAGGACATGCCAGTTCGGGTGACAGAAGTTTCGCTACCTTCAGGAACAAAGCATTGGTGGATTGGTTATACCAATCTGCTACAGCGCCAGCGCCTCAAAGTGATAGGCCCTCTACAGGCTACTATGCAGACAATCGCCTCTTTTAGAGAAAAAGGGAGGTTTTGATATACTCCAGGAAAGGCATATCTAAGAACACGCAGCAGTGGATCAAAATGTAGTATTTGTTACGAAGCATATCACTGCTGTTAGACAGTGAACAACTGAGGTATGAGGATCTAAACAATGTTACTCGAACTACACAACACAATACAGCGACTCATATACGAGCGCGGCAATATCAGCCCACGCGAGGTGGATATCACCTTCGAGGCACCAATCCGCGAGCGGATCGACAAGCTCATTCGCCCGGCGATCAACCTGTTTCTTTTTGACCTGCAGGAGAATACTGATCTGAGACAGAGCAACTTCCAGAACACACGGAACAATGGTCGGGCTGAGCGCCGCCTGGTACCACGGCGTTTCGACCTGCGCTACATGGTCAGCGCCCTGACCAGCGATATCGAGGATGAGCACCAGTTGTTCTGGCGTGTCCTGCTCACACTCATTCGGCATCCACAGATCCCGCAGGAGTTGCTATCCGAGGAGTTGCGCGTATTGGAACCGTCGCTCACCACGCGCGTTAGCCAGGCCGATGAAGGCCAGCGCCTGTCTGCCATCTGGACTGGCCTGGGTGTTCCACCCCATCCGGCGCTCTACTATGTTGTCACGGTACCCGTTGATATGAACCTGGTTATTGAAGCCCCGCTGGTGCTGACCCGTACTGCCCGCTATTCGCGCACACCTGCTAACGGGGCTACTCCGGAAATCGGCACACAGATAGGCGGTGTTGTGCGCAGCGCGGAAGGCGAACCGCTTGCCAACGTAAAAGTTGCGCTGGAGGGAAGAGCCGCCAACGGATGCGAAACGAACGAGGAGGGGCGCTTTGTCCTGGTAGGTGTGCCATCCGGCACGGTCAAATTACGCGTAACGCGCGCAGACGGGGCGCATAAGGTCGTGACGGTGAAAGTACCACAGCCACGTCTTGAAGCCACGTCGAGCGATAAACGACCTTATGATATTGTCCTGGAAGCAGCCGCAAAGTAGACGGCTTGTTTCAAAATTGAAGGAGGATTATTGAAATGCCTGAGTATCTATCACCTGGCGTGTATGTTCAAGAGATGCCAAGTGCAACAAAGCCAATCGAAGGCGTGGGAACCGCCATGGCGGCCTTCGTTGGCTTCGCCCCCGCCGGACCGGCCAATCGCCCGGCGCTAGTTACCAACTGGTCGCAGTATGTGAACACGTTTGGCAGCCTGGAAGACGGAGGGCAGCGCAATCCCCACGTTCCTGGCGCTTACCTGTCTCACGCAGTGTATGGCTACTTTCTCAATGGTGGTGGGCGCTGCTACGTGACTCGCGTGGTGGGGGCGGCTGCCAGCCAGGAGAAGACAGAGCCGGTACAATTGCCCAGCCGCTCTTCCAAGGCTGTGCCCTCGCTTATCGTTCATCGAAAGGAAAATACAGGCCAGGATATTCAGGTGGATATTCTGCCGCCATCGAAAGCTGCGCTCCCCCCAACCGAAGGTGATGGGCAAACCACTGAACAGACCAGTCAGCCTGGTCAGGAGTTGTTCAACCTGCGTGTGCGTATGGGAGATGTGGAGGAGTTGTACGAGAACCTCAGTTTGGGGAAGCAGGGCAAAAATTCGGTTGAAACATTGACTCAGACCAGCCAATTTGTCAGGGTAGTTGAGGCGAAGTCTACTGGTACAGCAATTGAGCGGGCCCCCGAATTAGGCAGCTACATCGTCAAAGCACCGTCAATGACCACGCTGCCGCAGGTGCAGTCAAGCCACTTCTCTGGTAATGTAGCTGAGCGCTCAGGACTGGAAGGATTGGAAGTTGCCGAAGATGTGACGATGGTCTGCTGCCCCGACCTTATGGCGGCTTACCAGGTGGGAGCCATTGAAAAGGACGGCGTAAAGGCAGTGCAACTGGCCATGATCGCCCACTGTGAGCGCATGGGGGACCGGGTCGCAATCCTTGATCCATTGCCGGACCTTTCACCACAGGAAGTGAAACGTTGGCGTGAACAGGAAACCGGCTATGACTCCAAGTATGCTGTGCTGTATTATCCCTGGATCAAAGTTGCAGGCAACGGTCGTCCACTGATGATACCACCATCCGGTCACATGGCGGGCATTTACGCACGCAATGACAACGAGCGGGGCGTGCATAAGGCACCGGCCAACGAGGTAATACGAGGCGCACTGGAGGCCGTTACACAGATTACCAGGGGTGAGCAGGATACGCTCAACCCGATTGGGGTCAACTGCATTCGCTTGTTCACAGGACGTGGACTGCGCGTCTGGGGTGCTCGCACGCTGAGCAGCGAAGGCGACTGGCGTTATATTAACGTGCGACGGCTGTTCAATTACGTGGAGAAGTCTATCGAACGCGGCACGCAGTGGGTTGTCTTCGAGCCGAATGACTCGGATCTGTGGGCCAGAGTCAAACGCGATGTCGGCGCGTTCCTCACCGGCGCGTGGCGAGACGGGATGCTCTTCGGGCGCTCACCAGAGGAGGCATTCTTCGTCAAATGTGACGAGGAGAATAACCCTCAAGATGTGCGAGATCGCGGCCAATTGTTCATAGATGTTGGCCTGGCACCCGTAAAACCGGCTGAGTTCGTCACCTTCCGCCTGAGCCAGTGGGCCGGGGGCGGAGCGTAGCAGCAGCAGCGGCGCCCTT
>WNGJ01004537.1_pt1 | contig 14462 bp, 16 predicted proteins | sample 5400611 | NCBI WGS metagenome assembly WNGJ01 (sample SAMN13153375, study PRJNA577476) | soil metagenome | isolation source: 40 cm soil or saprolite under Garry oak tree replicate 1 | place: USA:California | collected 2016-06-15 | reverse complement strand
ACTGCCTCGCGGATGTGGATGCTGGCAGTCGCCCCCGACGTAAGGGTGCCGATCACCGCGATCTGGTCGGCCGCCGTTTTCACAATCTGCTCCCCTGTCCCTTCGATGCTGATCAGCGGCCTGCGAACATCCGACACGGCTGACAGGTCGGCGAACTCGCCCAGCACGTAACTGAGAATGTCCAGGCTGTGGCCGAAGGGGACCGTGAGCAGGTTGGCTCCATTTGTCTTGTCGAGCATGTAGGCGTTGGGCTGGACCAGGACGTCGCCCGCGATCGATACTCCGACCATGGTTGTCGACAGGACCTCGCCGACGTATCCATCTCGGAGGAGCTGTTGGACGAACTCGATCGCCGGGGCCTGGCGTGCCTGCAACCCGACGACGGTGCGCACTCCCTGCTCGGCGGCGAGCGTGGCCATCGCTCGGGCGTCGTCGAGGTCACGGCCGAGAGGCCACTCGCAGTAGACGGCCTTGCCTGCGGCAAGTGCGGCGGACACGAGCTCTCGATGGTGTGGGACCTTGACCGTGACAGCGACCACGTCGATGTCCGGTTGGAGCACCAGCTGCTTATGGTCTGAGAACACCGCGCTGACCCCCAACGCCTGGCCTACTGCGCGCGCGGATTCCGCGCTGCGCGAGCTGAGAGCCCGGATCTCGTAGTTCGGCAGTGCACGAAGTGCCGGGATATGGGCCGTGGTCGCCCAGCCCCAGACAGGGCTGACCCCGATGATCCCGACCCCCAGCGTCGATTTAGGGATTGCTAAGGCTGATGCCGTCTCTCGCGCTTCTGTTTGAGGCATTTAGAAACCGAGCGCCTCGTCGACCAACACCACAGTGATCCGTCCCGGAGTGATCTCACGGTTGATGACGACAACCTTGTTCACGGCGCTCCGTATGCCATATGCAGCCTGGGCGCGGGCGTCTTCCAGCCGATACGCGTACTCGTTGATGCGGAGGAGACCTTCCTCGATGTCGCGGACGATCTTCTGAGTCCCGACGACGAGAATGACTCGTCCGGCGCCGCTGACATAAGGTCCGAGCTGGCTGCCGCTCATGGAAGCCGCCAGCAGCGACCCGGTCTCAGTGACCGCGTGGACGCTCCCGAGCATGACATCGGGCGCCGCGCCCAGGCGGCGAATCTCATTGGCCTCCGTCTCGCGATCCATGCTCCAGATCCGTGGGCGCAGCGCAGCGTAGCGACCGGACTTTTCAATCTCGTGCGTGATGCCCAGCACGTCGAGCGTTTGGGAGGCCCCCTGGTGCACCGGGGAGGCGTCAGGGATGAGGTCCAGGACAATTCGCTTTGCCGTAGCGGGGTCCGACGCCCGGAGGACCGTCATTCCATTCGCTTCCAAGGCGGCCATCGTTCTTCTCACTCGGACGTCGTCCGCCTTGGTGCCCCACCGAAGGGTCAGCGATCCATCCGGGTCGACTTGGACTTCTTTGATCATCCGTATCTCCTTGCGAGTTCCGATATACTTGCAGCCGCAAGTATCTTAGCCTCTGGTGATTGCATATGCAAGTACTTCCGGAACCGGACGTCGCCGCTCATTTCGACCGGATCCTGGCCCGGGAGGTGCCGGGCAGACGCGGCTTACAGGCGTGGGACGCCCTACTCCGAGCCCACGCCACGCTTCTGCGTGAGCTCGAGACCGATCTCGAAAGCAAGACCGGTCTGGCCCTGGCCGACTTCGACGTGCTGGCTCAGCTGGCCATCGCTGGAGGTTCGTTGCGGATGGCAGAGCTGGCGGACCGGGCCCTCATCTCACGCTCCGGCATGACCCGACGCGTCGCCCGGCTCGTTCACGAAGGCCTGGTGCGTCGTGCCCAGGCCGATGCCGACGGGCGCGGTGTCGTGGTCCAGTTGACAAACTCCGGATTGGACCGTCTGAGCGTCGCAGCTCCGGTCCACATCCGCGGCGTTTCCGATCTATTCCTCATGAAGCTGAACGACCAGGAGCTCGGTGTTCTCGAGAGCGCTCTCGCCAAGGTCACAGTCGACTGCACCTTCGGCTGAGCACATGCCCCTGATGTCGTAGCGTTGCGTCGTGAGCCGGGAAGTCGAGGACTTGAACCGGCGCCTGCTGCGCGCCCGCGACGCCATGGACCGCGCCTACGCCGAGCCGCTCGACGTCCGCGCAGTAGCGGCGGTGGCCTATATCTCCGAAGCGCACTTCATTCGCAGCTTCCGAACCGTCTTCGGGGAGACGCCGCACCGTTACCTGCAGCGGCGGCGGGTGGAGCGCTCGATGTTCCTGCTGCGCGAGACCGACCGCAGTGTCACCGACATCTGCTTCGACGTCGGCTTCACGAGCAGGGGGACCTTCGTCCGCACGTTCCGGGAGATCGTCGGCGAGACGCCGTCGAGCTATCGCGTGGGGAATGGACCAATGGTGGCCCCCAACTGCTACCAGATGTGGGCGACGCGGCCGGTGGTGGCAGCGGGGGTGGCGCGGCGATCGAGCAGTTTTGGAGACGCCGCCGCAGCGACGGCCTCCTAGCATGAGGGTCATCCCCATCAAGTCTCGCCAAGGAGAAAACGAGCGATGATCACCAACCTCAACGTCGCCTCCATCATGGTCCTGAACAAGGACGAGGCTCTTGACTTCTACGTCAACAAGCTCGGGCTGGAGAAGGGCCAGGACGTCAAACAGGGTTCCTACCGCTGGCTGACGGTGCGCGTCCCTGGCGACGTCACCGAGATCTCGCTCGAGGAGCCGGGCCCGCCGGTGCATGACGAAGCCACCGCTGCGCAGCTCCGCGAGCTGATCACGAAGGGCGCGTTGGGCGGGCTCGTGTTCAAGGCGGACGACATCCGGGGTCTGTACGAAACCCTCAAGTCGCGCGGCGTCACCGACTTCACCCAGGAGCCCACCGACCACTTCTACGGCACTGACATGGGCGTCCGCGACCCCTTCGGCAATGCCATCCGGATCCTCCAGCAGGGGAAGGTCGCCCGAGCGGCGACGGCGTGACCGCGGACACCATGGCTCAGAGGAAACCTGCAATGAAGGCCAAGCAGAAGCCCGCCAAGAGCGCCACCCCGACCAAGAAGAGGTACGAGGGATTCACGGACGAGGAAAAAGACGCGATGAAGGACCGCGTCGAAGAGCAGAAGGTGGCCTCGCGCAAGGCGGACGGGGAAAGTGAAGTGCTCGCGAAGATCGCAGAGATGCGGGAGCCGGATCGCGCCATGGCCAGGCGGCTCCATGCCATCATCAAAACCAGCGCGCCGGCCCTCTCGCCGAGAACCTGGTACGGGATGCCCGCGTATGCCAAGGACGGCAAGGTCCTCTGCTTTTTTCAAAGCGCGCAGAAGTTCAAGACGAGGTACGCGACGTTCGGGTTCAACGACGCGGCGAAGCTCGACGAAGGCGCCATGTGGCCAGTCGCCTTCGCGCTGACGAAGTTGACCGCCGACGACGAGGCAAGAATCGGCGCACTCGTGAAGAAAGCGGTGAGCTGAGCAGCTCGTCTCCGACGCTTGAACACGTTCGTGGAGATAGAGACCGGCTTCTAACGTTCGAACGCGTGTCGCTGTCGGCCTTGCGAACGCTTGATGTGTTCGGCCATCGCCGCCGCGGCGGCCTCGGGCTGGTGTGCCGCGATTGCCGTCACGATCGCCTCGTGCTCGGCCACCGTTTCGGGGCCGATTCCGGTCGCGTAGTAAAGGCGATAGAGGTGGAGGTGCGAACGAAGGCGGCTGAGCGTCTCGCCGAGCAGCTCGTTGCCGGACGCCACTGCGATGGCCTCGTGGAAGCGTGCGTCCTCCCAGGCGAATTCACGATAGTCCCGATAGCGCCGCGGCTTTTCGGGCCGCAGCCCGTCGATCGTCTTCTGCATGGCGTCGATCTCACGATGCAGCGCGGTGACGAGCTGGCGGTTCGCCCGCTCGCACGCTCGCCGGGCGGCGAAAGGCTCGATCAACCCGCGGACTTCGTAGAGCTGCTCGAAAGCCGCAGCGTCGAGGATGGGAGCGATCGAATATCCCCGCAGCGGCTCTTTGATCACGAGAGCGTCCATCTCGAGCCGGGCAAGCGCCTCGCGCACCGGAGTCGGCGAGACCCGCAGGTCGCGCGCGAGCTGGTCGATGTTGACCCTCGCCCCGGGCTCGATGTGCTGGTCCATCACCAGCTCCTTGACCGCTTCGTAGACGCTGTCGCTCAGGATCTGCCGAGGCAGCGGGCGCGTGCGAGTGCGCTCTTTCATCGCCAGTTCAGGTCGAAGACCTCTTCCATCGCTGCCCACCACTCTCCTTCTCTGGCCTCGGAGACGCGCTCCTGCATGGAGCTCATCAGCGCGTCCCACTCGCGGTAACGAGGCAGGTCGTTGAGCTTCGGAAAGTCACGGTCGGGATCGAAGCCGTCCACCGCCTCCATGTACATGAACAGCCGTCGGCCGATCAGGTAGATCTTCATCTCAGAGATTCCGATCTCTTTCAAGCGCGCAATGACCTCCGGCCATGCTTCGCGGTGGTAGCCCTTGTAACGCTCGATAACGTCAGCATCGCCCTTCAGCAGGAGGGTCAGTCCGTAGCTCTGCATCTCTTCAGCTCAGCCGGCTCATGATCGCCGCGCTTACCTCCTCGTAGTCGTGATTGTTCGATAAGTCGCCCACCAGCCTGTGGTTCCGCATGATCAAGATCCGGTCCGCCAGCCGGACGATCTCCGGCATGTCACTCGAGATGACGATGATCGCCTTGCCGTTAGCGGCGAGGTTCCAGATCAGCTCGTGCAGGGCGTTCTTGGTCTTGATGTCGATCCCGACCGTCGGCTCATCGATGATGAGAATCTCGACGTCGGCGGCAAGCCACTTGCCTAGGCTCACCTTCTGCTGGTTGCCACCGGACAAGGTGCCCACCTGCTGCGCGAGCGAGTGCGCCCGGATGTCGAGCTGCTTGACCAGTGGCATGACCGCCGCCGTCTCGGATGAGCGTCGGATCCACTGGCCAAACAGTCTGAGGCGCCGCCAGATGGTGATGGAAAGATTGGTGAGGACCGAGTTGAGGAGGATGAGCCCCTCTTCCTTGCGGTTCTCGCTCACGTAGCCGATGCGATAGCGGACGAGGGCGTCGCGAAGGTCGCGAATGCGCGCCGTGCGTCCTCGCACCACCACTCCGCCGCCGGTCACTTTGACCTCGCCGATGATCGCCTTGGCCAGCTCGGTGCGACCGGCGCCGACCAGGCCGTACAGGCCGAGGATCTCTCCTCGGTGGAGGCTGAAGCTGATCCCGCGCGCTCCCGCCTCCGTGGCGAGGTCTCGCACCTCGAGGACCGGCTCGCCGTGCTCGGGACGGCCGGGCAGCTTCGCGAGCACGTCCGACCTGCCAATCATGTAGGTGACCATCTGGTCCTGGGTCAGGCCCTGGATCACATGGTCCAGCGCGGTGTTGCGGCCGTCCCGCAGCACGGTCACCCGGTCCGCCAGCTCGAACACCTCCTCGAGCTTGTGACTGACGAAAACGACCGCGACGCCCTGGGCGCGCAGCTCTCGCAGGACCCGGAACAGGTAACCGGTCTCGTGCGGGGTGATCGCCGCCGTCGGCTCGTCGAGGAGGAGGATCCGCGCCTGGAGGGAGAGGGCCTTGGCGATCTCGACCAGCTGCAGCTGGGCCGCGCTGAGCGTGGAGACCGACCTGGTCGCCGGCACATCGAGTCCGACCATCTTCATCCAGGGTCGCGCCTCTCGGTAGATGGCTGCGTAATCGACGAACTGTGGAATCCGGGTCGGTATCCGCTCGAGCAGGATGTTCTCGGCCACCGTGAACTGCGGGATCAGGTTGTGCTCCTGGTGGACGACGCTGATTCCCGCCTTCAAGGCGGCGCGCGCGGACCCAAAACGAACGGGCGCGCCGTCGATCGTGACGGTGCCGGCGTCCGGCTGGTAGACGCCGGTGAGGACCTTGATCAGCGTGCTCTTGCCGGCGCCGTTCTCGCCGACCAGGGCCTGGATCTCCCCGCTGCGCAGGCGGAGCGAGACATCGTCCAGCGCCACGACTCCTGGAAATTGCTTGCGGATGCCGGCCGCCTCGAGGACCACCCGCGCCGGCGCGATGGTGCTCACTTCTGCTCCGCAGGGCGCCGCGGCACCGGCTCCTCAGCCGGACGGTCAGTGACCGGGGGCGGGGTTGATTTGAGCCTGAACACATCACGCACGCCGACGGCGCGCACCCGGCCGAGCAAGACGCCGCCAAGGATCAGTGCGCCCACCAGGAACTGCACCCAGTACGGGTTGGCGTTGACGAGGATGAGCCCATCGGAGATGAGCGACACGAGCACCATCGCGAACACGGTGCCGAGCAGCGGCGCGCTGCCACCTGAGAGGGCGGCTCCGCCGATGATGGGACCGGCAAAAGACGGCAGGATCCAGGTCACGCCGATGGTCGGCTGCCCCTCGCCCAGCTGAGCCATCAGGAGCGTTCCCGCCACCGCGCCGAAAAAACCGGAGATGCCGTGGGCGGTCACGATCACGCGGCGGACAGGAAGTCCGGACAGCGCCGCGGCGACCTGGTTGCCGCCAACCGCCAGCAGCTGCCGGCCGAGCACGGTCTGCCGGAGAAAGACTGCGAGCGCGACTGTGAGCACGATCGTGACTATCGCCACGTGTGGAAACGCCCCAATCCGCGCCTGGCCGAAGGATGCGACCACGCCAGGGATGTGATAGAAGGGCGTCGCGTGCGTGATGCCGAGGTTGACACCGGCGAACACGTATGAAGTGCCCAGGGTCAGGATGAAGCTGTTCACCTTGGTCCAGTGGATCAACAAGCCGTTCACGGCTCCGCATGCGGTACCCAGCACCAGACCGAGTGCAAGCGCGATCACGACCGGGGTGTCGTAGGTGACCATCAGACCTGACTCGACGATGGCGACCAGTCCGCCGATGGCGCCGATCGATAGGTTCATCTGACCGACTGCGAGCACGATCATCTGCGCGAGCGCCACCAAAAGCAGGATCGAAAAGTCGCGGCCGGTGATGAACAGGTTGTAGGTCGAGGTGAAGGACGGAGTGACGACCGTCAGCAGCAGAGCGCCCGCGAGATCGACGATAAGCAGGCCCAGGGCCACACCCGACATCCGCCGCCAGATGGCGATCATCAGCTCGCCGCTCCGCCCACCGTTCGCGTGATCCGATCCAGCCCGACCGCGAGCAGGAGCACGGCTCCAAGGAACACGCTCAGCCAGAAGTTGCTCACGTTCATCAGGAGCAGCCCGCTCGAGATGGTCGCCACCAGCAAACCGCCGAGTACGGTTCCCGAGACCGAGACGAGGCCGCCGGACAGCAGCGTGCCCCCGATCGCCGGAGCGACGAACGACGCCAGGACCCAGTCGCTGCCGATCCCAGGAGAAGCGGTGTTGTTGGCGGCGACCGACATCGCGCCCGCCAGCGCGGCCAGCAGGCCCGAAAGCCCGTGCGCGACGAGCACGATCCTGCCTACGGCGAGGCCGGACATGCGCGCCGCCTTTCGGTTCGCTCCGATGGCGAGCATCTCCCGTCCCAGGCTCGTGCTGCGGTAGACCAGGCCGAGCACGAGCGCGACGGCCAACATGATCAACACCAGCGGCGCCACCGGCACCCCGCCGAGCTCGGTCTGCGCGATGCCGATGAACGAGTCGGGCAGGTTGCTGAACGGCCGGGCTCGCGTGAGGATCAGCATCCCGCCCGTGATCAAGCTGGCGGTGGCAAGCGTGACGATGAAGCTGTTGAGGTGAGTCCAGACCACGAGCGCCGCGTTGCCGAATCCCAGCGTGGTGCCCAGGGCGATGGCGAGCAGCACCGCGAGGGCCGGCGGCACGCCGAGCACCTGCATCAGCCAGCCCGCGAACATCCCCGTCGCTCCTCCGATCGCGCCGACCGACAGGTTCATGTCGCCGATCGACAACACGACCATCTGGGCGAAGCCGATGGTCACGGCGATCGCCGCCGAGCGCAGCAGGAAGAACACGTTGAAGTCGGAGGTGAAGCCTGTCGCGAAGACCGAGAAGAAGATCCAGAAGCCGGCGGTGATGATGAGCAGCGCGAGCAGCCCCAGTGTGCGCAGGAGGCCGGTGCCACGGAGCTCGGTGAGTCGAGTCCGCACGGCCACTGTCCGCGTCGCGCTCATTCCACCTTCAGATGATTGATCTTCTCGAAATCCCAGTCGATGCCGATGCCGGGCGTGTCCGGTGCGACGGCAACGCCGTTGGAGATCTGAATTGAGTTCCTGGTGATGCCGCGCAGCTGCGGGATGTGCTCGACATAGAGCGCGTTGGGGACCGCGGCGGCGAGGCTGACATGCAGCTCCATCAGGAAGTGTGGTGCCACCTTGACGTTGAAGGTCTCCGCCAGGTGAGCCACCTTGAGCCACGGCGTGATCCCGCCGAGCCGCGCCACGTCGGGCTGCAGGATCCCCGCCGCTCCGGCGGCCAGGTATTCGCGAAAGTGGCTTGGCGAGTAGATGCTCTCGCCGACGGCGATCGGGATCGAGGTGCTGGCGGCGAGGCGGGCATGACCGCTCATGTCCTCGGCGGGCAGCGGCTCCTCGAACCAGAAAAGCTGCAGCGGCTCGAACAGCTGGGCTCTTCGTTTGGCCTCCGCGTAGGTCATTGACTGGTTGGCGTCGACCATGATGTCCAGGTCGGGGCCGACCGCCTCCCGCACGGCATTCAATCGCTCGAAATCCTCGCCAGGCCGCGGTTTCCCGACCTTGAGCTTGACGCCGGGCCAGCCCTGCCGCTTGGCCGCGATCGCGCCCTCGACCAGCTCCTCGGTGGAGAGCTGGAGCCAACCCCCCTCGGTGTCATACAGCGGTACAGAACGATTGGCCCCGCCCGCGAGACGCCACAGCGGCTGGCCGAGAAGCTTGCATCGCAAGTCCCAGAGCGCCGTGTCGATCGCGGCGAGGGCCAAGCTCGTGATCGCCCCCACCACCGTTCCATGGGTGGACCAGAAGAGCTTTTGCCATACGCCCTCGATCTGGCTGGCGTCCTCACCGGTGAGCAGGCCGAGCAGGTCGTGGCGAAGGTGGGCGAGCACGGCCCGCCCACCTGTTCCGATCGTGTAGGCGTATCCGACACCCAGCACTCCCTCGTCATTCTCGATCTCGACGAAGATCGTCTCCTGCTTGACGAAGGACTGGATCGCATCGGTCCGGGGACGTTCCGGCATGAGGTCGACGAGGTACGCGTCGACCCGCCGGATCTTGCTCCGCATTCCAGGTTCCGATTGGACGGCGCGGTCCATCAGCAGGACAGGTACTTGGCCTTGAAGTCGCCCGCGATCTGCTTGGTGAGCGTCTTGAAGTCGTTCTGGTAGGTGGTGGTCTTGTCAGCGCTGATCAGCAGGGTGCCGGAGTCGATGAAGTAAGGAGCGCCGGACTTCTTCTTGCAGCCCCTGTGCATCTGGTCGAGCGCGTACGCGCCGATGTAGGCCTGGCCGTACGGGTTCTGTCCCATCGAGCCGACAAGGAAACCGTCCTTGACGGCGGCCAGCGTGATCGGGTCGTCGTCGATGCCGACCATCTTGATCCGCTTGTCGCCCAACGTTCGTAGTGCCTTGGCGGCGGCGACCGTGGGGTTGTACGCGGTGGTGACGATGCCGTTGATGTCCTTGTGCGCGGCAAGGGCCTGGTTGATCGCGGTGTCGGCGGTCTGCGCGTCCTTGTCGATGTCGGCCAGCGTGATCAGGGTCACCGAGCTGCCTGCTTCGCCGACCGCCTTCTTGACCGCCTGGTCGCGCAGCTGGGTGTTCGGGTCGGTCAACAGACCGGTTCCGTGCAGCAGCACGCCCTTGCCCCCCATCGCCTGGATCACCGTCTTCGCTGCCGTGTAGGCGGACGCCCCCACGTCCGTGGCGAGGCAGAAGCTGGTCTTGGTCGGTTCGTGGACACATCCGCCCACGGCGACCACCGGGTCGCCTCGCGAGACGAGCTGGCTCACGATGCCGTTCGCCGCGTCGCCGTCAGTCGGAAAAATGCCGAACCCGTTGTATCCCTTCGACGCAAGGCTCGTGAGCAGCTGGTTCTGCAGGTCCTGCTTCCAGTCGGTCGGTACCTCGAAGCTGCCCTTGGTGAGCTTGAAGTCTGTCGCCGCGTCCGCGATGGCGGAACGCATGGGCTCGAAATATGGGTGCGGGCCGCCAGGCACGATCGCTACCGTTGCCGCCGTCGTTCCGCCACCCCCGCCCTGGCTGCCGCCGCACGAAATCAGCACGAAGAGCGCAAGGATGGACACCGCTTCCCTTTTGCCAGTCACAACGTACCTCCTGGTCGTGAAAGTGTATTGGAAATGCCAATATCCTATAGTATATTGAGGCCTCGAAACCGAGTCCCCGCGGTCTGGCGCTGCCCCGGCCGCCGAGACCGCGAACCTCTGCAGGCGGCTAGGTCGACCGCACCGAGCGCTCTCGGGTCCGCCGCGCGAGTGCTCCGAGACTGATTCCGCCAAGCAGCCCGGCGTTAATGCGAGCTGAAACGTGGTCCAGCGCTCTCACCTCCTCCGGCGTCAGCACATCGAATACCAGCCGGCGGACCTCCTGGAAGTGGATGGGCCCCGCCGCCATCAGCTTCCGATAACCCTCCTTGGTCAATTCGGCGTACATCGCGCGACCCTTGGTCCCGCTCTTCCGTCGCACCCAGCCCCGCCGCTCCAAACGCGAAATCACGTGCGACAGTCGAGATAGGGAGCCGTTAGCAACCACGGCCAAGTCTTTGAGTTGAAGGCTTCGGTCTGGCTGCCGGGAAAGCGCCGCCATGACACCGAACTCGAAGTGACTCATGCCGGCGTCTCGCTGCAGGTGGGAATCGAGGGCTGCCGGCAGCAGGGTGAAGGTGCCCACCAGCTGAAGCCAGGCGCTCCACTCACGATGGTTCAGCGCCCGGTGGGGCTGGACTGCCTTGGAGCCTGAATCTGGTCTCGGAATAAGTTGACGCTTCAACCGCTTACAAGCGTAGCAAGTTGAAGCTTCAACTTGACGAACAACGCCAGGAGAATAGCGATGAACTTCGTAGTCCTCGGAGCCACCGGCCGCACCGGCCGCCTCGTGGTCGAGCAGGCAATCGCCGCCGGCCACACCGTGACCGCGCTCGTTCGGTCGCCCGAGAAGCTGACCACAGGCAACTCAAACCTTCGAGTGATAAGCGGCGAGGCAACAGACGCGTCGGCGGTATCACGCGCGCTGAAGGGTGCAGATGCCGTCATCAGCACACTCGGCGGCAAAGGATCGCTGATTGCAGATTCGACCCAGGCGATCGTCACAGCTGCCCGCGCGGCGGGAGTCAGCAGGGTCGTCGTGCTCTCGTCGTGGGTCGTCGAGCGTAGTCAAATGGATGTCATGACCCGGTTCCTCACCGGAATCACCATGGGTCCCGTAATCAGGGACAAGAGCGCCGGCGAGCATGTACTCCGCCAAAGCGACCTCGAATGGACCATCGTCTACCCGAGCCTGCTTACCGACGGCCCGGCCACTGGATCCGTAGCGGTACTTCCTGAGGGGGCCAAGCGTCGAATGTCGGAGAGGATCTCGCGCGCGGACGTGGCGGCGTGGATGGTTCAGGCGGCGGCTGGTGATCAATACAACGGCCGCAGCATCGGGATCACCGGAGGCCATCGAGCATGATCGAGAGAAACACGGAGCTAACAACGGCCGTCCTCTAGGCTCTGGCCGCGGCTTACGCAGTCTCCCTGGTTGCGAACATCTCGCTCCGGCTTTCCATACCCATTGCAGTCGTGCTCATGTAGTCGGTACGGATTTGGTCGTCAAGCGGGACTGCCCAGTCCTTCGGCCGCTCAGCGCGAAAGCGGCTCGAGGTGGTCGCGATGCGCGTCGTAGTGGCGCGAAGAATCCCACAGGATCGTCTCGACGAGCGCCTCCCCATCCAGCCACGGCCAGCGATCGTCGGCGAACAGCTCCTCGTCCGTGACCGGCTCGAGCGCCGCCAGCAACCGGGTGAATGACTCGGTGAACGCCCGCCGCGTGAGCGCCGGCTGATCGTCAATGTGCTCGCGGTGCGTCCGCTCGTTGAACGCGTCGGTGGAGTTCACGGGATCGGTCCCGTCGTACGGTTGGCGGCCCGCTCGGAGGCCCTCGATCACGAGCACGGAGTGGTCGTGCCACCAAGCGATGTGGGCAAGCAGGTCCTTGCCAGTCCAGCCGTCCATCACTGGCTCGAGCAGCCGTTCGTCGGGAATGTCCTCGATCGCTCCAGCCATGCGCTGGTGTGCGTCTCGGATCGTTCGGATCAGCTCCGGCTTGTCCACCGAGCGAGGATGGTATCGCCTCTTCGTCTGACCTTCAAACTGAGATTTGGGTTCCGACGCTAGAACTATGAGGACTCTGCTGGCTTCGCCGCGGTCGTGAACTCGACAGGGCGTCGGTGACTTATTCAGGACACAATCCGACCAGCTTGAGAAACCTTCGCGTCGACGAGGTGAGCTAGAACATGCGATTCGCTGGCCCAGATGGCGGCGGCCTGGACACGGCGATTGTCGTACTTCGAATCTGGCAGCTCGAGCTTGCCAAAGACCGATCTGAGATGAGCGTCGATAGTGCGCTCCGAAAGCACGAGCTCGGCCGCTATTCCGGCGTTGCTCAGCCCGGCGGCCAGCAACTTTAAGACTTCTCTCTCGCGCCCGGACAGCACTGACGTGCGCGACGGCTCGCGTCGAACTTGATGGCTGGCGCCGTCTGATGCGGTCGCAGGTCGGTGGGGGTAAGTGGACTCGCCGACCACGGCGGCCAGGACACGAGCGGCGATCGGCCGCAGCGCAAGCGCGACTACAACCACCGAGACTGCGATGGCGAGCGTGGTCCCAATCCCATGGCCGAGGCTGACGAAGAGTCCGGCACAGATGGCGATCATCGCAGTCATCAATCCGAGAACAAGCGAACCAGCGCGCGCCAGCACGCCGGTGCTGACGGTGTAGGGGGCGGCGCGTCCACGAATCGCCAGCCCGTAGCCGACCGCGGTCAGCGGCCACGCTGCTCCAAGGCCGACCAGCAGGATCACCGCGCCGCCGTCATGGCTCACTCCGCGTGCTTCGACAGCGAAACCCAGCAGCGTGCACAGCAATATCTGGCAGACGGGCGCAAAGGACGCGACCGCGGCGGTGGCGAGGCGTCGTGGATCAGCACGCGCGTCGCTGCGTCGCGACCAGATCAGCAGCGCCGGAGGGAGCAGCAAGGTGGAAAGCCACACGAAGTTCAGTGACATGGCCGCGGTCTGAACAGGACCGGGCAGGTCGAAGATCGGCGAGACGCCTTCGAAGGGAGGCCCAGGATGCGCGAGCGTGAAAATAGCGCCGAACAGAATCCCAGCGATCCCGACCGAGACGAGCACCGGCCAGCTGCTTGCGCGGCCGGCGACCAGGCTGCGCCGGGCAAGCAATCCGGTTACGACAAACAATGTCAGCGGTGGAATGTGTCCACCGACCGCCAGCCTGACCACACCGCTCACATGTGTGAGGCCGGCGAGACCCAGCACGATCAGATAGGCCGCGAGCGCCCACGCGGCCAGCACGATCGTGACACCAACAGCGCGGTCGTTCTGCCAGGTCGCGTGGCCGACCGCCGCCGTGGCCAATGCACCAACGCCAAGCGCCGCAACCACCGCCGGGTCAGTCCCGAAGTAAGGGGGACCCATGACTCGCGCTGCGAACGCAATCAAGGCGCTGGCGAGAACCGCAAAGGCGAGTGGCATCAGGCCCACGACCGCTCGCGCCTTCACACCCATCCGCAGATTGTCCCAGGGACGCGACCAATTAGAAATGGGTCTTGGCGCTAGGCGTTTGTCTACCTGGATCTGTTCCATGACAGCGCCCACGGTCGTTCAGGCTGAGCTAGAAGCTTGCCCACCCCTGACCCTTCGCGAACGACCGAGGAGTCGCTGGACGGCTGCAGTAACTGTCAGCGCGATGAGCAACAGCTCACTCGATACGATTCCGAGCACCGCGAAGCTCGCGAAGAACATGTGAGGGTTCTCGGAAAAGAGCGAGGTAGGCGCGCTGAGGAAGCCCCGCTGCACCACCGACACCAGCTCGCCGGCGTGGCCGATGAGCCCGGAGGTCTGGCAGAGCAGCATCAAAGCCGCGATCACGCGCAGGGCGAGGTTCGAAGGCTCACGGACGAAACGCCAGAGTGCCCACCACCCGGCAGCCAGGATCGGCAAATAGATGAGGTGGAAGACAGCATGTCCCCACAGCGCCGTGTGAGGCACCACCATCCCGGCGATGAACGCGAACGGCAGGATCGCAAACGGCACGAATATGAGCAACCAGAGACGAACGATTGGACGGAACATGGGCCACCTCCTGAATTTCTGGACGTGATCCCAACCTATGGGCCGTGTGTGTCCGCCCGCATCGGCGAAAGGGCCTAATTTCGGCGTTTCACTGCCCGTGCCTGTCCGTGGAATCTCGTCAATTGATTTGGGTCGCTTTTCAGCCGGATTGCTACACGAACTAACTACATCTCTCGCCGAGCAGCTGGAT